>OHPM01000806.1_pt1 | contig 9038 bp, 16 predicted proteins | sample 1577721 | NCBI WGS metagenome assembly OHPM01 (sample SAMEA3879558, study PRJEB24766) | human gut metagenome | biome: human-associated habitat; feature: feces | place: USA | collected 1985/1987 | reverse complement strand
TAAAGGTGCTTGGTTTTGCACCTTTTCGAGTTATGCCCAAATTTTAAACATTTTTAACATTCATAATATTTTCATATCATATTTTTATACAATTTCAAGAATGCAAGCAAAAAAATCACCGAGGCTCACTTTTTCGTGAATCTCGGCTTTTTGATATGCTGCTTTTTACAGCACCTATCGTCAGATTGCATAAACGGAAAGTATTTGTGGGCTTTGCCCACACTCACAACCTTTGAAAAGGTCGACCAAACTTTTATAATTGCTTGATAAAACAGTTTTCTAAACCATAATTTACCAAAACTTATGATAAAGAACCGTTTTAACGAAAATTGTTATGGGTATGTATTACTACACCTTAATTTTACGGCATAATTTAGTATTATTTAGATGTAAACGGTTATTTTGCATTTGATTTAAAATCAGCCTTGTATTAAAAACATAAAGAATATAAGCATATAAAATCAGTGACTTGCTTAGTTAATAGAAGTAGGTGAGGGGTTTTACTGTATTGCATATTATAATACAGTTAAAAGCAATGTTTTACGGGAAACAGGCAAAAAGAAAAACCGCATACAAGCCTTAAAAACGGCTTGGCTATGCGGTTTATTTGTGGAGCTGGTGAACGGACTTGAACCGTCGACCTACTGATTACGAAACATTACAAGAATTTGAAAAAGTGCAGTAAACAAGCGTATTTTTATTATACATTGACTAACATCAGACTAACATCATTTTTTGCGGTTCTGCAATCGCAGAGATGTAATCGTTTAGGTCTATAATTTTATTGATTTTCTTAATCTGATTTGTTTGCACTAAATGTGTATAAATATTCAAAGTCGTTTCGGGCTTTGCGTGTCCGAGTTGGTTTTGGACATAAAGTAAATCTTGACCGCAAAAGAACAAGTTTGTAGCAAAAGTATGTCTTAGATAATGTGCGGTGAATCTTTCAATAACAAACGGAACGCCTTTTGGGTCGAACTTACTTTTCGGCTTTCGCTCATATTCGGAAAAATCTCCGTATTTAAGATTAAGGTCTGCCATATAGCTGTCCCACAGTTCTCGCCACGCTGTTGTTGAGAAGAACTCCCCTTTTGTTGTAAGTACAACAAAGTCGGATTGTTTATGGTTCTTTTGATTTTTCAGAAAATCCACAAGGGTGTGGGGAATATTGACTGTTCGTATGCCAGCCTTTGACTTTGCTCCTTGCACAATGTGCGGAGTTCCTGTCATTACAAGTTTTTGATGAACACTAATTTGAGCATTTTCAAGGTCAATGTCATACCATTGCAACGCAAGGCATTCACTTAATCTTAAACCAGACAGCATCATGATCATAGCAGGAAGTTGTGCTCTGTGTGGCATTTCCATAACCCACCGCTGTTCTTGCTCGGTCAATGCCCTGCGCTCGCTTACAGGTGCATTTTTCGGTATTCTGACATATGTTAATGGATTGTAGTCAAGTATGCGGTTTTCAACAGCAAAGTCAAACACCTGCCTTGCGGTCATTCTGTAATCACGCAGAGTTTTCTTTGAAGTCGGTTTGCCTGTATGTGGATTTCGTGCGAAATAGTCATTTATGATACATTGAAAATCTGCTTTTACAAGTTTGCTGATTGCAACATCGCCTAATACAGAAAACGGTTTAAGGTTTGTTTTATAACTTTTATACTGCTTGTCAGAAGAAAGCAGAGCCTTTTTGTATATCAGCCAATTTTCGCAGAGTTCACTGAACGGCATATTCTCGCTAAGAATATCCATACCTTTGCTGATTTTTAGCTTGATTTCATTTGCTTTGCGTGTAACCTCAGCTTGCGTTTTGCCAAATACAGACTTATACATAGCTTTGCCGTTTTCATCTCGTCCGATATAGATATTTTTTTGATATCTGCCGTCTTTACGCTTTTTCATTTTATAACACTCCTTTTGTTTTAAAAAAGGGTGCAAAAATCCCTTGTGTTTTTATTCGATAAACTTGCAAAACACAAGGGAGTATGGTACAATTATATTGCTGTTTAAGTACCGTTGCACCCTATGTGTAATGGTTTCCGCTCTACCCTGCGCCAACAGGATAGGGCGGATTTTTTATTTTAATAAATGTTACTGTAAAACCCTACGGCTTTAAGAGATTCACGATACTGTTCAGCCGGAGCAAGTCGAGTAAATTCTACCGTTTTATCGTAATTCTTTTTTACAACTTCTTCTATTTCATCAAGAGTAACATTAAAGAACTCTCGTCTTGTGTTAATCATATTGACTTTTCTATCCTCAAAGGCTTTATGTAAAGCTGCTTCAAGTGAAGGAGCATCGTCGGAAAAAATCATTGCGTGAACATCAAAGTTAAACGGAACAGAAGCGTCCCCAAGCTCATCAACTCGATCCATTGGTTCAAGTCTGCGTGTCATACCTATTTTATACACATTCTCTCCAAATGAACCAACATTAGATATAATGTACACATAACCTGCTCTTGCATTTGCGGCTCTGTAATCAATATCTTTCATAGATTTATCAATTTCAGAAAGCTCGTTAATGATTTGTTCTTTTTTCTTGAGTAATTCTTCTTTATCAACATCGGCTGCGGTTTTAATTTGCTGTTCAAGATGTGATAGAGCGTTTTGATAGTGAGTTTGTTCCTTAGCTATTTTTTTACGAGTTTCTTCAATTTCTTTTTGTAGTTTAGCCTCTTCACGCATACGAGCTCTTATTTCTTTTTGTTCTTCCTTTTCATCTTGCTTTTTCTTTTTGTATTCAAGTGATAAGCAAAGTTCTTCGTGCTTGGCATTAAAATATTGAGTAGTTATTGCAATTCCCATAATGTTGCCAAGTTTTGAAATTGCTTCACAGGAACTACGCATCCTTTTTAATGCCGTATCAAAAGTATTGTACTTAACTTTATCAATAAGTTCATCACATTCACTATTGAATGCTCTAAGCAAAAGTTTTTGCATATCTTTAACCATTTTTTTGCCCTGACTTTTACTTCCATTTACAGTCCAATTAGTGTTACCGGTAACAGCCTGACCGTTTTTTATAAGAGCTTTTTGTGTATCTCGGATTTGAGATAATCTGTTTTTATACAATTCAGAAGAAGCAAAGTCATACTTAGGAGTATAAAGTCCGAAACTTTGTAACTCAATTTGTTCATCCATACAGATTATTTGAGATTGTTTGTTATTTATAGTGTTATTTAAACCGATAATTTTGTTGTTTAAATTATTGATCTCGTTATTTTTTTGCCCAATAACTGCATTTAAGTTATTAATATCATTTTGCAATTTCTGTGTGAGCATAAGTAAATTTTGGGCATTATACATTTCAGGAGTAAATGTGCTTCTAAGCTGATTAAGTTCAGCTTGTAAGCGTTCTACTTCTGACTTATATTGATTACCCTTAAAGGTATCAAGAAATCCCATATCAATTCTCCTTATCAAATAGCATTAGCCTCAAGCTCGTTATGAACAACAGGCTCATAATCATAAAAATGCTCGGATGTAATGTGCTTTAATTCGTGCTTAGCGGCTTTCTGTTGAGTATCATAGCTAAGCAGAATATTAATATATACATTGTAATTGCCGTCCTCATCTAAGACCGTTACGCCTCGTACGGTCAGCGGCAATTCTAAACCTCTAATAAAAATTTCTCCCAAAGCTATTCATCCTTTTTTAATGCTTCAATAATTCTGACTGCTTTTTCCACATCTTCTTTTGTAGCACCCTTAGTAAGACTAAATAACATTCTTAGTTCACTTCTGTTCTTGAGCTCCTCGAGGTATTCTTGGAGTTCAATGTCATCAGTCATTTTTGATGTTTCGTGTTCCTCTGTCAAATCAGATTTAAGAATACCAAAATAGTCAGCCAAAAGTTGCATTTTGTCAACACGAGGGTATTTCTTTCCGTTTGCCCAGTCAGAAACAGTCGAAGCTGTTAAATTCAGATCCGTTACAAGATCCGATTGGGTTTTATTGTTAGTAGTCATATAATAGTTTAAATTCTTTGCAAAAATTTTTTTGTTAAGCTCACTATTATCGCTCATTAGATCACCTACTTTTATGTTATATTTGCATTATACACTAAAAGCGTAAAAAATTCAAGATATTTTTAAAAATATTTCGCTTTTTGCTTGACATTACGCTTTTAGCGTGATATTATATATGTGTACCAAGGAGGTGAGGCAAATGGAATATCCTAAAATCACGTTAAAAGCTGCAAGGGTAAACGCTGGTTTATCTCAAAAAGAAGCAGCTGATATGCTTAATATTAGCAAGGAAACTCTTTCTAACTACGAAAAAGGAACATATTCGCCAAGTTGGGATATGGTGCATAGAATAGGTGAACTGTATAGATTTCCTGTTGACTTTATTTTTTTTGGAAAAGATTTACGCTTAAAGCGTATTACTTGATTTCTGTTATTTATCTTACAATTCAGTATAGCAAATCAGCTGTACAATAAGCAGGACTTTGCCGAACAGCAAAGAACAGCGTGAGGAGGTGAGGAGATGGGAGGAAAAATGATTGGCAACTATGCAAATGACGGAACACTTTATATATCTGCAACAAATATTCAGGAGTTTAAATGCCTTATAAATAAGGCAAAAAAACAAGCTGACGAACTGCAAGATACAATTAATCAGCTTGAGTTTTTCAATTTTCATTTTAAGTTTGCGACTGATGAGTAGCTTTTTGTTCTTCAATCATATTTTCAGCTATTGCTACAGAAATATCTGAATCTATAAAAGACACAATAGCATTTATAAATTCGACCAGGTTATCTATATTGTAATCTTTAAATTTTCGCTCGTAATGTGTTTCATCATTACCAAGCCATGAAGAGGCTACAGCTAATTTTTTAATTCTTTTGTTGTCAATATAATCGTTGATACATCTTGATAACGGTGCTTTAACAATTTTATCTTTATCCTCAGGGTGTAACAATATAGCATAATCTTTTACTAAAAATTCTAAAGATTTTCTGTAAGCCATACCTGAAATATCTTTCAAACCATACTGTTCAGAAGCGTATGCTTGGTTATATATGTCGCAAAAATCAGGTGACAAGTCTTTTATGTGTTTAGGAAATTCTCGTTCTTCTGTATTGTAAACAGGCTCAAAACTTTTAAATTCAGTTTTATTGTAATAAGGTCCTATATAGTAATTCCCTAAAAATGTTCTTTCACAATTTTGGCAGAAAAAATGAACAAAAAGATTTGGGTTGGTAAGTTCATCTTCGATATAGTAAGAACTTAAACAAAATGGGTTGCCCGCTTTGTGGCACATGGGGCAACCAGGCGGATATTCGATTTCAAGATTTTTATGGTGTTTTTCATCGTTCAATGATTTACAGTTGTATATGATCTTTCGGATAGTCAAGGACTCCTTTCAGTATAGTATTGAAAATATTGTAACATCTAATTACAAATAATACAACAAAAATCGAGGAGGTGAGGAAAATGGCAAAACTTAAACTTATTGACACAAAGGACAAGTTTCTTCTTGAAATTGACGGAACAGAAATCCCGTATGTTACAAGCTATCAGATTACCCGAACAGTAGGCGATGTGGTACTGCTCAAGCTGGCACTCAGCGTTGCAAATGTGGAAAAGGTTGAAATCGTATCAGACAAAATTACAGAGGATAACAGAGGTGTAAGGCAATAAATTTATAAGGAGGGTATATATGCCAAAATCTAAGAAAACAGTAACCAACTGGGACGATGTCCCACTCTACATAGATTTGCCGTTGCTGGCAACCCTTTGGGGGTTCTCGGTTGATTGTTTAAAGAAAAAAGCACAGTCGGGCGTTTTGCCGGCGGCAAAGATGTTCGGTGAGTGGAGAATATCTAAAGAGGACGCAAAGGCTTACTTCGAAAAGGCTTACAACGAAACGCAGGAGGGAATAAAAAAAGATGAAAGTAATTATCAACAAATCTAAATCGTATTCGTTTAAGGATGTTGAAATCGGAGATGTGTTCTCTGATGATTTAGGACGCTTTATGATGAAAGTATCATACGAAACAGCAATATGTTTAGAAGATAATACAGTCTATGGCATTAACAGCAATGTCAAATGCTATCTGAGGGACTGCGTGATTATAGAGCGTGAACTGCTCGAAAATCTCAAGAAAGGAGCAAACGGATATGAGTAAGCTTGAAAACTTACAAATCTGCATCAAAGACGGTGAAGTCATAGCCTTACAGGGTTTAGACACCGTTACAGCGGACAGGCTCGAAGACATCTTGAATTATGTTGCAGAAGTCAAAGAGAGCCTCGACCGCCACAAGCTCAACAACAGAGCGACAGGCATTAAGCGTGTTGCCGACAACTGTAAAAAGTTTATCCGCTGCTGCAAATACGCAGCGAAAAATTAAGGAGGTGTAACGGATGACAGAAAATGTTTTAGAACGAATGAAAAGGATTGACGGGCAGAGGAAAATCTCTGATTTCATTGTTAAGCAAAAACAAGATTATGAATTTAAAATCAGATATGCAACTATTAGAGCAAGAGAATTTGTAGAAGAATGTGATAAGCGAGAATTAAACTATCACGTTTCCGTTGGCGGTCTTGACAGCATTACATTATTTATCTTTTTAAAATCAATCGGAATCCACGCACCGGGAATCAGCGTTTCTTATCTTGAAGATTCAAGCATCCAAAAAATTCATAAAGAGCTCGGAATAGAAAAATTAAAACCGTCGGTTCGATATGTAGATAGTACAGGGAAAGAACATCGTTGGACTAAGCAAGATATAATTCAGGAGTTTGGATTCCCTGTTTTATCAAAAGAAATAGCGTCAAAAATTGAAACACTTGCAAATCCGACCGAAAAAAACAAAACTGTTCGACACGCTATTGTAACAGGCGAAACAGGTGCGTATGGTGGTTATCAAAAAAACAGTCGTATGAAAATGTCGCAAAAGTGGCTTGAAAAGTTCGGTGGTTATGCAAACGATGAAGAGGGCACGAGTTATCAAATTCCAAATTTCAAAGTATCATCAAAATGCTGTTATTATCTGAAAGAAAAACCTTGTGATGTTTGGGCAAAAGAGCATAACAGCGTACCTTTTCTTGGGCTGATGGCTTCCGAAGGCGGAAGAAGAGCTAAATCTCTAATGATAAATGGCTGTAATTATTTCGGTAAATCTACAATCAGGTCAGCACCGTTTGCAATTTTTAACAGACAGGATATTTTACAGCTTGCGCTTGAGCTGGAAGTACCTGTTCCTGAAATTTACGGAACGATTGAGCGAAAAGATGACGGTACTCTGTATACAACAAAAGCACAGCGCACAGGCTGCTCTATGTGCGGATTTGGTATTCAACTTGAAAAAAGGCCACATAGATTTGACTTGCTTAAAGAGCGCAATCTGAAAGAATGGGAATATTGGATGTACCGTTGCTGTAAAGACGAGGACGGAACGCAGTACGGCTGGGCAAGGGTACTTGATTACATAGGGATAGAATATTGAGGCGAAAGGCTATGAAAAAAGTTTTAGACAGACTGGACAAGAAATGTATAGAAATAAGCAGATACAATAAGCTGCAAGACGGCATAACGGTAAGCAAATTCTTATCGTTGTGCGTAGAAAAGCTTTTGATGAATGAAGGCTTTTAATTAAGTTAGTAAGCTCCGCACGGCTTTACTATATATCAGAAAGTACAACTTTCGTTGATTATTCTTCCTAAAATTTAATATTGCCTTGTAATTGCATAATGTTATTGCCGGAGCAGGTGCGGCTGCTCTTTTGGTATTTAAGGAGAAATGATATGAAACAGAAAAAACTTGATCATCTTGATTTGGTATGTCTTGAGATTGCTAAGTATAACAAAATACATAACACATATTACAGCTACGGCGAATACACAGCTTTAGTGCGTGCAGGAAAGATTATATCAGATGTTGTGAGTGAAAAGAGAGGTAAGAAAAATGATTGATTGTTCAAAAACAGAAAATTATTTCGCTGAAAAAAGAAGAATGACGAAAAAGCATAGAGATATATGTGAACTTGATTGTGCTGACTGCCCTTTGAGCAATTTAAATAATGGTTCTACGATGTTGTGTTTGGACTTTGAAACGCTCTATCCCGAAAAAGCAATTGCAATTGTGCAAAAGTGGAGCGACGAACACCAACCGAAGACTTATTTGAGTGAATTATTGGAGCATTTTCCGAATGTTCCGCTCCACGATAATGGAATACCTGAAGATATTTGTCCTTTCCACTTGGGATTTATGAGCAAAGATGATTGCAGAAAAGACTACAACTGCGTTAAGTGCTGGAATCAGCCTATTGAGGAGAGTGAAAGTAAATGAGAGAAATATTATTTAGAGGTCAAACTCGCAGATATGGCGAAAAAGTCAGAACTTTAAAGGAGTAAAAATTATGACAAGATATGAACTTGAAAGACATTTAGGGAAATATGTTGAAATCGTACTTTTTGACGGAACGGTGATTGATTTAAAATCCAATATGGATAGATTTATAGCGTTGACGTAACAAGCGTGCCGTATGTGCTTAAAAATTTAAAATCCAATATGGATAGATTTATAGCAAAGAACTATCAGACATCAGATGAGGTGTTGAAAGGATTTAAAATCCAATATGGATAGATTTATAGCCGTGTTGTGTAATTCGTTTCGAAGGTCAGCTATTATTTAAAATCCAATATGGATAGATTTATAGGCAACGCAACAGAACAGTTTGACAACAACTTTGCAGATTTAAAATCCAATATGGATAGATTTATAGTGGAGAGGTCCGGCGGCAGAAGCGGCGAAAAAGGCAGATTTAAAATCCAATATGGATAGATTTATAGTCGTTAAGAGCAGTTAATATGCTTATGGAACAGTTATTTAAAATCCAATATGGATAGATTTATAGTTGAATTAAATTACTACGGTGATGTAAACATAAATAATTTAAAATCCAATATGGATAGATTTATAGAAATCAATTTTACAATTACATATATCAGACAGTAGGATTTAAAATCCAATATGGATAGATTTATAGTTTATAGCTACCGTCAGTAGCGAGAACAGTAGT
>OHPM01000793.1_pt1 | contig 9142 bp, 5 predicted proteins | sample 1577721 | NCBI WGS metagenome assembly OHPM01 (sample SAMEA3879558, study PRJEB24766) | human gut metagenome | biome: human-associated habitat; feature: feces | place: USA | collected 1985/1987 | reverse complement strand
ATCAAATGCGCTCGCCGACTGATGTGCAAGCGATCTATGAGCGAATAGCCCGCCGTTTCAAGTTCACGCGCTTCGTTCATAAAGAGATCCGGTGCGATCACGCAACCATTACCAATGATATTCAGTTTGCCTTCATCAAAAATACCGGAAGGAATAGAGCGTAAAACGAATTTCTTCCCTTCAAATATAATGGTGTGTCCCGCATTAGGGCCGCCGGCGAATCGAGCTACAACGTCGTAGCGTGGCGTAAAATAATCGACGACCTTACCTTTTCCTTCATCGCCGAAGACAATGCCCAACAAAGCATCAACTTTTCCTTGTGTCATAGGTTTTATTTGCTGATTGTTTTCTTTAGTGGTGCTACAAAATTACGCCAAGAGCCGCGAAGAGCAAAATAAATACAAGCTTATTTTCTACCAATTTTTAAGTATGTCGGGTGCGGCGGCGTTCAAGTAGGGCGCGCCACACACGCGTATATATAATAATGTGTTTGCGTCAAGAAAAACGCAAATCGGGAAGCTATTCTTGCCGTCTGAATGGCTGATTGAGCGTATTCTGTCGCTTGGTAACGCTTTTTGAGCGCTATTAAAATCAATGTTTTTAGGTATTGCAGCGATTTAGTACAAGATGTAATTTTGCACCGTTTAGAATTAAATACAACATCTATGAAACTACAAACATTTTTGTTGGGCGCAGCAGTGCTCTTTATCGCAACTGCTTGCAGCAAGGACGATCCTGCTCCCAAGCCGAAGCCCAAACCAGATCCGAATCCTGAAGTTCCGGCGCAAGTAAAACAAATTACTGTCTCCGCAACGGGGTATGACACGTGGACCTACGTTGATTTGAAGACGGGAAAGACTGAAATGCTGGGCGTCAAAGGCCCATGGGTTTACAAGCAGCAAAACAATGAAGGGAAAATGGAAGAGGCCTATACGAAAGAAAAGCCCGAAAACACAGAAGTACCTAAAGAATTAAAAGATTGGCAGCTGGCTTTCCACCGCTTCGAACCCAAAACGAATATGGGTGAAGTGGTAGAAACGACCGAGACGGAGCTGGATAAGGTGACGACTATCCCGACTTCAGGCTTCGAGGCCGATAAAGACATCAAGGAGCAAATTATTGTGGACGCGAAGAATATGATGATGGGCCACATCGGCTATGCTAAGATCGCCAAAGTCAACCTTGCGCTCTACAAATGGTTGAAGCGTACGCCCACAGGTGGCATGCCGCCTTACGAATACAGCATTCCCGGAAAAGTATTTATCCTTAAATGTAAAGACGGTCAATACTACAAGCTCAAATTTACCGACTTTATGGACAAAGAGGGCAAAAAGGGCGTGATTACTTTCTCTTACGTACCCATTAAGGCCAAGAAATAAAGATTAGGTTTTTATTTTAATGATTTCTCTCCAAGGGGCAGCCGCGCTTATCATTAAGCCTGGTTGCCCCTTGGCTTTTTAGGAAGTACTTCGGGGCTTTATTTTATGATTTCCGCCGCATTTCTTGTCCGTTTCGCCCCACGCCGGCGCGCCTCCGCCTTGCGGCTTGATGCATAAAAGAAGAGCTTGGCGCTTTGCAACTCCCTTAGCTTGTATTAACTTTGCAATTATGAATCCGATAATTGTAAACGACAGCGACCTGCGTTGCGCTGCCGCCGAGGGAATGGACGCTTTTCTCGACGTCTTTGTGAATGCTTACAAAGCCGCTTGTGGTTCAGAACTCTCAGCTGAAGCTTTCGGCCTGCTTACGCCTGACCAGATCACGCTTTGGGGCTATGCTATCTTGCGCGAAGAGGTGATGGACGGCGGATTTGTCCAACTCATTCACAACGGCTATGGGCCTTTTTTCTTCCACAATCCGTTTGCCAAGGCTTTGAAGCTGTGGGGCGTGGACGACTTGGCGCGTCTCATCCGCCGCGTCGACAAACAGTATCGCCGCCATCGAGATGTCTTGACGGTCGATTGCACGGAAGCGGAGTTTATGGCGCTTTTTGAGCAGTATCCCGAATTTGACGATCACGACGACGCATTTATCGAAGGCGAAGAGTCATATACGGCGCAGATAGCGGCTTATGTAGACGAACATTTAGACAATTTTGCAACCATCCATGGCAAAGAATAATAAGCTGAAACCTGCGCGTATCAACATCAAAAACAAGCGTGCGGAACACGATTATTTCGTAATTGACCGACTGACGGCCGGCATCGTACTGACGGGGACGGAAATTAAAAGTATTCGCCTCGGAAAAGCCGGTCTCGTAGATACGTTTTGCTTCATCAATAATGGCGAAATGTGGGTCAAAAATATGTATGTGGCAGAATATTTCTACGGGACATACAATAACCATACGGCTCGCCGTGACCGCAAGCTGTTGCTGACTAAAAAGGAATTGCGGAAGATTGAAAGCGCTGCCCGCAATAATGGCTTTACAATTATTCCGACACGTCTTTTTATTAATGATAAAGGACTGGCCAAAGTCGTTGTGGCTATTGCCAAAGGTAAGAAGGAATATGACAAACGCGACTCTATCAAGGAACGGGACGACCGCCGGGAGATGGATCGTGCATTTAAACGGTAACGAACCTTTATGGATAAAGAAATATTTTTGAATCTCCTGAAAGAACGCATTTTGATTCTGGACGGAGGAATGGGTACGATGGTCCAGGGATTTAAACTGACCGAGAAAGATTATCGCGGAAAACAGTTTGCCGATTGGATGAGCGACCTGAAAGGAAATAACGACCTGTTATGTATCACCCGGCCGGATGTGATCAAATCGATCCACCGTCAGTATCTGGATGCCGGTGCCGATATTTTTGCTACCAACACTTTCAATGCAAATGCTATCTCGATGGAGGATTACGGCATGCAAGGGCAGGTGAGAAATATCAATTTGGCTGCCGGAAAATTGGCGCGTGAGGTGGCCGATGGCTTTATGAAGGAACATCCGGATCGCACGATCTTTGTAGCTGGTTCTGTCGGCCCAACTAATAAGACTGCTTCGATGAGCCCTGACGTGAGCGATCCGGCTTACCGTGCTGTCACCTACTTGGATTTGTATAGTGCCTATAAAGAACAGGTAGACGCTTTGGTAGACGGGGGCGTGGATATCGTTTTGTTTGAGACGACTTTCGACACGCTGAATGTGAAAGCCGGACTGGAAGCCGCCGAGGCTGTGTTGAAGGAAAAAGGCAAGGATTTACCAATTATGCTTTCTCTGACGTTATCTGCCCAGGGAGGACGTACGTTTTCGGGGCAGACATTGCTTGCGTTTTTGGCTTCCGTGCAACATACCAATATTGTTAGTGTCGGTCTGAACTGCTCTTTCGGTGCTGCCGATATGAAGCCTTTTCTGGCTGAATTGGCAAAACATGCTCCCTATTATATAAGTGCTTATCCGAACGCCGGTCTGCCGAACAGTTTCGGTTCCTATGATGAGACGCCGGAAAAGATGGCTGTTCATGTAAAATCTTTTATTGACGAAGGGCTGGTGAATATATTGGGAGGCTGTTGTGGTACGACGCCGGCCCATATTGCCAAATATCCCGAACTGGTGAAAGGGGCCAAGCCGCATGTACCGGCTCCGAGGCCCGATTGTCTTTGGTTGTCCGGTCTGGAGTTGCTGGAAGTAAAGCCGGAAAATAATTTCGTGAATGTCGGCGAACGATGCAATGTGGCTGGTTCACGTAAGTTCTTGCGCCTGATCAAGGAAGAAAATTATGAAGAGGCTTTGACAATTGCCCGCAAGCAGGTGGAAGACGGCGCGCAGGTGATCGATATCAATATGGATGACGGAATGTTGGATGCCGTGAAGGAGATGACGACTTTCTTGAACTTGATCGCATCCGAACCTGATATTTCCCGTGTTCCCGTGATGATCGACTCTTCTAAATGGGAGGTGATCGAAAAAGGTTTGATGTGCGTGCAGGGTAAAAGTATTGTGAATTCGATTTCTTTGAAAGAAGGAGAAGAGGTTTTCCTGCAACATGCCGCTCGCATCAAACAGTTGGGTGCAGCTACGGTCGTAATGGCTTTTGATGAAAAGGGGCAGGCAGACACGTTTGAACGGAAGATCGAGGTTTGCGGACGTGCTTACCGTCTCCTCCGGGAGAAAGTCGATTTCGATCCGAACGGAATTATTTTCGATCCGAATGTGCTGGCTATCGCTACCGGTATGGAAGAACATAACGGGTACGGACTTGACTTTATCCGTGCCGTGGAATGGATCAAGAAGAACCTGCCGGGGGCGAAGGTGAACGGCGGTGTCAGCAATCTTTCCTTCTCTTTCCGTGGAAATAATTATGTGCGGGAGGCCATGCATTCCGTATTCCTGTATCATGCGATTAACAAAGGCATGGACATGGGGATCGTGAACCCGTCGTCGTCCGTACTCTATGAAGATATAGAACCTGCTTTCCGTATGTTGTTGGAAGACGTCATTCTGGCACGCCGTCCGGAAGCAGCTGAAGAACTGATTGCATATGCCCAGAACCTGCATGTAAAAGCGCAGGAGGGAGAAGGTGAAAAGCAGGAAGTCTGGCGTGAATATCCGTTGAAGGAACGTCTGGAAAACGCTCTGATAAAAGGAGTCGGCGATCATTTGGAAGAAGATTTAAAGGAAGCCTTGAAGGAATATCCGCGTGCGGTGGATATTATCGACGGACCGCTGATGGGTGGGATGAATAAGGTAGGCGAATTGTTTGGTGCTGGAAAAATGTTCCTACCGCAGGTTGTCAAGACTGCCCGTACGATGAAAAAGGCAGTCGCCATCTTGCAACCGGCGATCGAGGCAGAAAAGGTCTCTTCCGATTCTGCTAAGGCAGGAAAGGTTCTGTTTGCGACAGTGAAAGGTGACGTGCATGACATTGGAAAGAATATTGTTTCGATCGTCCTGGCTTGCAATAATTATGAGGTGATCGATTTGGGAGTGATGGTTCCGGCAGACGTGATTGTAAAAAAGGCAATTGAAGAAAAGCCCGACCTGGTCTGTCTTTCCGGTCTGATCACGCCTTCGCTCGAAGAGATGGTGCATGTGACGGACGAGATGCAGAAAGCCGGCCTGAGCATTCCCATAATGGTGGGCGGCGCCACGACTTCGAAGTTGCATACGGCCATTAAGATCGCTCCGCATTATGACTATCCGGTCATTCATGTGCTGGACGCCTCGCAAAACCCGTTGATTGCGGCCAAACTGTTGAACCCGGATACGCGCGATGCTTATATCGCCCAGCTGAACAGTGAGTATGAAGCTCTGCGTGCCTCTGTGAATAAGAAAAAAGAGATACTGGTCCCGTTGGCGGAAGCCCGGACGAATCGTCCGGTGATCGATTGGGCTTCTTATAACCCGGTTGTCCCGGCTCGGAACGGGGTACAGGTGATTCCTTCTATTCCTTTGGAAGAAATAATTCCATATATTCATTGGACCTTCTTTTTTAGTGCCTGGAAACTGAATGGGCGTTTCTCGGAAATTGCGCAGATCCACGGCTGTGACGCTTGTCGTGCCGCCTGGCTGGCCGAATTCTCGGAAGCGGACCGGACGAAGGCGTCGGAGGCTATGCAGTTATACAAGGATGCTGTTAAGTTGTTGGATCGCTTGGTTGAGATGAAAGCCGAGTATTGCAAGGCGGTTTATGGTTTCTTCCCGGCAAATGGTGATGGGGATAATATCCGTGTGGGTGAAGTCTTGCTTCCAGTTTTGCGTCAACAGGCGAAAAAAGAGGAAGGAATCTATAAGTCGTTAGCCGATTATGTGATGCCAGTATCGGAAGGGCGTACGGATTATGTCGGCGCTTTCGTGGTGACGGCCGGTACCGGCGCCGAATCTCTGAAAGAACGGTTCGAGCAGGAGGGAGATACCTATAATTCCATGTTGTTGCAAACCTTGACCGATCGTTTGGCCGAGGCTACGGCCGAATATCTCCATGAAAAGGTCCGTAAGGAATATTGGGGATATGCTCCGGATGAATCGCTTTCCATCTCCGACCTGTATAAAGTGAAATATCAGGGAATACGTCCGGCTATCGGTTATCCTTCATTGCCGGACCAGCTTTTGAACTACACGTTGGATAAGTTGTTAAATATGTCACAGATCGGTGTCCGGTTGACGGAAAACGGCGCTATGTATCCGACGGCGACGGTGAGCGGCATTTATATTGCACATCCGGATTCCCAATATTTCATGATTGGTAATATTGATGAAGAACAGATGAAAGATTATGCCTGTCGCCGGAATCTGTCGGAAGCGGAAGTGAAGAAGTTATTGAATAAAAACATTTCAAATTGAAATATATACGCTGGATAGTCTTGTCTCTCCTTCTGGCCGGTATTTGGTGCGCCATGCGTTCGCCGGATATGGGAGAGGCGTATGCCCGGAATGTATATCCTTATATATCGGGTGCTTTGTCCTGTTTTTCTTCTCTATTTTCTTTTTCGATAGGTGATTGCCTGATATACGGTAGTATGGCCGGTTTGCTTGCTTATCTGGTTTATGCCATTGTGAAGAAACGTTCCTGGCGGGCGACAGCCGGACGGATGATCGAATATTTGTTGTGGATATATGTCTGGTTTTATCTGGCTTGGGGATTGAATTATTTCAGGAAAGACTTTTTTACACGGACGGAAATCCCGTATGCGGCTTATTCAGCCGACGCTTTTCGTTCGTTCTTATCCACTTATACAGATTCGTTGAATGCGTCCTTTGTGCCTGTCGAAAAAATAGATAAGGCCCTCGTCGCAGAGGAAGTGAAAAAGGAATATCATGAAATTGCCGGGCGTTTCTCTTTAGTCAGTCCTGCCGGGTATTTGCATCCGAAGCCGATGTTAATGCCCTTTTTGATGAGTGGAGTGGGGGTATTGGGGTATATGGGACCGTTTTTTACCGAATATAATCTGAACCCTGATCTGCTCCCGGTCCAGTATCCGTTTACTTATGCACATGAAATGGCGCATGTGTTAGGAATATCCAGCGAGGCGGAAGCGAATTTGTATGGTTTTCTCGTCTGTTCCCGTTCCGGAGTGCCGGAAATCCGGTTTTCGGCTTATTTTGCTTTGTTGCCTTATGTGTTGAGCAATGCCTACGGCTTATTGTCGGAAGAGGAGTTTAATGAATGGAAAGAGACGATCTCCCCCGAGGTAAAAGATCTTTACAACCGGAAAGTCGCTTACTGGGAGAATTTGTACAGCCCATTTATAGGCGAGATCCAGAGTACCGTTTACAACTGGTTCTTGAAAGGAAACAACATTTCCTCCGGCCGGAAGAATTATTCGGAAGTGGTGGCATTATTGATGGCGCTGGGAAATACGTCCGGAGAGATTTGAGTCCTTGCTGTTTCCATATTGCCTAATTCGAATTAAATCACTACCTTTGCGGCAATTTTTGAGAAGATAGATAAATATAACGCATATGAGTAAGAAATTTGCCGAATACTCGAAACTTGACTTGTCGAACGTCAATAAAGAGGTGCTGAAGAAATGGCAGGATGGCGACATCTTCCATAAGAGTCTTGAAATCCGCGAAGGACATCCCTCGTTTGTCTTTTATGAAGGTCCTCCTTCTGCAAACGGTATGCCTGGTATTCACCATGTGATTGCCCGTTCGATTAAGGATATTTTCTGCCGTTATAAGACCATGAAAGGATATCTTGTCAACCGTAAGGCGGGATGGGATACACACGGACTTCCAGTAGAGCTGGGAGTTGAAAAAACATTGGGTATCACCAAAGAAGATATCGGCAAAAAGATCTCTGTGGCCGAATATAATGCCGCCTGCCGCCGCGACGTGATGAAGTTCACGAAGGAATGGACGGATCTGACACAGAAGATGGGATATTGGGTCGACCTTGAAAACCCGTATATCACTTACGACAATCGTTATATCGAAACATTGTGGTACCTGCTGAAGGAACTGTATAAGAAAGGATTGCTTTACAAAGGGTACACGATCCAGCCGTATTCGCCGGCTGCCGGAACGGGGCTTAGCTCGCATGAGTTGAACCAGCCGGGGTGTTATCGCGACGTGAAGGATACGACTTGTACGGCTCAGTTCCGCATTCTCGATCCGAAACCGGAGATGGCGGGATTTGGCGAACCGTTCTTCTTGGCATGGACCACTACTCCGTGGACTTTGCCTTCCAACACGGCTCTTTGTGTGGGTCCAAATTTCACTTATGTGGCTGTTCAGACCTATAATCCATATACAGGTATGCCGATGACGGCTGTTTTGGCTAAGGACTTGTTGAATGTGTATTTCAATCCGAAAGCCGCCGATCTGGCTCTGACCGATTATAAACTGGGCGATAAACTGGTGCCGTTCAAAGTGGTCGGCGAATGGAAAGGACCGGAACTGGCCGGCATGCATTACGAGCAGCTGATCCCGTGGGTGAAGCCGGAAGGCGACGCCTTCCGCGTGATCGTCGGCGACTACGTGACCACCTCGGACGGTACGGGCATCGTGCACATCGCCCCGACGTTCGGCGCCGACGACGACCGTGTGGCCAAGGCCGCCGGCATCCCGCCGCTCTTCATGGTCGACCGCGCGGGCAAGAACCAGCCGATGGTCGACAGGCAGGGCAAATTCTTTTTGATCGAAGACCTCGACCCGGAGTTCGTGAAGACGCACGTCGACGCCGCGAAATACGGGGAGTATGCGGGCCGCTACGTGAAGAACGCCTACGACGAGCGGCTGAGCGAGACCGACCCGACGCTGGACATCGACATCGCGGTGATGCTGAAAGCCGAAAACAAGGCCTTCAAGATCGAGAAGCACACCCACTCCTACCCCCACTGCTGGCGCACGGACAAACCCGTGCTCTACTACCCGCTCGACTCGTGGTTCATCCGCACCACGGCGCTGCGCGAGCGGATGATCGAACTGAACAAAACGATCCGCTGGAAACCCGAATCGACCGGAACGGGCCGCTTCGGCAAGTGGCTCGAAGGTCTGGTGGACTGGAACCTCTCGCGTTCGCGCTTCTGGGGAACCCCGCTGCCCGTATGGGCCACGGAGGACTACTCCGAGGTGAAGTGCATCGGTTCGGTCGAAGAACTGATGGCCGAAATAGAGCGTTCGATAGCGGCGGGCGTCATGCAGGAAAACCCGTACAGGAATTTCAGGGTCGGCGACATGTCGAAGGAGAACTACTCG
>OHPM01000789.1_pt1 | contig 9156 bp, 9 predicted proteins | sample 1577721 | NCBI WGS metagenome assembly OHPM01 (sample SAMEA3879558, study PRJEB24766) | human gut metagenome | biome: human-associated habitat; feature: feces | place: USA | collected 1985/1987 | reverse complement strand
GGTGGCGGTCTATTCCTCCTTTTTACAGCGGGGATTTGACCAGGTGCTTCACGATGTCTGTATTCAGAAGCTGCCGGTGGTCTTTGCCATTGACAGGGCAGGATTTGTCGGAGCAGATGGTGAAACACATCATGGCGTTTTTGATATAAGTTTTCTGTCTGCTATACCTCATATTGTCTATATGACTCCGAAAGATACGCAAGAGGCTCGCAGAATGGTTAATACAGCTATGAAAAACTTTGATATGCCATATATTATGCGATTCCCTCGCGGAAATGTTTTTGATTGTGATGTTGCAACTGATGAGTTTATTGAGATTGGGACTTGGGAAAAAATCATTGATGATCAAACACATCATTTAACAATTATTACATATGATGCTAAAGTTAATACAGTTAAAGAGTTGATTGAAAAAAATCATTTGCCAATTAATCTTGTCAATGCAAGATTTATAAAACCAATGGATGAGAAGATGCTCAATGAATTCTATGATAATCATCAGGATTTAATTATTTATGAAACTGATTTAATGATTGGCTCATTAGGATCGATGATTGCAAAATATTATTCTCAAAATCATATGAATATAAGTATAGATTATTTAGGAATTGATGACAGGTATACACCTCAAGGAGATGTTGAAACTTTATTAAAATATGAAAACATGAGTTTGGATGATCTTTTCAATGTTATAAAGGAGAAATGTCATGAAGAAGGAAAGAGTTGATGTTCTTTGTGTAGAGCAAGGTTTATTTGATTCAAGAGAGAAAGCCAAAAGAGCAATTATGGCTGGGATTGTTAGAGATGAATATGATTATATTGATAAGCCAGGAACAAAAATACCTGTTGATTCACAGCTTTATATAAAGGGTGAACAATTGGCATATGTTTCCCGTGGTGGTTTAAAATTAGAAAAAGCTATCAAAGAATTTGGGCTTGATTTAAACGGTTTGATTATGCTAGATATTGGATCATCCACTGGTGGATTTACAGATTGTGGCCTACAAAATGGCGTTAAAGAAGTTTATGCTTTGGATGTTGGGACGAATCAATTGGTTTGGAAGTTACGTAATGATGAACGTGTTCATGTCATGGAAAAAACGAATTTTAGATATGCAACACTTGATATGTTTCAATTTGGACAACCTGAATTTGTAAGCATTGATGTTTCATTTATATCTTTAAAGCATATATTTCCTGCACTGTCTCATATTTTAAAAAAAGATGGTTATATTGTTGCATTAATCAAACCTCAATTTGAGGCTGGAAAAGATGATGTTGGAAAGCATGGGATTGTAAGCGAGCCATCTGTTCATGAGCGTGTTATTAAGGAAGTTATTGATTATGCTCATGATTCTCACATGTCTTTAAAACAATTGACATATTCACCTATTACTGGTGGTGTTGGTAATATAGAGTTTTTAGGTTGTTTTCAAAACAATGAAACTCAGGATTGTTTTATAGATGTTCAAAAAGTTGTTGCTACAGCACATCAATACTTTAAAGGGTAGGTGATAGTATGTTAAAAAGTTTATATATTTCTTCTTTTGTTATTATTGATCAGGTTCGTATTGATTTTGAAAATGGTATGAGTGTTCTCACTGGCGAAACAGGTGCTGGTAAATCTATTATTATTGATGCGTTAGGGCAGTTATGTGGAAACAGGTCTTCTGTATCATTAATTAAGAAAAACTGTTCTAAAGCGATTATAGAGGGTGTTTTTGATGCGACTATGACTGATGCGTTGGAAGATATATGTGAACAGCTACATATTGAACCAGATGAACAGTTTGTTATTACTAAAGAAATTCTCGAATCAGGAAAAAGCAATATTAAAATAAATTATCAAAATGCTTCAAATCATGCATTGAAATTATTGATGCCTTTACTAATAGACATTCATTCACAATTTGAAACTCAAAAACTTTTTGAAGAAAAAAATCATATTAAATTATTAGATGAGTTTTCATCTCAGGAATTAGTTGATTTACAAAAAAAATATATAGATTTATATACATCTTATCAAGAAGTAAAAACGAAATTAAAAAAGACACTCGAAGAAGATATGAGTGATGAACAATTAGATTTTTTAGAGAGTCAATTGGATGAAATTGATAAAGTTGAGTATACTGATGATGAGGTAGAGGAATTAGAAAAAGAGTTAAAAATGCTTCAAAATTTCGAAAAAATGAGTGAAGATATACAAAATTTTGATAGATTAATGAATTCTTCAAAAGGTGCATTACCTTTAATTAAAGAAAGTTTAAACGCATTAGAATCTGTCACTGAAATAGAGGCATTTCAAAAATCATATGATAACATTTATAATCAGTACTATTTACTTATTGATGAATATGAAAATGTTATGGATACGTATAGGGAATTCCAATTCGATCAATATCGTTTTAATGAAATTCAAGAAACCCTTTATATGATTAATAGGTTAAAGCGAAAATATGGTTTTACAATGGAAAGAATTAAGGAATATCGAAATGGTATTGTCGAAAAAATAGAAAAAATATCTCATCGTGAAGAATATATTCATGATTTGCAAAAACAAGTTTCGGAATCAAAAGATGCTGCACTTTTACTTGCCAATCAAATGCATAATATTCGTTTAAAAAATGCTAATCATTTTGAAAAACTCATTCAAAATGAATTTAGGGACTTGTATTTGGATAAAGCAATATTAAAAGTTAATTTTGATAGAGTTGAACTATGTAAAAACGGGATTGATAAAATACAATTTTTAGTCTCTATTAATAAAGGTCAAGATTTAAGTTTGCTTAACGAAAGTGCTAGTGGTGGAGAAATATCTCGTATTATGCTTGCGATAAAAACAATTATTTTGGCTTATAGCTCAATAGAAACCATTATTTTTGACGAAGTTGATACTGGTGTTAGTGCTTCAACTGGCACAAAATAAGCAAGTTATTTGTATCACGCATTTACCACAGGTTGCTTGTTTAGCTGATCATCATTATTGTATCGAAAAGATGATTACTGATCATGAAACGACAACAACTGTACATATTTTAAATAATGATAGTCGTATAGAAGAAATTGCAAAGATGCTTTCAGGAGAAAAATTAACACCTGAGGCTATTGAAAACGCAAAAAAATTATTGAATGTATAATTCAAAGCATATATGCCAAAATAAACTGTAATCAAAAAAAGATTACAGGGAGGTGTATATGCTTTGCTTTTTAAAAAGTTAAGTATTACACTCGTTATTGTCGTGACGATGTTATTCCAGGCAGTCAATGTATTTGCAGCAGATGTGATTTTAGGTGGGCAATCCATAGGGATAGAGTTGGATTATGATGGTGTATTGATTACTGGAACATATGATATTTCTATTGACAATAAAAAGTACAATCCTTCTTCAGATGGTTATTTAACAGGAGATATCATTAAGAAAGTGAATGGACAAAGTATTGATTCAATATCAACTTTAATGGCAAACGTTGAAAAGGAAATTGATAACAAAAATACGATTACACTTACACTCTCACGTGATAAAAAAGAACTCCACAAAGAATTAAAATTCCAAGAATCAGATGGGAAGTTCACGACAGGTTTATATGTACAGGATGGGTTGACTGGTGTAGGAACAATGACATATTTTAATCCTGCCACACATCATTTTGGGGCCTTAGGGCATGTTATGATGGATGTATCGTTAGAAAGTGATGTTATTATTAAAAAAGGCAGTGTCTATAATTCATATGTCAAAAAAATCAATCCTTCAGAAAATGGTAAACCAGGTGAAAAAATAGCCGAAATAGGTTCGATTCAAATTGGAACGATATATGATAATAATAATTATGGTATTTATGGGAATTATGATGATTATCCTAGTCAAGATAAACAAATAATTTCTACGGCTTCTATGGATGAAGTTGAAGAGGGAGAGGCTTATTTCTTAACCGTTTTAGATGGTCATACACTTACAAAATGCTCTATCAATATTACAAAACTAAAAAAACAGAACGAGCCTTCTATTAAAGGTATTACTTTTGAAATTACAGATGAAAAAGTTCTTTCTTTAACAAATGGGGTTGTTCAAGGAATGAGTGGATCACCAATTATACAAAATGGGAAGTTAATTGGGTGTGTTACTCATGTTGATGTCAACAATGTTCACCAAGGTTATGGATTATACATCGATTGGATGCTTGAAAACGACAAATAGGGAAGGAATCGCTCAAGATTCCTTTTTCTTATTTCAACATAAAAAGACATTTGATAGGATATCGTGTCGTAAATATGGGTGAAAAAAATGACGAATTTGTGAAAATTCCGCTTTGACTATGTTTTCTTTACTTTTTGACTATCTTTCTTTTTTTGACACATATATAATAAATTTGCTGATGAGAATAAATCGAAAGGGGAAATTGGAAAAATGAAAACTTTTATAGCAATAGATCAACAAGAATTATTGGAAAATATTAAAATCAATTTAGAAAAAACAAATAAATTTGAAATTATAGGGACTGCAAACAATGGAACAGATTGTTTTAATTTCCTAAACCAAAGAACTTGTGATTTATTAATCATTGATTTAATGCTTTCAGAAATTGATGGTGTAGGAGTTTTAAATAGATTAAAAGAAATGCATAAAAACAGTTACAATAAAGTTATTTGTGTGACACAATTTATGAATCAAACAATTTGTAATTGGCTTGAGGATTTATCTGTAGATTACTGTTTTAAATATCCATTTGATTTACAACATTTTGTCCAATCTGCTCTTTACATAACAACTGCTGATCAACAAAAACATGATCAATTGTTAAATGGGGATGAATCAGAAAAATATAAAAAAGTCAAAATCGAAAATGAAATCACTGATATTTTACATGAAGTTGGAATTCCTGCTCACATTAAGGGGTATATGTATTTAAGAACAGCAATCTTAACAACTTATTATAATATTGATATTTTGGGGCAAGTTACTAAAGTTTTATATCCAGATATTGCTAGAATGTATAATACAACTTCATCTAGAGTTGAAAGAGCAATTCGTCATGCGATTGAAGTGGCTTGGAACAGAGGAAATACTGATGCAATTGATGATATTTTTGGATATACTGTTTCTGCAGTGAAAGCGAAACCTACAAATTCAGAATTCATTGCAATGATTGCAGATAAATTGAGATTAGCACATAAAACTGATACAGTTAAAAAAGAAAGCATTTATAATTATAAAGATTTTATGTTAAAATAGATGCTGAGGTAGGTGATGTTGATGCAAATTATATTTCATGTTGATTTAAATGCATTTTATGCAAGCGCAGAAACATCATCACAACCATCTTTGAAGGGCAAACCAATAGTTATCTGTAGAGAATCTCGACGAAGCATTATTACAACTGCTTCCTATGAAGCAAGAAAATTCGGTATTCATTCTGCTATGCCACTGTTTAAAGCAAAAGAATTATGTCCACATCTTGTTATTGTTCCTCCACATTTTGAACTTTACAAGACTCTCTCTGAAAAATTTTTCAATATTATTTCAACATTTTCACAAGAATTAGAAGTGGCAAGCATAGATGAATGTTATGTGGATTTAACGAACTATATTCAGATGCATTACCAAAACCCTTATGATGTCGCAATCGAAATTCAAAAGCGAGTTTTCGCAGAATTGAAGTTACAATGTTCGATAGGAATAGCACCAAATAAGTTTTTAGCAAAAATGGCTAGTGATATGCAAAAACCAATGGGAATCACTGTCATAACAAATCAAAACTATAAGCAAAAAATTTGGCCATTACCAATAGAAAACATGTTTGGTATTGGTAAAAAAACTGCTCCTAAGCTGATTGAATTAGGAATAGTCAGAATTGGTGATTTAGCAAAATATGAAAACTATGAGAAAATCAAACCTATATTTGGAAAAAATGCACTGATATATTATCAAAAGGCAAACGGGAAAGATTATTCAAAAATCAATGTTGCACATAATGAATTAAAGTCTATTGGGAATTCAACAACATTTGAGCGTGATAGCCAAGATGAAGAATTTATTAAATCAGTATTTAGAGACTTAGCACAAGAAGTTTCTTCACGTGCCAAAAAGCGAGATTTAGTAGGGAATTCTATCTCAATTACGTTAAAATACACAAGAGAAAAGAGTAAAACAAAACAAATGATTATTGATGATTATACTCAGGATTTTGATACTATTTATGCAACATCTTTATTGTTGTTTGAAAGTATTTATGGTGGTGAAATGCTACGATTAGTTGGTATAAGTTTGAATAATGTTAAACATGTTGAAGAATTACAGCAACAGATTTCTTTATTTGATCATACCCAACTACAAGCAAGTAAAAAAGAGATTAATGAAACTGACGAAGTTATACATCGTTTAAATTCTTCGTTACCTGGTTTGAAAGTAATGAAAGCATCAGATCTAATAGAACCACAATCAACAATTCAAAAGAAATACTTAGAAAACAATGAATAATATAAAAAGACACTCATATGAATTATTAGAGGTGATAATCAATGAGTGTCTTTTTACGTCGTTTTATTGACAATAAAAAATATATTGTTATAGCAATGGTAAGTGTTTTTGTTTGCGGGTTGTTGTTTGGGTTTTATCAGTATTCATCTTCAATACAAGGGGTAAAGGATTTTTTTCAAAATTTATTTTATCTTAATATCGATGGATATCAAAATCAATATCAGCTTTATGTCATTCAAGGTGGAGTTTACATATTGATATGTACATATCTGAGTTCTAGTTATTTGGGGCATATTGGCCTATTGTTTTTAATTTTCTTAAAAGGATTGCAATTATCATTTTCTTTTATGTTTGTTTTTACAGCGGTTCCATTTACATTTATAATATTTCTTTTGTTACTTGTTGAAAGTCTTTTGGAAATTGCGCTTTGTCTATCGATGAATTTAATATGTATACACATTTCAACATATGTCACATTAGTTACTTTTTGTGTTGAACAGAATTTTAGTATGAAAAGCATGATGAACTATAAGCTTAATTGTGTAATTATTGGTCTTGTTATTTTTTCTTTAGCATTAGCATTCCGTATCTATGTTGTACCAATGTTTTGAATTTTTTGATTATCTATAATCTACGTTTATTAGAATTCTTTTAAAAATTAGGAAAGTAGTGGTCAAATGAATTTTACACGATTGGATTTATATGAATTAAAAATGATTCTTAAATTAGCTCTTGTATATAATTTGGCTGATAATGAATACATTAAAGAATTAATTGGCAAAATAGAGTTTATGGAAGAAGCATTAGATACAAATAATCATATTGATTAATCTTAATGCAAAAATATTGTTATTTGTAATTTGTTTTTGTATAATATGGTAGGTGATGTATTTTGAAATGTGTAGATGCGTTAAAAGAATATAAACAATATATGATTGTAGAAAAAGGTTATAGCCGTTATACTGTTGAGAATTATGAACGTGATATTCTACATTTTATTGATTTTATTTATAAAAAATATGAAGTCAATAGTATAGATAATATTATTAAAGATCACATGTATCATTATCTTAAAGATTTGCGTAATCATTTAAAAGCATCTTCTGTTGACCGACATATGACTTCACTAAAGCAATTTTATATTTTCTTAGTAAAAGAAAATATCATTAAGGACAATGTTATGAGTTCTTTTGAAATGTCTAAGAAAGCGAAATATTTACCTGAAGTTTTGACAGTTGCTGAAGTCAATCAGTTGCTTGATTCAATTGATGTAAATGATCCAGTGTCAGCGCGTAATCGGTGTATGGTAGAAGTTTTATATGCATCTGGATTAAGAGTGAGTGAAATGTGTTTTTTAACGTTACAGAACGTGAATATACATAAAGGCTTTGTAAAATGTATTGGAAAAAGAAACAAGGAAAGAATTGTACCAATGAATGAGAATTGTTGTTTGTTGTTAAAGAAATATATTGAAGAATATAGACCACAATTATGTGAGGAAGTTTCGTCCCAATACCTTTTTATTAATAAAAAAGGACAGCCTATTCAAAGAGATGACTTTTATCATATTTTAGAAAATATTGTTAAGAAAAGTGGGTTGAAAAAACATGTCACTCCTCATACATTACGTCATACATTTGCGACTCATTTATTAGAAAATGATGCTGATTTACGGTCTATCCAAGAAATGCTAGGACATAGTGATATTTCTACAACAACAATATATACACATGTGTCTAATAATAAAGCAATAGAAGAATATAGGAAGTTACATCCACGAAGCAAGAAAAGGAGATAAATTATGAAAAAATATAAACGCGTTTTTTTAATTGTTTTAGATTCATTGGGCGTTGGAGATGCCCACGATGCAGAGGCTTTTAATGATTTGGGAGCAAATACACTTGGTCATATTTGTGAAAGCGTAGGGGGCTTAGATTTGCCTAATTTAGAAGGCATGGGCTTAGGAAGTATTGGACAATTTAAGGGCATTCATGCTTTAAAAAACCAATTGGCTTATACTGCTAGGCTAGAAGAAGTTTCAAATGGAAAAGATACAATGACAGGTCATTGGGAAATGATGGGATTAAAGATTACTGAACCCTTTCAAACATTTACTGAGACAGGTTTCCCAGATGAATTTATTAAACTATTTGAAGAAAAAACTGGAAGAAAATGTGTAGGAAATTACGCTGAGAGTGGAACTAAAATACTTGATGATTGGGGCGAACATCAAATTCAGACTGGGGATTGGATTGTTTATACTTCAGCAGATTCAGTATTTCAAATAGCAGCTAATGAAGATGTTATTCCTTTGGAAGAACTTTATAAAGCGTGCGATATTGCCAGAGAATTAGCTATGGATGAGAGATGGAAGGTTGGTAGAATCATTGCAAGACCATATATAGGACAGAAAAAAGGAGAATTTAAACGTACTGCTAATCGCCATGACTTGGCATTAAAACCTTTTGGAAAAACTGTTTTAGATTCTTTAAAAGAAAATCATCTTGATGTTATTGGAATTGGTAAAATACCTGATATATTTGTTGATCAAGGGATAACACGCAAAGTAAAAACTGAATCTAATTTTGATGGGATGATAAAGACAATAGAAATCGCTAAAGAGAATTTCACAGGTCTTGCATTCTTAAATTTAGTAGATTTCGATGCTGTGTTTGGACAT
>OHPM01000756.1_pt1 | contig 9423 bp, 10 predicted proteins | sample 1577721 | NCBI WGS metagenome assembly OHPM01 (sample SAMEA3879558, study PRJEB24766) | human gut metagenome | biome: human-associated habitat; feature: feces | place: USA | collected 1985/1987 | reverse complement strand
AAACGAAAGACACCCCTGATGGGTTTCTTTCGTAACTATCTTCCTTTCCGAAGGCAGAGGCAATCCTATTTTTTGACAGTCTGCAAAATACCCGGCCTGATGCGGCGGTGACTTAGGAAAACATTGAAGCAAGGAACGGTGTAGCTTAACGGCTATGCCGTTCTTTGCTCTTTTTTACTTGTGTTGCGGGCATTTTCGATTGCCCGTGTGAAGTCAAATGCACCGATGAAGTTATAGACGATGGTGATTTCCCGCGTTCTGGATTTCTTGTCAACATGGGAAACTTCGATCCTGTCAATGAAAGCACGGAGAACAGCCGCGTCAAGCTCCTGCAAATCCGTGTACTTCTTCACGGCAGCGATAAACGCCTTGACATTGGTTTTTTGCTGCTCCTGCTGCTTCAGATCCTTGCGCAGGACTTCTGCCATTGATTTCAGGTTGCTTTGTTCCAACTCGTAGTCATGGGACATTTTGATAAAACGTTCATCTGACAGCTTGCCAATCACGTTGTCCTCATACAGTCGGGAGATAATGCGGTCAAGCTCGGCAATTCGCGTGTCCGCCTTTGCCAGCGTTTCACGCTTCCGAACAAACTCTGCATCTCTGTCCCGCATATCGCTCTCGGCAGCGTCCTGAATGAACTCCGCTTCATGCTCTGAAACATAGGAGATTGCTTCCCGCAGATTTCGCAGAACAATTTCATGCAGCACGACATTCTTGATAGAATGGGTCGTGCAGAGATCCTTGCCCTTGCGGTAGGTGGAGCAGATGAAGTATTTCTGGTTCTCCGCAAAGTTGGTAGCGCGGCATTGATACATTTTGCCGCCGCACTCTGCGCAATACAGAAGCCCGGAGAACATACCCATTTCACCCATCTTGGTAGGACGGCGACGCGCCTTGCGAATGTTCTGAACAATCAGGAACACGCTTTCTTCGATGATCGGCGGCTGGGTGTTCTCGAAGATCACCCAATTCTCAGGATCATTCCAGATTTTCTTCTTGCTCTTGTAGGACTTCTTTGTGGTCTTGAAGTTTACTGTATGCCCCAGATAGTCTACGCGCTCCAAAATGCGGGAAACCGTTTCATTTGTCCATTTGTACGGGTCTGCTGTCGGCTTGTTGCTGGTCGGCAGACCTTTCGCATGGCAATAGGCGGTTGGGTTCAAGATTTGCTGCTGTTTGAGCCATTTAGCAATCTGCGTGGGGCCTTTGCCGGACGCGCACAGGGAGAATATCTTCTGTACGACGGCTGCGGCTTCTTCATCGACGATCCATTTCTTTTTGTCCTCCGGGCTTTTCATATACCCATAGGGCGGAATGGTCGTCAAATGCTCGCCGGACTTGCCTTTGCTCTGCCATGTAGCGCGAATCTTTTTGGAGGTATCGCGGGCATACATTTCGTTGAACACATTGCGGATCGCGGTAAACTCACTTTCGCCGCGTGTGCTGTCCACGCCGTCATTGACGGCAATGAAATGAACGCCAAACTCCGGGAAAACAACATCGGTATACATTCCCACTTGGAGATAATCGCGCCCGAAGCGGCTCATGTCCTTTACAATGACACGCTTGATCCGCCCAGCCTTGATGTCGGCAAGCATACGCTGGAAGCCCGGACGGTTGAAAGCTGACGTTAGATAACGATACTTTTGAAAACACTGGAAAATCAAGGTTTTTCGAGCGACGGACAAGCAGGGTATTGTACTAAAAACTGAATACGACGCAGAAGCGGCGTTTCTTACTCTCTACATGGGAGAACAGGAACGCCGCTTTTTTATGCCCTTTGTTACGCAGTAGGGGCAGAAAAAGCCTTGCTACAAGCGATTTTGCGGGCGCGTATCTGGCGCGGCAAGGGATTTATACCTTATCCCCCGAAACCGCGCTTCTACTGCGTAACAAATCCACAGCAAAAGGAGTGATTTACTATGGCAGTTTTCAGAGTGGAACGGAACAAGGGCTACACCGTAATGAGCAACCACCACCTACGCAACAAGGAGCTTTCCTTAAAGGCAAAAGGGCTGTTGTCGCAAATGCTGTCACTCCCCGAAGATTGGGACTACACCTTGAAAGGCTTATCCCTTATCAACCGGGAGAAGATAGACGCTATCCGCGAAGCCATTAAGGAGCTTGAACGCGCCGGGTATATCGTCCGGTCAAGGGAGCGCGACGAGAAAGGACGCTTGCGGGGCGCGGACTATGTGATATTCGAGCAGCCGCAGCCGCCTACGCCGGATTTACCTACATTGGAAAATCCAACATTGGATAATCCAACGCAGGAAAAACCAACATTGGAAAAACCTACGTTGGAAAATCCAACGCAATTAAATAAAGATATACAAAGAACTGACTTACCAAAAAAAGAAAAATCAAATACAGATTTATCAAGTACCCATTCCATTCCTATCCTTTCCCCTAACCCCTCTCCTTGCAGAGAAGCGGCTGCGCCGCCGGAACGGAAAGGAACGGAAGCGGCAGCACAGAGCGCAGTTGATATATACCGGGAAATCATCAAGGACAATATCGACTACCACATTCTCAAACAGGACATGAAGTTTGACGGGGACAGGCTGGACGAGATTGTAGACCTCATGCTTGAAACCGTATGCACCGCCAGAAAGCGGGTACGGATTGCGGGGGACGACTACCCGGCAGAGCTTGTGAAATCTAAGTTTATGAAACTGGACGGCGAGCATATCCGCTTTGTGCTTGACTGTATGCGGGAGAACACAACGAAAATCCGCAACATCAAGCAATATCTGAAAGCAGCCCTTTTCAACGCCCCGTCCACTATCGGCAATTATTACACTTCCCTTGTCGCCCATGACATGGCAAGCGGCGCACTGTCACCGAAGAAGCCGCAGTACGGCGACCCGGACTATTATTCATTCAAACCGGGCGAAAGCCTGTAAAACAACAAAAGGAGGATTTTATTATGGCACAGAAAATGACAGGAGCATTGGTATTTGACGAGCGCACCGACCGTTACGACATTCGCTTTGACTTAAACAGCTACTACGGGGGCTTGCATTGCGGTGAGTGCTTTGACGTATTCGTGCGGGGCAAGTGGAAGCCGACCCGGATTGAGTACGGCGACAACTGGTATCTTGTGGGTATCAGAGCCGAGGACTTGAACGGGCTGCGGGTGCGTATCTGACCGCCGCCCCATAAAGAAACGCGAAAGGAGGACGCGAGGAATTGCAGGACGAAGTAAACGAAAAGACCATAGCCCTTTACATCAAGACCGGGAAGCTGACCGCCCAGACGCTCCAAAAGGCAATGAAAGCCATACTGTCAAAGGGCAAAAAGCAGCTTGCAAAACCGCCACAGGGAAAGCAGAGCTTAAAGCAGCTTATGAAGCAGAACGCGGGCGTTTCCAACATTGAGATTACCGAGGGCAATATCAAAGCCTTTGAGAGTACGGCGAAAAAGTACGGTATCGACTTTGCGCTGAAAAAGGACGCAACGGAAAGCCCGCCCCGCTATCTGGTTTTTTTCAAGGGGCGGGACGCGGACGTGCTGACCGCAGCCTTTAAGGAGTTTTCCGCAAAGAAGCTGACACAGGAGAAAAAGCCCTCTATCCGAAAGCTGCTCTCTACGCTCAAAGAAGCCGCACAGGGCAAGAACGCGGAACGGGCAAAGGTCAAGAACAAGGACAGGGAGGTATCGCTATGAAGCCGGAAATCAAGAAGCTGCTTATCCTAAATCTCCCGTATCTGCTCTTTGTCTGGCTCTTTGATAAAGTGGGCGCGGCTGTCCGTCTATCCCCCGGCGCGGACGCAAGCGCAAAGCTGCTACATCTTGGGGACGGTTTTACCACCGCCTTTTCCAGTATCGCGCCGAGCTTCCACCCGGCAGACTTACTTATCGGCATTGCGGGGGCGGTCATTGTCCGGCTGATTATCTACACCAAAGGCAAGAACGCGAAGAAATACCGCCGCGGGACAGAATACGGTTCGGCGCGTTGGGGCGGGGCTGACGACATAAAGCCGTACACAGACCCGGTATTTGAGAACAATATCCCCTTAACGCAGACGGAACGGCTCACCATGAACAGCCGCCCGAAGCAGCCGAAATACGCAAGAAACAAAAATATTCTTGTAATCGGCGGTTCCGGCAGCGGCAAGACCCGGTTCTTTGTGAAACCGTCGCTCATGCAATGTACGTCAAAGGATTTTCCAACGTCGTATATCGTCACTGACCCGAAAGGAACACTGATTTTGGAAACCGGGAAAATGTTGCAGCGGTACAAATACCGTATCAAAGTGCTAAATACGATTAACTTCAAAAAATCCATGAAATACAATCCCTTTGCCTATCTGCGGAGCGAAAAGGACATTTTGAAATTAGTCAATACCATTATCGCCAACACCAAAGGCGACGGGGAAAAATCCGGCGAGGATTTCTGGGTGAAAGCGGAAAAGCTCTACTACACCGCACTAATCGGCTATATCTGGTATGAAGCCCCAGAGGACGAGAAGAACTTCACGACGCTGCTTGAAATGATAAATGCGTCGGAAGCCCGCGAGGACGACGAGGATTTCCAGAACCCGGTTGACCTCATGTTTGAACGTCTGGAAGAAAAAGACCCGGAGCATTTTGCAGTCAAGCAGTACAAAAAATACAAACTTGCGGCGGGTGTAGTAAGTTTGAAGAGACTTCTTAATCAATCAATTTTAAAGAGTTGGAGCTCCAAAATGATTAAAAAGTCTCTTGAGGCTTATTTTTTTACCTTAAAGAACAAAATTGTATTTTGTAAAAAACAATTTTAAAACATGTCCGTATTTTGTTTCGTCAGTACAGAGATTGTGTAAGGAACTTTAAAAAGATGACACGAAATCAAAAAAATGTAGTAAGGGGGCTGTAAAAAGACCTCTGAGCATTTCGTTTAGTGTAAAGAACTTTTTTACTTCTTACACGAACTTTGAAAACGAAACAGCCTGCCCATAGTGATACCAGAACTGAATAGGCATTCAGCGTGTCTTTTCTGGTTAATACGTCCCGGAAACATCAGCACCCGGTACAGGAACGGATATGGGATGAGAACAGGAATTTAATAAACAAAGGAAGGAGGACATCTGACTATGACAGAGAAACAAGGATTCATGACAGCGTTGTATGAACGTCTTAGTCGTGATGATGAATTAAACGGAGAATCCAACAGTATTTCGAATCAGAAGAAACTGCTGGAACAATATGCAAAAGAACATGGATTTACCAATCTTGTTCATTTTACTGATGATGGTATCTCCGGTACAAGATTTGATCGTCCAGGCTTTCTTGCCATGATGAAAGAAGTTGAGTCAGGGAAAGTCGGAACGATCCTGATTAAAGATATGAGCCGAATGGGAAGAGATTATCTGAAAGTCGGACAATATATGGAGTTGCTGCGACAGAAAAATGTCCGCCTGATTGCAGTCAACGAGAATGTAGACAGCTTCCGGGAGGACGATGATTTTACTCCATTCCGAAATATCATGAATGAATGGTATGCAAGGGATACCAGCAAAAAGATAAAATCCACTTTCAAGGCGAAAGGAAAATCCGGCAAGCATGTGGCAAGTACAACACCGTATGGGTATCTGAAAGACAAGGATGATCCGAATGTATGGATCGTTGATGAAGAAGCAGCTGTAGTTGTACGGAGAATCTTTCACATGACAATGGATGGATACGGACCATATCAGATTGCCAGGGCACTGAAAGAGGATAAGGTTGAGATACCAGCGGTTCATATGGCAAAGAAAGATGCCGGATTATGGAAAGGCAGAGTAGAAGAAATCAAAGATCCTTATGGCTGGGGCTCTTCTACTGTTGCCGGTATTCTAAAGAAAAGAGAGTATCTTGGTCATACAGTGAACTTCAAGACCAGAAAGCATTTCAAGGATAAGAAAAGCCATTATGTATCTGAGGATAACTGGACGGTGTTTGAGAACACGCAGGAAGCAATCATAGATCAGGAAACTTTTGACAATGTGCAGAGAATCCGAAGCAATGTGAGAAGGTATCCAGATGGATGGGGAGAAGCCCACCCACTGACAGGTCTGATGTATTGTGCAGACTGTGGTTCCAAAATGTATGTTCATCGGGTAAATAATGGCAAGCGAGTTCCACAATATACCTGTTCTGCATATTCTAAAGTTCCGGTTGGAACACTCTGCCAGACACAGCACAGAATTAATGCCGATGTGATTATGGAGCTGATTAAGGAACTTTTAAAGGCTGTTGCGGAGTATTCACAGTTGAATCGTGAAGAATTTTTGGAGACAGTAAAAAAAGCACAGACTTCACAGCAGTCCAGTGAGATCATAAGATTGAAAAGCAGATTAGCAGAAGCAAAAAAGCGTGTGCAGGAACTGGAAAAACTGATCTGCAGAATCTATGAGGACAATATTCTTGGCAAGCTGCCAGATGAACGTTATGCGATTCTTGACGGACAATATTCTAAAGAACAGAAAGATTTGTCGGCAGAAATTGCAGATATGGAAGCTGAATTATCAGGTTATGAAGAAGGTCGCAGATCAGCGGAGAAGTTTATTGCTCTGGTTGATAAATACCAAAACTTTGATGAATTGACCACTTACATGCTGAACGAATTTGTTGAAAAGATTGTGGTTCATGAGCGTGACCGAAAAGGAAGCATTGAGACAACTCAGGAAGTGGAAATCTATTTTAATTTCATTGGAAAATATTTACCGCCACATTTCGGTGAGGTGGAAATGACGTCAGAGGAAATTGAAGAAATGAAGAAGCGGGAAGCCAGAAAAGACAGGCTTCATCAGAATTACTTGAAAAGGAAAGCAAATGGCAAGCAGCAAGAATACTATGAACGGACAAAGGCAAAAAAGAAAGCTGAGATGGATGCAAAAAAAGAGGAAATCCGTCAGGAAGATATTGCAAAGGGTGTGTTCGTTCCGGTATCACTGCTTCCACCTGCAGAACCGAAGAAAGGAGTTGCATCAGCATGAGTAAATTAGAAAGAATCGTTCACGATGACAGCAATGGTCTGGATTATATCCTTGTCGGGGAAATCTATCTGCCACTGATCGCTGTGTCGGAAGAAAAGCGTGATATTGGCTTTTATGGAAGCCTTCACAGAAACTATCTGAAAGACTACAAAGGTGGCTTATATTCCTATCTGACATTGACTGGGGAACTCTGGACTTACCTTGCAGACTTAAATGAGCAGTGCGTAGAATGCAGAGATTTTCTCATGAATCAGATCATGGAACAGGAAGGTATTACAGAGGAATTGAAAAGCAGAGATCAAATGGAATGGGTTCGCCGGGCAAACAATGTGAGAAGCCGGGTAGATGAAATCATTTTAAATGAATTGGTGTATGTGTAGGAGGGGCTTATGAGATACCGGATTGAATATGCAGACGGAAGATGCTGTAACTTTGTAAACAGCAGAAAAGATTTGTTGGATTGGCTGAAAGCACTGAAAGATGAAAAAATTGTTGATATCCGAAAAGTGTACAAAAACGGTGTTACAGATTCTGTGATAGACAGCTATCGCAGTTATCTGAAACAGTGAAAGGAATGGGACTCTCAAATACACAGGAAGCATTTGAAAATGTGAATGAGTAAAGGAAATGGCATTAACCGTAAAAAGTTAGTGCCTTTTATTTTGTCTATTATTATATTTCCACAAAATCCGATGCAGAGGATTTTTGAAAAACAGACGGAACGGAGATCATGCCGAAGGGACAGCGGCAGGAATTACGTTTTGTCTGCCGGGAGTACAGAGGACTGGAAGTCCTTTGTGCCTGGATTGCAAAGGGAGGCAGCACCTTGCTGGGGTTAAGGGGCGAAGCCCTTAGCAGGTTAAGGGCGGCAGCCATTGCCCAGTGATATGGCGTTTCGCCATATGGTACTGGGTACTATCTGTAACGGCGACAGAGCCTTTAAGCAGCTTCGCTGCAATCCCTTCGGGGAAACAACTTGAAAGAAAGGAGAAATGTGAAATGAAAGGAACAAGGCATAATGGCAGATCTGGGAAAAATGGAGTTTACAATCCGCTTCATAATGATCGGAGATTTAATCCGGAACACAGTGAGCATATCGACAATGAAAGAGTCCGGCAAAATATTTACTGGGATTGCTATCAGGGATATACCACAATGGAAGATCAGGGAAAAGAGAATAATTTTTCTTTTGAACAAATTGAGCTGGCATTCTATGAAGAGCATTATGGAAATTACGTTATGAAGCAAAATGAGAGACATGTGAAAGCCAGACACCCAGACAGATGCAAAGAAGTGGAAGATGTTTGGAAAAACAAAAAGACCTGTCCGGAAGAAAGTATCTATCAGCTTGGCACAATAGATGAACATGCTTCTGTGGAAACCCTGATTTTAGTATTTGACGAGTTTAAGAAAGAGTTCGATAAGCGGTTTGGCTCTAACGTGCATATTATTGATTGGTCGCTACACATGGACGAAGCAACACCTCATATTCATGAGCGTCATGTTTTCGATGCTACAAACCGATATGGAGAAATTGAGCCGAAACAGGAAACAGCATTGGAAGAACTTGGATTTGAACTTCCAGATCCAGAAAAGAAGAGATCAAAGACAAATAACCGCAAGGTTGTTTTTGATTCTGCCTGCCGGACAATGTTTTTAGATATCTGTAAACGTCACGGACTGGAACTTGATGAAGAACCATCGTATGGTGGAAGAAAGTATTTGGAAAAACAAGATTATATCCGTATGAAGCAGAAAGAAGAAATTGCGAATCAACAGGAAACAATTCTTATGCAGATTGATAAGGTGAACGAGAATCGTCTGGAGCTTGCAAAACAGTCAAGGTATGTGCGTGCAAATGAAGAAATTATTCAGTCACAGGAAGAAAAAATAAAACAGCAGGATACAGAATTTGCAAATAATTCAGACCGTATATTCAAGCAGGGTGATCTAATTGAAGAACAGAGAGAGGAACTGAAACAGCTTACCGTCCGTATTGAAGATGTGGAAACCTTGCTTGATGAAGTATCCAGTGAAGCTTATGACAAGGCAGTGGAGAAAGTAGCAAAAGAAGCAATGCTGGCTACCAGAAGAGATGATATCCGTTTGGCAGAAGATTCTAAAAAGTGGATTCAGGATCCGAAACACAAGGCTTCCAAAAGAGAAAAGGATTATGCAATAAAAAGACTGGACGGGCTGATAAGAAAAATAGAAACTGCAATGGAAAAAGTGGTCATACGGATTACTAAACAGTTAAAACAGCCAGAGAAGAAAAAAGCTGTTGTAGAAGAAATCAAAAAAGAAGTGAAGCCATCTATCAGGGAAAGACTTGCACAGAATGTAGCAAAGATTCAAAGAGAAGAGGCAGAGAGAAAACAACTGAATAAAGGAAAATCGTGTTCTAGTGATCTGGAACTATAAGGGCATTTTGTTGATTCCGTAAGGACAGGACAAAGTG
>OHPM01000751.1_pt1 | contig 9434 bp, 10 predicted proteins | sample 1577721 | NCBI WGS metagenome assembly OHPM01 (sample SAMEA3879558, study PRJEB24766) | human gut metagenome | biome: human-associated habitat; feature: feces | place: USA | collected 1985/1987 | reverse complement strand
TTGCGTCCCTTGCATACCATTCATTCATAATGTTTAGGAATGGGGTAAAATCGCTGTCCTGTTGGTTTGCGCTGTCTATGCCGTTGTTGATAGCGATAAACCGCACACCTTTCTCCACAAACAGGACTTCCGTATAGAAGCCGACTTTCAGATAATCACGCCCCAGACGGGACATATCCTTGACTATCAGCGTCGATACTTCGCCGTTTTCTATCTTCTCAATGAGTTCGCTCCAACTCGGACGATTGAAGTTCGTACCCGAATATCCGTCGTCTACAAAAAACAAGAGATTTTTGAAGCTGTTTTCCTTTGCGTATTTACTTAAAATCGCCTTTTGATTTACAATGCTGTTGCTGTCGCCCTGTAATTCGTCGTCGCGGGATAAGCGGCAATAAAGGGCGGTAATTTTGTTGTCAGACTGCCTTAACATAAGTTTGCTCCTTTCGTTGGCGGGCAGTCTGCCATACAGGATTGTATGTACTCATTTTATCGGCTCCCGTCCTTTTTATCAACTTCTTTCTGTAAATTTTCCTGTTCCATAAGACGTAAGACTTTACTCGGCAATGACTTCTTCCCGTCATAGCTGCCCGTAAAGCGGTAGAGCGTTTTCCCCGATTTTATAACGACTTCACGCTTTGGAAGTTCTTGATACAGGGGATTTTTCACGACGATTTGACCGTCTTTGATAATTCGTTTCCTTTCCATTCCATTCCTTTCCCGTCCTTTCCTTGTTTTGTAATGTGATAAGTTTCGTAGCAAGCATAGGAAGTGGGTACCCACTTCCGAAAATGCCCTGCATTTTGCTTGTTGGGAAGTTTCCCAAACCCTCTAAAAAAATGAAAAAATTGTTGGCATAACGCACAGCCCACCGTAGTACGGGGCGAACCCCAAAAGCGCGGCGGTGCGCCGCCATTTCAGAAAGGAGCGAATGAATGGAAAAGAAAAAAGGTTACTCCATGTTTGAGCGTGACAAGTTAGACCCGGCTGACAGTATGCGGATAGAGCGAAATATTTATTTTGAGGAACAGACCGCTGACCTTTCCGGGCTTACCGCCCTGCCCTTAGAACAGTTACAGGCATTGCGGGAAGAATACGCGGCGGCTGAACAGGCAGCTTTTGAAGCCTTGCAAGAACAGGCGGCGGCATGGGACGAACAGGCGGGAAAGACCCTTGCCATTGACAAAGCCATTGAGTATGTGAGGACACCCGAAGCTACGCATACCGCGAACCAGTGGGAAGCTACGGACTACGGGAAGCACATCAGCAACCGCGTCTACCAAATGCGCTACCACATATCCGAGAATACCCGGTATGACAGGGAAAAAGAGAAATCCATTCCCTATTCGTGGACGCTTTCATGGAGTATTTACACCAACAGCCCCCACAATTACGGACAGGCAAAAATCGCCGGACAGGAAAGGAAAGTCTTTGCAGACAAGGCAGCTATGGAAAAATATCTGAATGGGCGTATCAAAGCCTATCAGCATTTATTCACCGAGGTATCGCCGCCTATCCCGCCAGAGTATGCAGAGCATTTCAAAGTAAACGGGCAGCTTTTACCGGGCTATGCTATCGAGGGCGAGGAACGGGCGCAGCCTACCGCTGAAAAAGCAGCCCCCACCACAGCAGAGCCGCCACAGGACACCGAACAGAGAAAGGAGCGTGAAACCATAAACGAGCAGTTTTCAATTCTTATCGACAGCCGCAGCCGCTTTGAAACAGGCAAACCGGGCGGCGTGTGGCTTCCCATGCCGACCACAACAGAGCAGCTTCATGCGGCTATGGAAAGCGTCGGCATTACCGCAGACAATCCGCAGGATTTTTTCATCAACGGGTATTCTTCTACGGAGGACTGCCCCTTTGACTTGCCGCTTTCCGTTATCCAAAGCGCAAGCATGGACGAGCTGAATTATTTTGGAAAACTTCTGGAAATGCAGAGTGACGGGGACAAGGATAAATTTGCGGCGGCGGTTACACATGGCGAGTATGCCGGAAGCATGAAAGACCTTATCAACCTTGCACAAAACCTTGACTGTTACTGGCTCTATCCCACTGTCCGCAGCGAAGAAGATTACGGTTATTATCTTATCGACGAACTGGACGAGCTGGAGCTTCCCGAAGAAGCAAAGAAATATTTCAAGTATGAAGAATACGGGCGGGACGCAGTTAGCAAGGATAAGGGGCAGTTTACCGAACAGGGCTATATCTATAACAATCAGAACACCTTTACCGAATGGTATCGGGGAACGGAAAACGAGATACCCAAAGAATACCGCGTTATGAGCTTCCCACAGCCGGAACGCGGCGGACAGGACAAGACCTTTATGGACGCAGCCGCCACAGAGCAGACCGCCCGAACCGCCGCAGAGCAGCCACAGGAGCCGCACCCGGTTATCCCTATCGTGCTGACAGCCGGGAAGCCCGCCGAGAAATTAAAAGAGATTACCGACCGTCTGGAACAGGGCATTACGGAACTCTTTGACAGCGAGCGTTACAAGGAATATCTGAAAGTCATGTCAAAATTCCATAATTACAGCTTCCGAAACACCGTCCTTATCGCCATGCAGAAGCCGGACGCTTCCCTTTTGGCGGGCTTTTCCGCTTGGAAGAACAACTTTGAGCGAAATGTGATGAGAGGGCAAAAGGGAATTAAAATCATTGCCCCGTCGCCCTATAAAATCAAACAGGAAATGCAGAAAATCGACCCGCACACGCAGAAGCCCATAATCGGCAAGGACGGAAAGCCCGTCACCGAGGAAAAGGAAATCACCATACCCGCCTACAAGGTGGTATCCGTCTTTGACGTTTCCCAGACCGAGGGAAAGGAACTGCCGGACATTGCCGTTGACGAACTGACAGGCGACGTTGACCGCTATAAGGACTTTTTCGCAGCCCTTGAAAAGACTTCCCCCGTTCCTATCGCCTTTGAGAATATCGAGGGCGGCTCTCATGGCTACTACCACTTGGAGGACAAGCGCATTGCTATCAACGAGGGCATGAGCGAATTACAGACCTTAAAGACCGCCATTCACGAAATCGCCCATGCGAAGCTGCACGACATTGACCTCAACGCGCCAAAGGACGAGCAACCCCGCGTTGACCGCCGCACCCGCGAAGTCGAAGCGGAAAGCGTCGCCTATACTGTCTGCCAACATTACGGGCTTGACACGTCGGACTACTCTTTCGGCTATGTCGCCGGGTGGAGCAGCGGGCGGGAGCTGTCCGAGCTGAAAAGCTCCCTTGAAACGATACGCAGCGCAGCCGCCGAGATTATCAATTCCATAGACGAGAACTTAGCGGAGCTGCAAAAGGCACAGGACAAGGAGCAGACCGCCGGACAGGAGCAGCCCACCAGAGAGGGACAGGAAGCCGCGCCGGAGAAGCCGGATCCGGAAGCAGCCGCACCGGGAAAATCCGGCGCACAGGAAAAAGCGGGCGCAGCCCCGAAAGAAGCCTTTACCCCGGAAACGATTTACAGAGTGCGCCGGAACCCTTACAGCGACAGCCGGGAAAACAGCCACCTCTTGCAAGCCTATGTGACACAGGAGAACGGGCGGGCGAAAATGGGCGACGTGCTTTATACGGGAACGCCGGAGAAATGCCGCGAGCTTATGGGGCAGCTCAAAAGCGGCGAGCTGACCGAGGGCGACGTAAAGCAGCTTTACGCAAAGGCACAGGAAACGGCGCAGACCACCGGACAGGACAAGGACACCTTTTCCATTTACCAGATAAAGGGCGGGGACGAAACAAGGGACTTCCGCTTTGAGCCTTACGACCGCCTGCAGGCGGCGGGAAATGTGGTTGATAAAGCGAACTATGAGCTTGTCTATTCCGCGCCCCTTGCGCCGGAAACTTCCCTTGAAGATATTTATACCCGCTTCAATATCGACCACCCAAAAGATTTTAAGGGACACAGCCTTTCCGTTTCGGACGTGGTAGTGCTTCATCAGAACGGACAGGACACCGCGCATTACGTTGACAGCGTAGGCTTCCGGCAAGTGCCGGAGTTTTTACAGGAGCAGAAGCAGCTTACCCCGGACGAGCTGACAACGGGCGAAACAATCCAGACACCGAGGGGGACTTTCCATGTGACCGCCATGAGCCGGGAGCAGATAGAAGCCGCCGGATATGGCTTTCACCACCAGTCGGACGACGGAAAGTATCTGATTATGGGGAACGGGACGCGGGCGTTTGCTGTTGCCGCAGAGCAGCCGGAAAAGGCAAACCCCTTGAAGCATATCGAGGACACCGTAGAGCAGAACGACAACAACTTTGACGGTATCATCAACAACACCCCTACCGTTGACGAACTGGAAGCAAAGGTTAAGGCGGGAGAAACAATTTCCCTTGTTGACCTGGCTAACGCGGTCAAAGCCGACAAAGAGCGCGGCAAGGAAGCGAAGCCGGAAAAGAAGCCCTCTATCCGGGCGCAGCTTAGGGCTGACAAGGAAAAGGCGCAGAAGAAAAACGCAAAGCAGAAATTACAGGATTTGGAAAGGAGCTGACCCATGCCGAAACAGAGTAAATTTGAGAACGTGGATTTGTTCGCTTCCCTCAATGCGGTTATGAAGCAGAACACAGGCTTTTACCAGAGCGACTTGGAGATTGACAAGGAGATTATCGCAAAGGCGGCGGCAAGCCCCCGCAAGGAGGACAAGACCCTTTTGTGGTTCTGCCGCCCGTCCGGGACGCATTGCTTCCGGGAGCGCGACGTTTTCCTCAAAGACACCGCGCCCCACAACACATGGCGTTTCTACATGGAGCAGACGAGCGACCGCGTCCTTGCCTATGCAATCGAGCTAACGGGGACGGAGCGCGGGAAAATCAAGGGCAATCTGTACGAACTGGACTACGCTAAACATTATGAGCGCGTCAAGGAAAAGGAGCTGCCCGCCGATACGGTGAAGCTGATTTATGAGCATGGGGAAAGGGTACAGGAAGCCGGGAGATATTTTGACGGAACCCCAGACCCGCAGCTTGGGAAATTTGAACGCTTTGAAGCCGTACCCAACGACCCGGACGCGCTGCAATCGCTCTTACAGGAAGAACGGCGCAGCCGGGAGCAGCTTCCGCCGGGGGATTTCAAGGCGCATATCGCCGCATTGCGGGACGGGCTGATTGAAACGGAAGCGCGGCGCATTGTGCGGGAAATGAAGCGGCATTACGAGCCGAACAGCCCGAACAAGACCCATTTCATGGCAGAGCTTTCCCCGGCGTTCATGCGGCTTGCAGCCACAAAGGACACTGACCGCCTTTTCTCCATGCTGCCCTACAAGACCCTTGCCTTTTCCAAAATCGAGGGCAGACATGGGACGTATGCGCTGATTGACAAGGGGGAGAACCGGGACAGGGAGATAAGGAAGCCCCGCCCCTCTATCCGGGCGCAGCTTAAAGCAGACAAGGCAAAGACCGCCCCGAAAAAGGCGGCGGCAAAAACAAAAAATCACGATATGGAGGTATGAGCATGATTAGACTGACTGTTGAAGAAACAAACCTTTTGAGCATTTACAACGAGGGCGGCAAGCGGGCTTTGATTGAGAATGTCAACGCCGCGCTGCCCTACATGGACGCGGATATGCGGGAGCTTGCAAAGCGCACCCTTTCCAAAGTGGACGCTTTGACCGAAGCGGAATTTGCAGAGCTTCCCATTTACGCCGCTGATGAAGTATGAACGGGGTTAAGCGGCTGACGCCGCCCCAGAGCCGGAAAGTCAACGCCCTTGTGCGCCGGACGTGCTGCAATTATGATAACGGGAACTGTATCTTACTGGACGACGGGGACGAGTGCGTTTGTCCGCAGCTCATTTCCTATTCGCTTCTCTGCAAGTGGTTCCGGGCTGCGGTGCTTCCCGCCGACAGGCTACTCTATGCGGAGCTTTACCAGACAGGGGACAAGAAGAAGTGTACCGAGTGCGGCGCGTTCTTTGCGTCAACCTCTAACAGTGTCAAATACTGCCCCGTCTGCCGGAAGCGTATCACCCGCAGACAAGCTGCCGAGCGCATGAGGAAAAGACGCACCCCTGTTACGCAGTAGGTGCGGAAAATCCCTTGATTTACAGGGCTTTCCGGGCGTGAAAATCGGATAGGCGATACTTTATACCTTTACCCCCAAAAATGGCGTTCTACTGCGTAACATTCACGAAAACAGCACCCATAAAAAGACAGGGCGCGGAAGTCATATACTGGCTTCCGCGCCCTGTTCTTTTTTTGCCTATCTGACATTTCCCTTTTCCATTTCTTCAAGCGGGAACTGCGGGAGGGCTTCTATCAGCTTCTTTGTGATAGACTGGCGCATATCTTCGTTGATTTCCTGTTTCGTGCTTCCGTCTGGCTGTCTGACCGCTACCGTCGATAGCCTGTCGATTTCGTCCTTGTAGCAATCCACGACTTTCTCCACCGCCCATTTCTCCCCGGCAACGGCGGCGCGTATGGTTTCATATTCCGGCATTTTCTGGTTTTCCATGCTCAACGCTCCTCTGCTTTTTGATAGCCCTATCATAGCACAGCGGCGGGGATTTTGCTATCCTTATCCGCGTTCTGTTTCCTTTTCCCGTTCCGGCTGTCTGTCTGCCTGTAAAATGCTGTCAATGTTCTGCTTGATAATATCATATTCCCGGACTTTCTTTTTCAATTTTCCATAGTCGGCGTAAAGGGCTTCTTTCTGCGCTTGGAGGGCTTCATACTCCGATTGCAGCGCGGCGAGGTTCGGGAGCTTCGCAATGCCCGCCGCTTTCAGTGACCTTACGGCGGCTTCATGGAGGATAATTGCCTGTTCCTGTCCGGCGCGGTACTTCTCCCTGTTCCTTGCCTTGCGGTATGCGTCATAGACAGGCTTTGTCTTTTGATAGGTGGAAACATTCTTGATAAGCACCGCCATTTCCGCAAGCCGCTTTTCGGCGTTCTTCAATGCGTCTGCCGCCTGTCCGCTTTCCGCTGCCATTTCCTCAATCCGGCTGACTAAATCCGCGTACTGCTCAATCTTATGTTCCGTCAAGAAATTCATTGTTTTAGCTGCCTGTTTCAGATTGTGGATTTTCGCCCACTGTTCATAGCCCTTACTCTGCGCTGCCTTGATACTGTTCTCAATGTCGATAAGCAGCGACACGCCGCGCTGCTCTCTGGGAGCTTTCGCCACCTTTGTCCGTCTGCCCGCTATCCGTTCCCTTACGGCTTCCTCTGTATAGTCTGCGCCGAGGGTTTTAAGGCGGGTGAAGCGTTCCTGTCCGGGGGCGCGGCATGATACATATTTCCCCGGCTTTATCTCATAGCCCGCCGCCTGTAACCGCGTTAGCAATTCCTCAAAACTGGAAACTTGGGGGATAAGCGCGTCAACAGTGGTTTTCAGCTTGCCTTTCCAACTTGTACCCGTCTTTTCTGCCTGGTACTCCGCATAGCTCTTTCCCTTGCTGCCCTTGCCGGGGACGACAACGGACAAGCCATTTTCCCGGCACAGCTTGTCGCTCATGTTCCGTATGCCGTAATAGCTCCTTTTGTTGGAATTGTATTTATGGTGGTCTACAAAGTTCACCGCGCAAAAAATGATATGGTTATGGACGTGTCCTTTGTCAATGTGCGTCGTGAGTACATACTCATGCTGCCCCTTTGTTACCGCGTCGGCAAGCTGCTTTCCGATTTCATGGGCTTTCTGATAATCGACTTCCCCCGGCTCAAAGGACTGTATCAGATGAAAGGCTAAATTGTTCCCCTTTTGGAGTGCTTGCGACAGGGTATATTCAAACTCAATATCTGCCGTTTCATAGGAGCAACCGAAAGAGGACACAAGCATTTTCCCGTCCGTCTTGTCCGGGTTTTCGATATAGTCAAGGGCTTTGCTTAGAGTGCTTTTAATAGGCTTAATCTTTGTAACCGCCATATCTCCGCAAGCACCCCCTTTATTTCCTCTATGTCCTCTTGGTATGCGTTCCCCGTCGCGTTTACGCGGCGTGCTATCTGGTTGACGTTGACACCGATTTTCTGTATCTCTGCGGTCATAGCCTTTATATCGGCGTGGTCTATCTGAATGATATACCCGTCAATGGCAATCTTCCGCAGATACGCCGCCATGTTCCGGGTGGGTACGAGCTTCATTTTTTCCAGTATTAAATCCCGTTCCGCTTCCGTCACTCTGAATTTGATTTGCACTGTCCTTTTGCGTCCGTCCATGTGTTCGCTCCTTTCCTTTCCGTTCCGAGGGTTTGGGACACTTCCCAACAAGCAATTTTCAACCGACGCGCCGCAGCGCGGGAGGGCGAAAATACGGAAGTGGTACCCGCTTCCTATGCTTGCTACGAATGTTTTTATCCTTTAGGCTCTTATCACCTACTACGGAGAAAAAGCGATTTTGCCAAACTTACGCAAAAGAAAAACGCTGCAACCTCAAAAAAGATTACAACGCTTTCTAAATCCTGTTCAGTTTTAAGTCGGACATTCCTATTCGCCCTCTTTTTCGACTTCGGAAATCTCCTTTGCCGTTGCGGTTACAATCCGTATGCCTGTATCGCTCATACCGTCAAGAAGCGCGTCAAGCTGCCGCCGCTGCGTGTTCTTCTCCGGCGGCGTTTCTAAAAGGAATTGGTCTACGGATATATGGTAACGCTGTATCAGCTCAAAGAATATCTGTAAACTTGGGTGCTGCCCCTTGTTCTCAATGTTCGCAAGGTAGCGCGGCGAGATAAACATTTCGTCGCTCACTTTCTTGCGGCTCTCCTTGCGCCCTGTCCGCGCCGCCTTTATCGCTGCCCCAAAAGCCTTAAAGTCGTATCGTGGTACTGGTCTTTTTGCCATAGTTATTCACCCTATTACATTTTACTGTTCCCCTTTCTTCTTGGATATGTCTACGTAGTTCTATCAGTTAGCCAAAATAATTCATATATATATATGTTGACAACAAGCTGCTTTTGTATATAATATTATATAAAAGGGGGGGAATGTTTATGTTACATAGCATGCGTATTCGATAAGCATTGAAATCAAAAAAGATTTTTCCCATTTTCAATATGGGCTTTTTTGTCATGCTTATTTTGCGTATGCTATACAACAAAACTAACGACGTATAGACATAGTATAAAAACTATGCCTTAATTTTGTTGTAGTATTATATGTATAAATGCAGGTCAATGCTCATGTTGAGAATTGACCTGCATTTTTTTGCGCAAAAGGAGAAATATTATGCTTGAAAAATATTGGATAAAATGTCCAATTTGTAACGGAAAGACGAGGGTTCAAGTATTTTATAATACGGTATTAAGAAATTTTCCTCTTTTCTGCCCTAAATGTAAATTAACACATATCATTGATGTTGAAAAATTAGAAATCATAATCAAAAACTCTGAAAAACAAAAGGAAGGATATTAAATGAAACACTTACCTAAAAGTACACTTACGGAAATATTGAATGACCCATACGGATTTACTTACAAAGAAATGTCGGAAGTA
>OHPM01000739.1_pt1 | contig 9559 bp, 8 predicted proteins | sample 1577721 | NCBI WGS metagenome assembly OHPM01 (sample SAMEA3879558, study PRJEB24766) | human gut metagenome | biome: human-associated habitat; feature: feces | place: USA | collected 1985/1987 | reverse complement strand
TGTCTAAAATACTTTTTATCCAATCTAACATACCGTAATCACCACCTTACCGTTTACTTCGATTTACTCCGGTCTTTGTTTTTCCAAACCGAGTTCTTTACTCAAACTTCTTGTCAAAAGAATATCATCCGCATCATTCTCTGTATTTATATTGTTCAAATCCGCATCTTCTCTGATCACCGTCGTTTCCTGAGGCTGGTTTTCAGTAATCCGTTTTACCTTCTTTTCCGGAACGGCTACTCCGACTTTAGGAACGGCTTTTACATAATAATAGTATTCATCATCCTCAAACTGGATATTCTCCGTACGAGAATAATCTACGGAAAAGAAAAGAAGTTCCAGCACAAGTCCTGTCACCGCGCCAAGAACCGCGCTCAATATAATTTCTATATAAGATATATTTGTACTTAATACAATATTACCTGCCGCTGAAACAACAACCGTTACTGCCGCTCCCGCTGCCGACGCAATTTTCCAAGAATGATCCACACCTCTTGTACGGACAAAATTCACAACAAGAATTCCTATCGTCACTGCCATGACCATAAGCCACATTTCTTTACTTGCAAGCACTTGCTTTGTAAAACTCATCAAATTAGCCGCTATACCGGATGCATCTGCCTCCTTTAGCGCTGCCGCGGATACTTTCACATAATCTGTCATATAATAGGTGATAATTCCGCATGATGCAGGAACAATCCACACCGGCGATCCAAGCAGACCGAATGCAATCGGGATTACAAACGGGATTTTCAAACTAAACGCAAGTCCCGAAATCAACACAAGCCATGCTTTTTTCGGGGTAAAACGAAAATAGAAAATATACATTAAAATAAAAATGACGAGCGCCACAAGCGCAATCGGAAGCGACAACGCATAAAAATGTGCGAGTATCAATGCTGTCGCCGCTAAAACGGTAATTGTCATCGGAAGAAATGTACAGATCACTGCCAATCCCAATGTGCAAAAAACTGAAGATGCCGGCTTCATAAAACCTATGTTAGAGTTGATAACCCAAAACAAAACCAGCCCTGTCACAAACTGCAGCCCTTTTTGAATATAAATTGAATATAACGCATATATTCTCTGCAGCTTTTCTCTCCAAACAAGCAATGTACTCATGATTAATTTATCTCCTTCTTATTGTTGATCTTCTCGATTCTGGAAAGGTCTCTCAGATACTTTTTCACTCTCTGTTTTGCCTTGATATGCTTATTTTTATAAAAGCTTCCCGCACCGATTCCATATGCTATCAGCAGCGACACATAAGCGCCTATCGCCACCGCGGCAAAAACAAATAACTTTGCAAGCGTGATGCCTTCCATCGCAGCCTCTCCCCAACCGAGAAACAGCACTGCAACCGCCAATCCATAACCGACTGTGATCCAAATAAGCGTGACCCATGTATTTAAACTCGAATAATCTTTCTTATAATAGCTGCTGATCTTAAAATCTTCTTCTCCATAGTTTTTTTCATAAATAGCAGCCCGAGTCATCAAACGTATTTTCCTCTTATCTAACATGACGTCTTCCCGTCCTCCTATGTATTTTCCGAAATCCATATACTATATTCCAAATACGGTAAATAATTACATATGTATGATTATTATATCATATATTTAAATACCTTGTCCAATGCTTATAGTCAAAAAGTACACATTTTGCGCCCCTGCCTTTTTTAATATTTTTGCTGCCTGCTCTACTGTCGCTCCCGTTGTATAAATATCGTCGATCAGAAGCACATTCGCCACAGGTTTCCATCTTTCTGACAAAGCAAATGCATCCCTTAGATTTCCCATTCGTTCCTGCCTGTCCAACTTTTTCTGCGCCGTCGTTTTTTTCACTCGAAACAAAGCATCTGACACTAGAGACACTCCTGTCTTTTCCGACAAACATTTTGCTATAATCTCCGCCTGATTATACCCTCTTTTTCTCTTTCGAGATTTGTGCAGAGGAATGGGGATAATTTCCTCAATTCCCCATTTTATAACTTGATCTTTATAAGCTTGTGCCATTTCTGCCGCAAACAATTCTCCCCAACTGCGCTTATTATTATATTTGAATTTATATATCGCCGTTGATACCGGTTCTTTATGAAGCCACAAACTTCGCCCCTGGGTAATATGCGATGTTCTTTTTGCACAATCCGAACAATATTCTTTATATTCATCTTTTATCGGCTTCCCACATCTCATACATCTTGGCTGTCTGACGTATATAATCTTCTTTTTACACTCCGCGCAAACCCCTTCCGGCGAAATTTCCCCGCAGAAAGGGCATACTTTCGGATATAGCAGATTTAAAATTCTTGTATACGTTCCGCCAAACTTGTATACCGCGCCTGTTCGTTTTTGTTTTGTATCATTTCCTGAAATACTGCCTCACTCCCTACAATCGTCAAACATTTTTTTGCCCTTGTCACCGCAGTATACAACAGATTCCGGTTATAAAGAAGCTTCGGGCCCGGCAAAAGAGGAATGATAACTGCCGGATATTCGCTCCCCTGTGACTTATGTACGGTAATTGCATATGCCAGTTCCAGTTCTTCTGTCATATCAAACCCATATTTTACTTTTCGAGATTCGTCAAATTCTACCTCTATCGTTTCCGTATACTCGTTAATCTCTGTAATCACTCCCATATCTCCGTTAAACACACCGGTTCCTTTGTCTACCGTCAGACCGAATTTTGTAGATACTTCCCACTCGATTTGATAATTATTTTTAATCTGCATTACTTTATCGCCTTCTCTGAACAGCCTGCCGTTAATCTCACGCTGCGCCTTTTTCGGTTCTTCCGGATTCAAGTATTTCTGAAGGATTTCATTTAAACGTTCTACCCCAAGAAGTCCTTTTCTCGTCGGCGTCATAACTTGGATCTCGTTTTGATCTGCCCCTACATACTTCGGAAGCTTTTTCTGGATAAGCATGATCACAATACCTATGATCGTATCTGCATCCTGTCTTCGTAAGAAGAAAAAATCTCTGCTCTTATTATCGGGAATAACCGGCTCTCCTGCATTGATTTTATGTGCATTTACTATAATATCACTTTCTCCTGCCTGACGAAAAATACGAGTCAGTGTCACAACAGGAAACCGATGCGATGCAATGATATCTTTCAATACGCTTCCCGGTCCCACAGACGGAAGTTGGTCTACGTCTCCTACAAGTATCAGTCTTGTCCCCGGTATAACTGCAGACAAAAGCGCATGCATCAATGTCAGATCAACCATAGACATTTCATCAATAATAATCACATCCGCTTCAAGGGGATTCTGCCGATTTCTTAAAAATCCTCCCGAATTTTCCGCTTCTTCGGGATTTACATTCACTTCCAAAAGACGATGGATCGTCTGCGCCTCATATCCGGTAGCTTCTGTCATTCTCTTTGTCGCCCTTCCGGTTGGCGCTGCTAAAAGAATGCTCATCCCTTCGCTCTCAAAAAAACGGATCATTGTATTAATTGTCGTTGTTTTTCCCGTTCCCGGTCCTCCGGTCAACACAAGCAAACCGTGTTTGATCGACTCAATCACCGCTGTATGCTGCTTAGGATCCAATTTGATCTCTTCTGCCCGCTCCACTTTACAGAGCCGTCTTTCCATCATTTCCTCCGGCATATCACAATTTATATTCAAATCATGAAGCATTTTCGCCGTATTCAATTCCATATAATAATAATGTGCCGGGTAAATCCTGATTTCATTTTCATTTTTGTTTTCATTGACACATTCTTTCATAACCACTTTTTTCTCAATGCACAGATCCATCACATGCTTTTCTATATCGTCAATCTCCACTTCCAAAAGCGTTCTTGCACGACGTAAAAGTTCCTCCTGAGGAAGATAGATATGCCCTTCTCCTACTGCCTGCTGCAATGTATAAAACAGTCCGCTTTTAATCCGGTAATCGGAATCTGTATGGATTCCGATGCGTGCCGCAATCTCATCTGCGGTACGAAATCCGATCCCCTCAATATTATCCGCAAGTTCATACGGATTTTCTTCCATCACTTTGTATACACGCATACCATAATGATTATATATCTTTGCTGCCAATTTCGCAGAAATTCCATACTTTTGAAGATAGATCATTGCCTTTCGCAAATCCTTTTTATCTTCTAACTGTGATGAAATCTCTCTTGCTTTACGCTCGCTGATTCCTTTGATTTCGGCAAGACGCTCCGGTTCTTCTTCTATGATACGAAAAGTATCTTCTTTAAACTTCCTGACAATACGTCCCGCCAGAGCCGCCCCGATTCCTTTAACGGCTCCCGATCCAAGATACCGTTCTATGGATACGAGATCTTCCGGTTCTTTCACAACGTGAGACATTACCTTCAACTGATTTCCATACACACTATGAGTCACATACTCCCCCGTTATTTCCAACAGTTCCCCTTCTGTAATGTAATTAAAATTCCCCACACAGGTCACTTCTCCGTCATCATTTTCCAAATGAAACACTGTATATCCGTTTTCTGCATTCCGAAACACAATGTGACCTACATATCCCGTAACTTTTTCCACAGATCTTTCCTCTTTCCGTTATTGTTTTCCACAATATTTCGCTTTATATCCACATTATAACAGGGATGTGCCGTATTGCTCACATCCCTGCTCCTTCTCTCTCTTTGCCAAATCAGCTCTTCACGTCAGACTTCGCCCCGTCCGCTCATAAATTCAACAAATTGTCCTGTTCCGATCGCAACAACTTTCATCGGATCTTCCGCTGTCATCGTGTTAATGCCTGTCCTCTCCTCGATCAATTCCTCTAATCCGCGAAGCATAGAACCTCCGCCTGTCAAAACGATTCCACGGTCAAGTATATCTGCCGACAACTCCGGCGGAGTCTGCTCCAATACCGCTATCACAGCTTCAACAATCTGCCCGGTGGCTTCCCTCAAAGCCTCCTCTGTCTCCGAAGAAGTTACCGTAACAGTTTTCGGTAATCCTGTTACAAGGTTTCTTCCCCTAACCTCCATAGTCTCTTCCTCTACAAGAGGATATGTTGTTCCTATCTTTATCTTTATATCTTCCGCCGTTCTTTCACCGATCAGAAGATTATGTTTTTTACGCATATAACGGACGATTGCCTCATCAAAATCATCTCCCGCCACCTTAATCGATGTATTCACAACAGTGCCGCCCAGTGAGATTACCGCAATATCCGCAGTACCTCCGCCGATATCTACAATCATATTCCCACATGGCTTTGCAATATCAATTCCCGCGCCAATCGCGGCCGCTACAGGCTCTTCAATCAAGTGCACTTCCCGCGCACCTGCCGCATAAGTAGCCTCTTCTACCGCTTTCTTTTCCACTTCTGTGACACCACTGGGCACACAGATACTAATACGCGGTTTTTTGAATGTTCTCTTACCAAGCGACTTTCGGACAAAATATTTGATCATCTTTTCTGTCACTGTATAATCCGAAATCACGCCCTGCCTGAGAGGACGAACCGCAACGATATTCCCAGGCGTCCTTCCGAGCATCAGTCTCGCTTCTTCCCCGATCGCTTTGATTACATTCGTATCTCTGTCAAACGCGACAACTGATGGTTCTTTCAAAACGACTCCTTTGCCGCGGACATAGACAAGCACACTGGCTGTTCCCAGATCTATTCCGATATCTACCGACATATTCCATTCTCCCTTCTAAATCTTTATACTCTTTTCCCGCTGACATCTCCTCAAAAACGAAAATGTCTGTATCTCTCCCCAAACAGGTCTTATCATTCACATATTTCCAGACCGGATGATACCCCTGCATCCAATCTGCATTCTTTAGTATAATCGACTCAACAAAAAATGAAAACCCTTTTTTTTAATTACATGATACTTTTTACAACTTTTTTATAATTTTTATTGTAACAGTTCAGCCCTACAGTGTACGGAAAGCACAAAACATGCTCTCATGTTTTCGCTAACGGACATCTGTATGCGACAAGCGCACATTTATGAGCGAAACAGTGGCGCCGGCCACAATAAGCACACAGCGTGATTTTATGAATGGCGCAGACTGAACTGTTATTTTTTATAACTACAGTGTTTTCTACAGCATCTTCTTTATATACTTCCCTGTATAGGAATTTTCATTCTCTGCCACATCTTCCGGTGTTCCGTGTGCAACGACCGTACCACCGCGTTCTCCGCCTTCCGGACCGATATCAATAATGTAATCTGCTGTTTTTATAACATCCAGATTGTGTTCGATTACAATAACCGTATTTCCGTCATCTGTCAGACGCCGCAAGATCTCCGTCAATTTATGCACATCCGCAAAATGAAGTCCTGTCGTCGGCTCATCCAAAATATACACAGTTTTTCCTGTACTCCGTTTACTAAGTTCCGTTGCCAGCTTAATGCGCTGTGCTTCACCTCCGGACAATTCTGTAGAAGGCTGTCCGAGACGGATATAAGAAAGACCTACATCGTTCAATGTCTCTATCTTGCGCCTGATACTCGGAACATGAGCAAAAAATTCCAACGCCTCTTCCACTGTCATGTTGAGAATATCATAAATCGTTTTCCCTTTATATTTTACTTCCAAAGTCTCTCGATTATATCGCTTTCCCCCGCAAACTTCACACGGAACATATACATCAGGCAAAAAATGCATTTCGATTTTAAGAATGCCGTCTCCCGAGCACGCCTCGCAGCGTCCGCCTTTCACATTAAAACTAAACCGCCCTTTCTTATATCCGCGCGCTTTTGCATCCGGAGTTGCCGCAAACAAATCTCTTATCAGATCAAACACACCTGTATAGGTTGCCGGATTTGACCTTGGGGTTCGCCCGATCGGCGACTGATCGATATCAATCACCTTATCTACCTGATCTAACCCTTCTATTTTTTTATGTTTTCCCGGAATTGTTCTCGCGCGATTCAAATCACGTGCAAGCCTTTTATACAAAATTTCATTTACAAGAGAGCTTTTTCCCGAACCTGAAACTCCGGTAACACAAGTCATAACTCCAAGAGGAAATGACACATCGATATTTTTCAAGTTGTTTTCCCGGGCGCCGACCACCTTCAACCATCCCTTAGGCTGTCTGCGCTCTTGCGGAACCGGAATTTTGATCCTTCCCGATAAGTATGCGCCTGTAATCGAATTTTCATTTTTCATGATCTCTTTCGCATTTCCGACGGCAACAACCTCGCCTCCGTGTTCTCCCGCTCCCGGTCCTATATCTACAATATAATCCGCCTCCATCATTGTATCTTCGTCATGCTCTACGACTATCAGCGTATTTCCCAGATCACGAAGATGCTTTAATGTTGCAAGAAGCTTGTCATTATCCCGCTGATGAAGTCCTATACTTGGCTCATCCAAAATATATGCTACTCCCACAAGACCCGATCCGATCTGCGTTGCCAGACGTATTCTCTGCGCCTCACCGCCTGAAAGTGTTCCGGTAGCGCGAGCCAACGTCAAGTAATCAAGTCCCACATCCATAAGAAATTTGATCCGAGCTCTGATTTCTTTCAAAATCTGCCCTCCGATGAGCATCTGTGTTTCTCCTAATACAAGCTCTTCAAGAAAATTTTGCAATTTTCCGATAGACATCGACGTTACTTCTGCAATATTTTTTTCTCCGACGGTTACCGCCAAAGCTCCCGGTTTCAGACGTTGCCCGTGGCATGCCGAACACGGAGTTATGTTCATAAATGTCTCATATTCGGCTTTCATCGTCTCCGAACCGGTTTCTTTATATCTGCGCTCTACGTTTTTAATCAACCCTTCAAACGCAACATCATAAACGCCTTCGCCTCTCTGGCCTTTATAAAATACTTTCACCTCTTTCCCGTTTGTGCCATGAAGAATAATATCATGAATCTTCTTCGGATATTTTTCAAACGGTGTGTCCAGATCAAATTGATACTCTCTGCACAGCGCCTGAAGTATCGCATGAGTAAAACTTGATTTGTCTGTACAAGACTGCCACCCTAATACCGCTATTGCACCTTCATTAATCGACAATGACGGATCCGGAATCATCAAATCCTCTGAAAACTCCATCTTATATCCTAATCCATAACATGTCGGACATGCCCCAAAGGGATTATTAAATGAAAAACTTCTTGGTTCGATCTCTTCGATACTGATCCCACAATCCGGACAGGAAAAGCTCTGACTGAAATTCAACATCTCCCCGCCGATCACATCTACACTGAGCAAACCTTCCGATAAATGCAGAACACTTTCCACAGAATCTGTTAACCTCTTCTCAATCCCCTGTTTTACGATCAATCGGTCAACAATAATCTCAATATTATGTTTCAAGTTCTTGTCAAGAATAATCTCTTCCGTCAATTCGTACATATTTCCGTCTACACGTACACGCACATATCCGCTTTTCTTTGCTTTTTCCAATAATTTTGCATGTGTTCCTTTCCGGCCTCTTACGACCGGAGCAAGAAGCTGGATTTTCGTTCCTTCCGGCATTGACATAATTCGATCAACCATCTGATCGACTGTTTGCTTTGAAATTGCTTTTCCACATTTAGGACAATGAGGAATTCCGACTCTTGCATATAAAAGTCTGAAATAATCATAAATTTCAGTCACTGTTCCGACCGTAGATCTCGGATTGTGATTTGTCGACTTTTGATCAATGGAAATTGCAGGCGACAGTCCCTCTATGCTTTCCACATCCGGTTTCTCCATTTGCCCCAAAAACTGTCTTGCATAGGAAGATAATGATTCCATATATCTTCTCTGCCCTTCTGCATAAATCGTATCAAAAGCCAAAGAACTTTTCCCCGAACCAGAAAGCCCTGTGAAAACCACCAGCTTTTCCCGGGGAATCTCTACATCTATGTTTTTCAGATTATGCTCTCTTGCGCCCTTCACAAAAATTGATTTTGCACTCATATTCTATATCTGCCCTCCATTATTTTCCTTCCTGCAGACTCTTGATCTTATCCCGCAGATAGGCTGCATGCTCAAATTCAAGCAGCTTGGCAGCCGCTTTCATTTCCCTTGTCAACTGCTCGATAGCCTGCTTGCGCTCCGCAGCCGTCATGCGACGCTTTTTTCCCTTTTTCCCTTTTTCATCCTCTTTTTTGTGCTGGCCTCGGTGATCACCACTGTGTCTGTTTCCCTGGGTGTGGATGCTTCCGTCTTCTCTCCCTTTAAGGAGCTTTCCAAATTTTTCATTATCATGGCTATGGCGGCTATCGGCCTGAACACCAATATAGTAAAACTTGTGCGGACAGGGGGAAAACCTATCCTAATGGGTTTCTGCTGTTGGGTGGCCATAGGAGCTGTGAGCCTTTTGATGCAGCATCTCCTAGGTATCTGGTGATCTGGGTGCCGGAGACAGCGGAAAACCGGTTTTTACTGCATATGATGTATGATGCAGACAATATTTTCTTTTGAGGCCGCCGGAAGGCGGCCTTTTTATTATGCATACACTTGAAATATGTCTATTATAAAAGGGCCTGCATGCTCTGTTATGTATTGGAAGAGGCTGCTATAGGGTCAAACAGAGAGAAATGAGCATAAAAATTAAAAAAATACTGTATTTCTCTTGACATGCAAGTGGCTTGAAGG
>OHPM01000700.1_pt1 | contig 9952 bp, 14 predicted proteins | sample 1577721 | NCBI WGS metagenome assembly OHPM01 (sample SAMEA3879558, study PRJEB24766) | human gut metagenome | biome: human-associated habitat; feature: feces | place: USA | collected 1985/1987 | reverse complement strand
ACTTGTCGTGCTTGTTGAACATCTCTTGTGCAATTTTTATGATGCTCCAGCCACGTGATCGCATTCGAAATATCTCAATTTCTTCGTCGGTGAATCCAGCTTCTCGCTCGTAGAATTCTCGCTCACGAGTGCTGAACTGTAAGTTACACTTAGCGCCTTTTACGGACAAGCGTTCCTTTAGACTTTCCATTTCTCTTAGTCCTCAACCGTACTCGCGTTCGCGTAATTCGTGCCATTAGCTGCGATCACCTCCAAAATTTGATTGATTTCGTCACTTGTTAAGTCGCTAGCAATAACATTGCCGCTACTGTCTACTACCGCATAAACGCCTGTAGCATTAGTTGTGTCAATATCTGCATAGTCGTACTGATTCAGGTACAGCAGGAATCCCGCAACCAACGCTAGGATTGCAATTACTGAACCACAGATTACGTTGACCAGACCTTTAACAAGTTTACTCTTGCGTTCGTTCTCAGCTTTCAGCTCCGAGAGTAAGTCAGATACAATGAAATCTGGATCCACAATTAGTCACCTCTCGATCTGCTACGCTGTAAACGTACTTGCATTTCGTGCTTCTGTTGAAGGCGTGTGTCGGAAGGTAGCTTATTCCACTCCTGTCCTAGCTGTCTGAAGTTAATCTCAGCTTCAGGGAACCCCTCGTGATGCGGTCTCATTACTGCCAGGTTGAGCATGAAATGCGTTAGACCTTCCAAAGGCGTAACGTCGTGCGATGCAGCGTAGTTGCGGATTGTTTGCTCGTAACTCATTAAGTTGAACATAGTGTACCTCCTTAAGATTGATGTTGTGGTAGTTGCTTTACTCGAGACATTTTGTCGTCTAGGAATCCGTTACCCTTCAGTGCTGTATGGTACACTTCATGCATACGCAGCAAATCTTCGTATGCATCGGTCGAGATCCATCCTTGCTCGATGTACTTATCGCATAGATGCTTTACTCGATCGTACAGTAGAATTCGAACGCCAGCTTCTAGATTATTATTTTTCTTAGATCTAGCGGTTACCAGACTAAAAATGCCTGAAATCAACGACGCTAGTGCGCTACTGCTTAGTACTGCAATTAAAATCTCCATTTGCATCACCCTTTTGTTCCAGATTTTGTTTCTTTGAAGATACTTTATCACAGACCAGCGCTTGGACGGCTCGTCCGGCGGCTCTGCGCCTGCTTCGAGCGCCGGGAACAGCGATAAAATCAAATTTGTTGGATTTCGCCATCGTATCGCCGCGGTATCGGGTATTTGTGCGTAGCTTTAATTTCAATCATTTTTCACCGCCTTATGTTCCTGTGATGATAGCTGTGTACAATATACGCGTGTCAAACGTTACTTCTGAGAACTTAATTACAACGTGTATCCCATCCACATTGAATGTAGGAATGTTGTACGTTTGCGATGCACCCCAGCGTGGTGAACCAGTCCCAAAGAAATAGGTCGCTCTTGCACTGTTGTGATCCCATGTGCAAAGCGGACAGATACCATCCTGTACGTCGTTTAAGTCTTTTGCAACGACCGTAACGCTTTCTAGATTCTTGATTCCGACACCTTCTGTATCCAACAAGTCAAACGAGTCTGCCGATTTCGGGTATGTGGTTTTTATCAGCGACTTCCCTCCGGAGACAGGTTTTACGATCACGCCCGAAAGCCCGTAGTAGTCAGCGTCCGCCTGAACCACTTGCTGTGTCGCTCCCGGCGTTACGCTCTTGGCTTGTAGCGGAGCGGCATTCACGGTTACTTTGCTGAGTCCGTCATTCCCTGCGTCCGGCGTAACGACCTGCTGAGAGCCGGACGGGGAAACTGTTTTCTCCTGCAAGGTCGGAGCGCCGCCGCCAGCCATGTTGATAACATTGGACATTACGCGACCCTCACTTTCAAGATCTGCACTGTCAGACTGGTCGTAGGCGTTGTCGTACATGTAAACGTCATTTTACCTTCGACAGTAACATCTTTAGCAGCTACCTTAGCTTTGTCGTACGCAGTTTTGCTGTTGTACGCAGGTCCGACGATATACTCATAACCAGTGGCTTCAAAAGCATCATTCGAGATAGTTTGTTGACTGCTGCTCCAGCTAGCAGATGCGAGTGTTGCTTCGATTACAGTCGCAGTCTCAACCAAGGCTGCAAATGCTTGATCTGGCGTCGTTACGCTGTCTCCCAGCTTAGCTGCTGTAGCATCGGACAGCAGATTAGCCTTGTTTAACGTAGTGCCTAGCTGTGCCCAGCCTTCGTCGTTAATGCCAGATAGATCGATTGGAAGTGTCCCCGCAACCAAAGCTTCTACAAACGATGCGTACGTTGGATAGAGAGTTGCGAAGTTGGATACAGATTTTAGGTATCTGCTATTGCCGGTTCCTTTGATAAGTCCATCGTTCATGGTCATACCTCCCCACTTTGAATTTCGTTGCACATCCAAACAATAGATGTGCGAGTATAGTTGATGAGAGCCTGTCTCAGATCTGCAGATTGCTGTTCCCAACGAGTCCAATCCTGATAATTAGGATTACGAACGTAGCTGTCGCTCGTACGAGCGTACCACTGCACAGCTGTAGGCGCATGCTCTGGGTCAATAGCTTGCCAGAGAAGCTGGAGTCTAGTTTCAATCCAGTTGATGGTTGAGACGTATGGAATCGTTAACGTACCAGCAGATGTGTCTATATCACCAAATTGCTCAAAAGTTGCATCTAGTAGATTAGTTGCGCTGGTTTGTAGATAAAGCAGATTATCCGCAACTCTACGCAGATCAGCGACACTGTAGTAGTCCACAGGCTTCCAATCTAGTTTTGGTTGAGTCCAGCTCAAGATCACACCTCCCCGCTGCGTATTTCGCCGCTAAGCCAGCTACTTTGATCAGCTCTACCTCGAGTAGCTTGTACCGTTACCGACCCGCTGAAACCACCGTTGAAATCTAGCGACAGCTGCTTTATCTCTCCTGGGAACTCGCCGTAGTTTGTTTTGAAGTCTAGCAGCTGCGCGACTTCTAGATCTGGGTAGCCTAAGTACGGGATAGTTGCTTCCGTCCGGCGTAGGTAGTACTCTTTAATAAGCTCGGCGATAGCGTTCACTGTGCTCATCTCGGTAATGAGCGGATTGTCGAGCGTCACAGTTACGCCGTCAGATATCTCGGGATCGTTGTAGGTTTGAATAAATGTGGTGGATTCATCTACAATGTATCCCTGAATGCTCAGATCGACATCTGCACCGTCAGCGCTCGCTTGTACAACAAGCACAGCTCGTCTCGCATAATAGATCTGCGATAGTATTGTTGCACCTGAAATAGTTGCAGTGGGACTTACTGCAATACAGTCTTGATCGAACGAGATTTTCAGCTCTTTAGTGCCAATGATTCTGCCCGTAAACGAGTAAATCTGCTCCTTCGAGCTTCGTTGAGAGAAGGTTCTTAATCCAATCTCAACTGACTTTAATCTATCTGAGATTTTGAAAGAAGGATCTCCAATTTGCTGAAGCTGAGCAATGTCGTAACCGGCGTCCACAGTACCTCGTTGCACGCGAATGTAGCCGTTCGTAATATCATTGCTGTAGATGCAGCCTGTAGCATTCGCAACTAACTGCACCAGGACGTTGTAAGCTTCGACAGGTGCAGGGGCTCGAGTTTGCATGGTAGTAAGCACATCATCTAGCTCCCATGGAGTTTCTCCAACATAGTTGCGTATAATAGGACTCTCGTTAAGTATGCCCGTTAGGAATGTCTTAAACGAAACTGGCGTACCTGTGTAGACACCCTTCGTGTACTCATCTGTTAGAAATTCAGATCTACTCACGGTTGTTAATGATACAGTCTGCTGATCTGCGGGCACGTTCCAGCTGCTCAGATACAGAGGCCATGCAGCAAGCCATTCGGTATTGCCTGGAGTAGTCTCAAAACCCCACTGCACTTTTACAAGCTGCCTTTCAGCTAAATACTTTGAGTAACCTTGTGCAAGCAGCGGATCGAAGCTTCTGTCGTAGTTCGCAACTTCGGCTGAAATGCCAGCACTGGGTAACTCGTTCGCAACTAGATCAGCTTGTGCAGTTAGCTTAGCTGTCTGAATTACATCGTTTGTAAACTGCAGGTATCTACCAAACGTAATCTCTGTAATTCGAGGTCTCCAGCCCTGCCGACTCCAGCTGTTAATTGTCAGTACAACTCGAGCAACATCGTCGAGAGACTGCTCCAAGGTAGTCTCAACTCCGGTACCTACAAGCTCGTATGTACCAAGAAGTTTGTCTGTGAGCGAGTATGTTCGAAGTGTTGCGGATGTTGCCCAAGAGCTCGACTCCTTATCCCACAGAATAGTAATTCCAGGGAAGCTATATGCAGCGTTGAATACAAATTCAAGCGTTGCAGTATTAGCATTATCAGACCACCAGTCTTGCAGTCTATTCTCCGTAGTATCCTGCGATAGTAGAAACATAGAGCCATCGCCGCGCCATCGCTGAGGCTCGAGCGTGGCAGCTGCTTCTGAAACTTCGGTACTACCGTCTAGAATAGCATTTGCGGTTGTCAATGCGCTAGTGCTAGTTGAGGTGACCGTAGCACCCTCCCGGAGGCCGGGAGGGGTTACGTTCAGTTCGATCAGCATGTGACCTGGGTACCGGAATTGCGCTTGAATGTTTTTGCGCCATGCGGTTGAGACATTCATGAGCTCACCCCCGTGTCGACTACGTTAGCGGTGCAGTCTACATATGCAGTAGGAATACCGCTAGCGTCCACGTTGTATGGTGTATCGGACCTATCGCCGATGTAGAACTTGCGTGTGATCTTTGTACCCGCAACTCTACTGTAGTACGTGAAGTTGAAGAAGAAATTTGTATCCCAGAAGCGGAGCATCTTCTCCCAATCCTCTTTCGGCAAGTAGTTCCAAGACATCTCTGTCTTCTCCTGGTCTCGGCCGATTTTTTGCGCAACGACAACTGCATCAGCGTTACGGCCGGAGTTGACCAGGGTCTCAATAATGTTCTTAGCAGAGTCCTGATCTGGATTTGGGATTTCTATAATCTCACCTCCATTTAGAGACTGCATTGTGAACATAGTGCTTGGTCTCATGATCAACCTCCTAGCTTAATTGGTTGCTTACCTACAAGCTTCTTGCCTCTTGTAGATGCTTTATACGTATATGCATCGAACTTTTCTTGGCCGATATAGACATTGACTTCAGGTGCACCGGAGCCTTGCTGGCTGGCGATTTGCGCGAATTGGTTGAGAAGTTGAGACATCTGCGGGCTGTTGCCTAGTGGTATAACAGCTTCACTATATTTGCCTTCACCAATGAGCGCCATTGTCGGCTGAGTCACGACACCACCTGTTGCAAAGTGTCCAGCTACGCCTACGCCGCCTCCGGTACCTGGCCTGTCGCTTCTAGAGCCTGCGTTCGGATTGCCTGTTACAGCGCCGCCTGTGAATGAGGATACAAGACTGCTCCAAAGGTTCTTGAAGTAGCTTGAGATGAATTCGCCCAGGACTGTCCACCGGATAGACCACTCGAGCTGAAAAGCTGCCATTTGTAGATACACAAGCTTCCGCATAATCTCGCCCCAGTCGAGTCCTTCCAAGAACTGTTTGATATCTTCAAAGATAGCATTCCAGTCAGCACTAATGAGTGCATTCCAGCACATATCTAAGAAGCCTGTAATGATTTTGTTAAGAGTTTCGCCAGCCTCTTTCCAGTCGATCTTTCTGAACATTTCGTTGACGAACTTCGCGATCTCAACACCTGCTTGTAACCAGTCAATGGCTTCAACGAAACCCTTGACCTCTTTCACTAGCGTATTTACGATATCGCTCAGAGCGTGGACAACACCCTGCCAATCAATCGCCTGAATAAAGTCTAGCACGCTCTGTGCAATGTTGAGAATGAACTGACATACCGTACTTGTAGCTTTAGCCCAGTCAATCTGTCTAATACATCTCGAAATGAGGACTCCAAGATTTTTAGCCAGCGTGCGCCACCATCCTAGATCTTGTACGAGCTCGGATGCTCGACTGATAATCTGATTGACTGATTCTACAACTAGGTCCTCGATCTCTTGCCACTTTATTTGAGCTACGAAGCTTAGTGCAGCAGCATTGAGTCCTGCGAGTCCGTTGAAGAGAATATCAATCACAGAACTCCAAGGAATATTACCTACGAGACCTTCAACGTAGCCGTAGAGAGCTGAACCTATTTCGGCCCACGGGAATGTATCTACGGCGACACTGATAGCCGTCAGTGCATTTGTCCACAGATTGCCAACAATATTACCGATACCATTCCAATCGATGTTGCCGATAAGCCCTCGTAGAATGTCTGTAATTGTGGTTACAACCTGTGTTATCTTTTCGGTATACTTCGACGGATCGGTATGGTCTAGACCCCATTGAATACCTCTGTTGAAGAAGCTTGCAATTTCAGTGCCAAAGCCTTCAAAGTCTGCGGAACGCCACAGTTTAATGAGCTTATCAATAAAGCCATCAGTTGTGATTGAAATAGTACTGCCGTCCCAAGATAAGCCAAACACCTCTAGAATAGCATCTCGTACTTCGTTCGCTTTCATTCGGACATCCGTAAACGAGACGCTCAGCTTTTCAATTTCTGCTAGAAGTCTTGGATCCATCTCGGCGCCAGAAATACCACCGCCACCGGAGCTGCCACCACTTTTAGCTGCTTGCTGCTGCAGAATGTTCAACTCATCGAACGGAGCTAGCAGGTTTTCGATCTCTTTCTTAGCACTGGCGGCAGCGCTGCCAACACCTGCAAGTGCATCTGCTTCGTCGTTTGCAGCGCCTACACCTGCAGTCAGAGAACTGTTGAAGGAGCCAATATCGAGTCCGAATAACGTACCTAGGAATGTTAAGATAACTCGAATGGCCATTGCAATACCATTCAGCAAAGGTAGAACCTTTTGCAGAATTGGTATGAAGAAATTGCCGATAGCTCTACCAAGTTGCGAGATCTGCTCTTTGAAAATCTTTAACTGGTTAGCAGGGGATTCGATAGTATTACCGAAGTCGTTCATCGCGTTCTGCGCTTGCCGCATCATAGTGACGTAGCGCAGTCCCTGCAGTGTCGCTTCATTCATAGTTGCCGTTGAGCCTTGAATACCTAGAGACATTGCAGTTTGCTTCAATGTAACGGCTCTGATATCCATACCGTACTTGCGTACGGCTCTGGACATACCCTGCATACCTGAAGCTAGATTAGATTGAACAGTTTCGATATCAACGTTGAACAGAGACGAAATATCTGCGGCTGCTTTGGTCAACCCCATCGACATCGTTTCAGCAGCTTTTGTGCTCGTACCCACAGCGTCCGACATCTGATAGAAGTAGCCAACACTGGACAGAATGTTTGTAGGATCTAGACCATAGATTTCCTGCAACGTGCTGACAAACTGCATACCTGCGTCCGCACTGCCCTTTAAGGCAACCTGCAGTAGATTTAAGTTCTCAGAGTAGTCGATACTTTGCTTAACTGCTTCAGCCAAGCTAACACCGACACCTACACCAACGATTGACTCAAATGCACCCAATACGGTTTTAGCTGCACTAGAGAGTAAGCCAAAACCTGTTGTAAGATTCTCAACCAGAATAGCAGCATTTTTTAGTCCTGATGTAAAAACATCTAGACCATCCTGTACAACATTGATGACTGTGAGAATAACGCTCAGAAGCTTATTTAACTGATCGATTTGCCACTGAATAAACTTCTGCCATAGTGCATCGATCTTTCGATACAGATCGTACAATTGCTTGATTAAGCCGATAACAGCTCGAATAACCATTATAGCTTGACTCAGAGATCCGATGTCAAATCCAGCAGCGCCCCCGATAGCTCCTGCAGCGCTGCTTAGATCTCCTGTGCCACCTCCACCGCCTCCAGCGCCCCCGGCAGCTGTAACAAAAGTTGAGAGCCCAGTACTGCTAGTTATGCCACTTTCGGTTGAGGATGCGGCTAAACGTAAAGGATCAGAGTGATCGGAAGATTGCTGGACACGTCTAAAAGCTGCAGAAACTTCTCGCATTGCTCGAGCCATACTGCGGAGCTGCGAAACAGTAGTCTGAGTTGTATCGTTAAAATCAGTATACGATGCGCACAGGTTACGCACGATCTGATTTAGCTCTTTAGCAGCTCGAACCGCGTCGGTCGTAGCTTGGCTAGTATTAGTGGTATGCTCAAGTGTGCTTTGAAGCTCTTTTGCTTGCTGAATAAGCTTCTGCAGTGGAGCCTGTAGAGCTTGGAACCCATCTGCAGCTGGAGAAACATCCGTACTCGAAACAGCATCCATTTGATACTGAATCCGCTGTAGGATCTTAATAGCTCGATCTGTAGCTCGTTTTAGATCTGATGTACTACCTGTGTACTCATACCGTACTTCTTCGTACTCAACGGCCATCAATTTCACCTCGCTTTCTGCTGAAATGCTCTTCCATAGCTAGGAAGGCGTCGACGTCTACGTCATGTACGTGCTCGGACTTCGGAGTCTCCATCTTAGCTAGAATGCTGCTAACAGACTTGGGATGAGTTGAACGGGCGTAATAGCCGGCCCAATATCCCTGCTGCACAGCGATCTTTTGCCGATCGAGTAATCTCATCGAGTATCCATCAACGCAGGCGTTGATCTGAGAGAGATTCAGATCAAGCACCTGCTCTGGGTTGAGCCCAATTCGAAATCCGAGACTAAAAAGCTTTTCCCAAGATGTTGAGGGCTGGGAGTCCCTTACTGAGGGTTTGCTCCAGAAGCAGCTACGGCGAGATCGTCGTCTTTAACACCCATGATGCCTTGAATAATTTCCTTCAACTGCTCCATTAGAGCCTTAACATCGTATTTGTCAAGATACTCTTCCAGGAACCGCTGACGAGAAATCTTATCTCGTGCTTCCGGATTTGCACACCAGAAAGACTCGTATATAATGCCGATCTGATCTTCAATCGGCATATCGCCTACACCTGAAAATACTTCAGTATACGGCTTATGGTCATGCTGACCTTGAACTCTATACGCGACGCGAAGCTTATTAGATAGAGCATATTCTTGTCCAAATAGGTTGATGGATAGCATAAAATTTCCTCCTGTATAATTGTAGGCGCAACCCCTGCGGGGAGTTGCGCCTATGTTGATGATTACGCGGGCAGCGTGAGCGTGGTTGCGCCCGAGCCAGCGATTTCGGACGTCAGAGAGATCTTGTCGTCCGGAGCAGCGCTGATATCGAAGCTCCGAACATAACCCGTACCTTCGAAGTACGTATTGTCGTCCAGATAGATGCCAATCGTGAGCGGATCACCGCTTTCGAAAGCGTCGTAGAAGTCTTTCTGCGTACCGTCCTTTGCCAGCGCAACAGTACCGTCAATAGAGGCGGACCAGTCTTTAATGGCCGGCACCTTCTCCTTGTACGTCATGCCAAAAGCCAGGATCTCGATAATGTCTTTCTCAAGGTTGAGATCGACACCTGAGATGTACGCCAGAGTCTTTTTGCTTGTGTCTGTACCTACCGTGACCTTAGCAGTAAGACCGGTAAAGGGCTTTTCATTAGCCATAAAATCACTCCTTTACTTGTGTTGAGAATGTTACCTGGAACTCGTGAAGTTTTTCAGTACTCCGGCCCAGGTATACCGGAGAACCTACCATCAAGACACTCAGCAAAATGTCATCGTGATATCGATGTAGTGTCTGCTTAATCTGCTCAGACCACTGCTGGCCGGTTTCGTACGAGTTATGCCGTACAACAATTTTCAGCACTGGAGATATCATTGAGCAGCCAGTTTGAGGTCCAAAGTACTCTGTACTGACATTGCCGCTGTACTCCATAATACCTACTGCGACATTAGTCGTTGCAGGTAGATCGCCAATGACCTTAGGCCAATCACCTGGCAACAGATCGTAGATGTACTCTGCAATCATTTAGGCTTCTTCAACCTCCTTCTGATACGACGTTTCATGTTGTACACTTCCTGCTTGAAGGGAT
>OHPM01000685.1_pt1 | contig 10163 bp, 9 predicted proteins | sample 1577721 | NCBI WGS metagenome assembly OHPM01 (sample SAMEA3879558, study PRJEB24766) | human gut metagenome | biome: human-associated habitat; feature: feces | place: USA | collected 1985/1987 | reverse complement strand
TGTTTGTAAAGAACGTCCCAACAACGGTTCAAAATACTTCCTCAAATCGTTTATAACAAAATTCAGGTAGGCAACATCAATCACCATTACCGTTTCGGAAAGTTTTATTTGGGTATTTTCCATATTACTCATTTATTTATTGAGGGAGTAAAGATACAAAAAGTTTTGTAGATAAAAGGCATTTGTCGCAAATCAGCCAATTTGACATTCATTTTCTTCTATTAACTGAAATTTTGTCTCATTTTGGCTGCTGGCAAATCTTTTGCGCCTTTTAAAGTGTTATGAAGCTGATAAAAATAGAAAGGAGAACAAAATATGAACTTTAACCAATTTACCATCAAAGCTCAAGAAGCCGTACAAGAAGCCGTGAACTTGACGCAAGCACGGGGGCAGCAAGCCATCGAACCTGTACACTTGCTTCAAAGCGTGATGAAAGTGGGCGAAAACGTTACCAATTTCATCTTCCAGAAGTTAGGCATGAACGGGCAGCAAATCGCACTCGTACTTGATAAGCAGATTGACTCCCTGCCCAAAGTATCGGGTGGAGAACCCTACCTGAGTCGTGAGACTAATGAAATTTTTCAGAAGGCAACCCAATATTCCAAAGAAATGGGCGATGAGTTCGTTTCACTGGAACCGATGTTGCTTGCTTTGCTCACTGTAAAAAGTACCGCTTCCACCATCCTGAAAGATGCCGGAATGACGGAGAAAGACCTGCGCAATGCAATCAATGAATTACGGAAAGGCGAAAAGGTTACTTCGCAATCCAGCGAGGACACTTATCAGTCCTTGGAAAAGTATGCCATCAATCTGAACGAGGCAGCCCGAAGCGGCAAACTGGACCCCGTTATCGGACGTGATGAAGAAATCCGCCGGGTTCTGCAAATCCTAAGCCGCCGTACCAAGAACAATCCTATATTGATAGGTGAGCCGGGTACAGGTAAAACAGCCATTGTAGAAGGACTTGCCCACCGTATATTGCGGGGTGATGTACCTGAGAATCTGAAAAACAAACAAGTTTATTCACTGGATATGGGTGCATTGGTTGCAGGAGCCAAATATAAGGGCGAATTTGAAGAACGTTTGAAAGCTGTAGTGGGTGAAGTGACTAAATCGGATGGGGAAATCATTCTTTTTATCGATGAGATCCATACATTGGTCGGTGCCGGTAAGGGCGAAGGTGCGATGGATGCCGCCAATATCCTGAAACCTGCTTTGGCTCGTGGTGAATTGCGTTCGATCGGTGCGACGACGCTGGATGAATATCAGAAGTATTTTGAGAAAGATAAGGCGCTCGAACGTCGTTTCCAGATTGTTATGGTGGACGAACCGAACGAATTGGATGCTATTTCCATCCTGCGTGGTTTGAAGGAAAAATATGAAAACCACCATAAGGTCCGTATCAAAGATGATGCCATCATTGCAGCCGTCCAGTTGTCTACACGATACATCACTGACCGGTTCTTGCCCGATAAGGCGATCGACTTGATGGATGAGGCAGCAGCCCGTTTGCGTTTGCAGATCGACTCTGTGCCGGAATCTCTCGACGAGGTTTCCCGCCGTATCAAGCAACTGGAAATTGAGCGTGAAGCGATCAAGCGTGAAAATGATAAAGGAAAGCTGGAACAGCTCAATAAGGAAATTGCTGACCTGAAGGACGAAGAAACGAAACAGAAGGCTCAGTGGCAAAGCGAAAAAGAGCAGATCAACAAGATTCAGCAGAATAAGATTGATATCGAAAACCTGAAGTTTGAAGCCGATAAGGCCGAACGTGAAGGCGACTACGGTAAAGTAGCTGAAATCCGTTACGGAAAGATCAAACAAAAGGAGGAAGAGATCAGGGAAGTCCAGGAGAAACTGAAGACGATGCAAGGTGCTTCCGCCATGATCAAGGAGGAAGTGGACAGTGAAGATATCGCCGATGTGGTATCTCGTTGGACAGGAATTCCTGTCAGCAAGATGATGCAGAGCGAAAAGGAGAAATTGCTCCATCTGGAATCTGAATTGCACACGCGTGTGATCGGGCAGGAGGAGGCTATCAGTGCTATTGCTGATGCTGTGCGTCGTAGCCGTGCCGGATTGCAGGACCCGAAACGGCCGATCGGTTCGTTCATTTTCCTCGGAACGACAGGTGTCGGTAAGACAGAGCTGGCCAAAGCGTTGGCGGAATATCTGTTTGACGACGAGAACATGATGACGCGTATCGATATGAGCGAATATCAGGAGAAGTTCAGTGCGACTCGTCTGATCGGTGCACCTCCGGGATATGTCGGCTATGATGAAGGCGGCCAGTTGACGGAAGCCATCCGCCGTAAACCTTATTCGGTCGTTCTGTTTGATGAGATCGAAAAGGCTCATCCGGATGTTTTCAATATCCTTTTGCAGGTATTGGATGACGGACGTTTGACCGACAATAAAGGACGTGTCGTCAACTTCAAGAATACGATCATTATTATGACCAGTAACATGGGATCGTCCTTGATTCGTGAAAACTTCGAGAAGATGACACCCGAAACCCACGATCAGGTAGTGGATGAAACGAAGATCCAGGTGTTGGAATTACTGAAGAAGACAATTCGTCCGGAGTTCCTGAACCGTATCGATGACATCATTATGTTTACTCCGCTCAATGAAGAAGAGATCCGCAAGATCGTGACCCTTCAGTTGGACGGCGTGAAGAAGATGCTGGCTCAGAATGGTATTGCCTTGGATTTTACAGATGCAGCTCTGGCGTTTATCTCAGACAAAGGGTTCGACCCGCAGTTTGGTGCCCGTCCTGTGAAACGTGTCATCCAAAAGTATGTCTTGAATGAACTCTCGAAAGAGTTGCTGGGTGGAACGGTCAATAAAGATCGCCCGATCACAATCGACAGTGATGGAATGGGCCTGGTCTTCAAGAATTGACCGAAGATGGTTTGATTGATATATTAATTATGTGAAAGGCTTGCTCTCAAAAGGGGCAGGCCTTTTTTTGTTGGTTCGGATGTCCTATCTTTGTGAAAACATTAGAATATGCACAATCCATTACAAGTTCTGAAACACTACTGGGGCTATGACGGGTTCCGGCCGGGACAGGCAGAAGTCATAGACAGTATTCTGTCCGGGCATGATACATTGGCGCTTATGCCGACGGGAGGAGGTAAATCCATTACCTTCCAGGTGCCTGCATTGGCGAATCCGGGTATTTGCCTTGTGATCAGCCCGCTTGTCGCTTTGATGAAGGACCAGGTGAAGAATTTGCAAAAGCGAGGGATTTTGTCGGCATTTATCAGTTCGGAAATGCCGCATTGGGAGATTTTGCAACAATTGGATAATTGCATCTTGGGAGATTATAAGTTCCTTTATATTTCTCCCGAACGTATTTCCTCCGAACTGTTTCAGGAGAAGCTGAAGACGTTGTCCCGTAAAGTGAATTTGCTGGTTGTGGATGAGGCGCACTGTATCTCTCAATGGGGAAACGATTTTCGCCGGGATTACCGTTTGATTGCGGATATCCGCGATGCCATACCGCATGTTCAGGTAATTGCCGTAACAGCTTCAGCCACGGCAGCCGTGGTTGCCGATATCTGCGAGCAGCTCCATTTTCGCAAAGGATATAGGATATTCAAGACCTCTTTCGAGCGGAAGAATCTTTCGTTTGTAGTTCGTAAGACAGACAATAAATTAAAGGAAATTTGTCATATCTTATCTGCCGTACCCGGCTCCGCGGTGATCTACAGCCGTACCCGCAAAGGAGTGGAAGAATACGCCGGAAAATTACGGGCGGCGGGCATTTCAGCTGAATATTTCCATGCTGGCCTGGACCCGGTTCTGAAGACAGAGCGGCAGGCCGATTGGGTAAAAGGATTTACGCGTGTGCTGGTTGCCACTAACGCGTTCGGAATGGGGATTGATAAAGGGGACGTGCGTGTGGTGATCCACACGGAGTTTCCTGACTCGATGGAGGCTTATTACCAAGAGGCGGGACGTGCTGGTCGTGACGGGAAGCGGGCCTACGCTGTCGCTTTGTTGGGACCGCAGGACATAACGGATATAAAAAGGCGTCCTTCCAATGCTTTCCCGACAATCGAATATATCAAACGGGTTTATGAAGCTTTGTGCAACCGTTTCCAGATCGCGGAAGGTGATGGGGAAGGGGTGTCGGTCTATCTCGACGAACCGGAATTTTTGAGAGATTGGCATTTCGATAAAGGTCGTTTACGTTCTTCTCTTGAAATTTTATCTTTGTCGAACTATCTTACTTTTGAACCCTATCCTAATTCACAACCTTATCTGCGGTATGACCAACCTCGTTGGATGATGGATCGTTTCCTGAGTGACGATTCTCCGGCAGCCAAAGTCGCTGTTGAGGTTTTACGAAATTATGAAGGGCTTTTTTCTACCGGGGTTTTCGTCAGTGTCGATATGCTGGCAAGAAGAACCGGACTGGAAGCGCGTATGGTGGCGAGAGTACTGGGATATCTGCGAAATGTCGGCTTCTATTATGTCCCTCCCCGAAAAGAACCCCGGATCACTTTTAAGATGATCCGCGTCCCTTTGGACCGTCTTGTCATTACGACTGCATCTTATGAAAATCGTTTGGCAGCTTTCAAAATGCGAATTGAAAAGGTGGCGGAATATCTTGAGACTCACGGTTGCCGTCAGGAGTTTATTTCCGAATATTTCGGTATGGAAGGGACACGATGCGGATGTTGTGATAATTGCTTGCAGAAGCGGTAAAAGGTAGTTCAACTTAACCCTATGCGTTACGGAGGCTAATACATAGGGTTAGTCCTCGTAAAGCTATGCATTAGGAACCTGTTTAAGATTCGAATTGATTTTTTTGAATACCTGTATGGATAACGAATATTTTTGTTTATGTTTGTAGCATCTATCAACCAAAAATTAAAAAGATATGAGTGACAAAGATGATTTAATTTATGATGAAGATGATTCTGTAGCATTTATCCAGAACTATCTTCCCCAGGAATTGAAAGGAAAATTCAGTAATGACGATATTAATTATATTGTGGATCTGATTTATGAATTTTATGAGTCGAAGGGTTTCCTTGATGAAAATTCCGATGACAATGCTGAAATTGATATTGATGAAGATGAATTGATCGGGTTTGTTGTAAAGAATGCGCAAAAAGATGGTGTAGGCAAGTTCTCACCTGAAGATATCACTTTTATTGTACAGGGAGAACTTGAATACTGCGATTCCATCAACATGTTCGATTAATAGACTGTTGTATAGTTACAATATAGTTTATAAAAGAATAAGAAGATGAGAAATTTTAAGTTGTTATCAGTTTTACTGCTTTGTATGGCAGTCGTTTTTACGAGTTGTGGAACATGGAACAATACCGCTAAAGGTACGGCTATCGGAGTCGGCGGAGGTGCGGCAGTAGGTGCCGGAGTCGGTGCTTTGGCTGGTAATACTGCATTGGGTTCGATAATCGGTGCTGCCGTGGGTGGTACTGCAGGTGCTTTGATCGGTAAGAAGATGGACAAACAAAAGAAGGAATTGGAAGCTACGCTGCCGGAAGAAACGACTGTCGAAACCATTAATAATGGCGAGGCACTGAAGGTTACGTTTGATTCGGGTATCTTGTTCGCAACCAATTCAAGTACTGTCAGTGCCGCTTCCAAGAGTGCATTGCGTGACTTGGCTGCCAGTTTGAATGCAAATCCGGATACGGACATAAAAATCATAGGACATACGGATAATACAGGAAAAGTTGATTATAATCAGACGTTGTCAGAAAAACGTGCAAAGAGCGTATTCGATTATCTGATGGAAGACCAAGGTGTGAGCAGTAAGCGCATGACTTATGAAGGCAAGGGAGTACATGAACCGGTTGCCGATAACAGCACTCCTGAGGGACGTGCTTTGAACCGCCGAGTAGAAATCCTTATCCTTCCCAACTCAAAAATGGTACAGGAAGCACAGCAAGGAACTTTGCGATAAGAAATAATAGAAAGCAGAATCAAGAAAGGGATGTCCGAAAGCCGGGCATCCCTTTTTTTGACGATAAACACATCTACTTAAACATAAACCGGTAATAAAACATGTTTATCTGAGAAATATCCATATATTTGTATTGTAGTGTTTGATAACTATTGATAAACAGCAATTATCAAGTATATAAAGCCTTGCCATAGATAATATGAGTGTTAAGAATATGAATACAGATTTTACAATTAGAATTGCCCAACCTGCTGATGTCCTTGAGCTCAAAGACTTATTTCAAGATACAGTCCTCAATATAAACAGGCGTGATTATTCAAAAGCAGAAGTGGAAGATTGGGCATCGTGCGGAAACGATATCTCCCATATAAAAGAAATGATTAGAACGCATTTTTTCATTGTAGCAACTAATCAACAGTTACAGGTTGTCGGCTTTGCATCCATTACCCAACAAGGTTATTTGCATTCTATGTTTGTTCATAAAGATTTTCAAGGTAAAGGTATTGCTACGATACTTCTAAATGAAATAGAACGGTATGCAACTGCAACAGGAATCATACGGATTACATCAGAAGTAAGTTTAACAGCCCGTCCATTCTTTGAACAAAGGGGGTATATAGTAACGGAAGAACAAAAACGGAGAGCAAATCAGCTTTCTCTCACCAATTTTTGGATGGCAAAGAATCTGAGCAAATGAAATAAATTCAAAAGTTTTGCAAATCGTTGGTTGAAGTATGGGCAAAATTTTATTGAAAATCAAAAACTTATTGAAGTAATAGGTGAAATATTTGATTCTGTCTATGCCGATCAGCTTCAAATGCAGATAACTGTCAATTCATCGTCATACGCTGTGAAGTTCTATGAAAGTTTAGGCTTTTCAAAGACTTCTGAAGAACAGGAAACAGATGGATTAAAATATACCCCGATGCACTACTGTCCACTAAGAATGGACGGCCTTATCACTGGATAATACACGAGATTGCTGTGTTCATTAACAGTCTTTATAACCGTTCTAAAATCTTCAGACAAGTTAATTAACACTCTTGAAAAGGGAGAATGCAAACCTTTTTTAGTTCATGTTGTTTAAATAGTAACTTATATATAAGTGCATAAATAATAGTATAAACTGTTTTAAACGTTGAATGAGATGAAAAAGATTCTTCCTTTTTTCTTATTGGTTCTTTTACTGGCATCTTGCCAGAAGGATCCGGACATGTCAAAACTAAGCGATGATTTCGTAGTATTCACTGATCACAGCAAGGATGCTAATTTCGAATCCTTTACAACTTTCTACATCCCTGATAGTGTAATGGTTATCGGTAGCAGTGAAAAACCGGAATTCTGGAGTGCAACAGAAGCTGACGATATCGTCTCTACTTTGGTTAGTGGCATGGAAGGCCGTGGTTACACACGTGCATCGGATAAAGAATCTGCGGATTTGGGTTTGCAGGTTTCTTTTGTGAAAAATGTAAATTACTTTACGAACTATCATGACAATCCTTATTGGTGGTGGGGGTATCCGGGATATAACTGGTGGTATGGCTACTGGGGTAATTGGACTGGCGCATGGAATGGATGGTATTATCCGTATCCTGTTGTATACAGCTATAGCGTAGGTTCTTTATTGGTTGAACTGGTCAATTTGAAAGCTCCGCTGCCAAAATCTGCAGATGCTAAACTTCCGGTTCTCTGGACTGCTTACATGACTGGCTTGCTGTCCGGTTCCGACAAGGTAAATATCGAACTTTCTACTCGTGCTATTGAGCAGGCTTTTGTACAGTCACCGTACCTGAAAAAATAATTAAACGCGAATTAAAAGATAAATTTGAGTCTTATGAAAAAGATATATAAATCAATAAAATTAATCGCTTTACTTGTTGCCTGTTTAGCGATACCTTCCCTGGCTGGTGCCCAGGTTGTAAAGAACATGTATTTTAATGTTGACTGGCAGATTAACTCTCCGTTCAGCCAGGATTTCTCAGACAAGACAAGTGGTTGGGGAGCACATGCGGAAGCCGGTTATTATGTAATTCCTAATTTCTCGGTAGGTGCATTTATCTCTTATCATACCAACAATAAGTATATCGACCGTCAGACGTTGCCGGTAAGTTCTACATCGGCCATCACTTCTGATCAGCAGCATTCTATCTTTCAGTTGCCTTTTGGTGCAGCTTTTCGTTACAACGTAGCTCCCGAAAGCCAGTTCCAGCCTTATGCTGGTGTGCAGTTAGGTGCAAGCTATAGTGAAATGTCGACTTATATGAATGTAATGAAAGTATACGACCGTAATTGGGGTTTCTATGTATCTCCCGAAATCGGTATGACTATGTATTTTACACCTCAGAAACAGATCGGTCTGCATGTCGCTGCCTACTATAATTATGCAACCAATAAAGGAGAAGTCCTGAGTTATTCGATCGATGGATTGAATAACTGGGGCATCCGATTAGGTCTTGCCTTCTAATGGAAGTTTGTTCTTTTAAGTGTTTTATGTAGTTTATGGGGAACGGGAGGCTGTCGTAATGACACCTCCCGTTTTTTGCTTTACAGGATTTGTAGTTTGAGGCCGAACGAGAGGCTCAGATAGTCTTTGGGTTTCAGATAACCGTTCCCGATCTTGTTTATCAGATATAGGTCACAGGTACTGAGTTCGTAGAAGAAAGAAATGGATTTATGCCAACTCTTTTTTGTGTTTAGTTTCAATGTGAATCGCTCTCCAATAAAAACATGGGTACGGATGCGGGTGGAGAACCAGTAGTAACCTTGTGGATATTTGTCCGGCTGCTTACCCCAGAAGTCGCGATCTAAAAGAGTATTGATATAGACACCGCAGGCAAGAGGTTCGAAAGATAACTTGTCGGCGATATGGATGTTCCAAGGGTAATAATTCTGTTTGAGTGTAAGAGTTGCCATAGCATGGCGGTCCGAGTTGCGGGGAACTATCCCCAAATATACATCTGTTTCCCAGTGATTACGATAATAATTCCAACCTGTTCCGAGGGAAAGCATACCCATTGATCCGGCGAACTGTAGCTTGGTATAGTGGGGAATGAGTTTTTCCCATCTGGATATATATTTTTCTACACGTTTTTTATATCGCACATTATCCTCGATTTCCTCCTGTGCTTGTAAAGTGCCGGCCAGGAAAAGAAATAAGAGCATCCATTTAAAAATTGATAATTTCATACGTGTAGCCGTCTGGGGTTAGGGTAAATAATAGGTAGTTACGTTTGGCTATATTGCTACAGCCGTAGTAGATGAGCCCATCGTCAAAAAGGTCTTCCACCTGTAACTGATGGTTATGTGCGTTCAGGCAAAACAGCAAAGAGGGAAATTCACGGATATATAGCTGAAATACGTCTTTTACATTATTATCGAACTGTTCGCTTCCGGGACGTGCATGCATGGCAACGATCGTGCGGCTGTAATGCCGGGTACTGTCTTGCAGCTCTTCTTTTAGGAAACCGAAATCAGGGACAGGGTGGGAGTAGTCGTATTCGATCGCATTGGTATTTAGACAAACGAATTTGACGTCCCGGACGATAAAGGAAAAGTTTTCTTCTCCGAACAATTTGTTGAAAACCTGGTCACCATTGCCGATTACGTCATGATTACCGATCAATCCGACATACGGGATATCGAGTTTCGACAGGATATCGACGGCCCATTCGTATTCTTTCTTCATGCCGAACTCGGTATAGTCTCCTCCATGTATGATGAAATCGATACTGTCTTTTTTTGTATTGATATGTTTTACGAAATCTTCCGTCTCGTCATAGCTACGTTGGGTGTCGCCCATCAGGACAAAGCGGATCGTGTCTTTATCTTTTGTTGCTGCCTCGATAAGTGGGATGTTGTGGTCGTTGATATCGCGTTCGGAAATGGTGAGCCGGCCGTCATACGGATGGTAATCGATCAGATCACATGCAGACAAGAATATGCATAAGAATAATGGTAGAGTTTGTTTATACATGACATCCTAACTTTTATTTGTGGCAAAGTTAGGATGTCATGCTACTTCAAAAAAGGTCAAGATGCAATGAATAATGTGCCAATACGAAGAAATTCTTTCATTGGCACATTATTTAATGTAATTATAATATCGGTTGAAGAAGTTTTTGAACCAGCCTGTCTTCATCAATCCTTTTTCGAAAAGCAGGATTCCTAAAAGAGCGCAACAGATTCCCAATGTCACATCTATAATATAGTGATG
>OHPM01000665.1_pt1 | contig 10359 bp, 11 predicted proteins | sample 1577721 | NCBI WGS metagenome assembly OHPM01 (sample SAMEA3879558, study PRJEB24766) | human gut metagenome | biome: human-associated habitat; feature: feces | place: USA | collected 1985/1987 | reverse complement strand
GTAGCATTATAAGAATTACTGTAATTACATATTAGGAAGGTATTTGTTATGGAAGGTAAAAAAAAGAAAGTAACCTTTGATGATATTGCAAAATATACAAATTTTTCAAAAATAACTGCGATGTCCTGATTCATGTTAATTCAGATGTCCCATCTTCGGTACCTTCCTATGGGCGAATTAAAGGATTTTCTGACATATGTGAACAGCACATATCAAACACGAACTCATTCTTACAGGTCTTGGAAACAGCTATAAAGAAACACAACAACGCATTAGCGATATTTTTTCAATTATCAAAGAAAAATATCCCAATATGAAAAAAGGAATCTTTATGGCAAATGATACTCATGCCAACATTCTCCTAAACCTCCTCATACGCGAATACGGTTGTCTCCCCGATGAATATCGTATTGTAGGATTTGATGATTCACCAATTGCCTCGGAAGCAATCGTACCAATCACAACGATTGAACAGCAGATAGACAAAATAGCATATGAGGCAATGAACCTGCTCGTTTCGCAAATGAATGAAAGAAAAAAAGAAAACCTGCGCCTCAAACAGAAATCATTCATAATTGAATAAAGAGGGAGTGAGATACATGGAACAATTATTGATTATTGAAGATGATATAGGGTTGAATCAAGGTTTAAGTAAAGCACTAAAAGCAGATGACCGTCAAATTATATCCTGCCATGAGCTAAAAGCGGCAAGAGAGCAATTGCTTTGCGGTAGTGTATCCCTGATCCTGCTGGATATCAATCTACCAGATGGCAGTGGGCTTGAGCTGCTCCGGGAGGTCAAGGAAAACACACCCTATATTCCTGTTATTCTGCTGACTGCCAATGACACCGATCTGGACATCGTAGACGGACTGGAGAGGGGCGCTGATGATTACATTACCAAGCCCTTTTCTCTTTCGGTTTTGCGGGCAAGGGTGAATACCCAACTGCGAAAGCAAGCGTCAAACCATAAAAATGCGCCGTTCCATATGGATCTATTTCACTTTGACTTTGAGGCTATGACCTTTTATGTGGGAGATTCAAAAGTGGAATTGAGTAAAACAGAACAAAAATTACTGCGTCTGCTTGTTGAAAATCGTGGTCGAACCATGACCCGTGGAGACCTTGTCGACCGGATCTGGACAGATGGCGCAGAATATGTGGATGAAAATGCTTTGTCTGTTACGATCAAGCGTCTGAGGGATAAGCTTGGTGCACAGAAATACATTAAAACCGTCTATGGAATCGGTTATAGCTGGGTGACAAAAGATGAATAAAACCGGCATTGTGATCATACTGCTATGTTTTCTGGCGGCGGCAGCTGTTGTGTTATGGGAGCGGAGAAAGACCAGAAAAACGATGGAAGAAATCGAAAGGATGCTGGACGCTGCCATGACCGGCTCCTTTTCTGAAGCCACTTTTGACGAAAGCTATCTGTCTGCTTTGGAAACAAAGTTTGCACACTATCTTTCTGCCGCAGAAGCATCTTCTCGAAATGTAGCGCAGGAAAAAGACAAAATCAAAACCTTGATTGCGGACATCTCCCACCAGACGAAAACGCCGATTGCAAATCTGCTGTTATACAGCGAGCTTTTGATGGAGGAAACTCTGCCTGCATCGGCGAAGGCAAATGTGGAGGCACTGTACAAACAATCGGAAAAGCTGCGATTTCTGATCGATTCTCTCGTAAAGCTTTCCAGACTGGAAAACGGGATCATTTCACTCTCCCCTCAGCAAGCAGCGCTGCAGCCGCTGCTTGAAAGTGTGGTAGAACAATATACTGCCAAGGCTTCTGAAAAAGGATTGTCTTTGCAACTGCAAGATACCGATGCTTTTGCTGTATTCGACTTCAAATGGACAGCGGAAGCGCTGGCTAATATCGTAGACAACGCCATCAAATATACAGAGCATGGCACCATTACTATTTCTGCCGTAAGCTATGAAATGTTTGCAAGGATCGATATATCGGATACCGGTTCAGGCATCCCGGAAAGTGAGCAAGCGAAGATATTTGCTCGCTTTTACCGCTCAAATAGTGTGCGGAAACAAGAAGGTGTAGGCATCGGCTTATACCTTGCCCGACAGATCATATCCGGCGAGGGCGGTTATATCAAGGTTGCTTCCGTTCCGGGAAAAGGAAGTACGTTTTCCATATTTCTGCCGAAATAACAACAATTCTATCAAAACTGTTAGATTTCATTTTCCGCCGGAAAGAATGTGGAAAGATTCCTATGCGATAATCTGTATGTATCAAAGGATCATTTCCTTTCATACATACAGATTTTTTCATGGAGGTACTCATTTATGGAAGTTTTACAGGCAAAAAACCTGAAAAAGATTTATGGCTCCGGCAATAACGCAGTTCATGCGTTGGATGGAGTTGATTTAAGTGTAAAGAAGGGCGAATTTGTTGCAATTGTCGGCACATCCGGCTCCGGCAAATCCACGCTGCTGCACATGCTGGGCGGGCTGGATCGCCCTACAAGCGGCACGGTCATGGTGGACGGACAGGATATTTTCTCCCTGAAGGAGGAAGCGCTGACCATCTTCCGCCGCAGGAAAATCGGCTTTGTGTTCCAAGCATATAATCTTGTTCCGGTGCTGAATGTGTATGAAAATATTGTTCTACCCATTGAGCTGGACGGTGGCAAGGTCAATAAGGATTTCGTACAGCAGATTGTACAGACACTTGGGCTGGATGATCGTCTGGATGCGCTGCCCAATCAGCTCTCAGGCGGTCAACAGCAGCGGGTAGCCATTGCCCGTGCGCTGGCGGCAGCACCCGCTATCATTCTGGCAGATGAACCCACCGGCAATCTGGATTCCAAAACCAGCCAGGATGTATTGAGCCTTTTGAAAGTCACCAGTCAAAAGTTCGCCCAGACAATCGTAATGATCACTCACAACGAAGAAATTGCGCAGATGGCAGACCGCATTATCCGTATCGAAGATGGTCGGATCGTCTCCCAGAACTAACGGGAGGTGGCTACGATGAATGTCAAAAACAGAAAATGTATTCGAAAGCTCAGCTTAAAATCTCTTTATGCGAACCGTCGCCGCAATCTGATCGCCATTTTTGCCATTGCGCTGACAACGCTGCTATTTACGTCCATGTTCACCATTGTCTTGTCGTTGAACGCCAGCTATGAAACCTACCAGTTTCGGCAGGTAGGCGGCTATGCACACGGCACCTTTAAGGATGTTTCCCCCGAGCAGGCGGAACGTATCGCCGCCCACCCGAAGGTAAAGTCTGCGGGGGCACGGAAGGTGATCGGCATCACTGCGGATGGTGTCTTTTCCAAAACGCCGGCAGAGATCAGCTACATGGATGCCAACTGCACCAAATGGAGCTATGCCACCCCTACTACCGGACGGATGCCCGAAAGCGGCAAAGAGGTAGCCATGGATACGGCAGCGTTGCAGCTGCTTGGCGTGACGCCGGAACTGGGCGCAGAGGTCACGGTTTCCTATTCCATCACGGACAAGGATCAAACCGCCTTTACTGTAACAGATACCTTTACGCTGGTGGGCTATTGGGACTATGATGAACTAATGCCTGTTCATTACATCAACATCAGCCGTGATTACGCAGATGACATCGAAGCGCAGGCAGTGAAAACAGGGTTACAGCCCTTCCGCACCGATTTGAATGTCATGATGGCTTCCAGTACAAACATTCAAGGGCAGATGGAGCAGGTGGATACCGATCTTGGCTACACATGGGACAGCTATACCGATCCCAACAGCGTCCGGATCGGCGTCAACTGGGGATATACCTCATCCCAGCTGGAGTCGAAGCTTGATCCGGAACTTGTGATCGCCATAGCAGCTTTTTTGCTGCTGGTGATTTTCACCGGGTATCTTATCATCTATAACATTTTCCAGATCTCTGTTGCAGGGGATATCCGGTTTTACGGGCTTCTGAAAACCATTGGCACAACGCCCCGGCAGCTCAAACGCATCATTCGCCAGCAGGCACTTCTGCTTTGTCTGATTGGCATTCCGGCGGGGCTGCTGTTGGGCTATGGCATTGGCGCTGTTCTGGTGCCTGTTGTCTTGCGCTCCACCCAGTTGGATGCAGGCATCACCACCATCAGCACTTCGCCTGTGATCTTTGTTGGCTCCGTGCTGTTTGCCCTGCTGACGGTGCTTTTGTCCTGCTCCAAGCCCGGGAAAATGGCAGCCAGGGTTTCTCCGGTGGAGGCTACCAAATATACGGATGCAATGCAGACCAAGAAAAAACAGCGCAGCACCCGGGGAGCGAAGCTCCATCAGATGGCCTTTGCCAATCTGGGACGAAACAAAAAAAAGACGGTGCTGGTGGTGGTGTCTCTGGCACTGTCGGTGACGCTGTTCAATGCACTGTGTGCCTTTGTGGGCGGCTTCAGCATGGAGAAGTATGTATCCTTCATGACCTGCGCCGATTTTATCGTCAGCACGCCCGACTATTTCCGTTACAACCCGGCAGATGAATTCATCACGCCAGAACAAATCGAAGAGATCGCAGCAAACACAAAGGCCAGTCTTTCCGGCACGGGATATGCTGTGCGAAAACCCGCATATCTGTGGATGACGGAGGATGCTCTGCGGCAGGACTATGCAAGGTACGAAAGTGCTGAGCAGTTGGACAGCCATATGAGCCGTCTGGAGCACCGGGGCAATATGGTGATGGGAGATACCAGAATCGAGGCTCTGGATAACAGTCTGTTTGACAAGCTGCAAGTGCTCGACGGAGATATTTCTCCTATGCTGGAGCCAAACAATAACGCTATTGCCATTGCGGTTTCTTTGGATGATTACGGCAATCTGCTCAATCCTGAATACTACCCCAAGGTGGGGGACACGATTACCGCTACCTATGCGGATGATGTGAAATATATCGACAGCCGCACCGGGGAACTCCGCACCGAAGATACACCGGAGGAGTACTTTCAGGCAAAATTGTATGGAGCCAGAGATGTAGAGTACACGGTCTGCGCCTTGGTAGAACTTCCGAATTCCATGAGTTATCGTTATGGTGGTATTGGATATGACGCAGTTTTGTCTGTGGACACCGCACAGAGGGACAGCGGTGGTGCAGCCATTCCGATGCTCTACCTGTTCGACACAGCGGACGAAGTTGACGAGGCCGAAGCAGAGCAATATCTATCGAAGCTCACTGCCGGTGAGTTTTCGCCCTTGATGTATGAAAGCAAGGCCACGGCTCGCTCTGAATTTGCTCAGTTCCGGCAGATGTTCCTTCTGATAGGTGGTATCCTCTGTGCTATCATTGGGCTGGTGGGACTCTTAAATTTCTTCAACGCCATGATGACCGGTATTCTTTCCCGCCGCCGTGAATTTGCTGTGCTTCAGGCTGTAGGAATGACGAACCGGCAGCTCAAAACCATGCTGATCTACGAGGGATTATTTTACGCAATGTCCTCCGTAGCGGCGGCCTTTATTCTGTCGCTGGCGGTGGGACCTCTTGCAGGAAAAATGCTGGGCAGTATGTTCTGGTTCTTTGAGTATCGATTCACCATTCTGCCTGTCCTGCTGACAATTCCGGTATTTCTTCTGCTGGGGTGGCTGATTCCTTGCATGATGTATGACAACGCAGCGAAATGCAGTGTTGTAGAGCAATTAAGGGATGCTCAATAACTGTTAAGCAAAAAACGGCCCTCTGCCAAGGAAAAGGCAGAGGGCTGAGTTTTAATCTAAGGGTTTACATTCAGTTACAGTTTTTAGATAAATTTCGGGATCACCGTTCAATATCAAGTCTGCATATCCAATCGGGTCATTGTAAATCAGATAGTCAAGCTCTGACCGTTGATATATATTGTCGGCAACCTCGTTCTCCACTGCAATGGTATCAATCGCAATCATGCTGCCATCGGCGAATTTCAGTTCTACACAGCAGTTATCCATATTGTAGGCACAAGATATTAAGGTCTTCATGGTATGTCCTCCATAATTCGTAATATAAAGCGAAAATCCCGTCTGACTTCCTGTTAGAAATCAGACGGGATTTGTCCGTATGCACCCCGGAAACCGTCAGCTAACAGTTGATAAGTAAATTAGTTCCTTATCACTGTTAAGCCAAGGTTTTCCGGGCTTTTGCTATATCTAAACGGGCTGATATGGTTTGACCAAATTTGGCAAAACGAGAGCCGATTTCATCCAATTTTTAGTGGTTAAATATAGGACAACCGGCAAAAATGGGGTCAAAAAACGGCCTTAGTGGTTAAAAAATAGGACAACCAGAGAACAATTTCGGGGGTATTTTTGAGGGTGATTTGGCACTCTCAGACACCGGATTTTTCGCTGGAGGGTTTGGCATAATCTGACCAAATCTGAACAATTAAATACGATTCTAATGCAGGCACTCAGTAACAAATAACTGGGTGCTTTTTTGTTTCAGAGATTCCGGCATTAGAAAGGGCCGTCACTTCACTGTTAATTTTGAAGTGGCGGCTTTTTCTATTTCCAGAAGCAACAGCAATAATTAGAAATGAGGTGAAGTCAATGAACACGCAAATCATCGCCATCGCCAACCAGAAAGGCGGCGTTGGCAAAACAACAACCTGTGCGAACTTGGGAATAGGTCTGGCACAGGCCGGAAAGAAAGTGCTTCTGATTGACGGGGACCCGCAAGGAAGCCTGACAATCAGCTTGGGAAATCCGCAACCAGACAAGCTGCCATTTACACTGTCGGATGCAATGGGCAAAATTCTGATGGATCAGCCTATACGCCCCGGAGAAGGTATTCTGCATCATGCAGAAGGCGTTGACCTGATGCCTGCGGATATTCAGCTTTCCGGTATGGAGGTTTCTCTGGTAAACGCCATGAGCCGTGAAACGATTTTACGGCAATATCTGGACACACTGAAGGGGCAATACTCCCATATCCTCATCGACTGCCAGCCCTCCCTTGGTATGCTCACAGTCAATGCGCTGGCGGCTGCGAACAGGATCATCATTCCCGTTCAGGCAGAGTATCTGCCCGCTAAAGGGCTGGAACAGCTGCTCTCCACGGTAAACAAGGTAAAGCGGCAGATCAACCCCAAGCTCCAGATTGACGGTATCCTGCTGACGATGGTGGACAACCGCACCAACTTTGCCAAAGAGATTTCCGCGCTCCTGCGGGAGACCTATGGCAGCAAGATCAAAGTATTCGGCACAGAGATCCCCCATTCTGTCCGGGCAAAGGAAATCAGCGCAGAGGGAAAAAGTATTTTCGCCCATGACCCTGGCGGCAAGGTGGCAGAGGGGTATCGAAATCTGACGAAGGAGGTGTTGAAACTTGAAAAGCAGCGCGAAAAAAATAGAGCTGGCCTCGGTAGATGATCTGTTCTCCACCGAAGAAGGCCGTCAGGATGCAAAGCTGGAAAAGATTCAGGAGATTCCGCTGTCTGAACTGCATCCCTTTAAGAACCACCCATTCAAAGTCAAGGATGACGAAGCCATGATGGAGACCGCTGACAGTATCAAGCAGTATGGCGTTCTGGTTCCGGCGATTGCTCGACCGGACCCGAAGGGCGGTTATGAGCTGGTAGCCGGACACAGGCGGCACAGAGCCAGTGAGCTGGCAGAAAAGGAGACCATGCCGGTCATTGTTCGGGATTTGGATGATGATGCCGCCACGATCATTATGGTTGACAGCAATTTGCAGCGAGAAAGCCTGCTCCCCAGTGAAAGGGCATTTGCTTATAAAATGAAGCTGGAGGCTGTCAAACATCAGGGCGCACGGACCGATTTAACTTCTCGCCAACTTGGCGAGAAGTCGCAGACCTCTATTCAAAAGGTTGCAGATCAAGCTGGGGAAAGCCAACGGCAGGTACAGCGCTATATCCGTCTGACAGAGCTGATTCCTGAATTGATGGATATGGTGGATGAAAAGAAGATTGCCCTGAACCCTGCCTATGAGCTGTCCTTTCTCAAAAAGGAGGAACAGGTAGACCTGTTGGACGCGATGGACAGCGAACAGGCTACCCCTTCTCTTTCTCAAGCCCAGCGGCTCAAAAAATACAGTCAGGAGGGGCATCTGACCCTCGATATGATGCGTGTCATCATGGGTGAGGAAAAGAAAAGCGATCTGGACCGAGTGACATTTACCTCTGACACCTTGCGGAAGTATTTCCCTAAAAGCTATACGCCCCAGCGGATGCAGGAAACCATCATCAAGCTGCTGGAGGCATGGCAGAAAAAGCGTCAGAGAGACCAGGAACGATGAAAGGAGCCGCCTATGAGGGATATTTCAGCCCGTGAGCTGAAAGGACACAACATTCTCGCCGTAGAGAGGTTTTGGGATAACACACGCTGGATGATTGAGTTTTCCGTCCTGCGTCCCAGCACAGCTTACGGCAGCCCCGGAGAGGAAATGCGGCTGTTTTTGACCGAGGATGGGTATCAGGCTGCCCTGCAAAGCCAACAGCGCCGGGAGATCAAGATCAAGCGTTACGCTCGTGTGATTGAGGGACATATCCTCGATTTCAAACCGGGAAAACGCCGCCGCTCATAAACCCATACAACGAAAGGAAAGGAATGACTATGTGTACGGTAAAGGAAATTCAAGAAGCAATCCGGGAAGATTGCAAATCTCAGCATGACATGGATTCAACGGATATTGACCGAGTGATGCAAACACTTCCTTTCGCCCAGGAGGAGCCATTTACAGAGGCGCGTCCTAGAAAGCCGCTGTTTTGGTTCTATGCAAGAAAATTTGAAAAGTGTTGAACACCGCAATTCTTTGGAATGAGGATTGCGGTTTTTTTGTACCCAAAATTCGGAAGGAGTGAGGTCGATGGCCGTTTTTCGCATTGAACGGACCCGTGATTATACCGTGATGAGCAATCATCATTTACGAAATGCAAACCTGTCGTTAAAAGCCAAGGGGCTGCTTTCCATGATGCTGTCTTTGCCAGAGGACTGGAATTACACCACCCGTGGTCTTGCAAAGATCTGTAAGGAGGGCGTGGATGCCATAGGCGCTGCGTTGCGGGAATTGGAGGCTGCCGGTTACATTGTGCGGCACAAGCTGCGTGACCGGCAGGGACGCATCAGCGATACAGAGTATGTCATATACGAGCAGCCACAGCTTAGAAAACCGGATACGGATTCACCAGATACGGAAAACCCGTATATGGATAAACCGGATACGGAAAAGCCCGCAGAATTAAATATAGAGAAATCAAATACTCAAAAACAAAATATTTATGGATCAAGTACCGATTCCATTCCCTTCCGGGATTGCGCGGCAGATTGTCTGCCGGAACGGAAAGGAAGGGATGCGATGTCACTCACAGAGATAGAGAGTTATCGGGAATTGATTCAGGAGAATATCGGGTATGAATACCTGTGTCAGCAATATGAAACTTATCGGGAGGATTTGGACGAAATTGTGGAGTTGATCGTGGAAACGGTCTGTGCAAAGCGAAAGACCACCCGTATTGCAGGAAGCGATTTTCCGCATGAAATCGTTCGTTCCAGGTTCTTGAAGCTGGATAACTCGCACATTGAGTTTGTCATGGACTGTTTACAGAAGAACACCACGGAAATTCGTAACATGAAGCAGTATCTTCTGACCGTTCTGTTCAATGCACCGACCACGATAAGCAATCATTACACCTCACAAGTAAATCACGATCTGTATGGCGGCTGGTAAATGGTCGCTTTTTTATTACCCGGAACTGCCGGGAGAAAGGAGCAAGCATGATGTCTGAGGGAAAGACCATAGGGCAGCTGATGGAAGAAATGCGGGCAAAGGCAGGAGCGCAGAATTATCACGGTCATGGATATATGGACCTCCAGCGTTTTGCGGAGGACACCCGGCACATGATTATTTTTGATGTGCTGACGAACGATTCCCCTGTTGGCTGGAAAGGCGAACGAACCCGCCTGTTCCTGTCGGATACCGGTTATGAAAAAGCACTGGATAGTCAGGAAAAGGGGCAGATTAAGATTTTGAGCCACGCAAAGGTACGTCAGGGCAATCTGCACTATGACCGTTCTGACCAGTTACGCTAAGGAGGGCGGTATGAAGCGTTATCTTCTGCGGCGGCTGGTGGTTCCGCCTTAGCAAAAAAAGAGATTCCCTGCAAACTTCGTGGAAAGGAGGCGAGAAAATGCAGGAAGAAGTGGAAAACAGAACTTTGACGCTGGTTGTCAGTGGAACAAAGTTTACCGGCAGAATGTTTAAGGCTGCCATAAGCAAGTACATGGCACATCGGAAGGAAAAGAAGCTGGAAAAACAGAGAAGCCGTGATGCGCCGGTTGTTCCGCATGGAAAACAGACTGTGAAGCAGCTTGTCGGGCAGAATCAGGGAATATCCAACATTGAGATCACAGACCCCTCTATCAAGGAGTTTGAGAAAATCGCCCGGA
>OHPM01000663.1_pt1 | contig 10361 bp, 9 predicted proteins | sample 1577721 | NCBI WGS metagenome assembly OHPM01 (sample SAMEA3879558, study PRJEB24766) | human gut metagenome | biome: human-associated habitat; feature: feces | place: USA | collected 1985/1987 | reverse complement strand
AAAAAACATACAGGATATGCAACAGATGAAAATGGAGAAAAATATTTTGTTGATGGAAAGTATGCAAATGGATTTTACGGCGGAAAATCTTATTTAGATGGAGAAGAAGTAGATTTAGCAGATTCTGATTGGTATGTTACAGATGGTGTTTGGAGAGTTAAAAATTCCGGAAGAAGTTGTCATGTAAATGGCGATTTTATCGTTATAAGTTTAAGTGATCAAAAATTATGGCTTGTTAGAGATGGAAGAATAATTTCTAAAATCGGTATTGTAAGTGGGAAACCTTCAAGTCCTACTGTAACAGGAAATTTTAGAATACTTTCAAAAGAATATTCAAGAATATTAAGAGGTCCGGGATATGCTTCATGGGTTCAATATTGGATGCCATTCCATGGCGGATATGGAATTCACGACGCAAATTGGCAACCATATTCTGCTTTCTCTAATAGTAATTACTATAGATGGGGAGGATCACATGGTTGCGTAAATGTTCATCCTGGATCAATGGGATCTATTTATAATAATTCTTATGTTGGAATGAGAGTTATAGTTTATTAGTATTGATTTTAAAATCTAAATATGTTAGAATTAAATTGTTAATATTTACGTTGAACGATAAAAAATAGTACAAAATTTTTAGAGAGTGATTGTTTGGTGAAAAATTACATTTTTGTATTATGGGGAAATCGGGAGTAATTTTTTTAGAGTGATGTTTTTAACATAATTAGGGTGGAACCACGGTCATATCGTCCCTTACGATATGGCCTTTTTGTTTATTTATTTTTAGGAGGAATATTATGAAATCAGAAAAGAGTATGGAAAAAATTGTTTCTTTATGTAAAAGTAGGGGAATAATATATCCAGGGTCAGAAATTTACGGAGGACTTGCTAACACTTGGGATTATGGTCCTTTAGGTGTTGAATTTAAAAATAATGTAAAAAAAGCTTGGTGGCAAAAATTTGTTCAACAATCTAAATATAATGTTGGTCTTGACAGTGCAATTTTGATGAATCCGGAAGTTTGGGTTGCTTCAGGTCATGTTGGAAGTTTTAGTGATCCTTTAATTGACTGTAAAGAATGTAAATCTCGTTTTAGAGCTGATAAACTCATTGAAGATTTTTATTTTGAAAATAATCTTGGGGATATAAATGTTGATGGTTGGGAAAATGAAAAAGTTGAAGAACTAATGAAAGAAAAAAACATTTGTTGTCCAAATTGTAAAAAACAAAATTTTACTGGTATTAGAAGATTCAATCTTATGTTTAAAACTTTTCAAGGTGTAACTGAAGACAGTAAATCTGAAATTTACTTAAGGCCGGAAACTGCACAAGGTATTTTTGTTAATTTTAAAAACATTGCCAGAACTTCAAGAAAAAAAGTTCCTTTTGGAATTGCACAAGTTGGTAAATCTTTTAGAAATGAAATTACTCCCGGTAATTTTACTTTTAGAACTCGTGAATTTGAACAAATGGAATTAGAATTTTTCTGTAAACCGGGAGAAGATTTAGAATGGTATGAATATTGGAAAAACTATTCTTTTAATTGGTTATTATCTTTGGGAATGAATGAAGAAGCTTTAAGACTTAGAGATCATGAAAAAGAAGAATTGAGTTTTTATAGTAAAGCTACTTGTGATATAGAATTTTTATTTCCATTCGGTTGGGGAGAACTTTGGGGAATTGCAGATAGAACGGATTATGACTTATCAAGACATCAAGAATTCTCTAAAAAGAATTTGGAATATTTAGATCCAGAAACAAATCAAAAATATATACCATATGTTATTGAACCTTCTGTAGGAGCTGATCGTTTATTTTTATCAGTATTTGCTGATGCATATGATGAAGAACAATTAGAAAATGATACACGAATTGTGATGCATTTACATCCTGCAGTTGCACCAATTAAGGCGGCTATTTTGCCACTGACTAAGAAACAAAGTGACAAAGCAATGGAAGTTTATTCGATGTTAGCACAAGATTTTAATGTTGAATTTGATGTTGCTGGACAAATTGGTAAAAGATATCGTCGTCAAGATGCCATTGGAACACCATTCTGTATTACTATTGATTTTGATAGTGAAACTGATCAAACAGTAACATTAAGAGATAGAGACAGTATGGAACAGATTCGTTTACCAATTGATGAACTGAAGAGTTATATTGCTGAAAAAATTAAATTTTAAATAAAGGAGGACATTTATGGCACGTCTGTCACAAGAGAAAATCAATGAAATAAGACAAAGTGTTGATATCGTTGATGTGATAGGACAATATCTTGCCTTAGAGAAAAAGGGAAGAAATTACATGGCTGTATGTCCTTTTCATGATGATACACATCCTTCAATGTCAGTATCACCTGATAAACAGATATTTATGTGTTTTGTTTGTCATACTGGTGGGAATGTTTTTACATTCTTACAAGAGTATTTAAAGATATCATACATTGAAGCAGTCAAAAAGGTTGCTGAAATAGGTCAAATTGATTTAAGTGATTATCAGCTAGATGTTGAGAAAAGACCAATTCATCAAGAACATGTCGCACTTTATCAAATGCACCAAGAAGCACAGAAAATTTATAGTTATTATCTAAATACAAAACTAGGCTTAGAAGCAAAAACATATTTATTGAATCGACAGTTCACAGATGAGCTTATTAAAGAGTTTCAAATTGGTTATGCTCCTCTTGAACCTGTTTTACATCAGTCGTTTGAAAAGTTAGGTTTTCAGGAAATTGATATGGTCAAGTCGGGATTAGTGATTGAATCACAAAAGAATTTTGATAGGTTTAATGATCGTATAATGTTTCCGCTTTTTAACCAGCAAGGACAAGTTATTGGGTTTAGTGGGCGTATTTATAAACCTACACAAACAGATGCTAAGTATATGAACTCACCAGAGTCAGATATTTTTATCAAAGGCCAAACTTTATACCATTATCATCAGTGTCGAGAAGCCGTTAAACAGGCTGGGTTTGTTTATTTATTAGAAGGTTTTATGGATGTTATTGCAATGTATAAAGCAGGTATTGAAAATACACTGGCGATTATGGGAACTGCTTTAACAAAAGGCCATATTCAAGCTTTACGCCGTTTAACAAATACAATTCATTTATGTCTTGATGGTGATCAAGCCGGACAGGCAGCTATGAGTAAAGCTGCTCGTGAATTAGAAGAGGCTGGGTTTAAAGTACAAATTATTATCTTGCCAGATGGTAAAGATCCAGATGAAATATATCAGATGCATGGACAAGAAGGCTTAGAAGAAGTCTTACGTAAAACAGTAAAACCTATTGAATTTCAAATGGATTTTGAATACCAGCTTGTTGATCCACTCAATTATGATGACCGCAAACAGTATTTAGAAAAAATGTGTTATGAAATCACACAAATAACAGATGACATTGATCGGGATTATTATATTCATATTTTATCAAAGAAATCTGGTTTCTCATATGAAATTATTCAGCAAAGAGTTGTTGGAATGAAACCACAACGTATCGAGGAAACTGTTCATAGGGAAATAAAAAAAACAATTCAAATTATTGATAAATATCGTAAAGCTGAACATGATTTATTATTTTATATGTTAAATAGTAAAGATGTTGCTTTAAAGTATGAGGCAAAAGCTGGATTTATGTATAATGATTCATATCGTGTCATTGCCTCTTATATTGTTGACTATTATCGCAATCATAGTCATTTAGAAGTTGCTGATTTAATCAATAGTATACAAAAAGAACAATTGATACAAACTGTTATAGAAATATCACAATCAGCATTGCCTTTAAATTATGAGGAAAAGGCAATAGATGATTATATTAAGACAATTGCGGCAAATGCACGAAAAATGAAGAAAGAGCAATTATTAGAACAATTTAATTATAGTTTGGATCCGAGTCAAAAGGCTCAGATTTTAAGTGAAATAGTGAAATTAGAGAATGAAAAGGAGTCTATATGAAAAAAGAAACAAAGAAAAAGGCAGCACCAGTAACGTTTGAGGATCTTAAGAATTTAATTAAAGAAACTGCTGATGCATTAGGTGGTACATTATCACAAGATGATTTAGATGCTTTTTTAACAAAGTATGATTTAGATGATGAATCTGCTGAGGAATTATTGCAATTTATTACAGACAGTGGAATTGTTATTGAAGATGGATTAGATGCTTTAGAATTAGATGATGAGGAACTGTTAAAAGGTGTTGGAACTGATTTAGATGATCTTGAAGGATTAGAAGATTTAGGAGCTCTTGAGGGATTAGATGATGAATTAGGTGAAGATGTTCCTGATTTAGATTTCGTTGGTGATTTTGACATGATGACTGGGGATACAGCAAATATGTATACTCATAATGATGATGATGATGAAAATCAATTAGGAAGCAATGTTAAAATCAATGATCCTGTTAAAATGTATTTGAAGGAAATTGGTCGTGTTGAATTGCTTAGTCACGATGAAGAAATAGATTTGGCTAAAAGAATTCTTGAAGGTGATGAAGAAGCAAAGAAAAAACTTGCGGCAGCGAACTTGCGTCTTGTTGTTTCAATTGCAAAACGATATGTTGGAAGAGGAATGTTATTCTTAGACTTGATTCAAGAAGGTAATATGGGGCTTATTAAAGCAGTAGAAAAATTTGATTACACAAAAGGTTTTAAATTCTCTACATATGCAACTTGGTGGATTAGACAAGCGATTACACGTGCCATTGCTGATCAGGCGAGAACTATTCGTATTCCAGTCCATATGGTTGAAACAATTAATAAGTTAACACGAGTGCAACGACAACTTATCCAAGAGTTAGGAAGAGAACCACTTGCTGAAGAAATAGCTGAAAAGATGGATGGTATGACACCTGATAAAGTTCGTGAAATTCAAAAAATTTCATTAGAACCTGTTTCTTTAGAAACACCTATTGGTGAAGAAGATGATTCTCATTTAGGTGATTTTATTGAAGATGAAGGCGCTATGTCACCAAATGATTATGCAGCAAATGAATTATTAAAGGATGAATTAAATGAAGTCTTATTAGAATTAACAGATCGTGAAGAAAAAGTATTGCGTTTACGATTTGGATTAGATGATGGACGTACAAGAACTCTTGAGGAAGTAGGAAAAGAATTCAACGTAACACGTGAACGTATTCGTCAAATTGAAGCCAAAGCTTTACGAAAATTGAAACACCCTTCACGTTCAAAACGTTTAAAAGATTTCTTAGATCGTTAATATGAAACTATCAAAAAGACTACAAGCTATTGCAGATTTAATTGTAAAATATAAACAAGGGGAAATACTTGCCGATATAGGAACTGATCATGCTTATTTGCCATGTTATTTGGTTAACGAAAATATTATTGATAAGGCATATGCATGTGATATAGCAAGTGGACCTATTAACGCATCTATTGAAACAATTCAATTATATCATTTAGAAAAACAAGTCATACCACTTCTTGGAAGTGGTATGAATCCTATTCTTGATAAAGATGTTGATATGATCAGTATTTGTGGAATGGGAGGAAAACTCACCATTGATATATTAGACGAACACAGAGAATTCTTAGCTCATCATCGATTTATTTTACAGGCCAATATAGGTTTAGAAATATTAAGAGAGTATTTATATAAACAAAATATGAAAATTATAGATGAAAGTATTGTTAAGGATGCGCAACATATTTATGAAATTATTGTTTGTGAAAAGACAGATGATATGATTGCTTATCAAGAAGAAGATTTTTACTTTGGGCCCTGTTTAAGGAAAAATAAAAATGGATTATTTTATGAAAAATGGCATAGACAATTAGAAATTCAAAAGGGAATATTAAATTCCTTAGAAGAACAACATCCACGTTATCATGAAATTATGCATCTGATAACTATGATAGAAGGTGAAATAAGTGGAAGCTAAAAACATTATTGAAATTATAGAACGTTATTACCCACTATCATTACAAGAGGATTGGGATAAATGCGGCTTACAAATTGGTGATGTTCATCAAGATGTTACAAAAATAATGATTTCTTTAAATGCAGATTTACCAAGTTTAAAAGAAGCCATTTCAAATAATTGTCAAATGCTTATTACTCATCATCCTTTTTTATTAGACCCTATAAAAAATATTGATAAAGATTCAATTATGGGTCAATTCATTTATACAGCAATTGAGAATCATATAATTGTTTATAGTTCTCATACTGCATTGGACAATGTTTCAATGAATAAGTGGCTAATTGAAGAATTAGGAGTTCATGATTTACAAGTTGGTGACCAAACAGGTATAAGTCAAATAGCAACACTCAATACACCAATGACTATGGATGCATTTCTTGATTATGTACAACAGGTATATCATTTGGATCATTTTAAATATGCTGGAAAAGTAGACATAGTTAAGAAGGTCGCTGTATGCGGGGGTAGTGGAGCAGGCTTCATGGATCAATTTTATGGAAAGGCTGACGCTTATTTAACAGGTGATACAAAATATCATCAAGCCAAAGCAGCAATTGATCATCATTTATTATTAGTTGATATTAACCATCATGCAGAAAATATTATGGTTGACAGATTAAAAGAATTATTAGAGAAGGAGTTAGATGTAGAAATTATAGCGGGGTCATCTCCAGATTACTACATGTATCGATAGTATGATTTTAACAACAGTATGTTATATGAAAAGAGACCAACAGACATTAATGCTTCACCGTATTAAAAAACAAGATGATATTAATGGTGGTAAATGGATTGGTGTTGGTGGAAAGTTTGAAGAAGGTGAAAGTGCTGAGGACTGTGTAAAGCGTGAAATCTTTGAAGAAACAGGATTGGTAGCACATTCATTAAAACTGCATGGTTTTGTTTCGTTTCCAGGACTATATTATGGTCAAGATGAAGGTATGTTTGTTTATACTTGTGATGATTTTAGTGGTGTAATTCATGAATGTGATGAAGGTGTTTTAAAATGGATAGATGATGACAAGATTTTAACTTTACCAATGTGGCAGGGAGATTATCATTTTTTTGATTGGATAAAAGATGGTCGTTTTCATAGTGCTAAAATTGTTTATGAAAATGATCAGGTTATAGAATATCAAGATAATGTTTATTAAGGTTTGCTGGATATGCAAGCCTTTTATTTGCAGAAAAGAGGAAAATTATGGAACAAAGACCAGATTTAAATACATCGTTAGATAGTCAGACATTCAGACAGTTTTATTATCTCAAAGAAGAATTAGTTGATTTTTGTAAACAAAATCATATACCAACAAGTGGAGGAAAAATAGAACTTACAGAAAGAATAGCTTATTTTTTAGAAACTGGAAAAATTATGAAAACAACTGTTCAAACAAAAAAACAGTCTCTAATCACTGTTATTCACGAAACAGATTGTATTGAAAGCAATTTTGTATGTTCAGAAAAACATCGAGCATTCTTTAAGCAGATGATAGGTTCAAGTTTTTCATTTAATGTTCTTTTTCAAAAATGGCTAAAGAATAATACTGGTAAAACTTATAGCGAAGCTATTGAAGCTTATTACCAAATTCTTGAGAATAAGAAAAAAGGGAAAACAAAGATTGATAAACAGTTTGAATACAATACATATATTCGGGATTTTTTTGCTGATAATAAAGGGAGAACATTAGAGGATGCTATTCAATGCTGGAAGTATAAAAAAAGTATACCTGGACATAACCGCTATGAGAAATCAGATTTAAGAGTACTTAATGTTTAAAATGATTAACATTTTGGTTTCATAATGCGTTATAATCAATTATATGGAGGATAATAAAATGAATTATATTAAGCAAAATAAGAAATGGTTTATTTTATCACTTATTATTATTTTCATTATCATTATTATATCTTTATTCTTTTTTCTTAATAACAATGATCAAAAGGATAATAAAAATAAAACATTTGATACATCTTTGGTAGGAGAAGCAAGTGTGGATCCTGAAAATTTTGATGAAACAGAGGAAGGAACACCTATAGATGCTGATCAATTAAATGGAGAACAGGGAAAGAGTAATGGTATTGATGTATCTAAATGGCAAGGGAAAATTGATTGGAATCAAGTCAAGAAAAGCCAAATCGATTTTGTCTTCATCCGTATTGGTTATCGTGGAGAAAATGGTATTATATATAAAGATGATAACGCTGATTATAATATTCAGCAAGCCACAAAAGCAGGATTACTTGTAGGTGTTTATTTTTATTCTACTGCGCTTAATCAAAAAGAAGCCATTGAAGAAGCAAAATGGACACTTCAATGTATAGATGGATATAGTATATCTTATCCAGTTGTCTATGATTGCGAAGGTTATAAAAATTCCTCAAGTCGTACATATCAATTGAGTTCAAAGGAACGTACAGAAAATGCTCTTGCCTTTTTAGATACGATTTCAAAAGCAAACTATGAAACAATGTTTTATACATCATTAAGTGATATTAATTCTCATTGGAATATTCGTGATATCAAAAATAAGCATAAGATATGGATTGCTCAATATTCATCAAAGATTTATCCTGAAAAACAAAAACCAGATTATAATGATCAATGTCATGCATGGCAATATACCAATAAAGGTCAGGTAAAGGGGATTAATGGTAATGTAGATATGGTTGTTTGTTATTTTAAAAACAAAAAAGCTGATCCTAAAAATAAAAAAGCTGAATTACCAAAAGCATCTGTACCATTAACAGAAGAAGAGAAAATATATTCAGCAGTTAATGAAAAGGTGACTGCAAAGGATGAAACAAATTTGAGGTCTCTTGCGACAATAAAAAGTGATATTGTTGCCTCTTTAAAAAATGGTGAGACCCTGACTCGCATTGCTGTGGGAACAAATGGCTGGTCAAAACTACGATATAAAAATAAGACAGTTTATGCAATAACAAGTTATTTAACAACTGATTTATCAGTTAAGAAAACAGAATCAGAAGATATCGTTTCAGGTCAGAAGTTCGAGTCTAAGAAAGATAAAGTAACTGCAAAAGATGAGGTTAATTTACGTTCACTTCCTTCAACGTCAGGGGAAGTTGTTGGAACATTAACTAGTGGTACATTTCTTGAACGTACAGCAATAAGTCAAAAGGGGTGGTCAAGACTTATATATAAAGGTAAGGTTGTTTATGCAATAACAAGTTATTTAAGCCATGATGTTGTCGAAAAACCAAAACCGACAGAACCTGATCAATCAGATGGATTTACAGCAGTTAATGAACAAGTAACAGCAAAATCAGAAACAAATTTAAGGGATAAGCCTTCAATTGATGGTGGACAAGTTATTTATACGCTTAAAAATGGTGAATATGTAAAACGTATTGGTACTCATAGCAATGGCTGGTCAAAATTAGAGTATAATGGACAAGTGGTTTATGCAATATCATCTTATCTAGTTAATTAAGATGTGAAATTTCATTGATATGAAAAGACAAGATTTAGAAAATAAATCTTGTCTTTGTTCAAATTAATCCATGTTTTTTCATAGAATTATAGATACTATCATCAATAATATCATCTGTAATTTCATCAGCAATTGCCTTTAACCCTTCAGCTGCATTTCCTACAGCTATACCATATTGGCAAAATTCAAGCATATCAATATCGTTTAATCCATCTCCAAAAGCATATGTATTATCTTTTGGTATTCCTAAATGTGTTATGAGAGCTTCTATTGCTGATGCTTTATTGACACCAGGAACAGAGAGTTCACCACTATCATTACCAAACATTGGAACTGTGCAATGAATAACGTTAAATTCTAAGTTGAATTCTGCTTTAATATTCTCAAAAGGAAATCCTTCTTTTTCTAGGAAACAAATTTTATTCACATCATCACGATGTAAATCATAACCAATCTTTAATGAATTAATAAAATGATTTGGTGCTTCTTTCTTTTTTCTTCTTGCTTCAGGATCATTTTCTAAATCTCCATACATAATAGATTCCAATCTTGGAATAAGATGCTGACTTGCGTAAAGTCCACCATTACTTTCGATGTAAAAATCAAAGTTATGTTCTTCAAAAAAATCAACAACATGGTGTATAGCGTTTCGAGAAACTTGTTTATGATATAACATCTCATCTCCAATTTCTACAAAACCACCACCAGCACCAATTATACCATCAAAGCCAATTTCTAAAATATGTGAAAAAATCTCCGCTTTACTTCTGCCAGTGCATAAAAAACAAAGATTCCCTTTTTGCTTTGTTGCTTGTATTGCTTTTATAGTAGACTCAGGGATAAACTCTTGTGACGAACGTACGTCAACTAACGTTCCATCAACATCAAAAAATATAACTTTTTTATTCATATAATACCTCCAATAGTTATTATATCTAAAATTTATTATAATCAAAA
>OHPM01000640.1_pt1 | contig 10628 bp, 10 predicted proteins | sample 1577721 | NCBI WGS metagenome assembly OHPM01 (sample SAMEA3879558, study PRJEB24766) | human gut metagenome | biome: human-associated habitat; feature: feces | place: USA | collected 1985/1987 | reverse complement strand
CCGGAGTACCCGTCCACCGTCCTACGCCCGGGTGAAACGTTCCAGAGCAAGACAATTTATAAATTTTCTGTCGAATAACAAGTAACAAATTAATAATAACAAAAAAAACATCAATCAATGACTCAACAAAAAAAACAATGGAGTGCCATCATCATCATGATTGCACTTTTTGCTATGATCGCATTCGTGACAAATCTTTGTTCACCAATGGCTATTATTGTAAAGAACGACTTCGGAGCAAGCAATGTCCTTGCCCAAATCGGAAACTATGGTAACTTCATCGCCTATTTGGTAATGGGAATCCCCGCAGGTATGCTGATTGCCAAATATGGCTACAAAAAAACGGCTCTTATCGGCCTAGCCATAGGTATCATCGGTATTTTAATCCAATGGTTGAGCGGTCACGTAGGCAAGGAAAGCGCTTTCTTGGTTTATCTGATCGGAGCGTTTACCAGCGGTTTCACCATGTGTATTTTGAACTGCGTAGTCAACCCGATGCTTAACTTGTTGGGAGGTGGCGGAAACAAGGGTAACCAGCTGATTCAGCTCGGAGGTGTATTCAACAGTACCGCAGCCGTTGCTTGCTACATCTTGATGGGAGCTCTTATCGGTGATGCAGCCAAGGCACATATTGCCGATGCCACCCCTGCTCTGATGATCGCTCTGGCTATTTTTGTCATCGCATTTGTAGTGATCATGTTCACTAAAATCGAAGAGCCCGAACAGGCTCCGGTCGACACAAGTTTAATTAAAGGAGCTTTAAGCCATCGTCATTTTGCATTGGGAGCCTTGGCTATCTTTTTGTATATGAGCGTAGAAGTAGGTACTCCCACCTATATCTTGCAATATCTGACATCTAAAGGTATACCGGCCAGTACTGTAGGCCTTATCGTAGCTGTTTACTGGTTGATGATGCTTATCGGACGTTTCGTAGGAGCAAGTATCGGTGCCAAAATTTCCAGCCGCGCGATGATCACGACTGTCGCAAGCGCCACTTTGCTGTTAGTGAGCTTCGGAATGTTTTCACCTGAAACGAGTACGGTTGAAGTTCCCGGTATAGATTGGGCTTCATTAAGCGTTATCTGGCAGGAAGTTCCCGTCGGTATTCTGGCATTCCTCCTCGTTGGTCTCTGCACCAGTGTAATGTGGGGTGGTATCTTCAACATGGCGGTTGAAGGATTAGGTAAATACACGGCCATTGCCAGCGGTATCTTTATGACAATGGTGTTCGGTTGCGCCGTAATGGTTGCTATCCAGGGTTGGGTTGCCGATATGACCGACTACATGACCAGCTATTGGGTTGTGCTTTTCAGTGCTGCTTACATTTTATTCTACGCAGCTATCGGTTCCAAACCGTCAAAAAAATCAGAATAAGACTATAAATATGCCAATTCATGAAATTATCCGGTTACCAATAAAGCCGGATAATTTCTTTATTTATAACACATCTAAAAAATTAATATCATGCAACAAAAGATCAGAAATAAATTTCAGGAGTTATTCTCAACAAAAGGTAGCGTATATGCATCTCCGGGCCGTATTAACCTGATTGGCGAACATACCGATTATAACGGTGGTTTCGTATTTCCGGGGGCTATCGACAAAGGCATGATTGCCGAAATCAAACCAAACGGCACAGGTAAAGTTCGTGCTTTCTCTGTCGACCTGAACGACTACGCCGAATTTGGTCTGAACGAAGAAGACGCTCCAAAAGCAAGCTGGGCAAGATATATTTTCGGTGTTTGCCGCGAAACCATCAAACGTGGCGGACAGATCCAGGGATTCGATACCGTGTTTGCAGGCGATGTACCTCTGGGTGCAGGCATGTCCTCTTCCGCCGCATTGGAAAGTACCTATGCATTTGCTTTAAACGACTTGTTCTCCCTGAACATCGACAAATTTGAATTAGCTAAGATCGGTCAATCAACGGAGCATAACTATTGCGGCGTAAACTGCGGTATTATGGACCAGTTCGCTTCTGTATTCGGAAAAGAAGGCAGTTTGATCCGTCTGGATTGCCGTTCACTCGAATATAAATATTTCCCGTTCCATCCGGTCGGTTACAAATTGGTTTTACTGGATTCAGTCGTTAAGCACGAACTGGCATCTTCGGCTTACAACAAACGTCGCCAATCTTGCGAAAACGCCGCCGCCGCAATCCGTCGCAATCATCCGGAAGTCGAATTCCTACGCGATGCGACAATGGATATGCTGAACGAAGTCAAAGGCGACATCAGCGCTGAAGATTATATGCGTGCCGAATATGTGATCGAAGAAGTACAGCGCGTACTCGATGTTTGCGACGCTTTGGAAAAAGACGACTACGAAACCGTAGGCAAGAAGATGTACGAAACACATCACGGCATGAGCAAATTGTACGAAGTCAGCTGCGAAGAATTGGACTTCCTGAACGATGTTGCCAAGAAATGCGGTGTAACCGGCTCACGCGTAATGGGTGGCGGTTTCGGTGGTTGTACAATCAACTTGGTGAAAGAAGAAAAATACGATGCATTCATCAAAGAAGCATTCGAATCTTACACTGCTAAATTCGGCCACGAACCTAAGTTATATAATGTAGTAATCAGCGACGGCGCACGCAAGCTCGCATAATAAATTAATCATAATTCCATAAAAAAATCATGACAGCCGCTTTTTATCAGAACGAAACCAAATTTTACGTTGCAGTAGATTGTATTATACTCGGATTCGATCAAAAAGAGCTTAATGTATTACTTTATAAACGTAAGTTTGAACCCATGATGGGACAATGGTCTCTGATGGACGGTTTTATCAAAGCAGGAGAAAGTATAGAGGAGGCCGCCTCACGCGTGCTTACCGACTGTACCGGCATTGATAATCTTTTTATGGAACAGGTAGGTGCTTACGGAGATATTACCCGCGATCTCGGAGAGCGGGTTATCTCCGTAGCATACTATTCACTCGTCAATATGAACGATTTCAGTAGCGAAACACTGGAAGAGTATAATGCAGTCTGGGCCAAGGTCAGCGAAGTTCCACAACTTATTTTCGACCATAACCAAATGATCACCGACACATTAGCCCGTCTGCGCAGAAAAGCCGCTACCCGTCCGGTCGGATTCAACCTGCTTCCCGAAAAATTCACGTTACCGCAATTGCAGAACCTGTATGAAGCCATCTACCAGACTCAACTGGACAAGCGTAATTTCCGCAAAAAACTAAATGCGATGGATATTCTGGAGAAGTTGGATGAAAAAGACAAGAAAGGTTCCAAAAGAGGGGCTTTCTATTATATGTTCAACAAAGAAAAATACGACCATCTGCTGGAACAAGGGTTCTATTTCTCCCTATAATAAAAAACATCATTCAACATGCAGACTTTGGCAGATGTGCCGGATATTCCGATCACAAAGTAGCCCAAGCGGAACAGACTTGCGCATTCGGTGTTTCCATATTCGCAGCCGTAGCACCGTACATATATGCCAAAATCGAAGACACACAGCGGACTATAGGATAAGGTTTTGCAAAAGAATACCAGTCAAATCATAAAAATCATCTGGCGTATCTTGCTCTCTATGAGAAATATCGGAAATTAGGAAACTTTACAGAAAATGAATTGTTTCATCGATAGGATGGTCATTACGAAGAGATTGACTATCTTTGCAAAAAATAAAAATAACTCATCACAATGAACGATATTAAATTAATGAACAAAGCAGCGGACAACATCCGTATCCTGGCTGCGTCAATGGTAGAAAAAGCGAAATCCGGTCACCCCGGTGGTGCAATGGGTGGTGCAGACTTTGTGAACGTACTGTTTTCAGAGTTCCTCGTGTATGATCCCAAGAATCCCGCATGGGAAGGCAGAGACCGCTATTTCCAGGACCCGGGGCATATGTCGCCGATGCTTTATTCAGTACTCGCCCTCGCAGGCAAATTCACGATCGACGAACTGAAAGAGTTCCGCCAGTGGGGTAGTGTGACTCCGGGACATCCCGAAGTCAACGTGATGCGTGGTATAGAAAACACATCCGGTCCGTTGGGACAAGGCCACACTTACGCCGTAGGTGCTGCTATCGCCGCCAAGTTCCTGAAAGCACGCCTGGGTGACGTCATGAATCAGACGATCTACACATATATATCCGATGGTGGCATCCAGGAAGAGATTTCTCAGGGAGCCGGACGTATTGCCGGTACGCTGGGACTGGACAACCTGATTATGTTTTACGATGCCAACAACATCCAGCTTTCCACAACCGTAGGCGAAGTGACGACAGAAAACGTAGCCATGAAATACGAAGCATGGGGTTGGAAAGTCATCACAATCAACGGAAACGATGTAACGGAAATCCGCCGGGCACTGACCGAGGCGAAAGCCGAAACATCCCGTCCTACCCTGATTATCGGTAACACGATCATGGGTAAGGGTGCTGTGGGTGCTGACAAGAGCAGCTACGAAAACAAGGTGTCTACACACGGACAACCTCTTTCGGCAGCCGGCGTCTCTATCGCAGACACCATCCGGAACTTAGGAGGAAACCCGGACGATCCGTTCCAGATCTTCCCCGAAGTTGCGGAACTATATGCCAAAGAATTGGAAGCAATCGTTGCAGAACGCTATGCGGCCAAAGCAGAATGGGCGAAAGCTAATCCGGAACTGGCAGCCAAGATGGATTTGTGGTTCTCAGGCAAAGCACCTGTCATCGACTGGAAGGCTATCGAACAGAAACCGAACCAAGCGACCCGTGCGGCCTCGGCAACCGTCTTAGGCGTGCTGGCAACCCAGGTAGAAAATATGATCGTTTCTTCAGCCGACCTTTCCAATTCGGACAAGACAGACGGCTTCCTGAAGAAAACACATGCATTCGTGAAAGGCGATTTCAGTGGTGCATTCCTTCAAGCCGGTGTTGCCGAACTGACGATGGCTTGCGTATGTATCGGTATGTCGCTCCACGGAGGTGTAATCGTAGCCTGCGGCACATTCTTCGTATTCTCCGACTACATGAAACCCGCTATCCGAATGGCTGCCCTGATGGAACAGCCGGTTAAGTTCATCTGGTCTCACGATGCCTTCCGCGTAGGCGAAGACGGACCGACACACGAACCGGTTGAACAGGAAGTGCAGATTCGTCTGATGGAAAAGCTGAAGAACCACAAGGGACACAACTCAATGCTGGTACTGCGCCCGGCAGACGTGACCGAAACAACAATTGCCTGGAAGATGGCTATGGAAAACACAGCCACTCCGACAGCTTTGATTTTCTCCCGTCAGAACATCACAGACCTGCCCGCAAAAGGAAACCGCTACGACGAAGCCTTGCAGGCTGAAAAGGGAGCTTATATTGTAGAAAGTGACGAAAACCCTGATGTAATCATGGTCGCTTCCGGTTCAGAAGTCTCCACACTGGAAGAAGGAGCAGCATTGCTTCGCGCCGATGGCATCAAGGTCCGCATCGTATCTGTTCCGTCTGAAGGCTTATTCCGCAGCCAGAGCAAAGAATACCAAGAATCTGTCATTCCAACAGGAAGCAAGGTATTCGGGCTTACTGCCGGTCTGCCGGTCAACCTGGAAGGATTGGTGGGTGCCAACGGTAAGGTGTGGGGACTCGAATCATTCGGTTTCTCCGCTCCATACAAGGTATTGGACGAAAAACTCGGCTTCACGGGTCAGAACGTATACAATCAGGTAAAAGAATTATTGAATTAATTTTCAGATTTATGATTTATAATTTCAGATTTATGAATAGTTGGTAAATCATAAATCTGAAATTATAAATCATAAATCTCCAAACTCCTCTAACAGATAAATATGAAAACATTAGGTTTATGTAGTGACCACGCAGGGTACGAACTGAAAGAATTCGTAAAACAAATACTCGACTCGAAAGGGTTGGCCTATAAAGATTTCGGAACCGACTCGACTGAAAGTTGTGATTATCCCGACTACGCCCATCCGCTTGCCAAAGCTGTAGAAGCCGGCGAAGTATATCCCGGAATAGCCATCTGCGGATCCGGAAACGGAATAGCCATGACACTCAATAAACATCAGGGAATACGGGCCGCTCTGTGCTGGCAAGAAGAGATAGCACGTCTCGCACGCGAGCACAATAATGCCAACATACTCGTAATGCCCGGCAGATTTATCAGTCAAGAGGAAGCCACTCATACGGTCGAAGCCTTTCTGAGCACCTCGTTCGAAGGCGGTCGGCATCAGCGCAGGATTGACAAAATTCCTTTGTGAAAGCCAATTCCTATTGCCAACGATATGGGATAACCCCACAAAAGTTAAAAAGAGAAACAACTATCATACTATCATTGAGGTTCGTATATTGTTTAAAAACAGGACATTATAGTATGATAGTTGTTGTTTTCAACTATCATTCATCTATCATTCAACTATCATTCAACGATCTTTTTTGCGCGCGAACAAGGCTGGATTCACCCAATAATCATCGGAGATTAACACAAAGACAAAACCAATTGTAGGGATCAATCCAAAGCCGATAGAGTGATAACCGCTATACTTCTATCATTAAACTATCATATCATAGAGCTTTTGACCTAAGTCGAAAACCTTTTCGACCTTGGGCAAAAAGGCTTTTGACAAGGGGCAAAAAGGTTTTCGCCCCAGGCCGATAACAGAAAGAACTATAAGATTAGATTCAATTCACTTTAAATTCTTGTGTTTTATTGAAAGTTGTAGATATTTATGTATATTCGAGCCGCAGTTCTTGCAGGATTATGGTTAAGCCACCCATACCGACATGAAGATCTTTTAAACCTTAAGGAAACCGCATCATCATTCGTCGCAAACGAATTGCTTTCCACCATTGCTTTTGGGAATCGATAGAGAAAAGAACAAAATCGAACTTTCCAATGATTGCCTCTTCCGAAATAAAACCAAACGACCGGCTATCATGCGAGTTCATCCTGTTATCCCCCTCCATATAATAAAAGCGTTGCTTGGGTATATACTGCGAGCTACTCTTTCCATCGATATATATTTTCCCATCTTTCTCCATCACTTTCCCTCCGTCACGCAAAATCAACGAACGATAAAGAAGAAGCGTTCGCCGGTCGATCCGAAGAGGCTCTCCTTTTTTTACCACCCGGGTAATTCGCTTGACCAACAACAATTGCGGATCTGCCGGGCTGTTGAACACCGCAATATCCCCCTGTTTAGGTTCGCTGTAACCCGGCAAACGACGATACTCCCAATGATTCTCTTCATCAGCAAGACGCAGAGGGCGTATCCAAGTAAAGACATTCAGCAACGGGATATCTGCCCAACGAGAGGGGAATCGTCCACCATAAGCCAGCTTGTTAATCCAAAGCCGATCTCCGCAAAGCAACGTCGGCTCCATGCTCCCCGAAGGCACAGTACATGGCTCCCCGATCACCATACGGATAAAACAGCATAGCAGCAAAATACCAATAATGAATTTCCCCGTTCTCATTCAACAACAATAGATTTTATGCTTTTCTTTGTACATAGCGCAAATAAAAATCAGTCCCTTTCATCCTTAATTTTAAACGATACTTTTTCATTTTTTCACTTCTTAAATAACGTAAGCAATGTCACATCATCGATATTCTCAGCAGGACGCCGATTCAAATAAAACAAACCGGCAGTAACTGATAAAACAAATGCCGAAACTATTATATTGATCATGCTGATTTTCATAGATCCTTTATTTTAAAGAATACCAAAACCAAGTTATCATCCTCCTTTACATTCTCAAATAATCTCATATTTTCCTCTTTGACCGGATAATGATTTTTTTCAAGTTGAGATTTCAACATCCTCAAGGACTGAGGCAAGATCATTGCGATAAAGTAATCTTCGTAAGCATGAATACCCGCAATAAAATCAAAAATAAAATCAGTATCACACTGTATTCCGGATACTTGCAACAATTTTTTAGAACGCTTGTCATAAATCGATACCAAACGTTCATTTCCATTATCACTTGTAAGAAAAAACAAATGAGTTGAGTTCTCTGCAAAAGTCGATAAATAGGTATGAGAAGAACGATAATCTCTTAATTCATCATAATTTTCAAAAGTAGCAATTTTTTCCTTTTCAAATGGAGTAAACTCGCTGTAATCAAATTTATACCGAAGAGACAAAGTGGTATCCGTTACCGTATAAACTTCATTCAAATACATCGGAACATATAAAATATCATTTTCCAGCCTTCTTACAGGGTCGTAGACCAATTGATTATGCTCACTCTCTTGATAATAGCAGGCTGCTTTCTGCAAATTCCCCAAACTATCTGTATACAAAAGTTTATAATCGGCAATAGGACCCAAATGATTATTCCAATCACCCTTGCTCGTGGCTGTTATATAATAGCCTGTAGATGATATTTGAAAATTGCAAATAGTGCGGAAAGGAACATCATCAGAATCTATATAATTCCCATCTAAAGAAAAATGCATCCACTTCCGTTTCTGATTGTCATAAATAACAATTTGCTTTTTTTCTCGATCAATAGCAAATGATCGAGGTTTAAAAAATTCAAAAGGAGCCCCTCCTTTTTCACCTATTGATTTCAGAAACTTACCATTTTTTCTGAAAATAAAAAGCTTTTCCGTCCCAGTCCTGTCAAACACAAAAATTTTATCTTCAAAAACTTCTATCTGATTACAATAAGCAAACAATGATTCTTCAATTGATTCTAACGGTACATAAAAAAAATCTTCAATCAATTTTGAAGCCGGAATATTTTCTCCAATCTCATTGGTTACTTTTATGATCTCACCTTTCTCTTCAGATATAGGAACGATTTCAATACGACCTGCATCTACTGCCGGAAAAGGCCTGTTTTTCATAATCAACTCTTGACAACTGCAACAAAACAAGACAAAAGCTATTAGTACATATTTACTTTTCATGCCTAAATTACAAAAAAACAATTAAAAGGAACCATTTCAATTCATAAAGAAGACAAACATGCTTTCATTACCAAATCCAAAATGGCTTCCACATAAATCATAAAATCAATCAATTATACAAACATTCCGTTTTTGTTTCTTTTAATGTCCAAAACCATCCACTCCCCGATGAACTGGATCCGGATCCGGAAGAAGAACTGGTCTGTGCCAAGGCAAATGTACTTAGACTATTAGTACCCATACCGTAATCATTCAGCGAATGCCGAAGATTCATTCCCACACCCAGCAACAGAGCGACTGCTCCACAAACTGATAAGATTTTTTTACCATTTAACATAACCTTAAAATTTTAATTGTCTATAAATGATTACTTCCATTCAACCTTTTTTCTAATACTTCTTTTGTGTATTTCTTCACCATCGTTGTGTTTTCCCACTTTTTTGTATAATGAAAAGTATATACTGACAAAAAGAAACAATAGAAGAAAAGAAAGACCAAAGCAGCTTTAAAATAAGATAATCGTTTTCTCAACCACCAAATTCCATTTGCTATAAGGAAAGCAATGCCAACATAACTCAAATACATATATCTATCGGCCACAATGGCATGACGAGACATATTAAAAAGATGTATTGAGAACAATAAGTTGACAAGAAACAGCAATACACCGAATACCAAATATCGATTATTCCGATAAGCTATGATCCACCCCATAAGAAACAATAGCACTACCGGATAAAGGTAATAGTGTAAGGGCGGTTCCTCCCCCAATACTATAGGAAATGGATAAAAGAAATTCAAATTAACGGGCAGCAAACTTTTAGTAATATATTCTACTAAGGCAAAACATCCAAAAAGTAAACGCTGATATAATGGGAAAATCATTTCATAAGGCCCTTTCCCTTGAGAAAGAACAGTAATAATTCCAAAAAAGAATGCCATAATGAGAAACGACATTTTCTCACTCCAGACCTCAAGATTTTTCATATTCCGGTTCGTAAACCAATCGACGATCAACAATGCCAGTGGAAAAGTAACAGCCTGTTCCTTTCCCCAAAAAGAACAAAGAAAGCACCCTATCGTTAATACATAATAAAAAATCTTTGATGTTCGTATATAACGTAAATAACAAAGTAGCCCCAAGAGATAGAAAAAAGCATATAACAACACTTTCAACGCACTGATCCAGGCAACAGCCTCCACGTTAATCGGATGGACTGCAAAAAGAAGCGTTGTAATAAAGTTTACATATAAAATTTGCTTTTCACTCACTCCTCCATGCACACGTAGAAGGGAAGAGATTAATTTCCAAACCAAACAGACACAACCGATATGCAACAACAAACTAAACATATGAAAATAAAAGGGATCATAGCCGAAACCGGCATATAACACCAAATAGCTCAAAAAGGCAAGCGGAGCATACTGCCCACCATAAAAATCAGTGAAGATATGCCACAAGTTATCGACAGTCCAACCTCTTTCCGTATAATGGCTGAACACCATCCATTGATCATCCATCCCGTAAGGAAGCCGTTTTTTAATGTGGGATAATAAACCAATAGATTGATTATCACCAAAATATGAATTGATAAAAAACTTCATCTTAATTGCTTTTATTATTTAAATACGAAGTAGAACAAACTCTAACAGATATTAGATAATAAAAAGGCCTTTCACATATTACGAATATAACATATATATTCATAAAAAGAAAAAAAATAATTAGTTTTATTGAGAAAAATATA
>OHPM01000626.1_pt1 | contig 10843 bp, 17 predicted proteins | sample 1577721 | NCBI WGS metagenome assembly OHPM01 (sample SAMEA3879558, study PRJEB24766) | human gut metagenome | biome: human-associated habitat; feature: feces | place: USA | collected 1985/1987 | reverse complement strand
GTATAACTGCTGTACGGATAGTAAAACAGGTGAAAGATATGGTTGGGCAAGAGTGCTGGATTATATCAATGTTGACTACAAAGAAGAAAACCGTTGACAGCACGGCAAGCTTTCAACGGTTCAAGGATATAATATGAAATCAATCAACATTATTATACCCTTAATTTTATAAAAAATCAAGGAGGAAACATAATGCACACATCAAAAATTACAATTAAATCACTTTTCGGCATTTCCGAGCAGGAAATCAGTGGAAAAAGTGTTGAAATAACAGGCAGAAAAGGAGCAGGAAAAACATCTGTCATTGACGCTATTCGTTATGCTCTTACGAACTCGTCTTCTCGTGATTGGATAATTAAGAATGGTGAAACCGAGGGCGAAATCATTGTTGAAACTGATTCGGGCTTATCAATCGACCGTAAAGCAAGAAGCAACAAAGCTGACTTTGTATCAGTCAAGGAAAATGGAAACAAGGTCACCAAGCCTGAAACATTTTTGAAAACTATCATTACTCCGTTGCAGCTCAACCCTGTTGAATTTACACAGATGACGAAGAATGAGCAGAACAGAGCCATTCTCGATTTAATCGAGTTCGATTGGGACTTGAATTGGATTAAAGAACAGTTCGGTGAAATTCCGCAGGGTGTTGATTATGAGCAGAACATTCTACAGGTTCTTAACGACATTCAAGCCGAAAATGGTGTCTATTTTCAGAGCAGACAGGATATTAACAGAGAGATTCGCAACAAAAGAGCATTTATCACTGATATAGCAAAAGATATACCGTCAAGTTATGACGCTGAAAAGTGGAAAAACTATGACCTTTCTGCTAAGTATTCTGAACTTATGAAAATTAAAGATGAAAACGGCAAAATTGAAAGAGCAAAAGCTTTCAAAGACAGCTACACCAATAAGCTCAGAGGACTTGAAGCGAATAAAGAGATTGCTGTTTCAGCAGCGGAAAAATCAATCAATGCAGAGCGTGACAGCTTGAATTCTACTATTTCAAGACTTAATGCTGAAATTCAGTCTGCAAACGAAAAACTCCTTGCTCTTGACAACAAACTTCAAGATAAAATCAAAATAGCAGAAGCAAATTTCAATGTTGCGAAAGCTAAGCTTGACGCTGATGTCGGCATTGCAAATAAGTTCATTAACCTTGAAATTAAACCTACAAACGCTCTGCAAGAGGAAATCGATACAGCAGAAGTGATGATTAAACATCTCAACGAATACGATAGAATGAAAAATATGCAGAACGAAATCGAGAATTTGCAGGCTCGTTCAGAAGAATTTACACGCAAGATTGAACTTGCAAGAACCTTGCCGGGAACCATTCTTCAAACTGCTACTTTGCCGGTTGAGGGTTTGACTGTTGAAAATGGAATCCCACTTATTAATGGGTTGCCGATTTCTAACCGTTCCGACGGTGAATTGCTCGAATTATGTGTTGATATTGCTATCAATAATCCGAGTGGCTTACAGATTATTTTGATTGACGGTGCAGAAAAGCTTGACGATGTAAGCAGAGAAAGACTTTATGCTAAATGTAAAGAAAAAGGCTTACAGTTTATCGCAACAAGGACAACAAACGATAACGAACTCATCGTTACAGAACTTTAAGGAGATGTACATATGCCAACACATTGGAAAAAATTAACAAATCCGAATTATCTCGGAGCATATTCAATCGAAAACGGACAAGATTTGATTTTAACGATTAAATATGTTCAGGAAGAAAAAGTAATCGGCCCTGACGGCAAGAAAGATGATTGCGTAGTATGTCATTTTTCCGAAAATGTAAAACCTATGATACTTAATGCTACAAATATGAAAACCATTACAAAGTTATACAAAACCCCATACATTGAGGAATGGACAAGCAAAAAAATTCAGATTGGTATTGAAAAAGTTAAGGCTTTTGGTGATGTTGTTGAAGCTTTAAGGGTTCGCAATATTATACCTAAGATAGAACCTGAAAAGCTGCCTAAGTGTGAAAAATGCGGTGCATATGTGCACCCAATGGGAAATATGACATCTGAACAACTTATCGCATATACGAAAAACAAATACGGAAAAGGCCTTTGTTCTTCTTGCGCAACAGCAGAAGCAAATAAACTGAAAGGAGAAGCAATTAATGCTAAATAATGAGAACTATTTCAGTGTTGAGAACAACCTCAAATATATGAGTGTTTCACAATTCAAAGCATTTGAGAATTGCCCTGCCTCCGCTTATGCGGAGGTTACAGGGAATTATGAGCGAGAAAAAACGACTGCATTGCTTGTAGGTTCATATGTGGACGCTCATTTTGAAGGTTCACTTGATGTTTTTAAAGCACACAATCCGCAGTTATTCAAGCGTGACGGCTCTCTCAAGTCTGATTATATCAAAGCCGAGCAAATCATAAACAGAGTTGAGCAAGACGATTTGTTTATGAAATATATGAGCGGCGAAAAGCAGGTTATTATGACCGGTACTATTGCAGGCGTTGAAGTCAAAATCAAGGTTGACAGTTTACACACCGATAAAATTGTAGATTTAAAGGTAATGCGTGATTTTGAGCCTATTTATGTAGCTGAAAAAGGCAGGCTAAATTTTATTGAGGCTTGGAGATACGACTTACAAGGAGCGGTCTATCAAGAAATAGTCAGACAAAATACAGGTAAGGTTTTACCTTTTTATATTGCAGCGGTAACAAAAGAAAAAGAGCCTGACTTGGCAGTAATCGAAATTCCACAGGCTTATTTGGAGATTGAGTTTGAGAATTTTGAAAAGAATGTTATCAAATATGATGCTATTAAAAAAGGCTTGATTGAACCTGAAAGATGCGAACATTGTGATTATTGCAAAGCAACAAAGGTTCTCAAAAAGCCGATAAGTTTGGAGGAATTAAATTTTGAATAATGTTGTTTTAGCCGGCAGATTAGTTGCCGACCCTGAGCTGAAAATAACCACCTCGGGTGTTGAAGTGACAAGTTTTAGACTTGCTGTCAATCAAGACTATGCGAAGTCAGGCGAGGATAAGAAAGCCGATTTTTTTAACATAACGGCGTGGAGGCAAACCGCTGCATTTATTTGCAAGTATTTTCACAAAGGCAACGGAATAGTTCTCAAAGGTCGCTTACAGAGCCGTACATATCAAGCTCAGGACGGTTCAAATCGTTATATAGTCGAGGTCGTTGCTGATAATGTAGAATTTCCTCTCAGCGGCGGCAAATCTAATGATGATACAAGCAACTATGCACCGACTGCATCAGCCCCGGCTCAGACTGCTGCTGTTTCCGATACATCATCCGCAGACTTCCCTATTGACGACGATTTGCCATTTTAAGTGAGGTGCAGCTTTGATTATTCAAATTGATACAAGAGAAAAATCGCGTGCTATTCAAAAAATCTTGCAATATCTTAATGAAAATAATATCAAGTATGTTTCAAGTAAAATGATATGCGGCGATTATTGTGATATAAGCAACCCTCTGTTTTGTATTGACAGAAAGCAGAATTTGAATGAAGTTTGCAACAATGTATGTCAAGATCGAAAACGCTTTATCGCTGAACTTGAGAGAGCCAAAGAACTCGGAATCAGACTTGTGTTTTTAATTGAACACAGTGCAAAAATTAAATGCCTTGAAGATGTGCGATTTTGGAAAAATCCAAGATTGAAAGAGCACCCGCTTGCTCTTTCAGGCGAAAGACTATATAAAATTTTATCGGTAGTTGAAAAAACATATAATACTAAATTCTATTTTTGTTGCAAAAATGTAACAGGCAGAGAAATAGTAAAATTACTTGAGGAGGAACAAAATGAAAAATATATCAAAGTTAAGCTACAGTCATAGACTTAAACTCTTTGAACAGGAAAAGCAAAAGCTTTACTCACAAAAGCTTAGTTTTAAAGAATTTGAACAGAAAATAAAAGAATTGGCAGATAAATATGAACTTTAATTCAGACCGGCGAGAGGAAATCAAATCGAGGGTGACTATTGCAGATGTAATCAGGAAATATTCGCCCTCGAGCGAAATCAAAAAAGATGTAATACGATGCCCTTTTCATTCTGAACGAACAGCTTCGTTTCGAATTTATCAAAGCAATAATTCTTTTTATTGTTTCGGCTGTGGAATTGGCGGCGACCAAATCAATTTTGTAGCAAAAATTCTTGATATATCTTATTATGATGCGTTAAAGCGTGTTGATGAAGATTTTATGCTTGGCGTTTTTAGCAGAAAAATATCAAAATCTACTCTGCAAAAACGCATATATGAGCGTGAGCGAAAACAATTTGAAGAAGAAAAAGCGAAACTTAAAAGACAAGCAGAAGAAAACAAATTAATTAACTTTTTTAAAGAGTTACGAAATAGATTTGAATCTGAATCCGACAATATCAAACTAAAGAATGCAATTATATTTGTTGAGAGCTGGCTCAACGGGAAAATGGACATTGACGGAGTTGTAACACTGTTGCCAAAAGATTATTCCGCTGATGAAATTATCGAAAATGTAAAAGAAAATTTGAAGTAAGGATGTGATAAAGTGACGAATGAAACGGAGGTTGATGTAATAGATCCTGTTGCCCAAATTGAAAGTTACACAAAGAAAGATTTTCAGTTAACAAGACTTCCTTACGATTTTTTGTATGGATTAAGAAACAACAAATTTCAATATTCCCAAATGCAGGTTGTAATGGCAGACAAAGCAAGCAAAGAAGGCGTTAAAAGTTTTAAACAACTTTACAAAGATTATTTGGCGACTTATCATTCCGATGAACAAATGCTTGCTGTAAATTATACTGAATTTGATGGACAACCTTTTCAACTTGCTTGTGGCTCTTACATATGTCATGATGACATTGCTCTGCTTAATTCAAATGGAATAGTCGAGGAAATCTGCAATCATCCCGTCTTGCCGTGCGTAAGGCTTGTGAATATTGATGATAATACAGAAAAACTTATTATCAAATACAGAAAGGGTTACAAGTGGCGAGAAATAACCGCAGATAAAGAAATTCTTGCAAGTGCGAGTAAGATTACTTCTCTTGCAAAATACGGCATAGCGGTCAACAGTGAGAACGCAAAAGGGTTAGTTAAATATCTAACAGATATTGAAGATTTGAACTACAACGAAATCGAAGAAAAAAACTCTGTCAGTAGATTAGGCTGGATTAACAATCACGGTTTTAGCCCTTATGTTGACGGTTTGGTTTTTGACGGAGAAGAAAATTTCAGAACTCTTTTTAATTCTGTAAAAATAAAAGGTCAAATCGAAAATTGGATTGAAATAATCAAACCTATTCGAGCAGAGAAAAACATTTGTTCAAGAATAATGCTTGCCGCATCGTTTGCAAGTGTATTAGTCAATCCTTGTGACTGTTTGCCGTTTTTTGTTCACCTTTGGGGCGGAACAGAAGCAGGAAAAACAGTTGCATTAATGCTTGCAACATCAGTATGGGCAGATCCGACTATAGGCGCATATATTCGCACATTTAACAGCACAGCAGTTGCTCAAGAACTTACAGCAAGTTTTGTTAACTCTCTTCCGCTTGTATATGATGAACTTCAAATTCTTAAAGATAAAAAGTCATTTGATGATATGATATACAAACTCTGTGAGGGCGTAGGTCGTGACAGAGGAGCTAAAAACGGCGGAGTTCAAAAAATTGCAACTTGGAAAAACTGTATATTAACATCAGGAGAATTTCCGATTAGTTCGGAAAAATCAGGCGGAGGTGCGGTCAACAGAATTATCGAAATCGACTGCAAAGATAAAAAAATCTTTACAAATCCAAGTGAGCTCGTTTCTGAAATCAAGCAGAATTATGGATGTGCCGGTGCAATCTTTGTTAAATGGTTACAGCAAAGTGATAATATTGAAACTGTCAAACATTTGAGGAAAGATTTTTATAAGAAACTTGTTGCCGATTCGGATGTGACTGACAAACAAGCAATGTCTGCAAGTCTTATTTTGACCGCTGATAAACTGATTAACGAAATATTTTTTAATGACGATATTTTGTTGAGCATAACTGAAATGCAATCAATTTTAACTACTCGCACGAGTGTCGACCAAAATCGTAGATGTTACGAGTTTATTAACGATTTTGTTGCCGTCAATTACAATAAATTCAATCCTGAAAAGGACGGTTACAACGGAGAGATTTACGGAACAGTGATTGAAGACAGAATTTACTTTATTAAGAGCAAATTTGACGCAGTCTTGCAAGAAAACGGTTTTAACGCAAAGGCTTTTTTGAGTTGGGCAGTTGAAAACAAGGTGGCGGTTGCTTCAGAAGGACGCTCGTCTTTAACCAAAAGCATATGCGGAAAAGTTTGTCGGTGCGCGTGTATTTTGAGCGTTAAAGAAAATGCAGAAGACCAATTTTTGAACAACGAAGACTTGCCTTTTTGAATGATTTTTAACCGCTAAAACCGCATCGTAACCGATTAAGGTTATATCTTTAATCGTTCAAAAACCGCATAACCAAGCCGTTTTTTGCAAATTTGAATTAATCTTAACCGATTAACCGCTATTTTTACATACACACTATATATGGCAATAAAAAATAAAATATTGAACAGCTATATCGCACGCGCGTAATGTTTAAATACGGTTAAGCGGTTAAAGCGGTTTAATTTATATAAATATATAGATAAATACTATATTTTTATAAGGTATATTCTTAACCGATACCTTAACCGCATGGAAAAAATCGGTTCAGGAGGATTTATGAAACAAACAAAATGCTCAAAATGTCTGTTGATGTGGGATAGCTTGGTTGTGAGAAAATGCAATCACGAGGCAGTCAACAGAACATACGGCAAAAACATTTGTATTTGTTGCTGTCAAAAGTGCAGATACTCTGAACAGTTCAAAACAGGTTGGATTTGCACTTATAAAAAGGAGATGAAACAATGAAACAACAGGCAATCTGCGAATTATGTATGCAAGCATTTGAAAAAAGAAGTGCAAATCAAAAATACTGCACCGAGTGCGGTGTTGAAATGCGAAAGCAACAGCACAGAGAAATTATCAAAAACAGCAAATTAAGAAAAACAGCCGCACGCAATTACAATAAACCCGATACACTTGAAGAAAAATGCAAGAAAATCAATTTGTATAATAAGCGACACGGCACGCACTTAAGCTACGGAGAATATACGGCACTCGAAAGGCTTGGAAGAATTTAAAAGGAGGATAAAGAAAATGATTGATTGTTCAAGAACTGAAAATTACTTTATTGAAAAGTCGAGAATGACGAAACGACAGAAGAACGTAATATGCAAACTTGACTGTTCAGATTGCCCTTTGAGCAGTTCAAATAATGGCACAGGCATTTCGTGCACGAACCTTGAAATGAGTTATCCAGAAAAGGCAATCGCAATTGTACAGAAATGGAGTGATGAACACCCGCCGAAAACTTATTTAAGTGAGTTTTTAAAAAACTATCCGAATGCTCCTCTTGTTCACGATGGAACACCTGAAATATGCCTTCGGAAGTTAGGCTTGACAGATATAAAGACTTGTAGAGTAGGCGGCTGCGTAGAATGTTGGAATCAGCCTATTGAGGAGAGTGAAAACAATGATTGAAAAAGAATTAAAAATTCGTGAGGTATGCGGTGATTATGCGTTGGATATACCGTTCGCAGACGGTAGTGTAAACACGATATACTTTAATTCAAAACGAAATGCCGAAACAGTTAAGCATATTATCGAAGTTGACGGAAGTAAACCCAACGAAGCAACCGTGTGTGATATGCGAGAGATTAAACGCGGAAAGTGGGTAAAAAAGAAAGAAAGAAAAGTAGGTGAAGCGGAAGCATACTGCTTAACTTGCGGGAGAGAGGTTGTTTATCAAGTCATTAACAACCGTTATCAATTTGAAAACTATTGCCCTCATTGCGGTGCGAGAATGGATAAGGAGGAAAACAATGACTAATTACGAGAAAATCAAACAGATGTCGATTGACGAAATGGTTCAAGGTGATATTACTTTGCTCGGGTGTGTCGGTCATGTTCCGATGGAATATTGTAATAAATTCCACGGTAACTGCATTGATTGCAAAAAACATTGGCTTGAAAGTGAGGCAGAAGAATGACATCAAAAGAGACTATGCATAAAGCAATCAATACATACGGTGTGGGAAATCAGATAATAAAGACTGTCGAGGAACTGTCTGAATTATCGCAGGCTTTGTGTAAAAGCCTTATAAAATTAAATTATACTAAAGAAAAAATATCACCTGAAGATGATTTGAAATCTGTTGATAACATCTTTGAAGAAATGGCAGATGTTGAAATTATGCTTGAGCAATGCAAGATGATGTTTCAATGTGATAAAGAAGTGAATAAATGGAAACAGAAAAAGATTGAGCGGCTTGAAAGAAGAATTAACGAAAAGAGAAAGGCGAAGAACGATGAATGAATTAATTATAATTAAGCCTTGCCCCAATTGCGGTGCAAAGATGGATAAGGAGTAAAAACAATGCCTTGTAAAAAATGCGGATTGCAATACTCAAGTTATTGCGTTGATTGCGTATATGTAAAAACAGGACTTAACTTAAACGATGAAGAATATCACGAGATTTTGAAATTAAGGAGTGAGCAAGAATGAAAGTCTATCATTGCGACGCTTGCAGAAAAGCGTTTAAAGAAAAAGAAATGCGTATAACCTTTTGGGTCAAAGCTACGCAAGGGCATAAAATCAAACCTGTTAAGTTAGACATATGTTACAGCTGTTATAGGGGATTACAGTCACTTGCAGAGAACAAGGAGGAGGTGATGAGTAATGACACTTGACGAACTGAAAGCTGAAATATCCGAACGCATAGAAAGCGAGCAGGAGAAGATGAACGGATTTAATGACAGCAAAAGCCGAAAAGACAAGCATTATTACATAAGCGAGGGAATGCTGATTGCATTTCAAATTGCGGCTGATTATCTTGATGATTTGGAGGTTTTAGAATGACAAATACTCAAATTATTGCACAACATCTTGAAATTGAAAAAGGCAAAGAACAAGGACATTGCTGCATATGCGGACAGGATACAGAAATCGGCTTCAAGACTAAAAATTTCATTAAAGCAGCTCGTTTTACTAATTACGATTTGATGAATGACATTAATTCGGATGTTATATGCGAAAATTGTGCTTGCTGTATGAAAGAAGTAAAGCTAAGACATTCGTCTTTTGTTGCATCGCACAAAGGGATAATCTATTTTTGCAAGAATGATATTGAAAATATATTATTCAACATATCTGATTATGTCGAAGGAGAGTTTGTTGTATGTATAACACGCAGCTTTAAGAAGCATAACAGCTTTCGTGCTCGAGTTAATAATGATACAAAAAAATTCTTTATCAGAGAGGAGGATGACGAATATGTTTTTGACGTTCAAAAAATGCATAATGTATATGAGGTCATAAATGAACTTTATCTCTATTATAACAAAGATGAAATCAAGACAGGCGCTTATAACACAAAACAAATCCGAAAATATCTCGGTATAGATAAAACACTTGAACTTGATAACAAAATCAAAGATTATCGTAACAGTAAACAATTCGATTTGCTGCTGCATATTCTTAATTCAGAAAAAAGGAATGAAATCGTAAAGCAACGATTACAGGAGGAAAAAAATGCAAAAAAAAGCAGTTGAATTATTAAACGCAATATGGGTGAATATTGATTTTGAGAACATGCCAAAATCAAGACTAAAAAAATTTCAAAACGAATTTGTGTCAAAAGTTCGTGGTTGTGTAGTATCTTCACCGACGCTCGAAAGTTTTGTTGAAGCACTGTGCAAAAAATTGAACATAATTTCGTTTGTGAAAGAGCAGACAACAATTCACGAGATCACAGAACTTGACGACACAAGCAAGACTGAAATATTAACAATTATTCGCACGCAATTAATCAGAGTTATCAATGACTTAATGATTATGCGTGAAGAGATTGCAGAACAGCGCAAAGCTAAAGTGACGGTAATTCACAACGATGTAGTACCTACATTTGATGAATCGTGTATTGACATAATCGCTGATTAACGCAAGAAAGGATCTTAACACTATGAACATTAAAACTATTGAACTTACATTCGAACTTACTTCTCCTCTTTCTCATTTTGGTGATGAACCTGCAGGTACAATGCAGACTTTGCGCAGACAAAAATTCAGAATTAATAATAAGTATGAGGATATGCCTGTTTATTCCGGTAATGCTTTGCGTGGTATCCTTCGAACACTTGTAATGACAGATTATTTTGAACGAATTGGTATCGGCGTTAAATCTGTATCACAGAATTTGTATTATACTTTTTTTAACGGCGGGTCATTAAAGAGTGGCGGTGTAGAAAACCTTGCACTTAAGACAAGTATTAAGCAGAATTGCCCGGCGCTCGTTCTCCTTGGTTCTGCTTATCGTTCAATGATGACCGAAGGTAAGATGAAAGTTGGCATCTTGAAGCCTGTATGCGCCGAACTAAACGAATATAATCGTCACAAAACAGATGAATCTATTTACAGCGGTATGCTCTCGGGCACTTTCTATACACGAAAAGACCGCTTAAAATCAAGTCCGGAAAACGCTAAAGATGTTACTACCGACAACAAAGAAGTTATGCAAATGAAATATGAAAGTGAAGTCTTTTCAGCAGGAACAAAATTGGAAAGCGAAATCAAAATTGAGTTTGCAGATGAACTTGAGTATTCTTGTGCATGTCATATGCTGAATTTACTGAAAGAATCAGGACATCTCGGCGGTAAATCTTCTGTTGGACACGGTAGTTTTACATTAATGGCATCAGAGGATCTCGATTCAATGTCTAAGCTGTACGTTGACTATGTATCA
>OHPM01000611.1_pt1 | contig 11044 bp, 9 predicted proteins | sample 1577721 | NCBI WGS metagenome assembly OHPM01 (sample SAMEA3879558, study PRJEB24766) | human gut metagenome | biome: human-associated habitat; feature: feces | place: USA | collected 1985/1987 | reverse complement strand
TGATTTATCTAAAAAAGATTTTATTTATTTTCTTGACATTTTACCGAATGACTTTTTCTATTTTTTCAAATCCAAGACTTAAATCATCTATAATATCATCAATGTGTTCTGTACCAATTGATAAACGAATTGTTGTTGGCGTAATTCCTACTGATAATAACTCCTCTTGACTCAATTGAGAATGAGTTGTAGAAGCTGGATGAATAACAAGTGACTTTGAATCTGCAACATTAGCAAGTAATGAAAACAAATGAAGTGACTCTGTAAATTGTTTAGCTTGCTGTTCAGTTCCATTAAGTTCAAATGTAAATATAGAACCGCCACCACTTGGATAATATTGATTATATAAACGAAGTTGTGTCCCTGTTGATAATGATGGATGATTTACCTTTTTCACAAGTGGATGATTTTTAAGATGCTCAACAACCTTCAATGCATTTTCAACATGTCTTTCCACTCTTAATGATAATGTTTCAAGACCTTGCAACAACAAAAATGAATGAAAAGGTGAAAGACATGCACCCTGGTCTCTCATTAAGGTTGTACGTATTTTCATAATATATGCAATATTTCCACAAGCTTTACTAAAAACAATACCATGATATGATGGATTCGGTTGTGTCAATCCAGGAAATTTATCATTCTGCGTCCAGTCAAAATGACCACCATCAATGATAACACCGCCCATAACCGTTCCATGTCCACCAATAAATTTTGTAGCTGAATGGACAACAATATCTGCTCCATGTTCCAATGGTCTCAATAAATATGGTGTTGCAAATGTATTATCCACAATAACTGGAATTCCATGCTGATGTGCAATATCAGCTATTTTCTCCAAATCTGCAATATCACAATTAGGATTTCCTAACGATTCTAAATAAATTAATTTTGTATTATTTTGGATTGCTTTCTCAAATTGATCTATAGACTGACTATCTACAAAAGTCGTCGTAATTCCTGCTTCTTTTAACGTATTTGCAAATAAATTATACGTTCCCCCATACAAAGATTGCGATGCAACAATATGATCTCCAACTGTTGCAATATTTCTTACAGCATAATCAATAGCTGCTGAACCAGAAGCTGTTGCTAAAGCAGCAATCCCACCTTCCAAAGCTGCAATCCTTTGTTCAAAAACATCATTGGTAGGATTCATCAATCGTGTATAAATATTACCCTCTTCAACTAGTGCAAATCTATTTGCTGCTTGTTGACTATTCTCAAATACATACGATGTTGTTGCATAAATAGGTACAGCCCTTGCCCCTGTTGCTGTATCAACTTTTTCCTGTCCTACATGAAGTTGTAAAGTCTCAAATCTTAATTGTTTTGCCATCATTATATTCCCCTCTTTTTTAATTACCTATATTATCAATAGGTTTATAGGTATTATAGCACTTCATACCTATCTATTCAATAGGTATTACAAAAAAAAGAAAAAGATTCCTAAGAACCTTTTAAATACTATAGTCATTCCCGTCAATTGATGAATTCATTAAATCTGCAAGTGTTATCCCTTCAAAATACTCATCAATCATTTGATCAAGTTTTTGCCACATCGGTAAAGTTTTACATAACTGAGAACGTTCACATGTATTTGGTGAACATTCCAAACACGCAACTGGTGCCAAACTCCCTTCAGTCAATTTAAGAATACTTCCAACTGTATATGTATGAGGATCACGAACAAGTCTATATCCTCCTCCTTTTCCCCTTAAACCTTGTACAAAACGCGCTTGAACTAATATTTTTATAATAATTTCTAAATATTTTTCTGATATGTTTTGACGTTGAGCAATTTCTCTTAATGGTAAATATACTTCACAATCATGTTCTGCTAAGTCCAACATAATTCTCAATGCATAACGTCCCTTTGTTGAAATCATCATTGTTTTCACCTCAAACCTATTATACAACAGGGGTTATAAAAAACAAGTAAAACTAATGAGAGCTAACTTTCTCTTTTCTCCATTCTTTACATTTTTGAAGTCTTGGTGCTGGATCAAATCCCATATCTTTTCCCATTTCAGCACACATTTTACATGGAAATTCGTCACATTCTCCACAATGATGAAGTTGTTTACTTTCACAACATGATTTCACTCCGCACTGACCACCCCAAAATGGGAGTTCCATATGGATACATCCTGTACAATGAACACTTTCTTTTCGTTCACACTCATCACAACAAATACCACACCTTGATTGATACATTTTATTCTCCTCCTAATTCTTGCATTTTTTCTAATGATTCCTCATTTTCAATTTCTTGTTTAAATTCTATACACCATTTTTGTAAAGAATCTAGAACCATTATTTGTTGTTTCATAATCGTTCGCCCAACAAGCGGAATATTTTTCTTTTGCTGTCTTGTTATAGTTATGAAAGATAATGATTCTTCAATATTCTTTTGAATATTTTCAACATATTGCAAAGCTTCTCCTTTAGAAACCTTATTTAAACCTACAATAACAGCATTAAAGTCAAATAAAACCTGAAAACTTTTCTTAGAAAATTCTTCCATCATAATATCGAAATATTCTAAACCTTTCTGCGTTATTTTATAAATTGCTTTTTCAGGATTTTTTCCATTCTTAATAATCTTTTTTTTTAAATAACCACTTTCCTCTAAAACAATCATTCTTTTATAGATAGATGGTGTACTAATTTTAACCCAATAAGATAAATTCCGATATTCTATATGCTTTTGAATATCATAAGCACTTCTTGATTGATCATGAACCAATCCTAATAATACTAAATCTACAGTTGATGCCATAGCAGCCCTCCTATACTATATAGTATACTACTATAACATATATTAATCAATAATATATAAAAATTATATAAGATAAACGTATAGACATCCTTAATACTTATTTACGCATAAAGAAAAGGAACTTTCTTTTTTTAGAAAATTCCTATCAATATCATTAAATAAAGATATTACTAATTATCTATCTTGTTTTTTTATGTAACATATAAATTCCTATGCTGACACTTAATAAAATAACAGTTCCCCATATTTCTATAGCAGTAACATCACCAGTATTTACATCTTGAATTATTTGATTTTAATCTTTAGATTAATTATCTTTATGATTGTTATCAGATAAATCATCTTTTACATGGTCATTATTTAATGAATCATTATTATCAGGATCCAGATTAATAATTGGACTACGTAAAACACGTACTTGACACTTTCCATTTAATTTTTGATTCCATTGATCAATAACTTCATATTCGAGAACATAAATCCCTTCTTGATGGGAATTCAAAGTTCCAATAAAAGTCACATTATTAATTTTATTTCCATCTTCATCTTCAAAAACAAAATATCCTTTTGGATTAAAAAGTGTATCTATTGGTATCTCTACATTATCAGATCCTACTAAAGTTGGTAAAGAACAAACTCTTACCTGACATTGCCCACTCATCTGACCACCCCACTGGTCTGTCACTTGATATGTTAAATGATATATGCCTGCTTTCCTTGTATCTACTTTCCCTTTAAAAATAACATTATCTATCTTATTGCCATCAGCATCCTTAAATATAAATTGATCCTTCCAATTTAATTGATCATTTTGTGGAATGACAATAGAATCTACTTCTACAACTGGTAAAGCCTTATAAATAACTTCAATAATTTTATCACCAGTAATATCTGATTCATCATAATTCCATATCCCTGTATATCCATCTCTTACTGGAATATTAGGGAAAACAAAATCTTCTCCTTCAACATAATATTTTGTTTCCAAAATATTTCCATCACACATAAAAGTAATCTTATGTGTTTTTTTAACAATTAAATCAACTTCTCCACCAATAACAGTTGCAGGGTTATCTTCAATAATATTATAAGAATATTTAATTTTTGATGGAAATGAACGCATCGTAGATTTGACTTTCCATAATCCATGACCTAAATTTTCAAAGTCATCACCCTCTACTTGAATTCTCTCTGCTTCTTTAAATCCTTGTGTTGCAAAATCAACATATTCTCCATCACTTGTACAATATAAAGCAATCCCTATATTCTGATTTCCAAAAGCCCAATATTTTGATGCTGGAGTTCCACATGTTATAAGATTATTTGGATTTTCAAAAGTCACATCAATAAGCTGACAGTTCGTAAAAGTCGAATTACCAATAACTTGGACACTACTAGGAATAATTAATTTTTGTAATGCAGTATAACTAAAAGCAGCACTTTGTATAACTGTTACTGTGTTTGGTATTGTAATTTCTCTCAATTTATTACATTCATAAAATGTTTGTGCATCAATTGTTGTTGCTCCTTTTGACCATACAACAGTTTCTAAAGATTTACAATAATTAAAAGCTTGCTTACCAATACTAGTCACATTATCAGGAATAACTAATGTTTGAATATTACATCTGGAAAAAGCTTTATCACCTATAAATTTTACACTTTCTGGAATATTTAAATTTTTTAGACTATTCCATCCTTGAAACCCCCAATTCGATATTGTTTCAACACTTGAAGGAATCTCAAGTTCTAAACAACTCGTAAGCCCATTAAATGCATATTCAGGGATTTCTTTCAATTTGTTAGGAATATGTAATTTTTGTACACTTGTACAATTTGCAAAAGCATACTTACCGATTTTCTCAATACTATCTGGTAAATTTAATTCTTTTAAACTGATATTATCACGGAATGTATATTCACCTATTTCAGTGACGCTATTTGGAATAACAACACTTTCAAGATTCTGACAATTATCAAATGCATAATTTCCAATGGCTGGTATACCATCCATAATTTTAACACTTTTTAAATACTGATTATTACTAAATGCATTGCGCGTGATAAATTTAATTTTGACACCATCAATAGTTGAAGGAATAACAATATCAGTAATTGTTGATTGATCAACAGTACTTTTAAATCCTAGAAGTGTTCCAAATGTATTTACATTAAAATAACAGACAGTTAATAAGTGACAGCTTTATAATGGGATCACTAGATGAATTCGTACCAGAAGATCATCTCGTCAGACAACTTGATGAGTTCATTAGCTGGGATTTTATTTATGATATATGTGATCCCTTATATTCTGATATAGGAACATCTAGAGTTGATCCCGTTGTTTTATTTAAACTTATGTTTATTAATATCATATTCGGATATCATTCCATGAGAAGAACATGTGAGGAAGTTAAGGTCAATATAGCCTATAGATAGTTTCTAGGATTAAGCTTTGATGAAAAAGTTCCTGATCATTCCACATTCTCACAAAACTATATAAGGAAGTTCAAGAAAAATAATACAGCGATTCAGATATTTGAATACTTCATCAGGACACTTATAGAAAATGATGTCGTAGACCCAAGCATTGTGTTTATAGATGGCACACATCTTAAGGCAAATGCGAATAAGAATAAGTCAGTCAATAAGGAAGTAGAAATAGCAGCGAAAAGATATCAAAAGGAATTGGATGAAGAAATAGATAGAGATAGAGCGGAGCATCATAAGAAGGAAATAAAACGTAAAAAAAAAGAAACACACGACACAAAGGAAATCAAGGTAAGCACAAGCGATCCTGATTGTGGATATTTTCATAAAGGAGAAAAAGAGAAATGTTTTGCCTATAATGTGAATGTAGGATGTGATAGACATGGATATATATTAGGGATGAGCATAGACTCAGGTAATGTTCATGATAGTGTAGCCTTTTATCATTTAAATCTTGATTATGCATATAGAGAACAAATAGAGACAATGGTACTAGATGCAGGATATTCAACTGCACCAATATGTCATAGTGTACATAGTGAAGGAAAAGAAATCATTGTTCCGAGGAAAAGGGTTGCATCAAAAGGGAAAGGATATTATAAGAAATGGCAATATGAATATGATCGAGAAGAAGATATATATGTCTGTCCATTGGGATGCATACTAAGATACAGTACAACAAATAAAGATGGAAGGAAACAATACAAATCAAATGAAAAACAGTGTAAAAGCTGTCCACATCTGAAAAAATGCACACAGTCAAGGAATTGTACAAAAGTGATAGAAAGACATGTATGGCAAGAGGATTTAGAAGAAAGCATAAAGCTACAAAAGAGTCAAGAAGGAAAAAGAATATATGATCAAAGAAAGCAAACAATAGAGAGGGAGTTTGGAGATGGAAAAAGAAGACATGGATTAGATTATACATTATATAGAGGACACGAAAGAGTGTACGATCATACACTCCTAACATTTACAGGAATGAATATGAAAAAGTTATGCACATATTATAAAAAACAGAAGGAAAAGTACGCCAAAAAAAAGAGTTTTGGACATCAAAACGAAGAAGTAAAGAGAATAAAAGGACAGAAATAAGGACAGGATAGTCCGATTTTTTTAATATGGAAGAAAAAACAACCAAAAAACATGAAAGCATAAAAAAGATATTTAAATTTTAACGGGGTATACCCCTTACTCCTCAATTTAGCGGGGAGTGTCTTTTTTTTACTCTAAAATTTGTGGGGTGTATATTCATGTCACTTCCTCCCCGCTAAAAAAAGAGTCCTTTCATATGTTATCATTTGTTTGCGAAAACAATCTTAACTATGAAAGGAGAGTGCTTAACTCATGGATTATGATACTATAAACTTATTTGGTTTACAACCTACTGATGTTCAAAATCTATCTATTACTAGAGAAAATGATTTGATCATTATTTCTATTACTCTTACTCAAAAAATTGAAGTCTGTCCTATATGCGGTAGTCTTCATTCTCATGTCAAAGATTATAAACTTAGAAAAATATCTCATTCTCTCTTTAATATGAATAAATCTGTCATTTATTACAGATGCAGAAGATTTAAATGTATTGATTGTGGTAAAACATTTGTTGAATCTAACCCTTTTTCTTCTCGTAAACAAAGAATTTCTAATGCTACCATTCTCGTTGTCCTCAAAGATTGTAAAAGGCTTAATTATACTTTCTCTTCGATTGCTGAAAAAAATCATATATCTCCTTCCACTGTTATCAATATCTTCGATCAATATGTTGATATGAAACCTGCTCATCTTCCTAGAGTTTTATCTATTGATGAATTTTATTTGGGTACTTTCAAAAATAAATTTGCTTGTATTTTCATCGATTGGGAATCCGCTCAAATCATTGACATTTATCCAAGCAGAAAGAAATATGACCTTTATTCATATATGCAATATATTGATAAAAAGGACTTTGAAAATGTTCAATATGTCAGTATTGATATGAATACAACTTATAGAGATTTTGCTTATCATCATTTTAAAAATATCGTTGTCATGGTTGATTCTTTTCATGTCGTTAAAAACATCAATGATGCTCTTAAAAATTTAAGAATACATATCATGTATAAGTATGATAAAGATAGTGTTGAATATTATCTTCTTATGATGAGAAAAGGTGATATTGAAGATAACTTACCTAAATTTAATAAGAAAATTGGATATATGATCAACAAACCTCAAATATTGTCATTGATACTTGATATAGATCCTTTACTAAAAAAAGCTTATCTTTGGAAAGAAAATTATTTAGACTTCAATGAGGATTATACATTTGATACTGCTTCTATAAGATATGATGAATTATATAATGAACTTAAACAAATGCGTATCAACGAATTCAAAGATGTCATAAGTTTTCTTGAAAATTGGAAAACAGAAATATTAAACTCATTTATCTACATAGATGAAAGAAGAATATCAAATGGTCCTATTGAATCTATCAACGGAAGAATAAAAGTACTTATGAAAACATCATTAAAATATAAAAATTTTGAAAGATTAAGAAACAGGATCATGTTTTGCATCAATAAAAATTCACTACCATTAATGACAAATGAAAAAAACTCACATAAAGTAGAAGGCAAAAAAAGAGGAAAGTATAAAAAAAATAAATAACCAAAAAAAGAATTGTTTTCGCACAATAAAAGGTATCTAAGACCCCGCTAGATTTTAGACACCTTTTTTCAACTATAAATAAAGTGGGGAGTTAATACTCCCCGCTAAATTATAGAGTCTTATTTTGACAAACCCCGCCAAAATTTAGAGACCCCATAAAAAAGACCATCAATAAACAGACTTGTTTGTCAACAGTCTGAAGAGGAACCATGACATTAGTCATGGTTCCTCTTTATAATTCAAATCATTTTCTTTTTAATATTTTTAATTTACTTTTTTTAGATTCATAATAGCTGAATTAATAAGTTGTGTTGCTTTATTAACTTCAGATTGTGTAGGATATTTTGAATCTAATATAGCTTGTGCTTCTGTAATTGCTTTATTTAAGTTTGCTATTGAATGTGCTGTATAGACATTTGTTTGACTCAGCAATTCTTTTGCTTCTTTCAATCTAGGAGCAACTTGAGAATCAGTTAAAATTTCTTCAAAAGTTATAGATATCTCAATAGAACTTCTACCACTCTCTTTAATATATTTAGCTGAATATGTTTTCCCTTCATTAACTGTTAATGATTCATCAGCCCATTGATATCCTTTTGGTAATTCTACATCACTTAAGCGAGAATTTTTAAATGCAGTCATTCCTTTTTTACCATATAAATTCATAGCACTTAGATCATCTTTATTGAAAACCATTAATGTTGCAACCTGTCTATTTATTTTATGTGTTGGTGTCACTTTACCACTAAACACAGCATTTTTTGGATAAGCAGTATAATAAATATTATAAACGCCTGGCTTTAATGATTTTAAGTTTTCAATATCATCAACACCTTCACATCTTAAGAATGCTCCTGATGTTTTATAATCACCAGAATTATTATACATATATTCATCCTCTATTGAATAATCAACAACATAATCTTTATCCCCAGCATTTGTAACTGTTATTCCTTCTGTCAAGTCAGGTGTTTCACCCTCCATCATAGAAATATTTTTAATTCCTTTCATAACTGGACTATCACTATAATAATCATCAGAAGATGCTTTTTGTTCATCGTTTTGATAATAACGTACCCAGTCAATCACAAATTCAGTGTTATCATCAGCTAAATGATCACCTGCATTTTTTGCCCAGTTACCACCTGTTGCTAAATTCATCTGGATATATTGTGGTTTATTAAAGCATGCTTGTAAAGCTCTAATTCGTGCATCACTTTGATCATATTCTATTGTGCTGTAAATTTCACCATCTAAATACCATTCTATTCTATCTTCTGACCAATTAATTCCAAATATATGATACTCATCATTAAAGTCATCATCCATACCAATAGAACGTCCTAATTCATATGGTAAATAACTTCCATCTTTATCTGCATCTCCATTTGCATAATAGAAATGTGGTGTTGCATAAACAACTTTATTACTTTGATTTTCTTCATTTGTTTCATCAGTTCTAATTGTTCCACCAATCATTTCCATAATATCAATTTCGCCACAAGCTGGCCATCCATAACCTTGACGACTTGAGATATCACCATCTAAATTGAAATCAGCACCTAATGTCCAGAATGCAGGGAATGCTCCCTTACCTTTTGGTAATTTAGCTTTCATTTCAATTCTTCCATAAAGAAATTCTTTTTTTCCATGAGTTCTAACACTCCCTGAATTATAAATAACTTTACGGTTACCTCTTGGATTTATGTATTGATCTTCCACAGGTCTATCAGTTGCCTTTAAAACCAATTTCCCATTTTCTAAATAAACATTTTCCTTATCATTCACATAATGTTCTTGTTCAACACCACGGACACAGCCTAACTCATACCCCCACTGTGTTGTATCAAGCTCATGACCATTAAAATCATCAGCCCAGACAATATCATACTGTTGGGCAGCTGAAGGATTCTTTTCAACCAAAGACACATCATCTACATAGACCTGTCCTCGATAAATCGCATCACTCGTATTGTCTGTCCATTTCATAGCACATATTGCTATTTCTGAATAATTTCCAGTATTAAAGATTAACTCAATATCCTGATATTGCCATGCCTGTTCTGGTGTACATGTCACCACAACTTCAGCATTGTTAATCAGTGTTGAGACATCAGGGGTTTTCACATTGAAAAAAGCAGAAGCTTCAGATGATGCTAATAATATTTTTGCTTTGGCTACATATTCAGTATTTGGTTTGACCTGAATAACTTGATAGACACAGGCATTATTTGTATTGGCTGGTAATAATCCACACCATAATCCTGTAGCAGCACATTCTGGATAATCAGTAAAAGTCCCTTGTCCTGTTGTTTTCCAATGCTGTCGACCATTTTCAAATGAACTATCAATAATGAGATTTTGGTTTTTATCACGATTCAATTCAATTAAATCATACTCTGTATCAACACTTTGCGCATGAGCTGTTGTTGCTAAACCTATTCCCAAACTACAAACTAAAGCACCAACAAGACATGTTTTCAATACTTTTTGTTTTCCCATAATATTTATCCTTTCTTTTTTCTATTTATGAAACCGTTGAAATTGCACCTCCAAAATGTTAACGCTTTCACAAAAATATTATATATATCATTCATAACAACATTCAATCTCAACGCCAAAATATCTCTCATTATTCAACAAAACCATCAATACAACGTGTCGAATAAGCATAGAAAAAATCAAAAAAAGAACTATTATCGTTCTCTTTGTCGAATATCATCGATTTTTTAATATATTCATTGCTTCTTCTTGAGATAAGAAATATAGATCTCTCATTCCTAAATGATCTTCAGAAGAAACCAAATCATGAAACTGTAAATCTTCTAAAATATAAAATGCTTTTTCTTGACTATAGTGAAAATGATCAACCAATAAAGATGTTGAAGCATATCCCTCATCCAATAATAAATCAATAATATGCTGATAAGGATGTTCCTTCATCTTTTCATGATTTTTATGAAAAAAAGAACGAGTATTGGCTTTATGTTTCAACGAATTCAAATATTGACCATCCCATAACTCAACTTGATTGGTATGAGCCAAAGCAATAGCTTGGGCAGTAAAACGATGATTTGTTACAACAACAGCACAGTCACATTCATAATATTGACATCC
>OHPM01000610.1_pt1 | contig 11046 bp, 7 predicted proteins | sample 1577721 | NCBI WGS metagenome assembly OHPM01 (sample SAMEA3879558, study PRJEB24766) | human gut metagenome | biome: human-associated habitat; feature: feces | place: USA | collected 1985/1987 | reverse complement strand
ATCATCTTCATATGCCATCTTATTTTTTAGAGACATTTACTGAATATCCCTAAAATGACAGTATCATCCACGTTTTGGCACCCCCTCTTTGGCTTACCTTTTTTAAGGCAGAGTATTATTGGGCTTCGATAATTACACGACGGTTGAATGCCGGAGGAGTCAATGTATTAACACCGCCCATACCGCTAATAATCATGTTACTCTTGTTTACACCAAGTTTAACCAATTCGTTTGCAACTGTATTTGCACGGTCTTCACTCAATTGTTTATTCCATGATGCACTACCTGTGTCGCTGTCGGCATAACCGGTTACTTTCAGTTTGATGCCCGGATTGTCTTTTACTAAGTTGGCAATCTGTTGCAAGTTGACTGTGCTGTTTTGAGGCAGAGTAGCAGAACCAATTTGGAAGAATACAGACTGCGGAACCGGAGTCAGCTGGTTGACGGTAACTTGTTCTGTAACAACTTCGTTAGGAGTATTTGCAAGTTGAGCCTTCAACTGACGGTTTTGTTCGATTTGTTGAGCCAAAGCTGCATTGATAGCATCCATTTGGGATGCTGTAAGGGCCATCATTGCATCCACGTCAGGAGCAGGTTTGAAACCTCTTTGCGGAAACTTATAGGTCACACCGACTGATGCCCCCAACATAACGTCCAATCCTTTGTTCAGAGTTTTGCCATCAAACTTGTTTTCAGCTCCCATACCATAAAGCTCCAAGTTTAAATCCCATGCATCTGCTACATGGAAGGTATTAATCAAACCGAAGTTGAATGCCAATGAATTAAGGTGAGGTTTGTCATAAGAATGAGCGAAACCGAAACCTACGAATGGGACGGCATCATATATACGGTCAGGATTATAACCGGCAAGCATATTGCTGATGTTGAACAAGATATCACCATGTAAGTTCATATAGTTGAACTTATCCTGATAGTATCCTTCGCTCAGCATATGAGGCTTGGAGTATGCAGAAGGTTCGCTTGAAAAACTCTTTGACTGCAAACCGCTATACTGCAGACGCAATCCTAGTCCGGGAGTGAACCATTTGCCAATAGACACATTCAGAGCGGGAGCGATACGTTTGCCGAATTTGCCCAGGTCGGATTGGTCACCGAATAATACTTGTGCACCGCCTCCTACAGAGAAGAACCAATTATCAAAAAAACGATTGGTTTCTACTTTGTACTTATCTACCGGAACCTCCATAACATCTACGCTTTCGCTGACGATAGCATTTTGTGATTTGTTGCTCTGCTGCGCGAACGTTGCAGAACTGATACTGGCAATTGCCAGTGCAAACATTAATTTTTTCATACTCATTTCTATTAGTTAAATTATTGTTTAGGTATATCTTCCCAATTTCAACTAAATAACATGAGCGTTGAAAAAAAGTTTGTGCAGCTTGAATATTTAATATTTTTTTATGAAAGAAGGCTAAAAAGGTACTGCGATTCAGTGCTGTGTTCTGCATCAAAGCAGAATCCTTCCCAGTTGAAGCTTTTTAGCTCTTCAGGCTTTTCAATGCGGTTTTTGATGATATAGCGTGTCATTTCTCCTCTACACATTTTAGTATAAATAACGACAGTCGTTAATTTCCCTTTTTTCCAAACCTGAAATTCGGGTGTAATTACGCGTACCTGTTGTTCTATACGTTTCCAGTCGAAAAGGTCTTTCATTTCGTTGCTGGCAAGGTTGACCAATGTGCCTCCTTGTGCTTTGATGGATTTGATGAACTCATCCGTCAATATTGGTTTCCAATAATCAAACATAGATATTCCTTCATGTTCTGGCAGTCTGACATCTCCTTCCAATCTATAATTCTTTATCAGGTCAAGCGGACGAAGTAATCCATATAAAAAGGAAGTGATACGCAGATGATCTTGTACGTATTGAAAATCTTCTGCTGTAAAGTCTTGAGGACAGATACGTTTGAATACTATGCCTGTATAGGCTAACAAGGCAGGAAGAGCTTTGTTTGCTTCCGAACAGAAATCTTGAAACCGGAGATAATTTTCGGCTGCTATTTTACTGTTTACCCGTAACAGGCGTTCTAGTTCTTCGGCAGAGAACCTGGACATACCAAGTGCGTGCTGAATGGCTTCAGCTTGAAATTGTGGTGTGCCGGTGGTAGGGACTTCTACTTTAGAATGATCCGTCATTGTCTTGGCACACGAAATAAAAGTCATCATAGGCTAAAAAATGATATTTCAGTCGGCAAATATAGGAAAAACAGATATATTTGTCTTCATTATATCGTAAATTAAATATTCAGAATTATGAAAATGAAAAAGTTAGGATTATTATTGATGTTGTTATGCACCAGTTTTGCAATGCATGCACAGGAATTGAAGAAGGGAGATAAGTTACCGGATTTTCAGTTGAAATCATCAGTCTATGGAGATGTTTCATCTGCCGATTTAAAGGGTAAGGTGGTATTGGTCAGTTTATTTGCCACTTGGTGCGGCCCATGCCAGTTGGAACTTGCAGAAGTACAAAAGATGCTTTGGCCTAAATATAAAGATAATAAAGACTTTGTATTGTTGGTGATTGGTCGCGAACATACGGATGAACAACTGAAGGCTTATAATGAGCGTAAGAAGTTTACTTTCCCGTTGTATCCTGACCCTAAACGGGAAGTTTTTTCACTTTTTGCAGAAAAATCTATCCCTCGTACGTATTTGTTTAATAAGGAAGGAGAAGCAATCTATACTTCTATTGGATATGAAAAAGAGGAGTTTAATCATTTGATGAATACCATTGAAGAAGCGTTGAAGTAGTCAAAAGCTATTATTGAAACTAATTTTAATTCTAATACTTATGAAACTCAAATCACTTATTGTCGTTTTGTTGTGCATTGTTGTGTGTAGCTCCTGTGAACAGCCGCCGATAGAAGCGTATGCCGTGCTTCCTCAGCCGCAAGAGATTAATTATGTTCAGGGCTTTGTGAAGTTGAAGGATAAGCCGATGGTTGTTTATTCTAATGAATTGTCTAATGAGGCTTTGTTGCTGGCTTCCTATTTGAAAAATGATTTTGCAGTGGAAGTCACTTTGGAGGAAGGGAAAGACAAAGGAGATGTTATTCTTTTATTGGATTCGACCGTTTTACCTGATAAAAAAGGTGGATATGTATTGGAAGCTGCCGGAAGCCAGATTACAATTAAGGCTTCTACTCCCGAAGGAGTGTTTAACGGTGTGCAGACTTTGCGCCAGATTATTAAAGAAAGAGAAGGACGCCTGACAGTTCAAAAAGCTTTGGTGACGGATTATCCGGCTTTTTCCTGGCGTGCTTTCATGTTGGATGAAGGTCGGTATTTCAAAGGTAAAGAAGTTGTCCTCAATCTGTTGGATAGAATGGCAGAACTGAAGATGAACGTATTTCATTGGCATTTGACAGATGATCAGGGATGGCGTATTGAAATCAAGAAATATCCGAAATTGACAGAGGTCGGTGCTTTCCGTGACTCTTCAGAGATTAACCATTTCCACAGCAATGTGTTTGATGGCAAGCCTCATGGTGGTTTTTATACTCAGGATGATATCAAAGAGGTAGTGGATTATGCTGCCAAACGCCATATTATGATTGTTCCTGAAATAGAGATGCCGGGACATGCCAGTGCTGCTATTGCTTCTTATCCATGGTTGGGAACTACCGGAAAGCAGATTAAGGTGCCTTGTAACTTTGGGGTACATTACAATGCTTATAATGTGGCTGATCCTCGTGTTATCCAATTTCAGGAAGATGTATTGGAGGAAGTAATTGCATTATTCCCTTCTCCGGTTATTCATATCGGTGGAGATGAATTACGATATAATGCTTGGAAGGAATCACCGATGGTACGCAATTATATGAAGCAGAACAAGATAACTTCACCGGGTGGCTTGCAGGTCTTTTTTACAAATAACATTTCTAATTTCTTGGCTTCTAAAAACCGTCACATGATGGGATGGAATGAAATTACGGGAGCTCAGGTAAATGATTATCAAAGAGACGGAAGTGGTGCTTCACAACAGCAATTGGCTCCTGGCACAATTGTTCATTTCTGGAAAGGGGAGCCTGAATTGATTAAAGAAACTATTGAGAAAGGATATGATATCGTTAACTCTTATCATATATATACTTATCTGGACTATGATTATGAATCTATTTCTTTGCAAAAATCGTATGAATTCAATCCGATTCCTGAGGGACTGACAGAGGCTCAGCAAAGTAAAGTGTTGGGTATCGGTTGCCAAATGTGGGGTGAATTTATTCCTACAGTTGAAAGTATGAATAAAAAGATTTATCCGCGTCTTGCTGCATATGCCGAAGTGGGTTGGACAAATCCATCCAATAAGGATTTTGATCGTTTCCGTAACTCGTTGAATTCATTTATCGGGCATTGGGAAAAGCTGGGTATTCAATTGGGTGAGTGGAAGTAATAAAAAAGTGGGGTTGTGTCTAAACGTTGATGATGCTGTCATTTGGCTAGTAGGAGCGAGGTTCGTTCGCCCGAAAACAGTTTGCTTGGTGTATTACTTCCAAGGTTGTGACCGTTGGTTCGGGCAGGTAAACCTTGCCCCTACAGTTGAGGTTTGATAGACCGGTTTAGTTTTGACACACCCCCGTTTCTTGTGAGAGTGCCCGATAGGGCTAGAGTGAATTATATCTATTTATAAGAAATCCATTTAATCATCTCTTTTAGTGTCGGCTTTTTGCCATACATCAGGATACCTACACGATATATTTTTCCTGAAATCCAGATGAGTGCAAGTGCTGAGGCATAGAGCAGGCAAAGCGAAAGAATAATTTGCCAGGTCGGTGCATCCAGCGGAACACGTACCATCATGACGATAGGCGAGGTAAATGGGATGAGAGAACACCAGAAAGCCAGCGGACCGTCCGGGTTGTCGCCACTATAGATACCGGCGTAAAGGGAGAACACCATCAGTATCATAATGGGAGTCATAAACTGTTGTGAATCTTCCATGGCATTGATAGAGGCTCCGATAGCAGCAAAGATGGAGGCATAAATCAGGAATCCGCCGATGAAATTCAGGGTAAAGAGGGTTCCGAGTTTCAGCAGATTCAGGTTTTGTAAGGCACTAATCATGCCTTCGGCACCTTTTAGAATGGCTGTATCTCCACCGAAAGTATTGTCGGCGATACCCAAAAGTACAACAAGCAGAATACCCCATATCAGCAGTTGGGTAATGCCTACCAGACCGATACCGATAATCTTGCCAAGCATCAGTTGAAGCGGCTTGACCGATGATACCATTAACTCGACAATGCGGCTTGTCTTTTCTTCCATGACACTCTGCATCACCATACCTCCATAAGACATAACGAACATATAGATAAGGAAGGTAAGTATCATACCAACGGCTACCGCAATGCCGGCATTTGATTCGTTTGCACTGCCGTCTTCACTCCATTTGATGGTACGTGCACTGTATCTCTTATCAAAATCCTGCATGATATTTTGTAATTCGGGGATATTGTAACTTGTCAGTTTATCGTGTCTGATTTGTTCATTCAGCGTATTGTTTACCAATGACAACAAACCCTTAGTCACTTCTTTGCGCGAATAGATGGCGGCTGCTGTGGGATTTTGAATCAGGTCTTCGGTAATTTCCACTACGGCGTCTATGCGGGTAGTATCACTTCGGTATTCGGGCAACATTTCTTGTCCGGCGATGAAATGATAAGATTCATCATCCTTGAATTGTCCGATGTACTTTTGTGTGTGGTCAATGATTACTACTTGTTTAACTTCATCGCTTTTCACCGTCGACAGCAGTGCAGGAACAAAAATGAGAGCTGCAAAGATGAACGGCATCAGGATGGTAAGAAGAATAAATGATTTCTTACTTACTCGGTTCAGAAATTCACGCTGTATAATGATTAATATCTTGTTCATGGCTTTGGGCATTTAGTGTTTATCCAAACCTTCTACCGTACGGATGAATATTTCATTCATGGAGGGCAGGCATTCGGTAAAGGAGATTATTTCGGTTTGTTGGGCTATTTGGGTCAGTAATGCCGAGTTGGACATATCCTGTTGCTTTTGTAGGGTATATCGGATTTCCTCTTCGGTGGGCTGACTGTCTACAATCTCAAACAGAGGGGATTCTTTCAAGGGTTGTCCTTTCGGAGTGCTTAAGATATAGGTATTGGCTTTGAAACGAGAACGCACCTCTTTCACATTCCCTTGCAACACCACTTCAGAATGGTTGATGAGTGCAATATTGTCACATATCTCTTCCACCGAAGCCATGTTGTGCGTGGAGAAGATGATGGTATGTCCTTCTTTCTTCAGCTCCAGTATTTCACGCTTCAGCAGTTCGGCGTTCACAGGGTCGAAGCCGGAGAAAGGTTCGTCGAATATCAGTAATTGAGGTTTATGCAGTATAGTGATGATAAATTGTACTTTTTGCTGCATCCCTTTGGACAGCTCTTCCAATTTCTTGTTCCACCACGGAGTGATTTCAAACTTTTCAAACCATAGCTTCAGTCGTGAAGTGGCTTCTGCTTTGCTGAGACCTTTCAATTGAGCCAGGTAGATAGCCTGTTCGCCCACTTTCATCTTCTTGTATAATCCGCGTTCTTCGGGTAGATAACCGATATGATAAATATCTTCGGCTTGCGACAGGTGTCCGTTGAAGCGTACTTCTCCCGAATCGGGGGCCGTGATGCGGTTGATGATGCGGATGAGTGTGGTTTTGCCGGCACCGTTCGGCCCCAGCAATCCAAAGATTTGTCCTTCGGGGACCTGAATGCTGACACCATTCAGCGCAGTGTGGTTGGCAAAGCGTTTGACCACTTGATGCGTTTCTAAGAAAAAGTTATTCATAGCTTTTGATGTTTGTTGTTTTGTTGAATCAAAATGTCAACGTTATGTTTGTTTTGGTTAACTCGTGGCAAAGTTATGGATTTTTTCTTATAACTATAAGTGAAAAAGGGAAAATAATTAGGTTGATTCGGATTTATCTCAAGAAGAAATAGCTGTCTTTACTTTTGCAGAATCCTAAAGGTAATCAGTATAGAGCAGAGTATTTATTCCATCGGCATACAGAATTTCGAGAGCCTTCGCCAAGACGGTTATGTATATGTGGACAAGACCGCAATCGTTCACCGTCGGGTGACTGCCGGTCGCTATTACTTTCTCAGTCGCCCCATCGTTTCGGCAAGGTGAGTGTATTCAGTGACTTGAACAACTTGAAGGATATTTTCATGCGGCGCGATTACATTGACATCTGTGGCATCACAGGCGGGGAGTTGACCGCTGTTTTGAGGATGACCTGCATGGGTTGGCCGAAGCGTAGGGCATGAGCTATGATGAAGCTTGAGTCATATCGCAAATACTTCATTCGTTGTTCTGAACGAAGGAAACAACATCATGTTCTCTTGTGCTGACAAAATAATAGAATACAATAACAAATATTATATTCTAGACCAAAGCGCATTACGAACTGTTGTATCCTTTAAAAAGGATGGTACATCTGATATTAAATATGGTCGTGTAGGACAGGGCCCGGGAGAATATGTTTTTCCTTGGGATATGCATGTAGACGAAACCGGAGTGTACGTATTAGATACAAATTCCAAAAAAATCATTCATTACACTGAATCCGGGACTTTCTTAAGTGAACAGAAAATTCCTTTTTTTGCAGATGCCTTCAAACGTCTGAAGAATGGCAATTTTATATTTAACACGACACCTGACGGAACACAAATGCCGGCTCTGATTTATACGGATTCGTTAATGAATCCTATTGCGCGCTCAATGCCTTATCAAGAAGGTTATATAGGAGGATGTACGACAAACGAAATTTTCAGGAATAACAATTCAGGATTATGTTATTATCGTTCGCCTTCAGATTCTTTGGCAATATTGGATGAAGATGGGAAGGTACACACCTTCATTGTTTTTGATTTTTTAGATAAAGCTATCTCTCAAAAAGCAAAAACAGATTATTTAGCCTTTCGTCGAAGTAAGCCTTCTGCCGATTACTTAAGGTTGGTAAACAGTCCTATCGTCGTTTCTGATAGTACTTGGATAGGACTTATTGAAGATGGGAATAGTCAATATACTATTATATTCAATCCTTTCAATAATAAATGTGGATGTAGAAAGTTTACAAAATCATCTTCTGTATATGATATTATAGAACCTATGTCCTCAGATGGTAAAGGAACTATTGTAAGTCTTATCAGCCAAGAACTGGAAAATATGTGCAGAGATTATGAATCACTACCTGACACTATAAGAAATGCGCTGAATGATGGAAATCGGATTTTGTTGGTTAACAAATTTCATTTTTAACGTACTCCCATATTAGCCCCATAGCAGTGGCTTATCAAAAAAAAGAGGGTGCACTTCAGACTGAAGATACACCCTCATTTATATTTATCGGAAAGGATTATTTGTAATCCTGCCAGCTCTTGATTTGAATATCCTTTTCGCTCATTTCGCAGAATGCTTCAATGAAAGCACTTGCCAGGCGGGCGTTGGTAATCAAAGGAATATTGTGGTCGATTGCTCCGCGACGAATCTTATAACCGTTAGTCAACTCACGTTTAGAATGGTTCTTCGGAATATTGACAATCAGGTCGAACTTGTGTTCGGCAATCATCTTCATTACATTATTTTCTGCATCGGGACGTTCATCAGGCCAGTAAACAGGAATAGTGTTTACTCCGTGTGCATTCAGGAAAGTAGCAGTTCCGGCAGTTGCATAAATCTCGTATCCCTTATTTGCCAACATACGGCTGGCTTCCAGCAAATCTACTTTAGACTTGGTAGCACCCGACGAGAACATAACTGATTTTGTAGGAATTTTAAATCCTACAGCAATCAGTGAATTCAGCAAGGCTTCATGGAAGTCATCACCGATACAACCTACTTCACCGGTTGAAGACATATCTACACCCAATACCGGGTCTGCCTTGTGCAAGCGTGAGAATGAGAACTGAGAAGCTTTTACACCAATCCAGTCAATGTCGAATGCCGACTTGTCCGGTTTGCTGTATGGAGCATCCAGCATGATGCGGGTGGCTGTTTCAATAAAGTTACGTTTCAATACCTTGGAAACGAATGGGAATGAACGTGAGGCACGCAGGTTACATTCAATCACTTTTACTTCATTGTTCTTAGCCAGGAACTGCATATTGAACGGACCGGAAATATTCAATTCTTTGGCTATGCGGCGACCGATTTTCTTAATGCGGCGGGCTGTTTCGAAATAAATCTTCTGAGCCGGGAATACCAAGGTTGCATCACCCGAGTGTACACCTGCGTATTCAATATGTTCTGATATGGCATATTCCACTACCTCACCGTTTTGGGCTACAGCGTCAAATTCTATTTCTTTGGTGTCTTGCATGAACTGTGATACGACTACCGGATATTCTTTAGAAACTTCCTTGGCCATCTGCAAGAATTCTTTTAATTCGTCTTCGTTATAGCATACATTCATGGCAGCGCCCGAGAGTACGTATGAAGGACGAACCAACACCGGATAACCTACTTTGTTGACGAACTCTTCCATCTCTTCCAGGCTGGTCAATTCCTTCCAAGCCGGTTGGTCAATGCCCAGTTGGTCGAGCATAGCCGAGAATTTATGACGGTTTTCAGCACGGTCGATAGAAAGAGGTGAAGTTCCCAATACAGGTACTGACTGACGATGTAATTTCATAGCCAGGTTGTTAGGAATCTGTCCGCCTACCGATACAATGACACCACCCGGTTGTTCCAGGTCAATCACGTCAAGTACACGTTCGAATGAAAGTTCGTCAAAGTACAGACGGTCACACATGTCATAGTCGGTAGAAACCGTTTCAGGGTTATAGTTAATCATAATTGATTTGTAACCCAATTTACGTGCTGTCTGTACAGCGTTTACAGAACACCAGTCAAATTCTACAGATGAACCGATGCGGTAAGCACCCGAGCCTAATACAACCACTGATTTTTCGTTCTTATAATAATTGACATCATAACCTGTGGTAGCGTATGTCATATACAGGTAATTGGTCAGTTCGGGATGTTCGGATGCGACGGTATTGATACGTTTCACAGCCGGAAGAATACCTAATGCTTTACGATGAGCTCGTACGGCCAGATTCTCTTTTTCCATGTTGCCATTGGATTTCAGTACGAAACGTGCAATCTGGAAGTCGGAGAACCCTAACACTTTAGCTTGGCGAAGTACATCTTCGGGCAGATCCTCAATCTTATTATAAGTGGAAAGTTTGATTTTGTAGTCAACGATATTTTTCAGTTTGCCCAAGAACCACGGGTCAATCTTGGTCAGTTCATGGATACGTTCAATGCTGTATCCTTCTTCCAATGCAGAAGCGATGGAGAAGATGCGGAGGTCTGTCGGGTTAGCCAGTTCCTCATCCAGATTCTCGAATTTAGTATGGTCGTTACCCACGAAACCGTGCATGCCCTGACCGATCATACGAAGACCTTTCTGAATGATTTCCTCGAAAGAACGTCCGATAGACATGATTTCACCTACCGACTTCATGCTGGAACCGATCTGACGTGATACACCGGCAAATTTTGTTAAATCCCAACGGGGAATTTTACAAATCAGGTAATCCAATTGGGGAGCTTCGTATGCTGAGTTAGGAGTACCCATCTCGCCAATCTGGTCTAATGTGTAGCCCAAAGCGATTTTAGCGGCAACGAATGCCAAGGGGAAACCGGTGGCCTTGGAAGCCAGTGCGGAAGAACGGCTCAGACGCGCGTTTACTTCGATGACACGGTAGTCGTTGGTATCTGCATTGAAAGCATATTGGATGTTACATTCACCCACAATACCCAAGTGGCGGATACATTTTGTAGACAGTTCTTGCAGCATGGTGACTTGTTCTTCTGTCAGAGAGCAAGTAGGAGCTACCACGATAGACTCACCGGTGTGGATACCCAGCGGGTCGAAGTTTTCCATGCTTGCTACTGTGAAACAATGATCATTAGCATCGCGGATTACTTCGAATTCAATTTCTTTCCAACCTTTCAATGACTCTTCAACCAGGATCTGTTTAGAGAATGCGA
>OHPM01000589.1_pt1 | contig 11396 bp, 9 predicted proteins | sample 1577721 | NCBI WGS metagenome assembly OHPM01 (sample SAMEA3879558, study PRJEB24766) | human gut metagenome | biome: human-associated habitat; feature: feces | place: USA | collected 1985/1987 | reverse complement strand
GCAGCCGGTGAAGACCGGCAGATCCATGACACAGAGCGAATGATGGAGTATCTGGAGGATGGTCCGGAATGGCTGGATGAGGTTCCCGCGGAACTGTTTGGGGAACTGATTGAGCGGATCATCATTATCAGCCCGGAACGGCTGAAGTTCCGCCTGCTGAATGGGATGGAACTGGCAGAAAACATAGAGAGGACGGTGCGATAAATGGCGTGGCAAAGAAAAATTCCTTTCGGCTATCAGGTCCAGAACGGCAGGATCAACTGCCATCCGGAGGAAGCAGAGCTTGTAAGGGCTATCTTCTCCCGCTATCTGCTGGGCGGCTCCTACAGTCAGATTGCTGACGAGATGGCCCGGCAAGGTGTGCGCTATCATCAACATACTGCCCAGTGGAACAAACACATGGTCAAGCGGATTTTGGAGAATGAACGGTATCTCGGGATGGATGGCTATCCCCAGCTGGTGACAGATGAGGAATTTCTCGCTGTCCGCCTGCGGCGGGGAGAACAGAACACCTACGCTCCATGCCCAAGCGAGATCATCCCTATACGGGACAAGGCGGTCTGCGCCCTCTGTGGAGAAAAGATGGCGCGGGATACCAAATCCCGTGGCCGCCCACGCTGGCGGTGTAAAAATCCAGAGTGCGGCGGCAGTGTATATCTTGATGACAGCATCATTTTGGAACGAGTGGTGCAGAAGCTCAAAGTGCTGGCTCATTCTCCTGAGTGTATCCGGCTTCCTAAAGCCGCCCCTGCCTCAACAGATGCCCTTCGCATCGAAAATGAACTGGCCCTCTGCTTTAACCGGGCCGATATCAACCCGGAATATATGAAAACACTGATCATGGCCGCCGCTGCCGAGCGGTATGCCGGCCTGAACGATCCAACGCCGGCCCACAGGCGGGCACTGCTGCGGCAGAAGCTGGAGCTGGAGCCGGAGAACGAAGAAACCCTGTGGGAACTTTTTGAGTCGGCAGTAACCCATGTGTGCATCGGCAAAGGCGGAGAGATCAGCCTATCCCAAAAAGATCAAAAGGAGTGTGCCTCATGAACATACAGAAAACCGCCCCCACCCCCAAACTGGTCACTATGATTCCGGCTGACCCTCAGATGACAGAACGGGATCTTCGAAAAAAGCACCTGCGAGTTGCGCCTTACTGCCGGGTATCCACTGACAAGGAGGAGCAGCTCTCCAGCTACGAGGCACAGATCGAATACTACACGGAAAAAATCGACGCCAATCCGGATTGGACAATGGTCCGCCTCTATGCGGATGAGGGCATCACCGGCACCTCGGCCAAAAAGCGCAAAGATTTCCTCCAAATGATCCGGGACTGTGAGCGTGGAAAAATCGACTTGGTCATCACCAAATCGGTGTCCCGGTTCTGCCGAAACACACTGGATGGCCTGAACTATGTCCGCCGCCTGAAACGGCACGGCGTGGGAGTCTACTTTGAGAAAGAGAATGTGAACACCCTCTTCATGGACAACGAGATGATACTCACCTTCATGATGAGCCAGGCCCAGGCGGAAAGCGAATCCCTCAGCGGCAATGTGAGGTGGGGCCACCGGAAGAACTTCAAGGATGGAAAGGTCTATTACCACTGCAAGACCTTCCTCGGCTACCGCTGGGGTGCGGACGGACAGCCGGAGATCGACCCGGAGCAGGCAGCCATTGTCCGGCGCATCTTCTCCCGGTTTCTGCTGGGACACAGCGTCCGGCAGATCACCACCGACCTGATGGCGGATGGGATCAAAACAGCCACAGGGAAAACAGTGTGGCATGACAGCGTGGTCCAGAAGATGCTTTGCAATGAAAAATATATTGGTGACGCCATTCTCCAGAAGACCTACATTGCTGACCTGTTCACCAGAGAGAAGCGGGTGAACAACGGCGAGCTTCCCAAATACTATGTCCATGACTGCCACCCGGCCATCATTGACCGGGAGACCTTCCAAAAGGTACAGGAGGAGCTGGCCCGCCGGTCCAGTCTCAAGAAAACATCCTCCAAAGCGAAGACGCAGCTCGGGAAATACTGCGGAAAGTATGTGCTCAGCGAGCTGCTGGTCTGCGGGGAGTGCGGCAGCCCTTATCGCCGGGTGATCTGGACGCAGAAAGGGGTCAAACGGGTCGTCTGGCGGTGCCAGAACCGGCTGGAGCATGGCAGGAAGATTTGTAAGCAGTCTCCCACTCTGGATGAGGGCGACATCCACGACGCCGTCATCTCCGCTATGAACGAGCTGTTCCGGATGCAGGCCGCCAAGGACGCGGTGAAAGCCGGTATTGCGGCCGTCCTTGCCGGAGAAGAACAGACGATGAGCCTGCCTGCCGTGGAGCTTCAGATCCGGAACCTGCAGGAACGACAGCTGGAGCTGTTCCAGCTGATCGTCAGTGCCGGCGCTGACTGTACCGACTATGATGAGGAGCTTCAACAGGTCAACATAGCCAAGACGAGGCTCATGGCCCAAAAAGCGGAGCTGGAAAAGGAACAGCGAGGCGCAGCGGCCTTCGAGAGCAGGCTGGCAGAACTTGACATGGCATTGGAGCAGGCCAGCGGTACCCTTACGGATTTTGATGAACTCACCGTCCGTCAGCTGGTCAGCAACATCAAGGTGTTGGACAAGGATAGCCTGCTCATCTGCTTCAAGGACGGAACAGAGATCACTCAGGCCATGCAAAGGAGGCAGGCCGCATGATCTATATCACCGGTGACACCCACGGCGGCTTCCAGCGGTTCGGAAGCAAATACTTCCCCCAGCAAACGCAGATGGGCCGAAATGACTACATGATCATCTGTGGTGATTTTGGAGGGCTGTGGGACGGCGGCCAGAAAGACCAGCATTGGCTGGACTGGCTGGCTGAGAAACCCTTCACCACCTTGTTTGTGGATGGAAACCATGAAAACTTTGATCTGCTGAATGCCCTGCCGGAAAAAGAATGGCACGGCGGCAGAGTACATGAGGTGAGGGAAAATATCCTCCACCTGATGAGAGGCCAGATATTCACCTTCAGCGGTCTCACATGGTTCACGATGGGAGGAGCCTCCTCCCACGACATTCAGGATGGCGTCCTTGATCCGGAGGACCCCGACTTCGAACAAAAGTATTGGCTGCTGCGCCGAATGCGGGGAATGTTCCGGGTCAAAGGACGCTCCTGGTGGGCGGAAGAAATGCCAAATGCCCGTGAATATGTAGAGGCACTGAAAAATCTGGAGCAGGTAAACTGGAAGGTAGACTGCATCCTGTCCCACTGCGGTCCCAGCAGTGTCGTGCGGAAAATCGACCCCTCCTATGGAAGTGACCAGCTCACCGATTTTCTGGAAACGGTCAATCAGCGGTGCCAGTTTACATACTGGTTCTTCGGGCATTACCACGACAACCGGATCATCAATGACAGATATATCCTCCAGTGGGAGCAGATTTCCGGATTAGAAATTTGAGTAAACGAGAAAATCATAACAGTGCCGCACAGAAATTGCTCTGTGCGGTACTGCTTACAACAATATAACCCCTTATAACCCCTTGAATATATAAGAGGAATGGGGTATAATAAATTTAGCAGAATGGAGGTGCGGTATGAAAGAAAAGATTCAGGAACTGGAGCGGCAGATCGCCGCCCTTCCCATCGGCTATATTTCCAAGAAGACGATCAACGGAAAGACGCGCTACTATCATCAGTGGACAGAAAATGGGAAGAAGCACAGCCAATATCTGCGGGATGGCGAACTGGAGCCGCTGCAGGAGCAAATAGAGCAGCGCAAAGTATTGCAGGCACAGCTGAAAGAGCTGCAAGCCAAGATGCCCAAAGTGCGCCAGCCAAAGTTGGACTTTGAAACCAGTGTAATTGTTGGTAAAGGATTGGCCGCCATGTCGCAGGGCGTAAAGGGCTGGGGCCTCCGTGACTGCTTCGGGCAATTGGAGGATTATCTCTACAGCAATGAAAGCGACAGGGTCTGCCTGGTTTTTGGCCTACGCAGGACCGGAAAGACTACCATGCTCCGGCAGGCCATCGCCCGAATGAGCAAAGAGGATCTCAGCCGCACGGCCTATATCAAAGCCCGCAGAAGCGATACCATGGCCATGATGAACCGGGATCTGAAAAAACTGTTCGATGCGGGCTTCCGCTATGTATTCATTGATGAGGTCACCCTGATGCGGGATTTCATCGATTCTGCGGCTCTCTTCTCCGATGTGTTTGCGGCGATGGGAATGAAGATCATCCTCTCCGGTACGGACTCCCTCGGTTTTTGGCTGGCGATGGATCAGGAGCTCTACGACCGGGCAAAGCCCATCCACACCACCTTCATCCCATACCGGGAATACAGCCGCCTGCTGGGGATCGACAGCATTGATGAATATATCCGCTATGGCGGGACGCTGCGGGCCGGTGAGCTTGCTTTTGATGATGAAGATGTCAACGCCCAAGACGCCTCCTTCCGGGATGATGAGTCCACACGGCGGTACATCGATACAGCGATCTGCAAAAACATTCAGCATTCCCTGGCCTGCTATGAGGCAGGCGGACATTTCCGCCACCTGTACTCTCTGTATGAGGCCGGTGAGCTGACCAGCGCCATCAACCGGATTATCGAGGACATGAACCACCGGTTCCTGCTCTCGGTTCTGACCGATGACTTCCAATCTCACGATCTACGGCTGACCGCCTCGAATCTTCGGAAAGAGCGTGACCCCGAAAAGCGTACCGAGATATTGGATCATATCGATACGGAATCGGTCACCCAGCGCCTGATGGAGCTGCTGGATATCCGCAACAAAGAGGAACAGTCCATCGGTATCACAGATACCCATATCCGGGAGATCAAAGAGTATCTCTCCGCATTGGAACTGATCGTAAACTGTCCCATTGAAACCGCTGACCCAGGAGCAAAGTCTGTGGAACACATCCTGTTTACCCAGCCGGGGATGCGATACTGTCAGGCACAGGCTCTTGTCCACTCGCTGATGAAGGACGAGACCTTTTCAGCTCTCAGCGAATTGGAGAAGACCCAGGCTGCGGGCAGGATCCTCGAAGAAGTACGGGGACGGATGCTGGAGGATATTGTCCTGCTGGAAACCATGAAGTCGGCTGACAGAGAACACCGGGTGTTCAAGCTGCAGTTTGCGGTCGGCGAGTTTGACATGGTGATCTATGACGAGAAGGAAAACTGCTGCGAGATTTTCGAGATCAAACACAGTGACAAACAGGTTCCCGCACAATACCGGCATTTGGCCGATCAGGAAAAATGCGATAAAACTGAGCGGCGATTTGGCCCGATCCGGGGACGCTATGTCCTGTATCGGGGTGAGGATGCCGCACTGGAAAATGGAGTGCAGTACCGGAATGTGGAACGCTATCTGAACGATCTGCCTGAGATGGATATTACCCCTGTGCAGGAAGCTGGCATTGAGCAGACCGGCCCTGTTTTATAAGCTGCGGCGCCTTCTGCACCAAAAACAAAAATATCGATTTTAACCGTCCTTTGCAAAAGGGGTTAAGTTCTTACAGGACTTAACCCCTTTTTTGTTGTCGCTTTTTTCTGATTATTATGTTATCATTATGGTACTCTGAAGATAGGTGGTGGACAGCGTGAATCCTGACTCAAAGGCAGATAAAAGGCCTTTTGCGGAAAAACATTCAAAGTTGAATTTCTTGTTTGGTTTGCTATTGCTATTGTTTCTTATTGTCGCATTTGGTTTCGCAGTGTATATCATTGTAAAATACATTGCTACTGGTGTGACCTCCGCTGCAAATTGGTTAGCCTCCCTCGCTTCAAAACTTGACGCAGTTGTTATAGTGGCTTTAATTACTGGTTGTGTTTCCATTGTTGGTGTTTTGATAAGCTCAATTGTTGCAAAGCGCATTGAATACAAGCGAAGCCGGCAAGAATATCTTGCTAAAAAGCGTGAAGAACCCTATGGCCAGTTTGTTGATATGGTTTATAAAATTCAGCAGAACACTAAAAAAGGCGATAGCTATACAGAAGCACAGATGTTGAAAGATTTGTCACAGTTTTCAAAACAAATCACCCTTTGGGGTTCTTCAAGGGTAGTAAATAAATGGGTGAAATTTCGTGAAAACGGTACAAATCCAGAATTAGCCCAAAAGAATCTTTTGTTATTAGAAGATATTATGAATGAAATGAGAAAGGATTTGGGTTTAAGAAAAACAAAAAAAGGAAATCTTCTTGCTTTCTTTGTCAGCGATATTAAGAAGGCTATTAAATCAATGAAATAGCTTTCAATTGGGATAAATACCTCTTGCCGACTGCCAGCAAACCATTGATATATCTGCGTTTTCTGAAATCCTATAATTACACTCGGACCATAATGTGGAGACAAAACAGATGTCTCCTGCGAAAAGCCCGATTATATCGGGCTTTTTTGCTACCCAAACGGCGATTTTTCTCTGTACCAAAACGCAGATGTAAAATCGCCGTTTTCCCTTTGTGGATAGACTTGAACTCCCGAAAAGTAAATATCAGATACACAGGCAGATAGAAAGCAAAAATCTATCTGCCTTTTTTATTACCCTGAAAAGGAGAAATCAAATATGCTACAGAAAGAATGAGCCAAACGCCTCAAGGCTCGGTACGACGCCAAGATGGACGGAAGCGGATGGTTAGAGGTGTCCTCGGACGGCATCCCCCTCTGCCGGATCGACAGTATGCTGAGAACGCCCAACTGCCCGTTCGTGCTTTTCGTCGGCACAAAGAAACTGGTCAAGCGAAAGGAGTTTGAACAGTTCATCAGTGAAAAACTGGTGATATAAGTGGCTACGGAAGATTTTCAAATAAGTGGAGAGTTTTTTCACACGATAGCTTGAGAAGGAGGACCTTATATGCTATAATTTATCTGTAGTAGTGCGTCCTTTTTCGCAAGCGCGGAAGGGATACAATTGATACCCACTTATATAAGCTCTGCGACGAAGCGGGGATCAAGCACTTTTGTATGCACGCTTTACGCCATACCTATGCTACACGGGCAATCGAGCGCGGGATGCCGCCCAAGGTGTTGCAGAAGCTGCTGGGTCATGCCAGTATCAAGACCACGATGGACAAATACGTCCATGTGACCGATGACTCCCTCTTTCAAGCTGTGCGCCAATTTGAAGAAGCAAAAAGCGCGTAAAAAGGTGAGTAAATCACCCGTCAAAAAGTTTATAATTGAAGAAAGTTCTAAAAATCGCGAGATTAAACCGTCATTCCGCAACTTTCTTCCTCGAAAATAAAGGAGAAAATGAAACTATGAAATTAGGTATCGTGGGCCTGCCCAACGTGGGCAAATCGACACTGTTCAACGCCATCACCAACGCCGGTGCGGAGAGCGCCAACTACCCCTTCTGCACCATCGAGCCCAACGTGGGCATGGTGGCTGTGCCGGATAAGCGGCTGGACAAGCTGGCGGAGATGTACGAGCCCGATAAAAAGACCCCTGCCGTCATCGAGTTTGTGGACATAGCGGGCCTGGTGAAAGGCGCCAGCCAGGGCGCGGGCCTGGGCAACAAGTTCCTGGAAAACATCCGCCGCACCGACGCCATTGTCCATGTGGTGCGCTGCTTCGACGACGAGAACATCATGCATGTGGTGGCCGATGCCGGCACCAACGTGCCGGTGGATCCCCTGGGAGATATCGAGACCATTGACCTGGAGCTGATCATGGCGGACCTGGAGATGGTGAACCGCCGGGTGGAGAAGGCCGCCAAGGCCGCCAAGGGCGACAAGAAATTCCTCCATGAGGCGGAGGTGTTCCGGGCTCTGGCGGAGCATCTCAACGCCGGTAAGTCCGCCCGCACCTTCGACTGCGGCCCGGAGGACCGGGCTATCGTGGAGACGGCGGACCTGCTGAGCCTGAAGCCCATCATCTACGCCGCCAACATGGACGAGGACGGCTTCGCCCTGGTGGACGCCATGTTCGCGGCGGAATGACCGCCGCATCCAAATAGAAGGAGGTAAACCCCTATGTCCAAGCCCCTGATTGCCATCGTGGGCCGGCCCAACGTGGGCAAGTCCATGCTGTTCAACAAGATCATCGGCCGGCGCCTCTCCATCGTGGAGGATACTCCCGGTGTCACCCGTGACCGCATTTATGGGGAGTCCGATTGGAACGGCCGCAAGTTCCGCCTGGTGGATACCGGCGGTATCGAACCCAATACCGACAACCAGATCCTTGCCTTCATGCGGGAGCAGGCTCAGATCGCCATCGACAACGCCAACGTCATCATCTTCGTCACCGATATCAAGACCGGCATGACCGCCGCCGACCAGGAGGTGGCCGGGATGCTCCAGCGCTCTAAGAAGCCCATTGTGCTGGCGGTGAACAAGATGGACTCTGTGGGCGCGGTCGACCCGGATTTCTATGAGTTCTACAACCTGGGTCTGGGCGACCCCATCGCCGTGTCCGCCGTCCACGGCCACGGCACCGGCGACCTGCTGGATGCCTGCCTGCAATACTTCCCCCCAGAGGACGAGGAGGAAGAGGACAGCGATGTCATTCAGGTGGCCATCATCGGCAAGCCCAATGTGGGCAAGTCCTCCCTCACCAACCGCATTCTGGGCCAGCAGCGGGTCATCGTCAGCAACGTGGCCGGCACCACACGGGACGCCATCGACAGCTACTTTGAAAACGAGACCGGCAAGTATAACTTCATTGACACCGCCGGTATGCGGAAAAAGTCCAAGGTGGACGACAACATCGAAAAATACAGCGTCCTGCGGGCCACCATGGCCATCGAGCGCAGCGATGTGTGCCTCATCATGATCGACGCACAGGACGGTGTCACGGAGCAGGATACCAAGGTGGCGGGTCTGGCCCACGAGGCCGGCAAGGCCTGTATCATCGTGGTGAACAAGTGGGATCTGGTGGAAAAGGACGACAAGACCATGGACCGGATGCGGGAGGATATCCGCCGGGACCTGAGCTATATGACCTACGCCCCCATCGTGTTTATCTCCGCCCTGACCGGCCAGCGTGTCACCCGGCTCTTCGAGCTCATCAACTACGTCCGGGAGCAGTCCTCCATGCGGATCACCACCGGGATGCTCAACTCCGTTCTGGCGGACGCACAGACCCGTGTCCAGCCTCCCACGGATAAGGGCCGCCGCCTGAAGATCTATTATATGACGCAGACGGGTGTCAAGCCGCCGTGCTTTGTCGTGTTCTGCAACAGTAAGGAACTGTTCCATTTTTCCTACCAGCGCTATCTGGAAAACCAGATCCGCGCCGTGTTCGGTCTGGAGGGCACGCCCATCCGCATGGTCATCCGGCAGAAGGGAGAGCAGGAATGATCCCCGGACTGCTCGCGGCCATCGCCGTTTTCTCCTACCTGCTCGGCGGACTCAACGGGGCGATCATCGCATCGAAATACGTCTTTCACCGCGACGTGCGCGACGAAGCCCGAATGCGGTTTGTTTTATTTGATTGCAAATAAAATGTATTTTATTTGGTAATCAACAAAGAAATGTTTAATTTCGGATCAGGAGGAAAACTTCTTCCGGCCCTGTTCCGGGAATTTTCAGAACTCTCGGAACAGGGTTCGACCGAAAACCCTGAAATTAATCCGTTATGAAACATTTCAGACTTTTTTCACTGTTCTTCGGTTGCTGGCTATTAGCTAGTTGTACGGCCGATCCGGGCACGGAGCCGGGGCCTTTCGGTGAAAACCCTCCGACTGCTGAAAATCCGCATGCAGTCCCTGTCGAACAGGCTCTCGAAGAGTTGCAATCCGTCCTCGAAGAGATCGATACTCCCGCGGAAGATGGCGCTGTCACCCGCAGCGAAGCCACGGCCGACGTGGAGGATCTGCTCTACATCGTCAATTTCGAGAACGAGGCGGGCTATGCCATTCTGGGGGCCGACGACCGGTTGGAGCCGGTCTATGCGGTCGTCGATGAAGGAAGCCTCACGACCGAAGAGTTCCGGTATGCCGTAACGGTTACTCCCGAACAGGCCGAAGCGGACGGTGAGTTGGTATTCCCCCTGCAAATGGTTGCACAGGCCGCGATCGGAGGTGTCGATACCGGCGGTGGCGGAAACGGCATCGTCGGAGGCCCTATTACCGATATAGAACATTGGTGGCCGGAAGGACAACAACCTGTCGGTATTGACTATGAACCTTGGGAAACCAAAGAACAATCAGGCATTCTCCTCAAAACCCGATGGAACCAAACCAAACCATATAATTATTTATGCCCAATTGAAAATGGCAAAAACTGTTTTGCCGGATGTGTCCCGGTAGCAGTTGCACAAATTTTAGTTTTCAACGCTTTAAATTATAATAAAAAATTTTATCAAATAGGAGATCAGCTTTTGAATGAAGCCATGTGGCTTAATATCGAAGAAGCGGTAACACATCCCCAGTTAGTGAAACCTGTTGTAAGTGGGGAATCCATGAATGCCCAAACATGGGCTGTAGCCTATTTCATCAATAAAATGGGAGAGGCAGTTGGTGTGAAATACCACAGTGACGACGGAGGTTCTCCCGCCCCAACGAAAAACGTAGTGAAGTTACTCCAATATTTGGGTGACATAGGATTAGGCTATTCAAATATAGCTTTATCGCCTATAACTACCGACAAAGTTCGGGATATGATTTTCGTGAAAAAACTTCCATTTTATTATTCCGGGAAGAGCAGTACTAATAGTCACGCATGGGTATTGGACGGTTGGTTGCTCCGTGAAAGACGCGTGATAACCAGATATGCTTTTTTGCCTACTCAATACCACACAGAGTCGAAAGAATTTGTGCATGCCAATTTCGGCTGGGGAGGACAAAAAGACGGATACTATACATTCAATGCGTTCTATACAGACAGGGGACCTGTCAGCCCGCAGTCAATAGAAGACAGAGATTACGATCATGATTTTTCGGCCGTCACTTATAATTTGAGCAAATGAAAAAGTTATTGATTTATATTTTTTTGAGTAGTCTGGTTGGTTGCAACGAACCGGAGGAGTGGATTGGAAATGGATCCGGCTATTCGAAATATCTCGTTCAAAATTATGTGGACGGGAGCTATGTTTTATACGGCATGCTGGCTGAAAAACCATCGACGCTCTATTCCATGTCCGGATTTCAGGTACTTCTGGAGGATCCGGTGTACTATCAGACACCGGAACAGGAGGGGGCGCAGCATACCGACGATTTTCTTCGAATCGCAGAGCGCAATCACGATACGGAATACAACAATCTGAAGTCGCTTCCATGGTCGGATTTGACCGCATTCGCAGACAATTTCACCGGCATAAAAGTTACCAGCGACAAAGATTGGAGCGCCAAATACCCGGCAGGATCGCCGTTGAACGATAAAATGGGAGTTCGGTATGTAAGCTATGCCGAATACATAGAGAACGATTATCATTCTTATTCCGATCTTGGGAAAGAAATTCTATTTCTATACAACA
>OHPM01000575.1_pt1 | contig 11747 bp, 8 predicted proteins | sample 1577721 | NCBI WGS metagenome assembly OHPM01 (sample SAMEA3879558, study PRJEB24766) | human gut metagenome | biome: human-associated habitat; feature: feces | place: USA | collected 1985/1987 | reverse complement strand
CTTGGAACAAATCCCAATAAAGATTTCCTTCTACCGGATAGCCAGCTGCAGAATAGAGGTGTTCCGGAGTCTGCATGCTTTCCTCTGTTGCATAATAATAAACCGGGTCTTCGTCTGCTCTGGAACCGAAACGTTCCGTCATCAAACTATAGACAGAGCCATCAATCACATCATTGCCATAAGCAATTGCTTTTTGATAGGCAGCTGGTGCCTCTCCACCTTTACCACCTTCTTCCAATGCTATACCCTTATCAATATACAACTGGCAAAGATTATGCTGAGCCGCACCTCTAACCAGACGTCCCATTGTTCCAGTAGTTTCCGGCAAATCATTCAAGATCGCTTCCAACTCGTCAATAGCATATTGATAAGTTTCCAGACGACTACTGCGCTTAAAATCATAACGTGGAGTTGTCGTAATTTCCGTTACAAGAGGAACACCTCCATATAATTCACCCAAATTCCGATAAGCAAAAGCCCTGAAAAAACGAGCCTGAGCCATCACATAAAGCTTTTCAGCTTCCGAAGTCCAAGATATCTGAGGAAGTTCTGCCGCATACAAAGCAAGATTCGCTTTCGATATTAACTGATACCAATGTGAATAATTAATATAAAAAACTTCCGTAGTTGAATTCAATATACTATAATCATTGAAACGGTTACTACGACGGATAGTCGCCACATCAAACATATCCGTTCCATTCCCTCCACGAAAGACAAAGGCAGTATTACTTTCTTCAGTCATACACATCATAACACGTACATGGGAATAGCAGCCGACCAACACTTGATCAACCTGTTCAGAAGTAGAGAAGACATTATCTATCGTATAAAATGTTTCAGGATCTTCTTCCAAAAACTTAGAATCATTACAGCTACCAAGTAAACAAACACTCAACAAGCCACAAACACTATATTTTAATACATTTTTCATTTCCGTATATTTTATCTGTTAGAAACTGATATTTGCACCCAAAGAAAATGATGTCAATACAGGATAAGTATTTTCGCTAACGGTAACACCAACCTCAGGATCTCCTCCCTGCCATTTGGTTATCGTAAATAAGTTTTTCGCCGTAAAGAATACTTTCAAATTTTGGATATTTACTTTTTGCACCCAAGGTTCACGGAATGTATATGACAAGGTCACATCCTGCAAACGAACGAATGCCCGGTTTTGCAATCCTAAGAAACGTCCGCCATCATCATTAAATGTAGCTGCTGGATATTCATTACTTTTATTCTCAGGAGTCCACCAAGGTATATAGATACCATTAGTATTGAATCTACCGGAGCCATTTGTCAAATAAGCGCCTTTATTAGACTTTTGATAATATCCACCGCCGCCAAATGTGCCGGTCAGCATAAAGTATAAATCCCAATTTTTGTATGTAATCGTGTTACTCATATTCAACTTGAAGTTAGGCGTAGAATATCCCAAAATAATACGGTCTGCAGAAGTAATCACTCCATCATTGTCCATGTCTTTATATTTAGGGATACCTGGAGTCGCACCATTCGCTTTCATATATTCAACATCCGTCTCTTGTACTATGCCATCTTGCAGATAACCATAGATAGCCCCTAAAGGCTTCCCTATAAAACGAGAGTTCGAGATATCGTCATCTTCTCTCCCATCACCATCTAAATCTTCACCGTATAGATGGATCAATTTATTGCGGTTCAGCCAAAATGTCAAGTTTGTCGTCCAATACCAATCCTGTGTATCGATATTCACGGAACGAATTGTCAATTCGACCCCTCTGTTATTAACCTGCCCCATAGAGGACTTCATATTTTTAAAACCTGTCATAACAGGGATATCTCTCGTAAATATCTGATCTGTTGTTTTAGAAAAATAAAGATCCAGATCTACAAACAAGCGGCTACCTAACCAAGCAGATTCAAAACCTGTATTCCAAGATTCTGTCGTTTCCCAACCTAAATTGGCATTGCCAAGTGCTTTCTGATTCAATCCATAGATAATATCGCTGCCCCCAAACTCATAGCGAACACCACCAGAAGCACCATTGTTAATAGTCGACAATGTTCCATAAGGATCCAACCCCTGATTACCGTTCTTACCCCAGGATAACTTCAATTTCAAATCATCTAAATATGAAATTGAAGACATAAACTTTTCACTGCTCAATCTCCAGGCACCACCAAATGCAAAGAAATCTCCCCACTTTTGATTAACCCCAAAAACAGAAGCTCCATCACGACGATAAGAACCGGTAAAGAAGTAACGATCATCATATGAATAAGATGCACGTCCCAAATATCCGATATTGGAACGCTGGTTATTATCCATATTGACTTTCTGGACTGTAGCTTTATGCAAACCATTTATACCTAAAGTCGTATTACCATTTGCGGCAAAGTTTGAACCAGTAGTTTCTATCATCTCGTATTTTTTCCTATCACGCGTAGCAACGGCAGTCAGATCAATTGAATGTTTTCCAAATGTATTTTTATAGTTCAGGATATTATCGATCACCCAACTGTCTGTCGTATTATTATTAATCTTTCCATTCGCGCTTGCTAACAAACTTTGGAGCGTCGCTGGGGAATAACGGGTTTCATCATCATAAGCACCTTCCTTAACAAAATACCCTTCATAATAGAAATCTCCAGACTGGTTTTTGCTTAAGTTTCCGGCATAATTAAAACGATAGCTCAAACCTTCAACCCAAGGGAGTTTGACTACGGCATAAGCATTTGCACGGAAATTGTTTCGTATATCCTTATTGTCACGAACACTCTTGTCGGTATTCCACAAGGCATTTACACTCGACTGTGTATACGGGTATTTTTCCAACAATTTTTCCGACTCATTTCTATACATCACACCGTAAGGAGATGTTTGCGTAGCCTCACCAATGTTAGCTCCCACACCCGAATAATCAGACTTAGTAAATGCAGCATCCACACCGATCTGCAACCAACTTGTTATATCTGTATTGATTTTTGCCAAGGCCGTTATTCTATTATAATCATCGCCAATGACCACACCTTGATTATCCGAATAGGCAGCAGACAAATAGTAATTCATTTTCTCTCCAGCCCCGGAAACTGCTACTTGGTAATCCTGTACCCAACCTGTACGGGTTGACGCATCTAACCAATTTATCTCCCTGCCAGCTTCCATATTGGCCAATTCCTGAGGCTTCAACCAACTTAAATCCGAACTATTATTTCGCGCCATCACAGACTCAAGCCATTGTTCTCCTTTCATCAAATCCGGTTTATTCTGCCAAGTCTGCATACTACCCGTAGCATTAAAAGTGACAACAGGCTTTCCGGTTTTTCCTCTTTTAGTCGTTATAATAATCACGCCATTTGCCGAACGGGAACCATAGGCTGCGGCTGATGTCGCATCTTTCAATACATCATAAGAAGCGATATCATTCGGGTTTATATCATTGATGCTTCCCATAAAAATCACTCCGTCCACTACAATCAGCGGATCATTCGACCCGGATATGGACTTTTGTCCGCGCATCTGCATGCTCGGCTCCCCACCGGCAGAATTAGTCGCACCGATATCCAAACCTGAAACATTGCCTTTCAGAGATTCCAATGCATTCAAATTCGGAGACAGGGCAATCGGAGAATTTTCCAATTTAACGGAACTGACAGAACCAGTGAAATCTTTTCTTTTTGTCGTTCCGTAACCGATAACAATGACTTCATCCAACGTCTCCGTATCTTCCCTCAATAAGACATCCAACGTATTGTTCTTTCCTACCGGAATTTCCTGCGTAATATATCCGATATAGGAAACAACCAAAATACTGTTCGAACCCACTTCAAGCGAATATTGTCCATCGATATCCGTAATCGTTCCATTTGTTGTTCCCTTCTCAACAATATTTGCCCCAATTACCGGTTCACCGCTTTGGTCCTTAATAATACCGGTAATCTTCCGGGTATTCTGTTGGGTCGACGAAGATACATAACCGGGGGCAGATAGTACAATTTGATTGTTTTCTTTAATTATATAAGTGATCTGTACCTGTGACTTAATCTGTTCCAACACATCCCGGATATTTTCACCCTGGGCAGAAACCGAAATCTTTGTATTCAGACCGGATAGATTGTCATTATAGAAAAATCGATAATCACTTACTTTTTCAATTTCGCGAATCACCTCGCGAGTGGATTTGTTTTGCATGGATAAGGATATCTGTGCAGAAAGTATCGTACCCGAAACAAGGCAAAAACTTCCAATTGTGATTCCTTTCCGTAATAAATTCTTTAAGGTATTCATTTTTTTTAGAGTTCTCCATTAATTAGTAATAAATTAATCAGGTAACTTTGTGTCTGAAATCAAGTGGTGAGAAGCGATGATTTCAAATTAGCAAAATTACATTGCGTAGATCTCAGGTGTGTCTATCCTATTAGACACACCTGCGTTTCTTTATACTTCCTTCCCCATAGGCATTCTGTTTATGTTAATTCCATTCTGTTATTTTCTCTCCTCTATAATAATTTCGCCACCAACCTTTTTGTACATGATCGGTGCCGTAAGACTAATCAACTCAATCACATTGTCCAGACTATTATTTTTGATGACTCCGGAAAAACGATAATGCTTTACCTTTTCAGAAGTAAACCGTACTTTCACATTGTATAAACGATCCAACATTACAGCTACTTCTTCCATCGTTGCTCCCTTAAAAACAAGCTCATTATCCTTCCACATCCGGGCATAAGCCGCAAGGTCATCCGACACAATCATTCTACGCGAAGACTTATCAAAACTCAAACTCTCATCAGGCTTCAATATGACTTCATCTTTTCCTACCGACGTACGAACTTTTCCCTCGAAAAGAGTTGTTGTCAACTCTCCATCTTCCTGATAAGCTTTCACATTGAAAGTTGTACCTAACGCCTCGACCTCCATTTCTCCGGCTTTCACAATAAATCGCAAAGTGGTATCTTTGGCTACTTCAAAATAGCCTTCTCCAGACAAAACTACCTGGCGATTCCCTTTTCCATAATCACCATTATAGGTCAATTCCGTATGAGAATTCAACCAGACTTTTGTCCCATCCGGCAATATGACACTTGCCCGCTGTCCTTTATCGACTAAAACTTTATAGACCTGAGACGAATAATTTTCCGTTTTATCAACCAAATTCATATATAGATGAACAGAAGTCGTCAAGCCTAAAAGAAACACAACAGCCGCGGCATACGGCAACCATTGGCGAAACAGTCGCTTTCGAACTGATTTTTCTTCCATCTTCCTCTCTCTTCCTGCATGTATCCGGCTCTGAATATTCCGGAACATCCGATTCTGAATTTCGACCGGAAGTTCCTTTCCCTCCGCCTCTGTCCAAGAGTGTCGATAATGTTGAAACAACATCTCACGGACTTCAGGTTGTTTGAACCATGTCCTCAACTCATGTTCCTGTTCAGCAGGAAGTTCACCACGCATAAAGCAATCCAGCAACTCGATGTATATATCTTTTCTTTCCATCTTCTATATTGTATATCCTTCACAAGGGAAAATCACTTACAAAGGCATTTGTATTTAACACTGATTAACCAAATAGCAAAAAAGGAGTATTCACCTCTTATCTGAGGGCAGTTTGGAACGTAAATATTGAAAAGAGCGATAAAGCTGTGTCTCTACCGTTTTTTCTGAAATGGACAATTTATGGGCAATTTCTTTATTTGATAGTTGTTCAAGGCGGCTTAAACGAAATATTTCTCTTCGGGCGGGAGGAAGGTTTTCAATTAAATGGTCAATATATTCAAGAAGGGAATTCACTTCATGTTGTTGTTCTTCCTTTGAATTGTCGCTTAGATCAATATTCTCAACATGCAACGTTGCATGTTGAGACAGACGGAATTCCGTCTCCTTAAAAACTAAATGCCTGGCAATCGTAAAAAGATAAGCCGTAATCCCCAACTCTAGTTCTATCTGCTCATGCTTTTCCCAAATTTTCAGAAAGACATTCTGTGTCAAATCCTCTGCGAGAGATTTATCAAACAATAAAGAGTTAATGAAGTTATACACTTGAGGGCTATAAGTCCAATACAAATCCTCAAAAGCTTTTTCTTCACCAGCTTTCAAGCGTTTTAATAAATCTTCATTGACTCTCATTTTATGTCGTTTTTTGTAAATATGCATTAGACAAATTTACCCAAGTATATACAATAAACTATATACTTGGGTAATATATTTAGAGGAGACCACTATCTCCACAAAAAATTACAACGATTCAATATCCGAACAATTCTTCCTGTGTCAGTTTCTGAATCGGACCATATTGTGACAAACCTTTCAGATCGAGATCCTTTTCATCGCCTAATACACAATAGATATAGGTACGCCCTTTCACCCATTTTTCCTGGAATGCCTTGATTTCAGGCAATGTCATTGTCTGCGCCTTCTCGAACAGTTCTTTACGACCGTCCGTGTTCAGACCTAAATCCTGGGCATTCAGATAAGACCAAAGAACATCCGATTTGGTAATACGCTCCGTACGCAAACGGGTAATGAGAGCATCTTTAGCCAAGTTGAACGCTTTTTCTGATTCCGGCATATTATTGATAATTTCATCGAAAGCTTTCATCGCATCAATCATCTTATCATTCTGAGTCGCAATGAACGTACGGTATACATACGGATATTTCAGTTTGGACGGAGTAATAAGGAAAGCTCCTGCAGAATAAGCCAGCCCACGCGATTCACGCATTTCCTGAAATACGATCGCGTTCATGCCGCCACCGAAGTATTCGTTATACATATTCAATGTAGGTTGGATAGCCGGATCGAACTTTTCACCTCGGTTAGAGACAGCAGAGTAATAAATCTGTTTAGCATCATACTGTGCAAGCAGAACTCTATTTTCAGGAGTTTCCTGCTGGCTGAACTCAATTGCTGCCGGAACCGGTTGCAACTGTTCAGGGACATTATGATATTGTTTGATGATGTCCAGAACGGCCTGTGGTTTTTCCGGACCATAATACAAGATCTTATGATCGAATGAGTTGATCTTATGAATGCGATCGACCAGTTCCTGCGGGTCCATCTGCTGCAACTCGGCAGTTGTCAGTACATTTGTAGCAGGAGACTTCGGCCCCCAGATAGCATACTGGATCAGTTTGTTGAAATTCTGTCCCTGGTTCAATTTAGCATCAGTCCTTTTTTTCAAGATATCACCTGCAAGGTTTCCATAAGCCTCCTTATTAACCTGTGCATCGGCCAAGATCTCTTCAAACAGAGCCATTGCCTTCGGCATGTTCTCTTTCAAACCTTCCAGCATCACATATGTGCGGTCTGAACCTGGGAATACATTGAAATAACAAGCCAGTTTGTAGAATTCTTCATTGATTTCCTTCAGACTCATTTTAGATGTGCCCAAATACTTCATATATTCGAAAGCGGTGCCCATTGCCTTATCGTTATTCGTACCCATATCGAATACATACATCAGAGAGAAGAGATCATTGGAAGTATTCTCCTTATACAATACCGGAATATTGGATTGGGCGGTCAGTTTTTGCAAATCCTTACTATAATCCAAGAATACCGGTTCGATCGGAGCCACTTTTGAAGCTTGTATTTCTTTCAAGAACAGACTTGAACTATCGCGATTCATCACGATCGGAGTGATTTTAGGTTTGTCGATCTTCTTTTCGTTCGGGTCTTTACCTTGTCTTTTATAGATGAGCGCATAGTTGTCACCGAAATATTTGTTGGCAAAATCGACGATCTGTTGCTTTGTCACTTTGCTCATGCGATCTAACGAAGCGACTTCATCTTTCCAATCGACACCGTCGATGAAAGAAGAGACAAACATATCGGCACGACCGTCGTTACGATCCATCCGGTACATTTGCATCAGTTTATAGTTATTGATAGCAGCTTCCAGCAAGCCTTCGTCAAACTCACCTTTCTTTAGCTTATCAATTTCAGCCAGGAATAGGTCTTTTACTTCATCCAAAGTCTGTCCCTGTTTCGGACGACCACTAATAACAAATGCATTATAATCGGACATTCCGTATGTTCCGGCATAACAACTTAGTACTTTCTGTTGCTGAACCAAATCGATATCCAACAAACCTGCTTTACCGTTATTAATAATTTCGCCTGTCAGATTCAGCAAATCCTGGTCAGGAGAAGCAGCTCCCGGGAAACGCCAACCCAAAGTCACATTTTCAGCATCGACACCCAACACTTCTTTTATAACCGGTGCTTTAATCGGAGACTCATGCGTTACTGGCAACTTCGGCAGATTGGGATTCGGTTTCAAATGGCCAAAATATTTATTGATCGTCTCGATCATCTGGTCCGGATCAAAATCACCGGACAGACAGATTGCCATATTATTAGGGACATACCAAGTTTTATGGTAGTTTTTGATATTCGTGATAGACGGGTTCTTCAGGTTTTCCTGTGTTCCGAGAACAGTCTGCGTCCCGTATGGATGATCGGGGAAAAGAGCGGTCAGAACAGCTTCATACACTTTACGGCCATCACTGGTAAGAGACATGTTCTTTTCTTCGTACACAGTCTCAAGCTCCGTATGAAAGCCACGGATTACATTGTTTTCAAAACGGTCCGCCTGTATCTTGGCCCAGTTGTCAATCTGGTTGGAAGGAATATCTTCCACGTAGACTGTCTGGTCAAAGCCGGTATACGCATTTGTTCCAGTTGCACCAATAGCAGACATCAGTTTATCATATTCGTTCGGAATTGCCAATTTCGAAGCCTCATAAGAAACACTGTCGATCTGATGATAAATAGCCTGGCGTTCTGCCTCATCAGTAGTCTTACGATACACCTCAAAAAGCTGTTCGATCTGATCGAGCATCGGTTTTTCCTGTTCGTAATTCTGCGTGCCGAACCGCTGAGTTCCTTTAAACATCAAGTGTTCAAAATAGTGTGCCAGCCCGGTCGTTTCGGCAGGATCGTTTTTACCTCCCACGCGAACGGCAATATACGTTTGAATACGTGGGGTCTCTTTATTCACAGTCATATACACTTTCAGACCGTTATCCAAAGTATAGATACGGGCTTTCAGAGGATCGTTCGGGACCGACTCGTATTTAAACGGGGAAGTCTCTGCACATGCAGTTGCCAAAAGGAGAAGAAAGGCTAACTGAAGAAACTGAATCGTTTTACGCATAAATTTTAGATTTAGATAATTACATGCGTCAAATATATACAATTTAAAATAAAAATAGCTCTTATCCGAAAAAAAACAGAACAAGAGCCGATTTTTTCGGATAGGAGCTAATATATGCTCGTACAAAGATTATATTTACATTAAAGGCCGAACGCTTCTTTTACTTTATCGACATAATCCAGTTTTTCCCAGGTAAACAGTTCCACTTCGCAAACGGTCGGTTCCGGATTATAACGAGAAGTAAATGTTTTTGTCACAACCTGCGGTTTACGTCCCATATGACCGTAAGATGCAGTTTCCAGATAGATCGGGTTACGCAATTTCAAACGTTCCTCGATTGCTTTCGGGCGCATGTCAAACAGATTCCAGATCTTTTCTGCAATCTCTCCGTCTGTCATTTTCACGTTAGCACGGCCGAATGTATTCACGAAGATATTCATTGGCTTAGCCACACCGATCGCATACGAAACCTGTACTAGCATTTCATCAGCCACGCCAGCGGCAACCAAGTTCTTTGCAATATGACGAGCAGCATAAGCAGCAGAACGGTCTACTTTCGAGGGGTCTTTTCCAGAAAATGCTCCACCACCATGACGAGCAGAACCTCCATATGTATCAACAATAATCTTTCTTCCTGTTAATCCAGTATCTCCATGAGGACCACCAATGACAAAGCGTCCTGTAGGATTGATATAAACTTTATAATCGGTGTTCATATCATATTTTTTGACTACTTCTTTCATAATCACATTTTGAATATAATCTTTAAACTCCACTTCATTAAAATCATCATCATGTTGAATAGACATCAAGATTGTATCAATACGAGGTTGCATTGGATCAGTGTAATCAACAGTTACCTGAGATTTCATATCAGGACGAGCCCATTTGAATTCACCAGCATGTCTTTTTTCTGTTGCATAACGAACCAAATGGTGAGCAATAGAAACAGGCAAAGGCATATATCCTTCTGTTTCATTACAAGCAAACCCAAACATGATGCCCTGGTCTCCTGCACCACCAACTTCAACATTTGTTCCTAAAGCAATATCACTTGATTGACTATCCATCACAACTTCAACACGACAATTATCACAATCAATTCCTAAATCAGCACTTGTATAACCAATTTTTCTTAAAACCCCTCTTGCAATCTCTTCATAATTGACTTTAGCATTGGTAGTAATTTCTCCACCAATAACTAATAAATCAGTTGTTGTGAAGCATTCACAAGCAACCCTTGAATAAGGGTCTTCCTTTAAACATGCATCCAAAATTGCATCACTAATCTGATCGCAAACTTTGTCTGGATGCCCTTCTGAAACCGATTCAGATGTAAACAGTATTTTTTCCATTCTTTTCTTTCCTCCCACATTCAATAAAAAAAGCTTTCAAGAGGAAAGCTTTAAGGCTTCCTCTTATTGTTCAAGTAAACTTGCTAGGTCAGGCACCTTCTTTATTAAGGGTTGCCACCACTTCGTCGATCCTCATCTCGTGGTTCTGAATAAGAGCTTCTATTATTGATAAAATTTTGTTAATTCATCATGATCCAAGGATGTCATAGCTTCTATAAGTTCCATATCCAATCCTAAATCATATAGTATTGCAGCTATTTTTAACTGCTCCTGTTTTCTTGTATTCATAACATCACCTCTTATAGTTTATCCCTAAAAAGGAGACATTATTCTACAAATCAAGACTTTTTACATTATATGCGAACACTCTCTATAAATCAAGAGATATTTTCACACAATAAGATTATAACACATATTTTTGACAATTTTTCTCAAATTTGTCTCAATTTTATTTTTCTTTTAACAAATCCCTAATTTCAATAAGTAATTCCTCAGTCGTTGGTCCTTTTTCTTCCCTCATATCTTCTTTCTCTTCCTTTTGTCGCAATGAAGATATCTTCACTATAAACTTTAACATCAAAAAAATAACAAGGGCAATAATTAAAAAATCAATAACATTCTGCAGAAAACTTCCATACATTAAAGAAATTCCCTGACTTCCATCAACGGGTTCCTTCAAAACAATAGAAAGTCCAGAAAAATCAGTTGCACCAGTCATCAGAGTCACAATCGGCATAATGATATCATTGACAAGTGACGAGACAATTTTACCAAAAGCACTCCCAATAATGACACCAACTGCCATATCAATTACATTTCCCTTAACTGCAAACTCTTTAAATTCACTTATCAATTTTTTCATTAAATCGCTTGTACCTCTAGAACACCAGGGACTTCTTCAATTAAGATTTGTTCAACACCATCTTTAAGAGTTGCATCAAGCATTGTACATCCAGCACAGGCTCCATGCATCTGGACATAAACAATTCCGTCTTCAAACTTTATAAATTCAATATCTCCACCATCTCTTTGTAAATATGGTCTCAATTTATGGATAACTTTTTTAATTTCTTCTTCTTGATTCATGGATACTCCTCCTTAGTTTTATTGGATTCTGTACTGGTTAAGTCAACAATATTGTAACACCAAAAGAAAGAGTTGTAAACTCGAGAGGCAAGATGAAATGGATTGAAAAATAGGTAGGATGATTCCATATGCACAGCCAAAAGGTATTTTTATAGGT
>OHPM01000568.1_pt1 | contig 11899 bp, 10 predicted proteins | sample 1577721 | NCBI WGS metagenome assembly OHPM01 (sample SAMEA3879558, study PRJEB24766) | human gut metagenome | biome: human-associated habitat; feature: feces | place: USA | collected 1985/1987 | reverse complement strand
AATGCCGCTGCACTCGGAATACGTCCGGACTTTCCTGCATATTTCAGATTATAAATTCCAAAATAAATACGTCTGTGAGCAATCTTTTCCTCAAGATACGCATTAATTTCTTCGACAGAGCTTCCTTCCTGTGCCATCTTTCCTGCCATAACTGCAAGTTCACCATATCCGGCGCTATAACTTCCACCATCATGGCTGTAAATATGCATCTTACCTTCACATTCCGGATGTTCTTCAATCAGCATATCCACTGCCATCAATGAGTTATTGTATGTGGCTGATCCTTTTCCATTAATCAAAATTAATACAAGTTCTGTGCATCCTTTCTGATAATACTCATAATATAAATCCTCCTAAAAAGTTTATGTGTTATTTCGGTTAGCACTCTGTATCCTTGAGTGCTAATTATATTTTATACCATTTTTTAGAAATGTCAAGAGAAATTTGACTAAATTTGACCTTTAATTTATAAACAATTAAATTTATTTGTACAGCACTGCATTATAATTCGTATATAGAACTAAAATAACTTAAACAAGCCCTTTTTTCTTTAGGTTCAGGTTTATTTATTTCATAGCCGTTTTTAATGGAAAGTTTTGCAAGCAATGCAATTCCGTCCGTAAGAGCCTTTTTAGATTCATTGTCTATCTTATTAAATGCTTTAATCATAGTCGGTATATTTTTTATGCCTGCCTTTCGTATGTCGTCAAAGGTGATTTTACCGCCTTCTGCCATAATTTGAAATACAGAGTCTATGATTTGTTTTTTCTGTTCGGTTGTAAGTCCGTCAATAAGCTCTTTCATATTTTTTTCGGCAAATTTAATACTCTTGGTATCTTCATCAAGGTGTACAAAGTGTGTGCCTACTACATTCCAGCTGAAAGCATCGTGCTGCCAGAAAGAATGACTTGCGCTTTTTACTATTATATAATCTTCATCATGCTCAAGTAACATACCCACAAATGATGACTGCGGAACAAAGGTAGTGATTCTGTCGGCAATTTCTTTGTGCTGCTTACTTTCTATGAATTCCTTTGAAAAACCCGGACCGTCGTTGTTATATACAGCTATTATTCTGTCTTTGATTTCAGGAAAAGTATTTACAGCGGAATAGATTGCGAGATTTCCGCCTTTGGAGTGACCTCCGAGGTATATTTCGCTGTTTGGATATTTGTTTGCAACCATACTCAGATATGCCGCTGCGTTAAGCTGTGAGGGAATATTGTCGGTTATGGCAATCATACAATCTTCTTTCCAACCGTTGAGCGTATTGTCTGTGCCACGGTAAGCGATAAATAATTTATCTGTATCAAAATGAAAAGTGCAAGCGCCGAATTGCATTGGATTATCTTCGCAGTCATATGCCGCAAAATCCGATACATATATATTTTTTAACCTGTTGCTTTTAGCTGATTCGGATAATAACTTGGTTATTTCCTTGCCGACTGTGTTGTAAAAATCTTTAAATACATAGTAATCTTTAAAAACAACATCACGCTTTTCTTTAAAATAAAGTTTATTTATGTCGGAAAGCGGAAGTTGCGATTTTTCTGTATATCCCGAAAAATCAAGATAAACAAGCTCTGAAAATATAAGAGCGTCAACTTCGTTTAAAGGTGAAATATCAAAACTTAAATCGCCACGCCATTTTAAATAGTTTATAAGATTATTCATAACCCACCTCGCAATATATTAATAATTAAATTTTATAAAATTTGCACTTAAAAAGCAATATAATTCACATAAAATTCAGAAAGCCCACTGCAAAATATGCAATGGGCGATTTTAAGTTTATTTTTGCTGTGCTCGTCTTAAAATGTCAGGTAAAGAATTGAATATTACCTGTATATTTAATATTGCTTTATCTTCACCGAATTTTTTGTTTTTAAAACCGTTCACAAGCATACCTGCCGCAGTCTCGGCAAAGAAGTCGAAGATAAATATTTTAAAATCATCTGTAACGGATATATTGTTTTGAATTTCGCAATTGTTTACAACTTTCTTTTATAATCTAAATAATTATAAAAGTTTGGTCAACCTTTTATAATTTTTTGACTTAAGGATAGAACCGACAAATTATAAAAACCGCTCTCCTAAGAATTTTTTAGAAGAGCGGTTTGTGTATTTGTTTTAATAATTATTCGTTAATAGCTTTAACGAGAGCCTGTGCTTTGTCTGTCTTTTCCCAAGCAACGCCGAGTTCTTCTCTGCCCATATGACCGTAAGCGGCAAGCGGACGATACTTTGTTTCTTTAAGCTTTAACTGCTCAATAATAGAATTCGGACGGCAGTCAAATACCTTTTCCACAGCGTCTGAAAGCTGTTCGTTTGTGTAGCTTGATGAACCGAAAGCATCTACCATTATTGATACAGGTTTAGCAACACCGATTGCATATGCAAGCTGAACCTCGCACTTATCGGCAAGACCTGCGGCAACAATATTCTTTGCAATGTATCTTGCATAGTAAGCTGCACTTCTGTCAACCTTTGTCGGGTCTTTACCGCTGAATGCGCCGCCACCGTGACGAGAAAATCCGCCGTAGGTATCAACTATAATCTTTCTGCCTGTAAGACCTGAATCGCCTACAGGGCCGCCGATTACAAATCTGCCTGTCGGGTTGATGAAATATTTTGTGTTTTCGTCTAAAAGCTCGGCAGGAATGATTGGCTTTACTACATATTCAACCATATCTTTTCTGATCTGCTCCAGTGTAACCTTTTCATCGTGCTGTGTAGACACAACAACGGTGTCTACCCTTACAGGTGTGTCACCCTCATACTCAACGGTTACCTGTGTTTTACCGTCAGGACGAAGGTAGGAGAGAGTACCGTCTTTTCTTACCGCTGTAAGCTGTTTTGCAAGCTTGTGAGCAAGTGAGATAGCAAGCGGCATAAGCTCTTTGGTTTCGTTGCAAGCGTAGCCGAACATCATACCCTGATCGCCGGCACCAATCTGATTGTTGGCGTCATTTTCGCCGTCTTTAAGCTCGTAGCTTTCGTTTACGCCCATTGCAATATCAGGGCTCTGCTGGTCAATAGAAGTGAGTACAGCGCAAGTATTGCCGTTAAAACCGCACGCCTGGTTGTCATAGCCGATGTCATTTATAACTTTTCTTGCGATACCTGCAATGTCAACATAGCAGTCTGTAGAAATTTCGCCCATAACATGAACTACACCTGTTGTAGCGGTTACCTCGCAGGCAACATGAGCGTTTTTATCCTGTTCGAGAATAGCGTCAAGAACAGCGTCGGAAATCTGGTCGCAAACTTTGTCAGGATGTCCCTCTGTTACTGACTCAGAAGTGAAAAAATGTTTTGCCATTATAATTCTCCTTTGCAAAAAATAAGCACCTTTCAGCCGAAAGGTGCTATTAAGACTCATCTTTCGGTAAATACCGCAGGATTTGGCACCTTGCAAATGCAGGTTGCCGGACTTCACAGGGCCTGTTCCCTCAGTCGCTCTTGATAAGATAAATATTAACTTATTGTTTTAATTATATACCGTTATATCGACAAAAGTCAACAAGAAATAACAGGTATATTGTAAAATCGGATAATCAAACAAAAAAATTATGCGATTTCATCAACGGAACAACATTCTGTACAAGGTACGCTGTGTTTTACTCTGTCCTCAACCTCGGCACGCTTTGCATTGTTAAAGCGGTCTACCGTACCTACAAGATAGCCTGTGATTCTGCGGATTCTTTCAAACGGAACAGAATCGTAATCGTATTTAACATCAACATAGTCGCCGTCAACTGTGAGTTCAACATTCTTGATATATTTATCCGGATTTGCCTCTCTAAGCTGTGTTGTGTATGCCTCAATTTCCTTTTTGCTAAGCTTTCCGCCCTTTACATTTACTGTCATAAATATCCTTCCCTTTCGTAATTTCATAATCCTCTTTAATATATAATGTAACTTTTAATTCTTTAAAAGCATATATCTTGTAGAGTAAATCTATTATAGCACAACATCTTGTTGTATGCAATATTAAAATAGGAATTATTCGCACAAATAAAAGTAAGTATTTTTGTTTATTTTTACAGTTGACAAATATATAAAAGCAAAGAGGACAAAAGTTTTGCCCTCAAATAACAATTTTTATTAGTTTATTTTCCCGATTTGTAATAGTATATGAATATTTTAGCACAAAATTTTTTATTTCAAGCAAATAAGGCGATGCTTCCACCGCCTTATATATTATTCGAGCACCAATAAAACTCGGTCTATGCTGTTACCGAAAAGTCCTGCGTAGCCGTCCTGACCGTTTGAAGTTTGGTCATCGTGCTGCCAGTCAAAATATTCTTTGCTTATTGCCGAAACTTTATATTTTGCAACAAGATATTTGTTAAGACTTTCGGCAATACTCTGCGGTGTGGTGTAATACACTCTGATTGCGTCAATTTTACTGCCGTTGCCCGCATAACCGTTTTCTAAATCGTCAATGTCATATCCGCTGACTTTCGGCAGCCATCCGCTTTTAGTGTGAACCTGATACCACACCTTGCCTTCACTTACTTTTATTGCAATATCCGTAATTGCTTTGCCTTTTAAACCTGCGTAATCTTCAAGATTTTTTACTTCGGGCAGCCAAACACCGTCACAGCGCACTCTGTAGAAAATATCCGGTTTGGTTATTTTTCCTTTGTCTTTATCGTCTTCTTTTTTGCTGTTGAAAACGCTTTCGTTAAATATGATGTTCGTATCAATATTTTTGCCGTAACCGCTTACTCTGCCTGTTGAACTATTCTGCCATATATCACAGTTTAATTCATTTACGGAGTTATATTGTGCAAGCCAGATACTGTACTTTTTCTTTAATTTATCGTAATCGAGATAATTATTAAACCAATTCAGATTAGCATACACACCTGCTCTGTAGTTACTTTTCTTGATCGTTTCGCAAAAGCGTTCCGCAATTTCTGTAAGTTTTGCTTTGCCGAGTTTAGTTTGTGAATTATCTTCCAAATCATAATAAATCGGCATATCAAGAGATTTGTTATTAATGCATTCAAGGCAAGCCCTTGCCTCTTTTTCTGCATCGCCGGCGCTGTCGGCGTAACTATACCAATAGACACCAATTTTAAGCCCTGCCGCTTTAGCGTTGCGATAATGGCTTTCAAACATACTGTCTTTCTGACTTGATTCTCTGCCATAGCCTGCTCTTATAATGACCGCTTTTATACCGTCGTTTTTCATTTTGTTAAAATTAATGCCTTGCTGAAATTCCGAAATATCAACACAAGTTACCCTTGCCATAGTCATTCTCCTTTATTTAGATTTTCAACAACTGTCCAGTCACATTTCGTTGCCGGAGCTGCATACAACTTCTTAATTTCAGATATATTGACGCAGCGGTCAACAGTAAGTACATTCGGCGTGTCAGAATATTCACCTTTCAGCGTTCTTGCTTGAATTTCCGTTCCACCAAAATCACAATTTCTGATTGTAATATTCGAGCCTGTTTTCATATGTAAGCCGAAGCTGCTATTATCTGCATTATCGTGATTTTGATAACCAATAGTGCAGTCAGTGGGTATGATTTTACAATTTTCAATCAATCCTACTTCGCCAAAACTATGCCCACAACCAAACGCAGGAACAGTTGTTTTGCCTGTATAATCCGTGCAATCAGCACGACCGCCCCACTTAAATATGCAATTAGCGACTGTCCATTCTGTTGCGTAGCCTGTTCCGCCCGATTCGAGATGTAAAGCGTAGCGAATATTTTTACAATCAAAAGTGAATCCTTTAATGTGCGTATGAACATTGAGGTCAAGATGGAACGGGCATTTTTTGATTATGTCCTCAGATTTCAGTGCAGACTTATCAAATCCTGTTGCTCCGTCCCATTTGATTATAGTTGCAGAGGGGTTATAGATGTTCTCAGACTCATAATAAACATAGTCTTTCATCATTACACCACGATAACCTACAAGCCCCACATCGGACAAACCTGCGTATCTATCTTGCATATCAGTATATGTGCCTTGTGCAACGATGATTGTGTAGCGATTATGATAGTTATTGTCTGTTATGCTATCATTAGCCGACAGAATAGAGTTGAACTTTGTAACACCAAAACCCTCAGTAGATTCATTGTAATCGTTTGAAACATATAAATAGTGCATTGTATAATCAGGAGTTTGATACAACTCAGGCTTAATGCTTTCGCTTATAAAATCAGGATTTGCATACGCTGATTTTTTGTTGTTCTGTTCAAGTTGAAGATTGCAACTATTATCAATCAGTCGATTTGCAGCAACCGCAATTTTAATAGAATTAACGACTACATTTTCTGTTGCTGTATAAGTAGCCGCTGCATTTTTAAAAGCACTAACTTCTGACAAGAGCCAAGATGAGCTGATTACCGTCTGACTATTCGCAGGATAGAACACACAACCGCTGTTTGTAATATTAGCAAAATTCTGCAACGATAAGCAATATGCTTTGCCTTGTTCAAGAGTAACCGCACGCTTAAGTTTGAGATAAAAATTAACCGCAGCGGTAGATGTGCCGCTCAAGCTAATTTTGTTGTTCCTGACTGCAATGGTAACGCCGTTTGCTGTCTGCTCTGTGTCCTCGAGCGAGGTGAGATTAATGCTTGTAGATGTATTGAGCAAAGAGTCTTTTGCTATCATTTTTGCAGATGCGGTTTTGATTGCGGAATTTACATCCTTTTTGGTTGCTAAATTTGCGCCTGCTGGTTCATATTTAGATTTTGTATTTATTACTGACTTGTTCACAAAAACGCTGAAATGCTGTGTAGTTAAGATTGTATCGTTTTCACTCAACACAAGTTCGCACTTCATCATACCTGCGAGCTGTAGCATTGATTTCGCAAGAGTGATTTTAATCGCATTGTCTGCAACTATACAAGGCACATTTTCAGCGACGATAACATTATCCACAGTTGCGTTAAACGCAGCGGTAACGCTTGAAGATAGCGCTACCGGTTGTGAATCAGCATATAGCTTACATTCAATGATGCGTGACTTGTCATCATTTTGAGCGACTATTATACTTTCGTAATTTCTGTCTTTGTATACATCAAGATTAAGTTTGTATTTTACATTCAATTATGTTCACCTCATTTTACGAAATCAGATAGCTTAGTTTTGAACGAACCAAGCTCAAGCTGTTTATACCGTTCTCTAAGTGTATCATATGTAGTTTTGACTATTTTGGATTCCGCTGCGATACTGTCACTTAAGATTACTGTAACAGTATCGCAAAGATTAAACTGTTGCATATCGTTAAGGACCGCTTCTACATCAACTTTAATATTGCTCTTGATCTCACCAAGTTTATCTCCTCCTATGTAAGCTGTTGCTGCTATTCTGCAAGTGTTTTTGACAAATTCATATCCGTCGCCTGTTGAAGAATTGACAATTATTCCGTTAACAAGATTGTCAGGAACTGGATATACACTTAGTTTATTTGTTTTTGATTTTTGTTCAAAAATCTCATAAGGGTCAGCAATTATCTGTATGTCTTGCTTTGAAAATTCATCATAAACAGTAGCATAAGCACACACATGGCTTATTATAGTTTCGCTCGACTGTGTTTTTTCATAGCTTGAGATGTTATCACCCCATTTAAGTCGATATGCTCTTTTTTTGCCTCTGCTTTTTAGAAATGAAACATTGAAGTTATTCCACTTGTATTCACCGTGAAACAAATCAAGTAAGCTGCCTTCTGCTCCGCCAAGAAAATCGCCGAGCGTGCAAACTTGAGTAAAGCCGAGCTTGATGTTTTTTCTGTCCGTTATATCTGACGAAAATACATAGTTGTTGTCAAAAAGAGCATCTAAATTTTCGTAAGCCTCCGCAGGTGAATAGAGTTGTGCTGATGTTTCGCCTGCGGCAAGAATGTTGTTATAGCAGGTATGTTTGATGTGCTTCGCTTTGATACTAAGCACATTGTTTTTTTCTACTACCTCGTAGATTTCAAAAAATTGTGCTTCGTCTGCTGGGTTTGGCTTTGCGTATATATAATTTTGTATAACAGCACTTTCGGCACATTCGGAGTTTTTAACAACGCTTGCATTTAATGTGTAATCTGCATTGCGTGACTCTTCGACGGTACATTCTGTGCAACCGGTAAGCCTGCCGAGGTAGTGCATTGAGTTGAGCGATAATATTCTGCTTGTCGTTTCGTAGATCAAAGGTATCATAAGCGCCTCCAATTTGGCTCAAGTGTAAGCGAACCAATAACCTGATTGGCGATAATCTCATTCTTTCCTACTTTAAATTGCTGCGGCAAGAGAGGTGAGATATAAGATTTAATGCCGTTTTTAACAGAGTAATACTGCATATTTTCACCGTCAAGGACTGTGTAATCTGCGTTAATTGAATTTTTTATAGATAGTGTTTCCCCGTTTATCGTTAGCGTTGCAGAAGCACCCACACCCGTGAGCTTGTAAAGCGGATTTGACGGCATTCTTTCAGGGTTGAGTAAATTTAGCTTTTGACCGCTAACAAGGCTTATAGGCTCTGTCTGTGCATACCAATACGGCTTACGACTGAATTTAACAGTAGTTGTGAGATATGAAGGTAACTCACGCTGAATTGTGTCAAGGTTAGTCACTACAGCATAGCAATAATAGCCTTTGTTATATGTGTCCTTGTATGTTTGATAATTGTTAAATTCAGTCAGCCAATCTATAATTTTATACGCAAGATATTGAGCTGTTGTGTGAGCAAGCAAAGGCATTAACGCTATTTGAAGTTCAAACTCAACATTCTTGTAGCGTCTGTTGTCTTGAATTATGTCACCGTTCCTGCCGGGGACTGACACAAACTCAAAATCACGCTGTGCGACAGAGTGGAAAGGCGCATTAACTATGCGTCCGCCAAACTGACTGAGCCATTTGCCGTTAAAAAAAAAGTTGTGCATCAGCTAAACACCTTCCTTTTACTTGTAATTTCCGCTGCTAATCGCTCAGATAATCTTTCCGCAAGGCTATCTATATCCGAATCACTATTGACCGTTACGCCGCTAATATTCACATTGATGTCAATGTTAGTCGTTGACGGTTTGTCTGTGCTGTCACTCCTAAATGGATTTGAGCCGTCTTGCTTAGCTTTACGATATTGTTCAGCCTCTTGTGCTGTCAAAACCGCTTCGCCTGCATCCAAATAAGCGAGGTACTTGTCGTTCGGTACATAGTCGATACCAGCACGAAAACGGGGGAGAGTGACCTCTGGAATGTGCGGAATTTCAAGTCCTGCCCACTCAATTGCCCAATTGATTCCGTCAAACAGACCGTTAATCATTCCGATTGCACCGTTTATTATGAATTCAACTGCGTTTGGAATTAAGTTTAGAACATTCTTGAATATTTCTAAAATGCCGTTCCACGCTTTATCCCAATTTCCTGAAAAGACTCCGTCTATGAAGTCAATCAAACCGTTGAAAATTCCTGTCAAGCTTTCAATCGCACCGCTTATTCCTTTGATAGCTAATCCGAGTACATTGCTGAAAACATCTGCAAGAATTTCAACAACTGGAGTTAAAGCAGGTAGGATAGCGTTGAGCAGCATTGATAATAGCTCAAATAGCGGACTTAATGCGTCTGTCAATAAGTCGAAAACGGGTGCAAGAGCCTCGAAAACGGGCTGTAATGTTTCACTTAATATGCCTGCAATCTCGTTAAAAACAGGGATAAGCGGCTGTAACAAGTTATTGAGCAACTCTGCAAGTTTGACTATGAGCGGTGCAATAGCTGTTGAAATAAGTGCTGCGAACGGCTCTATTAACTGCAAAATCAAGTCGATAAACGGCTGTACAAGCTGAAAAATAGTGTCTAACAACGGCATTAATGCGTTGAGAATTTCCATAAACGGAGGCAAAAGCTGTTTGATTACTTGTACGAGAACAGGTAATAGTGCTTCTACGAGTTGAACAATTATTGGTGCTAACTGTTCCATAAGTTGAGCTATAAACGGAAGCAATTCCTCAATCAATGGCATAATCTGTTCAAGCATTGACACGATTATCGGGGCAACCTCTTCGCAGATGTTAATGAGCACAGGGGCAAGCTTCTCAGCTACACTTTCAATAAGCGGCGATAACTGTTCGAGTAACTTTCCACCTAAGCCAATAATCGAATTAAGCACAGGTTCTGCGACAGCACCGATTTGCGCCATTGTATCTGACAACTGCTGATGTGCTCTGTTGGATTCCATTACATCGCCGTTTGTTTCTTTATACTGAGCAGAGGCATCCGAATACAGGCTCGTGAGGGTTGATGTGATTAACTGCTGTCTTTCTTGTTCTGATGAGCATTTAGCAAGTTTTTCATTAAAAGCATCCTCAGATACGCCCATCCAGTTAAGAGCATCAGCAAGCGGACCTGTTACCTGTCCGACTTTTGCGGTTTCGTTCGCCGCCTCTGTCAAACCCTCGATAGGCAAGGAATCACCGAATTGACCGTAAACACCTGTGCAAATCTCTGTCCAACTTTGCAGGTCTTTTGTGGAGTTGCAAAGCAATGATAAATGATTAGCCGCCTCAGTTGCCTGTCCGCTGTCACCGACTACGGCATACAAGTCAGAGTAAGTCTGCTTTGCATCTGCCGCTGAAAATTTGTTTGTGGTAAAAGCTGTGTCAAGTTTGCCCATTTCCGTCCGATATTCTCGCGTGCTTTCTGCCACGGAGGACAATGCTCCTACACCTGCCACCGCACCGCCTACCATAGCAGTTCCCCATTTAGCAGCAGTTTTGATTCCGTTTCCGAGAGTTGAAGCAACACCCTTGCTTTTCTTCTCAGTCTCTGAAATGGATTTATTTGCCTCATCATTATTAACGAAAATCGAGCCAAATAACTTAAAAATTTCAACTGCCACGCACTACACCTCCTCCCATTTGTAGCGATTGAGCATTTCTTCAACACGCTTTTCAATTTCGTCTGTATTGACTTCGTCCTGTGCAGTTGACTGCATTTTGTCGTCTATACTATCGACAAAATCTTTGTATGATAAATGAGTGATTTGACCAAGGCTCGTTAAGATATAAGCCTTGTATTTCATTTCCTCATTTTTCGCATTGATTTCAACTTCAATGATTTTGAGTATGTCAGCAAATGACAAATCTTGCAATGCTGTAAGATTGCCGCAGCAGTATTGCAAGATTAACTTATATGTGTTTATGTCAATGCTGAGAGCGAGGTAAAAAAACTTTGAATATCATTCTCTGCAATAATATGCTTGATGTCTGCAATTACCTCTGTAATGTCCATCAAACTTGCCTGTTCGGGGGTAATATCGCCTCTGATGTCAGCATAGAGTGAATAGAATTCGTTTTCCACTTCCTTGCTTGAGAGTGATGAAATCATAGTGACGATAAACTCAAGACCGACTTCCTGTGCGTTTTTCTTGTCCTTAGTTTTAACATTCTTAGCGAACTCGAGAATTTCATTTTTTAAATCTGCTGACTTAATAATACGAGCCACCGAAAAAGCGTCCTTTAAGCCTAATTTTCTCATTGATTATACCTCCTCTGCAACCGGTTCCCAAATCACGAACGGCGGTTTAACATCTTCTGAATCGTATGCAGTTTCATCGCTGTAGCCGTAGAACTGCACATCAAACTTGCCGTTATCTTTATCCGCAACGCCCATTGTAAGACCGCCCTCATTCAGACCATTAAAAATCTGAATGATTACAGGCTTGTCTTTACCGAGCAGACAGCCAATCCAGGTGATGTTCGTGCAGTAATCGCTATCAAGCACATAATTTCTTCCTGTGATACCGTGATAGCCTGCGAGTGTTGCTTCATCTACTTCGCTTGCTCCAAGGGCCTTACGAATGTTGCCCTCAGTTACCTCCGCAACTGTGGCCTTGATATAAGTTTCCCAACCATCAATGAGGGTGTTGCCTTTAACTCTCGAATG
>OHPM01000558.1_pt1 | contig 12108 bp, 8 predicted proteins | sample 1577721 | NCBI WGS metagenome assembly OHPM01 (sample SAMEA3879558, study PRJEB24766) | human gut metagenome | biome: human-associated habitat; feature: feces | place: USA | collected 1985/1987 | reverse complement strand
CCGGTTTTACCTATTTTACTGCCGTTTTTGCATGTTATTTTTCTGTTTTTACTTCGCAAAGGTAATGTTCCTCCTACCTGCTAACTTTTCCAATCTTGTCAACTTACAAATATTTCAGGCATCTTCATGAACGAGAAACAATCCCTCGAAACGACATCAAGGTGAAGGGCAAGCCGATATCAAGGCGAGATGGAAAGCCATTCCCGTACCGCATCAACGAGTACCCGGTTCTCGGCTGCTGTCTGTGCCGATATGCGGATATAACGTTCGTCCAAGCTGCGGAAATTAGAGGCATCGCGAATCAGCAAGCCATGACGATCCCACAAATATTGTTTCAAATCAGCAGCCGTCCCTTTTTTCAAGCGGGCCAAGAAGAAAGTCACGGATGTCGGCAATGCTTCGAGGTTGCCCAACTCATTCAGCCGGTCGATCAGGCTGGCTGTCTCGCGTTGCCATTCACAGATGGGCAGGATATATTGCTCCGGATGCGTCAAGATGTATTTACCGGCTTCCACAGCGATTGCACTGACAGACCAGGGAATGATGTACCGGTTTATCTGCTCGACCTTATCCGGAGAAGCGATCAGGTAGCCGATGCGGAGTCCCGGTATATTATGCGCTTTCGAAATAGATTGTATCAGGATCAGGTTCGGATGGTTGCAGACATCCGAAGGCTCCAACAACCTTTCCGTCGTGAAAGCGACGTATGCCTGGTCGATGATAAAGACCGTCTGCCGGTTCGCCTCGATCAATGCCAACAGTTCGGCCCGGCGGATCAGTCTGCCGTCCGGATTATTCGGGTTACAGATCCAGCAGAAATCCTGTCCTTCCAGCGAGAGGCCGGACAGGTCGCACGAGGTCGGAAAGAAACTGACTTCATGCCCGTGCAGGCGGCAAGCATCTTCATACTCCACAAAAGAGGGAACGGCAATAGCGGATTTCGCCCCTTTCCAGGTTTGCGCCAGCAGATAGAATGCCGTGATGGAACCGTTCGTAACCACTATATTCTCCTCCTCCACCTCATAGCAGCGGGCAAGCAATCTTTTCAGGGAAGAAGCATCCGGTTCCGGATAACGCGTGAGTTCATAAAACTGCTCGTTCAGGTGTTCCCTGAGTGTGCGGAGATCGACTCCATGCCATACATTTGAACTGAAATTTATCTTTACCTCTTTCTGTGAATTATAGTGGTCGTCACCGTGTCCGAATAACATCTTTGGGGGAATTATGATTTATGAATTATTTGATTGCTTTATAGATTGCGTCTTGGATACGTGTGCGGATATCCAGCGAACCTAGCTTGTTGTTAGCCCGTGTCGGGTTCACACGGTTGGACAGGAAGATATACAGCAGGTTGTTATCCGGGTCCACCCAAAAGCAAGTGCCGGTAAAACCGGTATGCCCATAGACGGAAGCGGGAGCCAGGCTGCCGCAAGGAGATGCTTTACCCCCACCGGTTACCGGCTTGTCGAACCCTAAGCCGCGGCGACAGGTCGGACTTTTACTTTGGGTAAAAAGACGGCAGGTTTCTTTGGATAGGTATTGTTCACCTCCGTAACTTCCCTGGTTCAGATAGAGTTGCAGCACTTTCGCCAAGTCGTTGGCGTTGGAGAAAAGCCCGGCATTGCCCGAAACGCCCCCCTGGAAAGCGGCCGCCTCATCATGCACATAGCCGCGAAGCAGTTGCCGACGGATAAAATGGTCGTTTTCGGTCGGGACGATCTGCATCGTGTCGAGGATATGCAACGGATTGTAGGCCGTATGCCAAGCTCCGAGCTTGCTGAAGAACATGCCATGCAGCAGGCGGTCCATCGGTTGCCGCATCTGCTTTTCCACCATCATCTTCAACAGAATGAAATTGATGCAACTGTATTTGTACTTGCCCCGCACGCCGAGGCGCGAGTCCTTGATCTCCTGGATAATGGTGTCTTTAAAAGAGTCGTGCAGATACATATTGCGGGCGATCTCTGTCGTAAAGCCCGGCTTTTTCCGGGCAGATACCAGATCGGGAAGAAAAGAGAAGTCGTTGCGCACATAGGTCCGGGCGTCGAAACGGACCGGATGCGCCTGGTTCTTCGCATTACTGTACAAGCTACCTTTATAACTATCCTTGTCGATCGCGTTCAGATAGAAGTTGATAGTCGGCGTCAGCCCGGACTGGTGGTAGAGGAGGTCTTTGACAGCTAAATTCTTTTTATCCGAATCCTTTAGTTCGGGTATAAAATCGGAGATCTTATTGTTCAGTGTGAACTTCTTGTCGTCATAAGCTTTCATTACGGCCAGCAAGGTCCCCGCAGCTTTGGAAGAAGAAGCCAGGTCGTAGACGGAGTTTTCATCAACAGCCTGTTTCTTGTCGTAGTCGAAATAGCCGAACGATTTGTCATAGATAATCATGCCATCTTTGGCAACGAGCACCTGACAACCGGGAAACGCCTTCTGTTCCAAACCGTCTTCCACGATAGAGGCGATCACGTCCAAACGTTCGGGACTTGCCCCCACTTCTTCCGGCTCGTGATAACCGAGACGTGTCTTTTCGGTAAACACACCCGTCCCCGCCGTGTAGAGGGTAGGGATGGAAACCGGCAGCTTTCCTTTGGCCGCAATACCGCCGAAGATGGCTTGCGCCGCATATTTCTGAGCAAGCGGTGTGCCCTCGTAGGCCATTACGACCGCTTTGGCTTTCAGGATGGAAGGTTTATATGCTTTACAAAAATAGGGCAAGGTGAAAAAGGCATAGACCAGTTCCTTCTTTGCCGCCAGCTCGCGCAGAGCCGGACTTTCCGGAATGCGGACCGTATGCACGCCGCAAATGACCACATCGTATTTCTCCAATTTCTTATATACACTCTGCACTTGGGCTGCCGTCGCATTCCGGCTGATGCTGAAACAGGCGACCGAGTCGTAGCGCCCCAGCATCTTTTGGAACTCGTTCCCTACCCCGTCACCGATAGACAGGGCGGCGATCTTTTTCTTATCGAGCTGCTTCAACGGGATGATGTCGCCCTCGTTCTTCAGCAGGGTGATCGCTTCTTCATTCAACTTGGCGGCCAACCATGCGGCATGGGGAGAGTTCAGGCGTTCGGACAAACCTTCCGTCTCGACCGGGCGATAGTCGTTCAGCCCTGCGATGTATTTATATTGCAGGATCTTGATGATCTTCGCTTCTATCTCTTCCCTGTCCAAAATACCCTCTTCCAAGGCCTCCTTCACGGCTGCAAAGTCGTTAATCGGCGCAGCCGGAGCCAAAAGGATGTCATTGCCCGCCAATAGCGCCATTACGGAAGGGTTATCGGATTTACGGGTAGTAGCGCCTTTCATCGCCAAAGCGTCGGTAAAGCACAGTCCCCGGAATCCGAGCTCTTTTTGCAGCAGGTCGGTGACGACGGCACGGGACATGGAGACCGGCTTATTGCGTGCCTTGTCCAACGCCGGGACATACAGGTGTCCGGTCATCACGCCGGCATAGCCGTCATAGATGTAACGCTTGAAAGGCAGCAACTCCACACTGTCCAGGCGTGCCCGGTCATGATGAACGGCAGGCAGCGTATAATGGGAATCTTCGGCGGTATCGCCATGTCCGGGGAAATGCTTGGCGACAGACAGGATGCCCTGCCCTTCCAGCCCACGGGCATACGCAAGCCCTTTGTCGGCCACCGCCTCAGGATTCTCGCCGAAAGAGCGGAGACCGATCACCGGGTTGTCGGTATTGCTGTTGACATCCATATCGGGTGCGAAATTGATATGGATTCCCATCTCCTTGCACTGCCGGGCGACTTCCTTGCCGTATTCGGTTATCAGGCTGTTATCCTCGATCGCCCCCAACATCATGTTCTTCGGGAAACGGGTCGTACCGGAGAGGCGCATGGAAAGTCCCCATTCGCCGTCCAGCGACACGAGCATCGGGACACGGGAGGCTTTTTGCAGGCGGTTCGTCACCTCGGCCTGCGTGACCGGATCACCTTTATGGAAAAGGATGCCGCCGATCTTTATTTCGTTGACATAACGCATCAGGCGTTGCATATTGCGGGTGTCGGATTTCGGATTGGCGATGACCATAAAGAGTTGCCCGATACGTTCGTCGTAGCTCATCGCATCGAAGACGGAGTCCACCCAGTGATTCATTTTCTCCTTGTCCACTGCCCGGTAAAGGTTCGGTGTCGTCTGTGCAACAGCGGAAAGAACGGCAACACAAACAAATAAAAAGATATATATTTTCTTCATCGAAGGAACTGAAATTTATGATTTATGATTTATGAACTATAAATAATGATCACAATGTCTTTCTTATAAATCACAATCCATAAATCATAAATCAAAACAAATGTACGGAAATTACCCTGATATTTCCTACCTTTGAAGTGTTTACTAACTATTTTTTAATCTAAATTCTATAGAACCATGCAAAGAAGGCACTTTATGAAGCTGACAGGTATGTTGGCTACGCTTGCGGCTATCAAGGGGATAGCCGCAACCTCCGAAAAAACCGCTCCATCCGGAAAGCAGCTATACGAATGGCGAATCTACACGCTGGAAGGAGACGCGGACGGCCTGGACGACTTTTTCCGCGACATACTGATCCCGGCCTATAATCGGAAGAAGATCAAAGCAGGCGCTTTCGTCCCTTATAAGAAAGAGGGAAAAAAACGGCGTCTGCTGCTGTTCATTTATCCCGACATCACGACTTATCACCGGGTGAAACGGACAATCTGGAACGATACGGAATTCCGGAAAGCGGCACAGCCTTATTTCGACAAGACAGCTCCCAACCCGGCTTACTTTCGACAAAGTACCTTCCCTTCTGATGCCGGACAAGAGCCGGACGATGTTCGAACTCAGGACGTACCACAGTCCCAACGAAGAGGCCAACCAGCGGAAAGTAGCGATGTTTAACAAAGACGAGATAGATGTTTTCGACAAGGTCGGCATCAACTCCGTTTGCTACGGAGAAGTGCTGGCCGGCCCGATCATGCCGGCAGTAATGTATCTCACCTGGTACAAGGACGAACCGACACGCAATGCCGCTTGGGACAAATTCCGGACACATCCGGACTGGCAGCGGATCAAGAACCTACCGGAATATGCCTATACGGCCACTCGGAACACCAGCCTGTTCCTCTCGCCGTTGCCTTATTCACAGATATGAGAGAGCCAATCATTAAAAAACAATAATTAAAAATCAATTGTCATGAGACAAACCATATTCCTCCTGTACCTTTGGGCTTGCAGCTTGTTGGCAGGGCATGCTCAAGAAGCCGATGAAGCGAATTACGACGAAAGCAAAATACCGCCTTACACCCTGCCCGCCCTGTTAAAGACAGCCGACGGCCGGGAAGTGACAAACGTGCAGCAATGGGAACAGACCAGACGGCCGGAACTGCTGTCCGTCTTTGCCGAACAGGTATATGGAAAGATGCCAGCGGACAAAGTGGATGTGTCCTACAAGAAGTTGGACGACAACCACAGTGCCGTCAACGGCAGTGCCACCCGCAAACAGATCGAAATCACATTCAGCCATAACGGTATAGAACGGAAAGCCCTGCTGCTGATGTATCTGCCGAACCATGTCAAAACAAAAGTGCCGGTATTCCTGCATTTCAACTTCCAGGGGAACCAGACAATCTCTTCGGACCCGGACATCATCCCGTCGCAACACTCCGATCGCCCACGCGGAAACCAGGCATCGCGCTGGCCGGTGGAAAAGATCATCGACGCCGGCTACGGGCTTGCCACCGTCCATTACTTCGACTTCTTCCCCGACAGCAAGGACAGATATGCGGAAAGTATTCTCGCCCTCTTCGGCTATCCATCTGAAGGAGACATTCCGGCAGACGGCGGACAAGCAATCGCCGCCTGGGCATGGGGTTACAGTCGGGTGATGGATTACCTCGAAACAGACTGGCAGGTCGACGCCTCCAAAATCATCCTGATGGGACATTCCCGCTTGGGCAAAACCGCCCTTTGGGCTGGCGCAACCGATCCGCGTTTTGCAATCGTCATCTCCAACGAATCCGGATGTGGCGGAGCAGCTCTATCCAGACGGCAGGTAGGTGAAACTGTCAACCGGATCAACCACGCTTTCCCTCACTGGTTCTGCAAGAACTTCCGCCGGTATAACAAGAAAGAAGGTGAACTTCCGATCGATCAGCATGAACTCTTGGCCCTCATCGCTCCTCGCCCCCTTTATGTGGCAAGCGCCGAAGAAGACCGTTGGTCCGATCCGAAAGGTGAATTTCTTTCAACCGCATACGCCGGAGAAGTCTATAAGCTCTACGGAATGAAAGGACTGGAAACGACCACGATGCCGACGGTCAACATGCCGATCATGAACCGTGTCGCCTACCACAATCGTACCGGTGTGCATGATGTGACGGATTTCGACTGGGAGAACTACATTAAATTTGCCGATAAGTGGCTGAAGTAAAATTTATTTCAGACTGCTACTTGCGTATCAAATAATTATTTCGTTACTTTGCATCCGCTTTGCGTAATCTCTGTCGGGACAAGTAGCCCGTTATATTGCGTTTCATTAAAAATTACAATTAAAAAGCTATAAAACAATGGATTTAATTAAAGTTGTAAACGAAGCGTTTGCTACGAAAAAGGAATTTCCTGCATTCAAGAGTGGTGACACTATTACAGTAGCTTACCGTATCAAAGAAGGTAACAAAGAACGTATCCAGCAGTACAGAGGTGTCGTAATCCGCATCTCAGGTCATGGTGACAAAAAACGCTTCACAGTGCGTAAGATGTCTGAAAACGTAGGTGTAGAACGTATTTTTCCGATCGAATCTCCGTTTATCGAAAGCATCACTGTTAACAAGTTTGGTAAAGTACGTCGCGCTAAATTGTATTACCTGCGTGCTCTTACCGGTAAGAAAGCAAGAATCAAAGAAAGAAGAGTGTAATCTCTGTGGTTCTATTGCCATACGAAAAAGCCGTCCGATTCATTTCGGACGGCTTTTTTGTTTATTGATGTTCCTGCCGCAGCAGATCATTTACCGTCTTAACAGGATTGAAGGTTTCGATAGGCACTTCAACGAAGATTGTATTCCAGTCGCTCATCGCACCATTCCACAAACCAGGCAATTCCAATGCTTTCAATTCGCGGCCGTCCTTGCTCTTACAAGAGATAAAGCCGGTATTCTTATCTACATAATCCGGCAAGTTGAACTTCTCGCCCTTATAGTTCTTCAACGCGCATACCAGATCCACCGGATTGAAGTGCGTGCCCTTTTCGAACATCGCTTTCTTTTCGGGATCCTTCAAATCGATCTGCGAGCTTTCGAGAATTTGCAGAGAGACAGTTCCATCCGGGTTGACAGCCAGGAACGGACCACCGCCCGGTTCACCGACATTCTTCACCATACCGCAGACACGCAACGGGCGGTTCAGCTTACTCTTAATATAAAGGATCAACTCGGCATCTTCCAACAACTTCGTTTCCGGATTCTTCACGCACAGCTCCTCCTGCAGGAAATGAATCATCTCTTCCACCTGGTCGTGCGAATACTTGCCGCTGTCGATCAGCTCCAAATACTTGAAGATGCGTTCTTGCAAAGAGACCAGCACACCGGCGATCACCTTCTTGAAGATAACGGTCGAGCATTTGAAACTGTCCGGAACCACATTGTCGATATTCTTGACAAACACCACATCGGCATCTACATCGTTCAGGTTTTCGATCAAAGCACCGTGGCCGCCCGGACGGAACAACAGATTACCGTTCTTGTCGCGGAACGGATTGTTTTCCATATCGGCGGCAATCGTATCGGTACTCGGTTTCTGCACGCTGAAAGAAATATCGTATTTGACAGAGAATTTCTCTTCATAATCTCCCGTCTTTGCAGCAACCAACTGTTCGAACAGCGCCTTATGTTCGGGCGACACAGTGAAATGTATATTCACTTCGCCAGCATTGTTCTTCGCATACATCGCACCTTCGGCCAGATGTTCTTCCATCGCCGTACGGGCTGTCTGCGGATAAGAATGAAAAAGCAACAGACCTTTCGGAAGCTGTCCGTAGTTCAGTCCTTTCGACTCCAGCAGGTTGGAGACAACAGCCTTATACTGTCCGAGAGCGATTAGTGCAGGAATATCTTTTGCTTCATTCTCGATGCAAGCCCGGTTCAAGGCATCATAGAAGGCAAACTTCCTGATATCATCAAAAAACTTCTTCTCAAACGCATTCTGAGGCTCGTTATAGTCGGCAGACAGGAATTCATACAGATTCTTGAACATACGGCTTGCCGCACCCGAAGCCGGCACGAACTTCACGATCTTCTTATTCTTTGCCAGGTAAGCATCCCAGGCATCCATATAGGTAGCCTGTTTCTCCTGCGGGATTACCATAATCCCTCTCTCGACCGACGCCGAAGCTGTAATTTCCAGAAAAGGAAACCCTTTCACGAAACAAGCCAACTGCTCTTCAATCTGCTTTTCGCTGATTCCTTTAGCCGCCAGTAACTCTAAGTCTTTTGCGTTTAACATAGTATATCTTTTTAATTAGTTAATAATCAGACACGCTACAAGGCCCTTCCGACCTATGTATATCGCAAATGTATAAAAATACCATTAGAATTGCACTGATATTCGGAGAAAAACTTATTTTTACGGTATGTTTTACGGACAGCCCACAAACAAGCTGTAAAAAGACAGACGACTATGGATATACAACCGTTCTTTACCGAAGAGGAGAAAAAACAGTTTTTCTCCAAGTACAAGCAATTATTACGCCATCTGTACTCTTTCCTGAAAAAAGAAGATCTGAGTAAAATGAAAGAGTTGATGAAGCGGGTTGTGGCTTTGGATTGTTACGGACGAGACAAAAACGGCATTAACGGCCTGCTCCGCAATATCGACACGGCATTGATCGCCACCGTAGAGATCGGGTTGAAACGCACCTCGGTCATCGCACTCCTGCTTTACCGTCCGGTCATGAAAAAGATCATTACTTTAGATGAAGTGAAGACTACATTCGATGCGGATGTCACCCTGATCATCAGCCGTCTGCTGAAGACTTCGGATCTTTACGCCCGCAATACGGCTGTCGACTCCGAGAACTTCCATAAACTGCTGTTCTCGTTTGCCGAAGACGTACGCGTGATCCTGATCATGATCGCCGACCGCCTTTGCCTGATGCGCCTCGGCAAACAATTGAAGAATGACGAGGACCGGAAACGGCTGGCGACGGAAGTTTCCTATCTATACGCCCCGCTCGCCCACCGCCTCGGCTTGTACACGATCAAAAGCGAACTGGAAGACTTGTCGCTGAAATATACCGACCGCAAGCAATACGATTTTATCAAGCAGAAGCTAAACGAGACGAAACGTTCGCGCGACGCCTACATCGCCGAGTTCATCACCCCTATCAAAAGCAAGCTGGAGGAGGCTGGGCTGCAGTTCGACATCAAGGGACGCACGAAGTCCATCCACTCCATCAACAACAAGCTGAAGAAACAGAACATCCCGTTCGAAGACATATACGACTTGTTTGCCATCCGCATCATCCTCGACACGCCGTATGAGAAGGAGCGTTCGGACTGCTGGCAAGTCTACTCGATCATCACCGATATGTACCAGCCGAACCCGAAACGCATGAAGGACTGGATATCTATCCCGAAAACGAACGGTTACGAAAGTCTGCATATCACCGTGATGGGACCACAGAACAAATGGGTGGAAGTGCAGATCCGTACCCGCCGCATGGACGAAATTGCCGAACGGGGACTGGCCGCTCACTGGAAATATAAAGGAGGAAAGGCGGAAAGCGGGCTGGACGAATTCCTGAACACTGTCCGTGCCGCCCTGGAAACGAAAGAGAACAACCCGCTCGACCTGATGCAGGATTTCAAGATGGACTTGTACAAAGACGAGATCTATGTCTTCACCCCGACAGGCGAACTGATCAAGCTGGCCAAAGGGGCGACCGTGCTCGACTTTGCTTTCGCGATCCATACCAAGTTAGGATGCAAATGTGTCTCGGCAAAGGTGAACGAGAAGAATGTACCTATTAAATATACCTTGAACAACGGCGACACGGTCTCCATCGTCACCGCTCCCACCCAGACACCCAAACGTGACTGGCTGAACATCGTCGTCACCTCGAAAGCGCGGGTCAAGATCAAACAGGCACTCCGCGAAGAGACTGCCAAGGCGGTGGACTTTGCCAAAGAGATGCTGCAACGCCGCTTCAAGAACCGGAAGATCGAGATGGAGGAACCGATCCTGATGCGTTACATCAAGAAGAAAGGTTTCAAGACTGTCACCGACTTTTACGTCGAGATTGCCGAAGAACGCCTCGACCCGAACCAAGTGATTGACGAATACCTGGAACAGCTCCGCCGGGAAACGGAAACGAACGACCACACCGAAGTCCGCAGCGCCGAAGAATACATCACGACAACCGAAGTAGAAGAAATCTCGACCAACAAGGATGTCCTGGTGATTGACAAGAACCTGACGGGCATCGAGTATAAGTTGGCGAAGTGCTGCAACCCGATCTATGGCGACGAGGTGTTCGGTTTCGTCTCCACGCAAGGCATCAAGATCCACCGGATGGACTGCCCGAACGCACAGGAAATGTTCAGCCGTTTCGGTTACCGCATCATCCAGGCCAAATGGAGCGGTAAGGGGGACAACGGATATATCGTCACGCTCCGGGTCATCGGCCGTGACGACATCGCGATTGTCACCAACATCACTTCCGTCATCAGCAAGGAAACGGGCGTCACGCTCCGCTCCCTGAACATCGACTCGGTGGACGGGATCTTCCAGGGGAACTTCACGGTTATGGTGCGCGACACGACGGCGTTAAACATGCTGACCAAGAAGATCAATGCTGTGAAGGGGGTAAAGACGGTCGAAAGGTTAAACTCCTGAAACGAGTTATCCGTTGCAAACGAAATTGCATTCATAGCCCAATAGAAAATATGACGGACGGAATCAACACACTGCGCTATTCGGATTTTTTCCTGGCCATGTACTTCGACGGAGGAAAAAGTTGCTTACATCGGAACCATTCCCATGTGTTAGTTTACATGTACTCCGGTGAAATGGTCATTGATGAAAGAGAAAAAACCACCCGGCTGCATAAAGGTGATTGCGCCTTTATCCGCAAGGACTTCAGTGTACAAATGACCAAGCAGGCATGGAACGGGGAACAGTTCAAAGCCATATTCCTGATGTTTACCCCCAAATTCTTGCGTGGTTTTTACAATCGTCTGGACCGGGATGCAATACCCAAAGATGCCAAGCGAGATGAAATAAGCTTGTACAAGCTGCCGTCCAACCGCCCCGATATCGTAAGTCTGTTCGAATCCATGACACCTTACTTCGATTCGAACATCCAGCCGACAGAGGAGTTATTGCAACTGAAAATGATCGAAGGTATATATGTGTTGCTTAATACGAGCAAGAACCTGTATGCTTCTATCTTCGACTTTACGGACCCGTGGAAAATCGACATACTGGAATTCCTCGAAAGTAATTACATGAACGATATATCGATGGAAGAGATCGCCAATTATACCGGCCGCAGCCTATCCACGTTCAAGCGGGACTTTAAAAAGTGCAGTACGCTTTCCCCGCGGGAATGGTTGATACGCCGTCGTCTCGAAGCCGCCCGCGAGTTGATACGGAAAGGGGGACGCAAGGTATCGGATATCTGCTTTGAAGTAGGATTCAAGAACCTTTCCCACTTCTCGAAGATTTATAAAGAAACGTACGGCATTCCTCCGACAGAGGATACACAACCGGGAATCAGTCTCGCATAGGTTGCGGGACTTTTTTATTTGTGGACTTTCCAACAAAGCATTTTGAACCACACAACAAAACCATTGCGCCACTCCCCGCCTACCTTTGCATCAGAAAACGAAATAAAGAAAGAATAACATGAAGACTATCTTTGAAAAAGATTTATCGGGCGAAATGGTTTCGCCCAATGAGCCGGGTTACGAAGCGTTGATCACCGACATTTTCGCCACCATCCGAACCGCTACGGAAATGAATACAGGTTACCACACACCTGAAGAAGTACACGAATATATGGGCCGGATTCTCGGCAAACCCCTCGAAGAGAGCACGACGGTACTGCCGCCGCTCTACATCGACTAC
>OHPM01000533.1_pt1 | contig 12596 bp, 8 predicted proteins | sample 1577721 | NCBI WGS metagenome assembly OHPM01 (sample SAMEA3879558, study PRJEB24766) | human gut metagenome | biome: human-associated habitat; feature: feces | place: USA | collected 1985/1987 | reverse complement strand
GCTGGTTTGGAAGGTCTTATCGTACTCCTCCATATAGTTGATGATATTGCAGGCCAACCGTTCCTTGGCACGGATCCCGTTTTTCCCACGCATATAGGGCGTGACTTTCAGTTCTACGCCAGCCTCCGGGAAGTCCGGCTCAGACTCGGAGTTGGGCGTGTAGCCAAACCAGCTCTCTTCGATAACGGTTCCGATAGCACCTTTTCCCGTGGCCAAACGACCAGTTTTATCGACATCCCGGAGCGGGATACCCTTGATCTCCTGCGCACGCCGCAGGATTGATTCTTTGGTCACATACTGTGTTCCCTCCACTGCTTCCAACTCCTTTTCTATGATCTCATATGAACGACCATGGGTCTTGCGCATTGCTGCACAAGACCCATGGATATCATTCTGATTTTGATATAGCTTATTTTTCTTCAGCTATGATCGTATCCAGAACTCTACCCATTCTGGTTATCATCGGTACGACCAGGGCGTTGCCCATGCAAAAATATCTCATCCTATCAGGCATACCCGTATTTGTCCATTCGTCATCAAATCCCTGGAGGCGCTCGGCCTCGACCGGGGTCAGCAACCGGAGTCTCCCTGTTCCGGGATCTGACACAACATGCGTGGAACGGTTGATTGTGGACTCACTGGTCAACATCGTACGACCAGGTCTATCCCACGGATCAGGGAAGGCAATGGGGCCTTCTGAAAATGTATACTCATGACCATCTGCTGATTTTCTTGGGATTTTCTTTGCACCTTTGAGATATGTCCATTTTGGCATTTTCTCATTAGTAATATAGAATTTATCATCAACAGTCGTCTGCAGGATTTTTCCAAGGGTAATTGGTTCTTCTTCCTGCTCAGTCACTTTTGCTGTATAAATTCTACCTTTGCACATATAACCTGCGGTTTCGAATGCAAAGGCAAAGTTATCACTCACATCTACGATGTCACCGCCGATAACCGTCTCCGTTATCTGACCTATGTTTTGAATGGGGAAGGCTTTCGCCATAAGACCACCATTTTTGATAATCATATCTGCAGATATGTCGGCCATCTTCTGTCCATAAATCGTGTCGTTTCTGTATGCGAAGATGAATGTCCTACGACGACGCTGCGCTGCACCGTATTGTGCTGCATTAACAACTCGCCACTCCACACTATAGCCTTCCTTGGCAAGACACGCAAGAATAACGCCGAAGTCACGTCCCCTCTGTTTGGCCGGAGATTTAAGTAATCTATCAACATTCTCGAAGATGCAGAACGGTGGCTTTTTTGCGATGATAGTATCTCTTATCTGCCACCACAGTACGCCCTTTTTACCTTCGATACCATGAGAAGACGACAGGGTGTGTGCCACACTATAGTCCTGACAAGGGAAGCCCCCCACGAGAAGTGTGTGGTTTGGAATGGCCTGCTTGTCCATCGTGCTGATGTCTTCTCCAGTATGAAATTCATTATTCAGGTCTGGACTGTCTCCAAAGTGCTGCACATAGCAGTTGTGTGCCCATTGTGTCCTTGCACCGGGTTCCCACTGTGAGAACCATGTGGTCTTCCAGCCTGATCCAAGTCGGTCGAATCCCAACCGGAATCCGCCGACACCTGCGAATAATTCGCAGATAGTCTTTTGCATAATAAAGCCCTCCTTTGACCGACATGCGGTCAGCTCGCTTATTTTTCATAGACCGAGCCGTAGCTCATGTTAGCACCGGCAGACGCCGGATCGTTGGTCTATAATTAAATTATACCATACCGCAGCAAAGAAATCATCAACAATATTTGTAGAAACGACAGTAGTCCCTAAATCGTAATTTATTTAAAGGACTTACAAAATAGAGAGGAAATCACTTAACATCAGTTGTTCATATTCATCGAATATCGATTTGTCGTACCGCTCCTCTTGCAGTTCTGCAATTGTAATGTGCCCATCATGCAATTTCATAACCAAATCGTTCGAAACGCCATAATCTATGAGTTTTGAATAGTCATCGTAAACACTACCATCCTCAAACAGTAATGTTATTTTCTTTGCATCTAAGCAGGATAGATCCAATGATGCATCTAAGGCGTTTTTTTGAAGAAATAGTTTTAAAATCGATACGAAAAATGATGTATAGAAAGGAATTTTATATTGAATGATGGAAGAAATAAATTTAAAAGTCTCTGAGTAAAAAGCATCAATGTTCGGCGTCAAATCGGATTTGTAATATCGCAATATCCAACCAAGTTTTTCTTCATTAAAATATTGCTGCATCACCCGCTTTTCTTTGATTCGTGTAAGGTTGTGTTCTTTTATGAAATCCTCATATCGCCCTGTAATATACTTCCTATTACTGGAGATGACATTCGCTATTTTACCAGAGCAGTATACACGATATAATCTTCCCCAAATGAAATTGTTTTGAGAGTCAAAAGCTCTTATTTCATATGGCTCACATTCAAACCCATCGATGTTGGCGGCTTCGAAAGCTGCTTTAAGAATATGGAAGATATAGTTTAAGGATTCGATTCTGGCTTTGGGCTGCGCCTCCAGAATATCTTTTGCTTTTTCATATGAAGTTGTAACTTGCTCTGGATGCAACCGAAAATATTTGTAAAGAGCAACTTTCCATTTCGTTGAAACATTCAATGACAAACGCATATCGTCTGCCGTAAGTCCCAATGCTAACATTTCCTCAAGCGTTTTGCTTTTTTCCTCCCTTTCAGCCTCAGATAGATATTCATCTTCAATCATATCGATTTCATAATCGATTCTTTTGTGCCCCTGCGTACAATAATTGTAATTCTCTAATCTTATCTGTGCTTCTCGTTGCAGTTGAGTAACCTTTTCATATACTTCTGATGTTATACAATACACCTTGCCAATACTATTTCGTGCGAAACGACCAGCGCGTCCAGATACATTCAGTACATCTATATCAGACAATCGATTGGTCGTCGGACCATTAATTAAGCTGGTAAAAATCAAGTTACTTGCACTTGTATTCACACCTTCTGTAAACGAAGTCGTAACTATAAGCGTTCCGATCACATCGTCTTCAAAAAGGTTGATAATCTCCCTCTTGATATATCTTGGCAATGGCGAAATATAAATACCTACGCCTTTCTTAAGTGCACTTATTATTTTCCACTCGTAAGCATCGTCAATCGAATATGTTTTTTCCAAATGGGCTATGAATTTCAAATAGCGCTCTGTAACTTTTATTCTCCTTGTCCAGTCTAACCTTTCGACGATTTCGTAGGCTCTCGCATATTGAGATACATAAACTATATTTTTATCATCTTGCAAAACTCGAAGAAGAATGTTTGTCTTTTGGGAAATACTTGCCGACTTTGTGTAGCCAATAACTCTGATTTTGAAGTGATTCTTAAATGATTCAGTGTCAACTATCCGGTAAATCTCCTTGTTCACATACTCTATTTTACGATCGATTTTCTTGATTCCGTGTCGAGTCAAATATCTTCCCATAGAATCAGTTAACTCATATGTGAAGGGAGATAACAATATCAGCCGGTTATTGGTTTGTCCAATCATGTCCGCGACTTTTCGAAACCTAACTGACCGCGCCTCAATAAAATCGCTAATGTGTTCATTTTTTGAGTCAACTATCTTATAGGTTTCGTCCATGATAATGATGTCAAAAGATGATAAGTCACAACCTTCGTATAATAAGAGGAATCTTTCTGGAGTAACAATCAGAAAATTGCGCAAACCTTGCCTGAAGTACGGTTGGGTAGATATACAATAATTCATTTCGAAGGCCCTATTGTTGTCTATAAGTTTAATATATAGTTCTTCGAGCAATGAATTTGTAGGGACAATAATCAGCACATTAGCAAGAGATTTGTGGTGCTGAATTATGAACTCAAGAAGCAAGCTGGTTTTCCCAAAAGAGGTAGGCGCAGATAGAAAGATTTTCTGATGCTTTTCTAATTCTAACAACAAAGAAAGTTGCCCACTATTGTAATACGGCATTACGTTTCCAACATAAGAATCACTTCGCACCTTATCCCATGATAAAAAGGCAGCCCTCTCATTGACATCAAGGTAAGATAAGAATCCATACATTTGCGTTAGTGAAATCGCATTGAAAACAAGATTCAAATATGCTTTATATTCGCCAGAATCAAATAACGCATTAAGGATTTTGAGAATCTTATCATTTTCGCCACTAAAAGAATACTCATTAAGTGCGGACACAAATTCTGTATTATTCATAAGATTTCTCCATAGCCCGTTTAATGTCCATTGTTGAACTTTCGGTAGGAACAAATACAATTTCGACTCTATAGTTCGTGAATCCAATGGACTTAATGCTTTGCTCGCATTGACTGTATATATCGTTATAATGCTGTTCTAATTTTTCGGGAAGTCTCTGCTTGCTATCAAATATTGCAAAGAAAATAAAATTAACGCATATATTGTGTGCTATGAGTACGGAGACGAAATCATTTCCACCATCTAACTGTGCATTTAAATCAGTAAAAAAAGATTTAAATATAGTTTTATCTGGCTCTTGGATTGCATTACCCTTCTCAACGATAAACTGAAAATAATCATTTAGATATGCAGCGCTAATATGTGCGGGTTTTCCATCTGCTTTTCCATGCGTATTAGGCTTTCCAACAATATCCTCAATCAAATTGTTCTTCGCATTCGCAGCGCCAGCTACAAACTTTGCTTCGCAAAAGCAGATATTTATTTTCTTGTTTTCGTCCAAAAAGTAAACAATATTATCCGGTCCTGTAGACTCGTAATTCGAATCAAACGAACGTTTATTAGCATAAGTTATAACTGCTTTTCTGCCATTAACAATACGCAAATAAAAGTCAAGAAATAATTCGCCATAGATACCATCGGACGCAATTTGACGATGAGGAATAATTTTGCTGTTCTTCCTCATGTTTTTTGATCTTGTTATAAGTTGCGTATCAATATCCTCATTTTCGTCGACAGTCTCAAAATAGTCGGAATTCCGAATGTAGAATGGAAGGTACGCCAAAAAGGTATCCGCAAAGTTTTTGAGCTCGGACGGATAGTCATATATATACATTAGATATGCATTCTGCATAGCGTGGGATAAGCGAGTCATAAACACCTTGCGTTCATAATTCGCTTTATAGTGAGCAACCAGCTGATTCACTTCCATAAATTCACCTCAAGTAATATATCCTTGAAATCAATTTTCATCCGGCACGATCTCTACAATATCCTCAATCCTGCAATCCAGCGCCGCACAAATCTTCACGAGTATTTCCGTGGTGACATGTCCGTTCCGTCCCATCTTGGTGACAGATGCTGGGCTGATGCCCGCCTTTTCACACAGGTCCTTTTTCTTCATGTCCTTATCGATGAGCAGCTTCCAGAGTTTCTTATAACTCACAGACATAAAATATCTCCTCCGTACCGATATACAAAAATGCTCTGCCGCTTGGCAGAGCATTCGGTCTATTGCAGCCATACTGCCAAGGCCTATTCCAACACTTGACAGCGTTGTTTATAATGATAGCACATTTGGGCAGGAAAAGCAAGAAAATGATAAATCCGCACGAATTCCGACTCTATTCAATTTCTTTTCAAGTGCGAAAGAAACGGTTGAACCTCTGGGCAGTCAGAGCTACAATGCCAACACCTCATCGTGAGGACAAACTGATCGGAGGTCAAATGATGAATTATGAAGTAAACCCGTTTCAGGACTACGAATCGATCACCGTTGATGAGCTGAAAGATCAAGCTAACAGTCTACTGAATCTGGTAACGGAAGAGCAGCGGCCACTGCGCGTATGTATGAATAATGGCAAGGAGTTTCTGCTGTTCCCTCAGGACCTGCTCGCCCCCATCTGCGACTCTGACTTTCGCTTGATCCTGCTGTCGGCAATGCGGTATGCGATGGGCAGGAATACTTGTATGCCCATGGTAGTCGCTGATTATATTAAGCGTCACATTCAGCTTCTGGATGATAAGTTTCTCGTACTGGCTGCCGATGAGATTAGGCGGCATCTTGAAGATTACGCAGAACACGAGCCGAATCCGAATCTTTGGCATGACCTTTTAGGTGCACTTGAGACAGAGCAGAGAGAGCGTGCCACTCGTAAGGCAAGAAAAATCAGACTGTGCCCAGCCTGCGGGAAGCCCTTGGAGGTCATGAGCATTGCCGACAACAGGCATTCACCAGGCGGATTTGATGTAATTGCCCACTGCCGTAACTGTCTTTCTGATTATGAATGGTTCTGTGATAAGGATGGCGGTGTCTCAGATATGAAGCAGTATTTCTTCGGGTAAGGCCGTGTAAAAAGCGACGCTCATGAACAAGTACATTCTCGTATTTCAATATACTTTCCCTTAAAATGTCCCTTAAATTACGGGAATGCGATAGTTATTGAGGGAAAGCGAGTTTCACCTTTAGAGAGCAAATGCGTGATACTATTCTTTGTCTATAGCGCCGCAGCTGCTGAGCTATCACCCACGCAGAAACCACTTGCATAACACCCTGCTCAGAGTTACAATGCAGCCAACAGCAATGAGAAACGCTTCCCGTCCGGCACCGGTGAATCTTCACCGGAAACCGGGCGGGAAGCGTTTTTGACCACATAGATTACCACAGACGGCGCTGGAACACTCGGAAACAACGGAGATAAGAGCGTCAAAGAGTAAGTAAAACAAATTAAAAAGCACCAAAAGCCGCTACAAATGAGCAGAAAAAGTGTTCTGCTCTTCTTTGGGACCAGGAGACCGTGCGTTCGAGCCGCACTACTCGGGCCATAACTGGACACCAGTTTTGATACAATGCGTATCGAAGCGGGTGTCCAGTTTCTTTTTTCAAAAGCCCCTATTTGCAAGGGTTTTCATATACCTTTTAACGAAAGCAGGCTCTACGGTAACCGAGAAATGGTCGCCGTAGAGCTTTTTTGCATTTTTGCCTATGTACTTTTTAATTATAGGTCTTGAGGGTGTGCATTGCCATAAAATGAATAATTAAAAGGTGCAACGCTCAATATAACAAAACGCAGCGATATTGTAGCCTCCATCACATATAATCTTTTACACTTTGACTATATATACACTTTGACTATATATTTTGCGTTTGGTTACAAGATTTTTGTGTATAGAAAGAATTTATATAAATCAAGTAAAGTGATACTTGACAAAGGGGTAACCAATAAGTAAAATGTAAAAACATAGAATCTCCGGTGTATAATATTGCGTGAGCGCACCATCTCAAGCCGCCAGGCAGGGCCTGTCAGCCAGAAGCAGATTCGCCAGCGCGAACATGATATTAAATTTAGCCTGTTGCTTTTCGAGCCCTCGGTATCGCGTTTTAGGCACGTCTTAATATGTTTTTACCTATATAGACCTGTCTATCTGCTCATTTTTTTGGATATTATTTAGAAATATACTGATAGAATAAAAACGAAGGGTGGAAATTGGGATGAATGAGACACACATTGATTTGCTGCTGAAAAATTGCAAAGCGTATGCGATGGATGAGAAAAACACCTGTTACACGACGATCGGAATCCACGGCGGTCGTATTGTTTATACGGGACAGGCCGATGAGGATTCAGCGCCTTGCGCGAAGACTGTCATAGATATGGCAGGAAGACCGGTGCTGCCAGCTTTTACAGATACGCATATGCATATGATTAATTCCGCATATTTGCAAACGATATTTCGGCTTTTTGGCGTCACATCCATCAAACGTGTGATTGAGATGGGAAAGGAATACCTAAAATCCGGTGAATTTTCCCGGGAAAGATGGGTCTTTGGGCGAGGCTGGAATCAGGAACTCTTTGAAGAGGGGAGAATGATTACCAGAGATGATCTTGATGAAATTTCAAGCAGTGTTCCCATTTGTATCGTAAGAATATGCGGACATATCGCGGTGCTCAATTCAGCCGCCTTGGAGTTGCTGAGAGCCTCGGCGGAGGTAGAAGCCTACGCGCACAATATTGATTGGGATTCTGGTGTCCTGAGAGAGAGCGCGGTGAAGTATTGCTACAAAATTATGCCACCGATTCCCAAGCCGATTATGAAGAATTTGATCGATATGGCGCAGAGAGCTCTGTTGTCCCAGGGAATTACGGCGGTAGGGACGGATGATTTCATTTCCCTGCCGGGCAATAATCTGAAGGTAATCTATGAAAGCTATCAAGAAATGGCAAAAGAGGGAGAGCTGAAAGTACGGGTTAGCGAACAGTGCGGGTTCGTGGAAGTAAATGATTTGGAAGACTTTATTGCGTTTAATAGGAAAAACCGCATTGCATCTGATTTTTTAAGGATGAACGTAATAAAAATCATGCTGGATGGTTCTCTGGGCGGTCGAACCGCCTTGCTGAAAGAACCCTATGCGGATTGTCCGAAGGAAACGGGTACACAGACTCATTCCCGCGAAAAACTGAATAAGATGGTTAGAATTGCCCACGACAATGGGTATCAGGTTGCCGTACATGCAATCGGAGATAAGGCGGCGGATATCGTGGCGGATGCGTATATTGCGGCATTGAAGGAAAACCCGAGAAACGATCATCGCCACGGTATTGTTCATTTTCAGATAACAGATGATGATCTGCTGAAAAAAGTAAGAGACGCGAATATTATTGCGTATATTCAGCCGGTTTTTCTGTCTTCGGATCTGGATATGCTCACGGACCGTCTAGGCGAAGAGCGTGCGCAGCATACATATATGTGGAAAACCATGCAGGACATGGGGATTCACACGGGCGGCGGCTCAGACGCACCGGTTGAGTCGTTTAACGTTTTGGAGAATATTTTCTGCGCAGTTACGAGACAGCGGATACATTCGGAGAATCATGAATGTCACTGCCCGCAGGAGTGCCTTGATATAAAAGATGCTGTGGCATTGTTTACGTCAAAGGCCGCGTATTTGACTTTTGAGGAAAACAAAAAAGGAACGATTGAAGTGGGTAAATATGCGGATCTGGTGGTACTTTCTGATGACATTTTTCAAATTGACGCGCAGAAGATCCAAGATGTCGCTGTACTGAAGACAATGGTAAATGGGGAGTTCGTTTTTTCAAAAGAATAATGTGGGCAGAAAAAAGGCAGCCACCGAGATGTCGGTTTGAAAAACCATGTGCGGCAAGATTCAAAATATGCTCGTGGCGGGGAGATGAGAAATGTAGTAGACAGATGTACGAAATTTGCGGTGTTGTGTGATGAGTCTTTTTGATTTCTAAAAAAGATATCAAAAAATCGGCGATACTGCGAACGATCGCAAATGAAGTGTTCGGATTCAAAAAAACGGAGGAGAATTCAAAATGAAAAAGAAAGAAGCGGGAGAGAAGGTAACTGCAAAACAGGGACTACTCCTTTTGTTTGCGGCAGTGCTGGTAATCGTTGTTTGCAAAATTGTATTTAATGTAGATACGAAAACTACCTTGATGCTTTCCGGTGCAATCGGTGGAATCATTTGCATGATTTGGGGCTTCAAGTGGGAGGATATTGAGAGCAAATTTGCCGAGGGAATCAAATCGACGGCAATGCCCATTGTTTTGCTCATTGTAATTGGTATGATGGTTGCTTCATGGATTTTGTCCGGAACAATTCCAACCATGACTTATTATGGAATGAAGCTGCTGGCTCCGGGGCAGTTTTTGTTCTTATCGTGTATTTTGTGCTCCGTGATGTCAGTTTGCACGGGTACTTCCTGGGGAACTGTTTCCACTCTGGGCGTAGCACTTTTGGGTGTGGCCATGGGGCTGGGAATTCCTATAGAGATGACTGCCGGCGCCATTGTGGTTGGATCGTTTTTTGGCGACAAAATGTCTCCTCTGTCTGACTCCACAGTGTTGGCGGCCTCGTGCGCGAGAGTGAATTTGTTGGATCATGTCAAGCATATGTACTATTCGACTGTTCCGGCGATGCTCGTTTCGTTAGTACTGTTTTTCGTGTTGGGTTTCAGGTTTAAGGGTGGAGCGATATCTGGTGTGGATTATGATGAGATTCTCGCCGGGCTTGACGCCTCCTTTAATTTAAGTCTCTTAACCCTGCTGCCTCCGATTGTAGTACTGGTGTTGGTCCTGATGAAAAAACCTGCAATTCCTACGTTTGGAGCGGGAATTGTTGTCGCTTTTATTATTGGTATTGTGACGCAGGGTGCGGATCCGATAGAAATGCTTAACGCGATGAGTAAAGGCGTTTCCATGGAGACTGGCATTCCTATCGTCAACACTCTGGTAAACCGGGGCGGCATTGTGAGCATGCTGGATACCATTGGCCTGATATTGTCTGCGGCAATTTTTGCAGCGCCAATGAGAGCGTCGGGCAGCGTAAATGCCATATTTGAGGCGGTCAAAAAGGTTGCGAAGACGCCTACGCAGTTTATGGTATTGGCACTCATTATGCAACCGGTCCTGCTTGTGGCAACAACTTCCTATTTTGTCACGATGCCTGTTACAGGCGAATTGGCGGCGGACGCTATGGATGAAATGGGGTATTCCAGACTGAATCTTTCCAGAATGATGGAGGATGGCGGCACCGTTGTCTGCCCATTGATTCCTTGGGGAAATACGGGAGCGTTTATCACGGCTACATTAGGTGTTACGCCTTATGAATATTTCTTCTATATGCCGTTTATTTGGCTGTGTTTTGTGTTCGACATGCTGTCAATCGTCACTGGCATTGGACTTAAGAAGGCTGATGGGTCTATGGTTACCCCTATTTTCAAAAGGAAAGCGTCCTGAATTCATCGTCACTGAAAAGGACAAAATGCCTATCGGCGGGTAATTTCTGCCGGGTTGACAAGAGTAGATAATAGGTGCCCTTTGATGCAGGAGAATAAGGGTACTGCATCAAGGTTGGGTGTTCAAGTCAACTCACTCGGACCAAAGTCCCTCTGAAATCAACGATTTCAGAGGGACTTCAGCTTGTCAAAATCCTTTTTGACAAGCTGAAAAGCATTTTCAGGACTTTCATAAAAGTTCTGAAAATGCGGTGATTGAAAACGAAAGACACCCCTGATGGGTTTCTTTCGTAACTATCTTCCTTTCCGAAGGCGGAGGCTATCCTATTTTTTGACAGTCTCAAAGCCCTCTGAAATCGCTGATTTCAGAGGGCTTTTTCTTGTCTTTGACTACTGCGGCGCAGGGGGTGAGCCGACTTACGCTTTCAATATAATTCTCCGCTCAAACTCCTCCGCAATATCCAGCAAGTCCTGATCCAGATACGACAGGGCGATGTCCTTCATCTCCCGGTCCACTCCGTAGTAGGCCTCTGCGATGGCGCCGGCCATATCGGCAATGGTGTCACTGTCGCCGTCGATGGAAACGGCGTTGCGGATGGCGTCCTCGAAGCCGGTGGATTCAAAGAACGCCTCCAGCGCCTGCGGCACAGAGCCCTGGCAGGTCTCCACGAAATCGTAGTCCGGGCGGATCTCATCCAGAGTAAAATCAATGGGATAGAACCGCTCCGTATACTCCCGGATCTCCGCCATAGAGTGACCCGTTCTCGCCAGATAAATGGCTCCTGCCACTGCCACAGCACCCTTGATGCCCTCCGGGTGATTGTGAGTCACTTCGGCAGTGGCCGCCGCCAGTTTTTCGCACTCGTCCAGGGAACCGGCAAACCACGCCACCGGGGACACCCGCATGGCAGAGCCGTTGCCGAAGCTGCCATAAGGCTCGGTATCATTCTTCATCATCCATGTGCAGAATCTTCCGCCATAACCGCAGTACGGGTGCAGCATTCCTACCTCGTGCATCACCCGGACAAGCTCCCGCTTGAAGGCGTCCATATCCGTGATGGTATCATAGAGCAGCAGCGCCTTCGCCACCGCCAGCGTCATCACCGTGTCGTCGGTGAAGTCGGAACGGCGGCTGAACAGCGGAAAATCCTTCGCCTTATAGTTGTTGCAGTCGAACTCGTAGGGGCTGCCCACGATGTCGCCCAAAATCGCTCCGTACATACGCTTACCTCCCTCTTTTCTGCACATCCTCGTCAATACGGCGCTTCCAGTCGGCGCTAAGCGGCCGGGCGGCGCGGACGCTGCACACCGCCTCACTGATGACCTCATAGTTCAGCGCCGTGCCCGCCTCGTCGCACTTGTAGTTCACCGAGCGGTCCGCACCGATGCCGAAGCGTGCCGCCTCCCTGGCTGCGTCGATGTTGGCGCCCAGGAACAGAAACTCCCAGCCGTACTTCTCCTTCTGACGCCGGATCATGCGCCGCACCGTCTCGTAATTATAGCGGCGGCTGGCGTTTTCGTAGCCGTCGGTGGTGATGATGATGGCCAGCTTGCCGCTGCCCGCGCCGTAGATGATCTTATCAATGATCACCGACGCCGCATAGGTGGAGATAACGCCGTACAGCACTGCGTCGATGTTGCCGAACACAAAACCGCCCAGCACGATGACAACAAGGTCCGTCATCAGCGTCACTTGGCCCATGGAGAAATGCGGCTTAAGCTTTTTGATGGTGACGATGAGGAAATCCGTGCCGCCGGTGGACGAGCCGCGCATATAGATCAGCGCCAGACCTGCGCCCATAAACACACCGGAAAAAATGGCCGCCAGGAAACTGTTGCCCGTGTACAGCGGCGTCAGCGGGAACACAAGGTCCAAAAACAACGTGGAAATGACCATCG
>OHPM01000499.1_pt1 | contig 13366 bp, 6 predicted proteins | sample 1577721 | NCBI WGS metagenome assembly OHPM01 (sample SAMEA3879558, study PRJEB24766) | human gut metagenome | biome: human-associated habitat; feature: feces | place: USA | collected 1985/1987 | reverse complement strand
TGAGAGTTCGTGGAGAGGTAGGAGCCGGCGTTATTTTTTTTGCCTTGGGATATGGATTAGGTGGCCCTATGTTGATAATTTCTGTGTTAACTATTGTGTTTAATTTAATTTTAACTGGTATATTTGTCGTGTGGGTTGAAAAACTGACTCGCAGCGCTTACAAGTTGGAGCAAGTTGACATGTAAGTGTACAGTTGTTAGGAAAAAATCAAAGGGAAGCGGTTTGCACGCCGCTTCCCATAAATATTTAAATACCATATGGATAGAACCATCAACGTTATCCTTAAACCGTTGCGTCGTTTTGCTATGCAAAAACCGAATGCGAGTATCTTATTATTCATGGCTATGATTCTTGCTATGCTATTTGCCAATTCCCCTTGGGCGGAGTCCTACCATAACATCTTATCTCATCCGATTGATTTGAAGATAGGTAATTTCACACCGTTTATGCATCATGGAGAAGTGATGCCGATGCTGGCCTTTGTGAATGATGCCTTGATGGCAGTCTTCTTTTTTGTGATTGGATTGGAGATTAAGCAGGAAATTCTGATTGGGGAGTTGAGTTCGGTACGGAAAGCGCTGCTTCCGATTATTGCGGCCTGCGGCGGGATGATCGTTCCGGTATTGTTTTATTTTCTGGTTTGTCATTCGGCACCCGAAGTGCGAGGTGTGGCTATTCCGATGGCGACCGATATCGCCTTTGCCTTGGCTGTTTTAGGGTTGTTGGGAAAACGGGTTCCACTCAGCATGCGTATTTTTTTGACGGCATTGGCGGTGGTGGATGATATCGGCGGAATCATTATTATCGCCTTGTTTTATAGTGGTGAGATTGCGTTTGAGCCACTTCTGATCTCACTCGCCTTGCTGGCTTTGCTATATGTAGGAGGAAGGATGAGGGTGAATAACATTGCTTTCTACTATATAATAGGTTTCTTTGTGTGGATGCTATTTCTTGAGTCGGGTATTCATCCGACCATAGCGGGTGTGCTGGTCGCATTCACCGTTCCGGCTCGTCCGGTTGTTAAGCTGGATGATTTCACTTGTGAAATGACCGGCTATCTGGATATGCTGGATTACACAGAAGTGCGTCATTCCCGGAAAGCGGCGGTTCTTTCATCGACACAGATTCAAGTTCTCAACAATATTCATTCATTGGCGGACAAAACAATCAGTCCGTTGCAAAGCATTGCCAACAAACTCCATCCGTTAGTCAATTATCTGATCCTGCCGCTCTTCGCTTTTGTCAATGCAGGCGTTACTTTCGGGGATATCGGGATCGGTTCGTTACCGGGAATCCCGTTGGCGGTATTCTTCGGCCTGTTTGCCGGAAAGTCGCTGGGTATTTTCCTGTTCACCTATATTTTTGTCCGTTTGCGTCTTGCTACGATGCCGGAAGGGGTGAGCAAACGGAACCTATTCGGGGTGTCGATGTTGGGCGGTATCGGTTTTACGGTAGCTCTCTTTATCGCGAACCTGTCTTTTGCCGGGATGCCTGATGTCGGAGTAGAGCTATTGAATCAGGCAAAGTTGGGCGTATTTGCCGGTTCGTTTATTTCAGGCTTGTGCGGTTATTTGATATTAAAGAAAGTATTACCTAAAAATTATAGAGATGGACAGACGTAAATTTATTCAGACTGGGATTGCCGGAGTAGCCGGTTTATCGTTAGTCCGCACAGGACTTGCCAACATACAGATGACCGTACCTTCGGATATATCGGTCGACAGGGTGAAACTGGGAAAGACCGGATTGAAAGTCTCTCGTATAGCTATGGGAACCGGGACGAAAGGCTGGAATTACCAGTCCAATCAGACTCGGCTCGGACTGGATAACTTTGTGAAGATAGCCCGTCACGGTTATGAACGCGGTATTCGCTTCTTCGATATGGCCGATATGTACGGTTCGCAACCATTTGTCGGAAAAGCCCTGAAAGAGTTGCCTCGTGAGAAACTCACGCTGATGACGAAGATGTGGACCTACGACGAAGGGTCGGAAAAACGCGAGTCGGTCAGCAAAACCCTCGACCGTTTCCGCCAGGAAGTTGGTACGGACTATTTCGATATCCTCCTACTGCACTGCATGACGAAAGGCGACTGGGCGGAAACTCGTAAATTTTATATGGACGGCCTGGCGAAAGCCAAGCAGGATGGTATCGTGAAAGCTGTCGGCGTCTCCTGTCATAACTGGGAAGCGCTGGTCGAGGCAGTCGACAATCCGTGGTGTGACGTTATCCTCGCCCGCTTGAATCCGTTCCAAAGCCATATGGATGGGACGGTCGAAGCCGTAAACGAACTTTTAGGCAAGGCACGCAAGAAAGGCAAAGGGCTTATCGGAATGAAAATTTTTGGTGAAGGCAAACATGTTTCTGATGCCGAACGCGAACGTTCCATCCGTTTTGCTGTTACCGAAAGTAACTTGCATTGCATGACACTTGGTCTGGAGTCCATCGCGCAGATGAATGATGCGATAGAGCGGGTGATGCGGAATGCCAGAGGATAGCTGCCTTATTCCGCCACCTTGCGTATCTTGTTCCGATACTGATAATCAGCTGTTAACGCGATAAAAATAATCAGTTCGGCACATGGCATTGCCAGCCATAATCCCCTTTCTCCCAATAAGTGAGGAAGGGCGAGGACAGAGTTTGCAAAAGTAGTCCTTTAAGTCCGGCCAGAAATTACCATTTGGTAAAAAATAAGAATAATAATGTACATAAAAATGCTTATATTCGCAGACAGTCTGTTTGTCGAAAGTGTAACTGTTAAATTCAGGAAATATGGCGAAATATCTGTATTATATCTGTGCCTGTTGTTTTTTGTTTTTATTCAGCAGATGTGGAAAAGGTAAAAGCGAATCCGAAGAGATCCCTTTCAATCCCTATGTGGAGGCGTTTACCTCCGGTACGATTTCAAGATATACGCCCGTATATCTGATTTTCAACCAGGAAATAGCAGTTGACAGAATGGAGCCTGACCAACTTCGTGACCTGGTCAAGATCAAGCCCGAGACAGTCGGCGAGTTCGCATTTGAAAATAACCGGACGATCGTATTCAAGCCATCCAAGAGTTTTGAGCGCGACACTCGTTACGAGGTAAAGGCTGATCTATCAGAGTGGTTTGATACGGAACGAAAGGACAAATATTTCTCATTCAGATTCTCGACGCAGCCTTTGCTGTTGCGTGCCAACCTGCAATCCGTCGATATCAACCGGAAGAATGAAAACGGCTACGACATTGTCTGCTCGGTATTTACGCCGGACAGGGAAATTCCCGAAACTGTAGAGTCGCTTGTCCGTTTCTCCGAAAAGGCGAATGCCAGATGGCAACATAGTCCCGACGGAAAGAGGCATGAAATTTCTATCTCGAACATACAGGCCGGGACGGATGCGACACGTGCCTTTAAATTATCCGTAGCCCCGAATAAACTGAAAGTGCCGGAGGAGGAACTGCTATCTGTCGATATTCCCGAACTGAATGATTTTGCCGTGTATGAAGTCGAATATGTCGCAGAGCCGGAACGTTACGTCGAAGTCACCTTTACGAAACTACTCGATGCGGCACAAAACATGCAGGGACTTGCCTGGATCGACGGTAACAAATCGGAGACCGTCAATGTCGAGGGCAATAAGCTCCGCCTTTATCCCGATGCAGGTAGCAAAGGTGCCCTTAATGTTCATCTGAGCCAGAACATCAGAAGCAAAAACGGGCTGAACCTGAAAGAAAGCGTCGTTCGTCAGATCGTAGTCAGTGATGAAAAGCCGGAAGTCCGTTTTATCGGCAATGGTGTGATCATCCCACAGTCCACACAACTGACTATTCCTTTTCAAGCCGTCTACTTGCGCGGCGTAGTAGTGCGTGTCATCAAGATATTCGAACAGAACATCGGACAATTCCTTCAGGTGAATGATCTCGAAGGAACGAGTGACCTGATGCGTGTCGGTCGCCTGATCGCGCGTAAAACGATCTTCCTCGATGAAGACGCCACCCAGGATCTCAGTCGTTGGAATACCTACGCGATCGATTTGAAAGAACTGATCGATCCCGAACCCGGCGCCATCTACCGGGTGGAACTGTCGTTCAACCGGGATTTGTCCGCCTATCCCTGCGAAGACCTCGTCAAGAAAAGTAAAGAACAACTGCTTGCCGATGATGAGATCAAGTTCAAGGAAGAAAGTAGCCGTTTCGATGGAGGCGGTTATTACTACTATAACGGCGACTTCGACTGGTCCGACTACGATTATAGCAAACGTGGCGACCCCTGTTCCAACAGCTATTATTATAATACGACCGTCGGCAAGAATGTCCTCGCCACCAATCTCGGTCTGTTGGCGATGGCCGGCGAAGATAACGATATGACTGTCCTTGTACATAACATTCTGAGCACCCATCCAGAGAAAGGTGTCAAAGTCGTTGCCTACAACTACCAGCGTCAGGAATTAGCCTCCGGCGTGACAGACGACAAAGGGCAGGTGCGTTTCTCGCTGAAAAACGGCAAGCCGTTCTATCTGACTGCTTCCCTCGGACAGCAACGCTCGTATCTTCGTGTAGACGACGGTTCCGCCCTTTCGCTGAGTTCGTTCGATGTCTCCGGAGAAGTCGTGCAGAAAGGCATCAAGGGCTTCATCTACGGCGACCGCGGTGTATGGCGTCCGGGCGACACGCTGCATCTCGGTTTTATGTTGAACGACCGCAGCCGGATGCTCCCTGCTAACCATCCGGTCATCATGGAACTTTACAATCCGCTCGGCCAGTTCTACCTGCGCAAGACACAGACAAAAGGCGAAGCAGGACTTTATGTTTTCGATATGCCGACCGAACCCGATGCGCCGACAGGCGCTTGGAACGTCAACGTGAATGTCGGCGGCGTCACCTTTACGAAGCGTCTCCGTATCGAAACGATCAAACCGAATCGCTTGAAGATATCCCTTACGATGCCCCCCAAAAAATTGCTCCGAGGCGAACCGCTCGATGCCGCTATGCACGTGGAATGGCTACAGGGAGCAACTGCCCGCAATCTGAAATACGATATTCAGGGAACCTTTATCTCGACCCCGACCACCTTTTCCGGCTATAAGAAATTCTATTTCGATGATCCTTCGAAAATCTTCAACAGCGAAGAAAGCAAAGTGATCTCCGGTGTGACCGATGCAGCGGGCGACGCCACCATCAAAGCCCGTTTCGAGACCGGCGCTTCGGCTCCCGGTATGTTGTTGGCGAGTTTCGTCACCCGTGTGTATGAGGAATCCGGTGATTTTAGCATCGATGCTAACCGGGCGTTCTATTCACCCTACCGTCGCTATGCCGGCATCAAGTCGCCCCAGCAAGACGGGGAACCACTGAAGACAGGAACCGAATATAAATATGAGGTAGCCTCCGTTGATTATCTTGGACAGGCGGTAGCCAATACCGAACTCGAAGTGAAAGTCTATAAAGTCCATTGGTACTGGTGGTGGAGCTCAGATAACGGGAGCCTGGCGAACTATGTCTCGAATTCGTACAACAAACCGGTGAAAACCTTCACCGTCCGTACTGGTACGAATGGTATGGCCTCCTTCAACCTGAGATATGCCGATGCTGATTGGGGAACCTATTTCATTTCGGTGAAAGACAAAAAGAGCAAACACTCCACCGGTGTGATGAGCTATTTCGATTGGCCTTACAGTGAAGGAAGGCGTGACGCTGATGGCTCTTCCTCCGCCAATATGCTCACTTTCAAGACAGACAAGGATACATACGTGCCAGGAGAACAGATCGTCGTCACCTTCCCTTCCGTCAAAGGAAGTCGCGCGATCATCAGCATCGAGAACGGTACGCGTGTCCTCTCGACCACCGAGCATGTGTGCAACGATGGGCAGACTACGGTCAAACTCGCCGTTACTTCTGACATGCAGCCCAATGCATACATATATATAACGCTGCTCCAGCCGCACGGCGTCACGAAGAACGACCTGCCGATCCGCATGTACGGTGTCGTCCCTTTCACGGTTACATCTCCCGAAAGCCATTTGGCCCCGATTATCCATATGGCGGATGAGGTCAAGCCTGAAGCACCTTGTCACGTGATGGTTTCCGAAAAGAACGGTCGCGAGATGGCCTACACACTGGCGATTGTCGACGAAGGGTTGCTTGACCTAACCCGCTTTCGCACACCCGATCCCTGGCAGGCGTTTAACGCCCGCGAGGCATTGGGGGTTAATACCTGGGATTTGTACAACTACGTGGTCGGCGCGTATGGCGGCCGTATCGAGCAACTGTTCAGTATTGGCGGCGACGATGCCTTGAATAAAGGTCCGAAGGCGATAGTGAACCGCTTTAAGCCGGTCGTGCAGTTTGCCGGTCCGTTTCTGCTGAAAAAGGGAGAAAAACGGCAGCATACCTATAAGATGCCGAACTACAACGGCCGTGTCCGCGTCATGGTCGTCGCTGGAAACGGGGAGGCTTACGGCAACACGGAGAAGAGCGTGCTCGTGCGCAAGCCTGTCATGCTGCTCGGCACACTCCCGCGCGTTATCGGCATAGGAGAGGAGATGGTGGTTCCTGCTACCGTCTTTGCCACCGAAAAAGGAGTTGGAGACGTGCAGGTCACGATCGCCTGCTCCGGCAATATGGAGGTAGTCGGCGAGAAGAGCCATATGCTGCACTTTGAAACGGTCAGTGACAAACTGGCGCAGTTCCGCATTCGTGTGAAAGATACCCCCGGAGCCGGACACGTGAAGATCACGGCTACCGGCGGTGGTGAAAAGTCTGTATATGAAACCGATATCGAAATCCGTTCCGTACGCCGTCCGCAAATCAAGGTGACACCTGTGACGCTCGAAGCCGGAAAGAGCTGGAAAGGGACGGTCGGCCTTCCCGGCGTGGAGGGTACGAACTCCCTTGTGCTCGAAATGTCGGATGTCCAACCTGTCAACCTCTCCACGCGGTTGTCCTATCTGTTGGGCTACCCGCATGGATGTGTTGAACAGATCACTTCGAAGGCATTCCCGCAACTGTACTTGAGCGGGGTCGCCTCGTTGACCCGCGAACAGGAGCAATCGACTGAAGCGACCGTGAAAGAAGTGATCCGTCGCCTGCGTTCCTACCAGACGGTAGACGGTTCCTTCTCCTACTGGCCTGGTGGAACGGCTCCCAATGCTTGGGGGACTGTTTATGCCATCCACTTTCTGCTCGAAGCGGAGAAGAAAGGTTACCTTGTACCCGAAGGCATGATGCGGAATGCGTTGAATGACTTGAGCCGTATTGCCCGTAACTGGAAACCGGAAGCCTCCTATTCTGCCGAATCCGAAGAAATGACGCAGGCATACCGCCTGTTTGTCCTCGCTTTAGGGCAAGTTGCCGAGGTCGGCGCCATGAATCGCCTGAAAGAGAGTAAGACGCTCATGTCTATGAGTCGCTATCTGTTGGCGGCGGGTTATGCTTTGGTCGGACGTCCGGATGTATCGAAAGAGTTGGTTGTAAAGACAACGGCTCTGACAACGGCTTGTTCCGGATACGATCAGACGTTCGGCAGCGACTTGCGTGATACTTCGATCCGCCTGATGACGCTCTGTCTGCTCGATGGCGGTAAGGAAGCGGCTCTCTTGACAAATGAAATATCCAAGACGCTCGCATCCGACGATTGGCTGAGCACGCAATCCACGGCATTCAGCCTGGTGGCTCTTTCCGACTATATGGAGAAATATAAGATGTCCGGCTCGATGGACTTCTCCTATGCCGTAGACGGCAAGGCGAAGAAGGTTTCCACCACTCGGAACATCTGGACGGAGACTTTGCTTGACAAGACTGCCTCTTCTGCCTCCTTAGAGTTGAAGAACACCGGCAAATCCACTCTGTTCGCCCGCCTCGTGGCCGAAGGTATCCCAGCCGAGGGTAAAGAGGAAGCCTATGCGAACGGTCTTACGCTCGCCGTCAGCTATATGAATCATGACGGCCATCCGGTGAATACCTCCGCTTTGCAGCAGGGTACGAACTTCACGGCTGTGGTGACCGTCGCAAATTCGTCTCCTCGTGGCTATAACCACCTGGTGCTGACTGAGGTTTTTCCGGCTGGTTGGGAGATATTGAACACGCGTTTCCTTACAGGCGGCACGGTTGACAATCGGGTGACAGGTGTCAATTACCAAGATATTCGTGATGATCGTGCTTACAGCTATATCGACTATCTGCCTGCCGGAAAGCAAGTGACGGTCCGTATCAATCTTACCCCGGCCGTTTCTATTTGCCTCCGGTCTATTGCGAAGCGATGTATGACCATCTTGTCCGAGCGAATACGGAGGGAAAGATGGTGACGGTCGAATAGACAATAAAAAACGGAAGACCTCCGTTTGAGGCTTCCGTTTTTTCAAATTATATCATATGGATTCTTCCTGGACGGATTGGGGGGGGGAAGGGTTGTCACAATTATATGTTTTCCACCGTTCAAAACGGTAAGATTGCGCAAAGTCGTTCCAGATATTCCGCATCCGTCTTGTCGAACTCGTTCAGCTTGTCGCTGTCAATGTCCAGTACGGCAACCACTTTTCCATCTCTGACTATCGGTACGACGATTTCCGACCGTGAATCCGAGCTACAGGCAATATGTCCCGGAAATTGCTCTACGTCCGGGACAACGATTGTTTGTGCATCCTTCCAGGCTGTTCCGCATACACCTTTCCCGTACCGGATGCGCGTGCAGGCAAGAGGCCCCTGGAACGGGGCAAGCACGAGCATCTCTTCTTTTACCACATAAAAGCCTACCCAGAAGAAATCGAATGTTTGTTTCAGGGCAGCGGCGACATTCGCCATATTGGCGACGACGTCCGTCTCTCCCGCTGTCAGCGATTGCAATTGAGGAAGCAGCGTCTCATATAGTTCCCGCTTGTTCTCACCGTTGATTATTAAATTTTCTGCCATTTTTTATACTTTATAAGAAAACAAAAGTAACCTTTTTTTCGGATTCTGCGTATCTTTGTGACATGAGTAAACAAAATTCTCCTTTAGTGCTTGGAACCGAGCGCATCAGCAAGTTGTTGACACAGTATGCCATACCGGCCATTATCGCCATGACCGCTTCTTCGCTCTACAATATGGCAGACAGTATATTTATCGGACACGGGGTAGGACCGTTGGCGATCTCCGGCTTGGCCTTGACTTTTCCATTGATGAACCTTGCGGCTGCTTTCGGTTCTCTGGTTGGGGTGGGGGCTTCAACGCTGGTGTCCGTGAAGTTGGGACAGAAAGATTATGAAGGGGCGAACAAGGTGCTCGGAAACGTACTGGTGCTGAACGTAGTTTTGGGACTCGCATTTACGTTGGTCTTTATGTTGTTGCTCGATCCGATCCTCTATTTCTTCGGGGCGAGCGAGAACACGATTTCGTATGCCCGCGATTATATGAATGTGATCCTGATAGGAAATGTGATTACTCATATGTATCTAGGACTGAATGCGGTGTTGCGTTCTTCCGGTTTCCCTAAATTAGCGATGTATGCGACGTTGGCGTCGGTGGTGATCAACTGTGTACTGAATCCGCTTTTTATCTTCGGTTTCGGTTGGGGGATCAAGGGATCGGCATGGGCTACCGTCATCTCTCAGGTCATTTCGCTGACCGGACAGTTGATTCATTTTTCCCGTCCGAAGGAGTTGTTGCATTTCAAGAAAGGCATTTACCGGCTGAAAAGCGAAATCGTGAAGGGGATTCTTTATATCGGAATGTCACCTTTCCTGATGAATCTTTGTGCCTGCCTGATCGTAATACTGATTAACCGGGGACTGAAAGAGCATGGCGGCGATATGGCGATCGGCGCATACGGGATCGTGAACCGGGTGGTATTCCTCTTTATTATGATCATCATGGGGTTCAACCAGGGGATGCAGCCGATTGCCGGTTATAACTTCGGTGCCCGCCAATATTCGCGTGTGACGGAAGTGACGAAGTTGACGATGAAGTGGGCGATAGGGGTGGCGACAACAGGGTTTTTGCTCTGTCAGTTGTTCCCCTCGGTGATCGTCCGCATGTTTACGACCGATCCGGAGCTGATCGAGGCGGCGGTGTACGGTTTGCATATCGTCTTTGCGGTCTTTCCGATTGTCGGTTTCCAGATGGTGGCGACAAACTTTTTCCTTTCCATCGGGATGTCTAAGAAGGCGATCTTCCTTTCGCTCACCCGGCAGATGCTGTTCCTCGTTCCCTGCTTGTTGATTCTTCCCCGATGGTTCGGAACACTTGGCGTATGGATCAGCATCCCGATCGCCGACACGACAGCTACGATTGTTACGGCTCTCGTCTTGATAAACCAGTTCAGGAAGTTTCATTCTAAATAAATTTTATTTACCTTTGTCTTGATACCAAAAACATAGATAGACATGGATAATAAAATCATATTGACGATAGGCCGCCAGTTCGGAAGCGGTGGCCGCGAGATCGGACAACGTTTGGCGAAGGAGTTGGGTATCGGTTACTATGATAAGGAACTGATTACCGTGGCGGCCCGTGAGAGTGGATTATGCGAGGATGTTTTCGAGAAGGCAGACGAACGTGCCTCCAGTGGTTTATCGTACGCTTTTACGATGGGGTATTCTTCTTTTATGGGAGGGATGTTTACGCCTTATAATGATATTTTGTCTAATGACGGTCTTTTTAAGATACAGAGTGACGCTATCCGTAAATTGGCGGAGACTGAGTCGTGTGTTTTGGTAGGGCGTTGCGCTGATTATATCCTCCGGGATAATCCGGCTTGTTTGAGCTTCTTTATCCATAGTTCAGTGGAGAGCCGGGTCCAAAAGACCGTGGAAAGGCATGGTGTGACGGTGGAAGAGGCGAAGAACATGATGGAGAAGACTGATAAATCCCGTGCGGCTTACTATAATTATTATAGTTACAAAACGTGGGGAGCTGCCGAAACTTATCACTTATGCATTGATTCGTCCGTATTGGGGATTGATGGAACAGTACAATTCATCAAACAGTTTGTAAAATTAAAGTTAGGATTTTAACTACTTTAAAAATGGTATACAGACAATTCAAAGGGTTACCCCAGCTATAATGAAGGGACATGCCTGATTTTTTATTCCGTATTTAAAATAATTCAGGCACATCCCTTTATATTATACCATGGCAGGATAAATCAGAAAACATCAATCTTCAAACTTTTCCTATAAAATCAACCAATTCATTCACTTACGCAACATATCCCATAAGATTCCTATCGCCAATAATATAGAAATGATTACTATGAGCAGTTTCAAATATGCAGGGCTAATAATTAGCATAATTATCAGTCTGATATCCTGTACACACAACAAGAACTACCCCACAGCCTTCCAACCCGAATTGGCAAAGGCAGAAGCAATGATGTACAGATATCCCGACAGCGCACTGCATATATTACAGGGCATACAACCTGACATTCCTTCTGAAAATGAACAATATGCCACATGGGCATTATTGATGACACAAGCTCAATATAAAAACCAAATTGAACAATCCGATTCTTTAATAAATATCGCTTACTCTTATTTCACCAAACATGATAATGCACAAAGAAAGGCATTGGCGCTATATTATAAAGGTATCTTGCGCCATGAAAGTCATCATGCCGAAGATGCATTGTCATTTTATCTAGAAGCAGCGACTGAAATAGAGAAAACAAATGATTATCAATTAGGCTTTCTTATCAATTCAGAGGTAGGACTAATGTATCTGTATCGAAAACTAAATGATTATGCTATGGAATATTTTGAAAAAGCACATCATAATGCCGAACTATCCGACAACCAAACATACATAGCTTTCTCTTTCATATATATCGCCAGAGCATTTTCACAGAAAAAACAATATAATAAAGCGATAGAATATTATGAAAAAGCTATAAAAATAGGACAAGTGAATAACTATCCTACCATATTGGCAAGCGCCATGAACGAAACCAGTTTTTTATTTCTTAAAACAGGAGAAAATAAAAAGGCTCTTCAGTATGCAAAAGATTGTATTAAAATAAAAAAGACTGATCAAAGAATATTTTCATTGGGAGATACTTATCGCTATTTAAAAATGTACGATTCTGCATATTTTTACCTAAACCAAGCTTGCCTGTCACCTAATATCCATACAGCCCGTAGCGCCTATCAAGCACTATATTATATTAGTCAAGAAGAAAAAGATTACAAAAAGGCAGTAGAATACAGTAATAAGCTATGGTTCTATCAAGATTCAATAGGTAAAACAGATCGCAATAAAGCATTAATAGAGATGCAAGAAAAATATGATCAGCAAAAAATAATCAATGAAAATAATCTGTCACAAATAAAGAAAGACCGGATCATACGCAATGTGCTCATTGCCTTAATCATTTTGTCTTTCATCATAGCAATAACAAACTATCTATACCAACGAAAAATAGTTTCTCAAAAACAAGAGATATCGGAGAAAGAAGAAAAAATTCGTTATTTCACTATGAAAATACATGAAAATGAGACATTGATAAACCGCAACAAAATGCGGATAGAAGAACTTACGATCCAAATGGAAGGAAGCCTAGAGATAAAAGAACAATGGAAAGAACAAAATAAAATACGACAAGAAATACAACAACAGAATGAAACGCTGAAACTGGAGAACAATAACCTGCAAAATCATATAAGCAATTATGCCCAGTCATTAAAAGAAAAATCGAAAGAACTGGAAGCTATGGAACATCTATCAAAAGAAAACCAGTATCTACATAAACGCGAGGCTTTTTTATGTAACCAACTCATTAAGCAGACAGAATTATTCAATAAGCTAAAAACAACAAAGTATATAGACAACAAACTATGGCAAGAAATAAAAGAAAAAATAGATTTATTATTCGATAACTATACTAAAAGACTATGTCATCAGATACCTTCCTTAACAGACGGTGATATACAAATATGCTGTTTGATAAAACTACGGTTCAGCAACGGTGACATCGCCAATATGTTAGCCATCTCGCCCACATCTGTGTCCAAAAGAAAATTAAGATTAAAAGAACGCATCGTACAAGAAATAGGTTCATTAGGCGAAAATCAAAGCCTTGATTTATGGCTTATGGAATACTAAAAATAAACAATTGTCTATATCGCCCTCCTATAAAAAAAGGTAATAAGCTAGTTATTAACTTATTACCTTTTTCCATTTGTCCACATGATATCTGCACGTTTTTAAGATTTATCCTCTAACTTTGCCCCAAACAAAACAATTAAAACAAACATAAAGTCATGAAGTTAAAAAGTATAAAGAAAAAGATATGGAGTATAGTTATTATCATAACTACATTAATAGGTATTTTGCCTGTACAAGCCAATACAACAGAAACTCCTGTTAAAGATGTAGAATTGGATGGCAGATGGGATGATCCTATTAGAAGTGCTGCT
>OHPM01000485.1_pt1 | contig 13686 bp, 14 predicted proteins | sample 1577721 | NCBI WGS metagenome assembly OHPM01 (sample SAMEA3879558, study PRJEB24766) | human gut metagenome | biome: human-associated habitat; feature: feces | place: USA | collected 1985/1987 | reverse complement strand
TGGTGCATTAAGAAGTACAGTTGGTTCATCATCGATATCATCAAAGGATGGTTGGTATCAAATCGAGGTAGGAATGACCAGTAATGCTTTAACAGTTAAGCCTACATTTAAAATTAATAACTATACTGTCAAGTTTGATGATGGGATGGGCAATATATTAAAAACACAAAATGTTTCTTATAGTAGTAGTGCGACTCCACCAACACCACCAACTCGGCCAGGATATACATTCTCAGGATGGAATGAATCATATACTAATATAACATCAAACAAGACAATAATTGCTACATGGACTCCTACAACATATAGCATATCTTATGAACTTGATGGTGGAACAGTTAGCAATAATCCATCTAGTTATAATATTACAAGTCCTACATTTACATTAAAAAATCCTACAAAAGTAGGACATACATTTTTAGGATGGACTGGAAGTAATAGCAACACTGCTCAAACAAATGTTACTATTTCAAATGGTAGCATAGGTAATAAGAACTATATTGCAAATTGGTTAGTAAATACCTATACAATACACTTTAATCCAAATGGTGGATCGTTATCATCTTCAGATAAAACAGTTAAATATGGTCAAAATTATGGAGACCTACCAGTCCCTACAAAAGAAGGATATATATTCAATGGGTGGTTCACTGCGATAAATGGAGGTGTTTTGGTCAATAGCTCATCAATTATGGGAACTGAAAATATAACTTTATATGCACAATGGGTTCCTATCATATTGGATGTTACGGTTCCAGAATCTTTAGATATTTATCAAATTCCAGGAAAAGTAGATTTAAAGATCAATGTATTATCTCTTCAAAATAACTGTATAGGAACAATAGATATAAGTAAGTTAAAAATCGATTTATTTAATGGATATCAGTTTGCTGAAGTGAACAGTGATTTTAAGAGAATGCCATTTAATACAAAAAAGATATATCTTGCCTTCAATAACTATAATCTTATGAATAATTATAATAGAGGGTTATCAATATCTCCTAATGGTTCCTTATCAGTGCAACTTAATGGAAAAATGGGTGGTTTTTCATATAACTCAAAAGATCAGATAGCCACTATGCATTTGATTATGAAAGTAAGAGGACAATAAAATGTACCAGTGACTGGTACATTTTATTATAGATATATTCTTCTTGCAAAATGCATAAAAAACGGTATAATAAAAGGTGAAGATAGCAATGCTATTGATTACGTTGAGTCATCCTTCGCTAATTGTCAGTTATCGGAAGGATGACTACTTTTTTATTTGAATTATGATTTCCTTTATCTCTTTGAGAATAAGTAATATCAAAATGTATTCAGTCAAAAGTATCACCTCCTAACTGTCAAGTCAGGGAGGAATCGGTGAACGCATAATCAACAGATCACTATCTTCGATAATAATTATATCATATTTAAATATTGTAGGCTACTTTTTGTAGTCTTTTATTATATCAAAAGTAAAAATAAAAGGAGATAATTATGTATAACATATTTAGAAAAAGAAAGAAGAAAAAAGATACTTGTAATGAAAAGGAACAATTAATCATAGATGAGTTTTATTTAACACATCCTGAAATAAAAGAAATGAAACTTATTGAACAAAGATATTTCTATGATAAAACGTGGCAGTTTACATTATCTAATGGAGAATGCTTTACAGTTGTTCGTAATGATATTGAATCATTAGAAAGTTTCTGTAAAACTATAACAGATTTAAAAAATTCTAACAAAACTGAACTATCAAAAGAATTACTATGCAGTTTAGATGAAAAAGATAAAATCTATTATGATTAAGAAATATAGGAGGTAGAAGGAATGTTATATCAGATATTACCAAGAAAGTCATATCAATTTAATCAGGAGAAAATGAATATGTTCTTTAAGACAATTGCATCTGTTAAGAATAAATTTTCTTGGAAAAGTATAATACAAAATTTTCAAATGCATTATATAATTGATTGTACTGAAGATGATAAACTTAATTTTTATATAGATATAGAAGATAACCTGAATCAGGAAGTCATTATAAATGCTTTACATGTTTTATTGGGAGAGCAAGCTGATATTTTTGTTGCTAAAGAGAAGCTGCAATCACATGATACTGTTAATACTCTTTATTTAAATGATGATCATAAAATTGGAGATAAGCCCAGACTAGCAACATATTGTAATGATTCTATTTTTATGAACATTTTAGGAATGATGCAACCAAGAACACGAATAGATATTAGTTTTAAAGTCGTTAAAGCATCCATGAGCAATAAAAACAATGTTTTTATGAGTAGAATGGCTACAGATGTTTTAATTGAACTTATGATCCATGTATCAGGACATACAAAATACTCCAGAACAAAAGTTAAAAATATTTCAGATAGCTTATCATCACTCACTGCTTCATCAGAACAGTTATGGACAAAATATAAATATGACATAAGACCAATTAAACTTACTGGCAGTGAGGCAATGAACTTTATACAGATACCAACTTTAAATAAAAAAGATGATCTTACATTAAATAGGATTCATCATTTGCTCCCAGGGCAAGTTACACTTAAAGATAATGAATTTGCAACTGGTATCTATACTGGAACATTGTATCACCCTATTCAGTCTGATAGAAAAACATACATTCATATTGATCATATTCGTAAACATGCTTTAGTTACTGGAACAACTGGATCAGGAAAATCTGCTGAAATAGAAGAGTGGATAGATCAGATACTTTATGATCAGGTAACTGGAAAGGATAATATAGGGTTTACATTTATAGATCCTCTTGAAACATCAGCTTTAGGTGTTATTGATAAAATTTTAAAATTAAAAGATGATGGATATGATGTTGACGAACTATTAAAAAAGGTTAGATATGTAGATCTTTCAATTGATGATTATATTTTTCCAATGGCATTATTAAATCCATCAACTGATTCTACAGAAACTCTAGACTTCTTTAAATCATTATATGGAGATCTGAATACTATCCAGGTAGACAGAATGCTTACCTCAGCGATCAAGTCATTATTGCTTGACGATGAAGAGCATTCTGTTTTTGATATTGAAAAGATCTTTAATTCAGGAGATTCAACTTTTAGAGATCGTCTGCTAAATAAGATTTCTAGAAATATCTATGCTGAAGATGAAATCAACTTTTTAAAGAACACTAAATTTAATCAGTCAATTGCTGATCCGATATTAAATCGTTTAGCATCATTTAAGAATTCAGAGAAAAAGAAATTGATGTTTTCTTTGACAAGTCAGTATGATTCATTAAAAGATATTAGAAAATGGATGGATGAGGGATATATCATATTACTCAACTTAAAGTCTATGAGTGATTTTGATATTAAGGTTATCTGTGGATATTTAACCACACAATATTATTTAGAAGCTAAGAAAAGACCTGACTTTTCAAAGTTGCATCTATTGCTTGTTGATGAAAGTCATAAGATACAGATGCCTATTTTTCCAAAAGTAGTAGCAGAATTAAGAAAGTCAGGTTTATCATTAACTCTTATTACACAATTGCTTGAACAATTCTCTCCTGACTATTCAGAACAGCTAATTGGTAATATAAATACAATCTTATCATTTAAACAGAAAGCAAGAGCTGCAATGGAATTGCAAAGAAGAATACCGTCTCAGGATGTCAGTAAAAATGATCTTATGCAATTGCCATCAATGGTAGGGTATTTATCAATGGAAGAACATGGAAAAGAGAGAAGTATTCTTATTAAGGCTAAACCACCATATCGCTATACTAATGGAAAATTGGTGGATTATACTAATCCATCTGAAGTCCAAAAGAACTTAGATAAAAATAGAAAGTTTGCAAAAGAATTAATGGCTAGAGATTTTATGTCAAAAGCTGAAGCAGAAAAAATTGTATTTAAAGGACATGGCAGAAAAAAACATATTGAAGAAATCGAGAACGAACTTTTAACAGAGGGTGATGCTCTTTTAAGTGTTCAGGATGGAGAAAAAACAAAAATAGAAATTAAAGGAGAAGAAACAACATGGGACGAATAAAATACATCTTAAAAGGAATGAGATATCAGTTGATCAATCTTATTCCTTATAAATATAGAAGGCCATTTATTTTTGCTTTACTGGTGGAAAGAATACATACTTAGCAATCATTGGCGATACAGTATCATATGTTATGAATATATTTATAAACTTTAAAAGTAAGGGACTTTTAATTTTAGTAATAATAGTTGTGTTTGCTTGGATTACATATAAATACTGTATAAGAGATGAAAAATCAGATAGAAATAATCAACAAGAAAATCAATCTAAAGAAACATATCATAATCATAGTTGGTATTATCAAATTAATTCAATAATCAGTTTTGTATATGCTCTTATAACTATATTAACAATCATTTTTATAGTAGGTGGTTTACATGGGTAATAGAAATTATCCTAAAATAGACTCTAGAGATATGGAACTATTTCAAAGAATTAATAAACATGGTTTTGTGGATATGTATTATATCTATAGATTTTATAAAACTGATTGTAAACCAAGAACTGTTACAGATAGAATTAATCAGCTCATTTATCATAGATATTTGTTTGAGAAGAAAACATTTATACCACCAGAGTATTCATCAACCAATATGAAAGCATATAAAATTATTGGCTTAGGTGTAATGGCTCAAAGATTACTCGACGGAGCAGGGGTCATCGTTCATGATTATAATAGTATTCTAAAAAATGCTTCACCATATAGAATGTATCATCAAGTCCAATTAACAACTGTATGTGATACAATTCAATTAGGTTATAAAAATGGAAATAGTAATTTTGAACTTTTTCAGATATTAAATGAAAAGGAATCTTATTTAGAATCGGTTGGTAACATGCCTGATGCAGCTTTGTTGTTTAGGCAAAAAAACGGATCTCCAGGATGTGTTATTGTTTTTGTGGAACTTGAAAGAAGTTACGCAAGTATGGAGCGTATTTCTAATAAGATGATCAATTACTTTTTTTCATTTTCGAACAATGATTATGGAAAAGTATGGGGTTTGCCAATTATAAGTTATCGTGTTTTATATGTTGCACAAACCAATAGTCAATATAATGTTTTAAAAGAGAAAATAACACTCTCAGATAATCATAAAGAAATGAATGTTTTGATTACTAGGTATAGTGATATTATATCTCATCCATTAGAAGATATTTATTATGATCTTAATGCTGATCAACAAATAAAATTACTTGGAAATATGGCTAATTAAGGTATGGTTTTTAATATGGTTTGACTATGGCTTGGCTATCTCACTACTACGATATTTAAAACCATAGCAAAATCTATATATATCAACACTTTTCAAAGATTTAAGAAAAATAATTACCGTAAACTACTATATAATTTATATCCTTATTATATATTAACTGAGATAACCCACCATATGGACAAGATAAAAACGCTAACCATATAAAAAATATACTAATACTTAATACTACTTAAATAACTAAATAATGATAAATTATAATAATTAATGCTTATAGTAATATATAGATAATACTACTATAATATGATAATATTATATTTAGAAAATATTGGAGGTAAGAATAAGTGAAAATACCCAAAATAACAAAAGAACCTATAAATACATTGTTGTCAATTCTTCCTGGAGGAAATGGATTAGGAAGTGCTGATAAATTAATTTTTATTTTTTTGTTAATTGATATTTATCAATTAATTACTCATAATAAAATAATTGATTTATTTTCTGAAAATGTGAAAACTAATATCAATTCTATTCTTAGCTTTAAAGCATTAGATATATTTGCGTCAATAGCAATTTGGCTGATGTTAATGTTTTGGGGAATATATGGGATAGCAAAGATAATTGATAATATTAAAGTTTTGGAAAATGGAACATGGTATATTTCATATGGAGAATTTAAATCTTTTGCAGAAAGTATAACAACATATTTTGTTTTGTTTTTTATGATATATGTATGTAATCATGGGGTAGATATGTCATGGTTGAAACAATACGAGATGAGTTGGACCTCTGCGTTTAATATATTAAAATGGTGTATAGTTGGTATGTTTGTTGTTGCATCAATTTTAAGTGTTATGCAAGCAATATTTATTAGAAAACACAATACAAATGAAAATGAGAAAACATACAGAGAAGAAATAGCTGAAAATGTATTGTTGAAGTTTAAAGCCAAGATGAAAACTGATACAGAATTGGATTATATAGATGAAAAAACTAAAGCATTAAATCTAATTAAAGCTGAAATAGAATTATTAGAGATGAATGTAAATATTGAAAAGATTGAAAAAAACGTAAAGAAAAGAATTAGATAATGTACCAGTCACTGGTACATTATCTCAGACTGTTGACAAATAAAATGTTAGCAGTCTTTTCTTTTCATTTTGAAGATTATGTGATAATATAATTATTGTCGTAAGTATCCACGTTCCAATTAAGCAAAATTTGTGGGCTTACGACTTTTTGTTTTCTGTTAATTAGCACCTAAAAATGTTATAATAAAGGTGCTTAATTGGAGGGGATGAAGATGGCAATGACTAATCGTGCAAACACAAAATTTGACTGTATTATTATGAGTACTCTTGATGATTTAGTACCACAGAATCATTTAGTAAGAACGCTTGAAGATACCATAGATTGGAAGTTTATCTATCCATTGGTTAAATCTCTTTATAGTGATGTAGGCAGACGTTCTATTGATCCTGTGGTACTTTTTAAAATGATTTTTATCAATTATACATTTGGTATCAATTCTATGAGAAAGACATGTGAAGAAATCAAGGTTAACATGGCCTATAGATGGTTTTTAGGAATAGATATCTATGAAGAGGTACCAAATTATTCTACATGGTCTAAAAACTACGAAAGAAGATACAAGGATAGTCAAGTTTTTGATCAAATCTTTAATCACATTATTAGACATGGTATTGATAATGGATTTATTGATGCAACTACTGTGTTTGGTGATGGTACACATAGAAAAGCAAGTGCCAATTCAAGAAAAGCAACAGATAAAGAAGTTGAGATTGTAGCCAAGACATACGAAAAGGAATTACTTGATGAGATCAATGAAGACAGGATAGAAAACGGAAAGAAACCATTTGAATCACTAACTAAAAAAGAATATATAAATGATGAAGAAACTGGGGAAACGGTAGAATTAAAGAAAACTAAGCACATTAAGGAAAGCACTACTGATCCTGAATGTGGACTATTTCATAAGGGTGAAAAGCAAAAGTGTTTTGCATATACTCACATGACTATGTGTGACAAATATGGTTATGTACTTTTTAATAAGGTAGCACCAGGAAACATGCATGACAGTGCTATATTTTCAGAAATATACGAAGAACTTATTCACAAATATGTCAATATAAAAAATGTATGCCTGGATGCAGGATTTAATACTTCACCAGTATGCCATCAAATACTATCAAGTGGTAGGACACCATTTCTTCCATATAAAAGGCCAATGACAAAAAAAGAATTTTTTAAAAAATATGAATATGTCTATGATGAAAATTTAGATATCTATATATGTCCAAATGAAAAAGATCTTCATTATGTTACAACCAATAGAGAAGGTTACAGAGTCTATAAAAGTAGCTCAAAAGATTGTGAAGGATGTCCATATCTTTCAAAGTGTACAAAGTCAAAAAAACATGAAAAAGTGATAACAAGACATGTATGGGAAGCAGACAAAGAAGAATCAAATCATATAAGACATACAGATGAATGGAAAACAATATATCCACAACGAAAACAAACAATAGAACGTGTGTTTGCAGATGCCAAAGAGAATCACGGTATGCGTTTCACACGACTAAGAGGACTCCAAAAAAATCAGCATGAATCGCTGATCATTTTTAGCTGCCATAATCTCAAGAAATTGGGGTTAAGTAAGCAAAGAATAGGGTTAATATAAACCCTATTCAAACACAATTAAGAATAAAATGAGAAAAATGAAAAAGAAAGTTCAATTCTCATTAAGAAAATTGAACTTCTCTACTAATTTGTCAACAGCCTGAAGCAGATTCAAATCTGCTTATAAATATCTCTTTAAATCCTCGGCAATAAGTGATGATTGTTTTCCAAAAATCATAGATAGATTCTCTTTGCCTTCTACAATTCCACTTGCACCTAATTTTTGAATATCTTCTACTTTTACTAAGTCATGATTTTTTAAAGCAACAGTTAACTTTGATGGAGAACTTTTCACATCAGTTAGGTTATCTCTTCCACCTAATGCTGTGAGCAAAGCATTTATATCTATTGTAGACATAACTTTATTATTCAATTCTTTATTTTTGATTAATCGTGTAAAGCCAAAATAAAGTAATAGAAGTGCTAAAATGACTCCAATAAATATTAAAACATATTCAATTTCCATATATTCACATCCTTTTTTGATTGAAGTATTTGTTTTTTATAGTATACTATAATAAGAAAAAAAAAGAAAGGAGCATCTTAATGGAAAGGCTAAAAAAATTATGTCTGCAGCAACCTCTTATCCCCATTGTTTTTATCTTGGCCTGTATTAGTTGTTTTGCAATCTTTAATGCAACTCCTTTAATCTCCAAAGTAAGTAGTCCTGAAACACTTTGGTTAAAACAAGGACTCTTCTATCTTATTTCAGCAATTATTATCTTTATTATCTATAAAGTAGGAAATGAACAAATTTATGATAAGATATGGATTATATATGGTATTTTAATGGTTCTACTAGCAGGTCTTGCTATTGACCATATTGTTTATACAAGATTCTTAGGAAAACATATCGTTCCTTTAGCATCTTATGTAAATGGTGCAACTTCCTGGTATAATATTCCTGGATTTAGTTTACAGCCTTCAGAATTTATGAAGATAGCTATTGTTATTGCTTTAGCGAAAATAACTAAGGATTATAATGATTATTACTTGGTGAGAACTTTTGAAACTGAAGTGAAATACATAATCAAGTGTATGGCTGTTGTGATTCCACCAGCATTTCTTGTTTATTTGCAAAATGATACAGGTGTTGTATTGATTATCTTAGTTGGTGTTCTCTTTGTTCTTTTCTCCAGTGGCTTAAGGGGACAATGGTTTACAGTAGGTATTATCGTTATTGCACTGGTTGTTGGTATAGGCGCTTATCTCTTTATTTATCAACCAGATATTTTCTCTAAAATTATCAGTGGACATAAATTAGACCGTTTCTATGGTTGGGTGGATCCTGAGGGGACTGTTGGAAAAGAGGGATATCAATTATTTTATTCGTTATTATCTTATGGAACAGCAGGCTGGTTTGGACATGGGATACAAGCTGTTATTAAAGTTTTTCCTGAAGCTCAAACTGATTTTATATTCGCTGTTATTGTGACTGATTTTGGATATATTGGTGGATTAATTACAATTGCAGCAATTGTTGCATTAGATGTTGTCATTTTAAAAATCGGTTTTGATTCAACCAATGATAGAGATAAATACTTTACTATGGGTATTATTGGGATGTTAATATTCCAGCAGGTTTGGAATATTGGCATGATTCTGGGATTACTTCCTATCACTGGTATTACCTTGCCATTTATATCCAATGGTGGTTCTTCTTTATTGTCTTATATGATTGCCATTGGTATGCTTGTTGATATGAATAGTCAAAATAATATATTGAAAAATCGATTAACATCATTTTAAAAACATGAGCTCAAACTCATGTTTTCTTTTATTTAAAATTATTTTGATATCTTATGATTTAAGTCATGTCAGTAGATCATTGTATTCATCATAGATATTTCTATCGAAAGTTCTGCTGAACTGTTTCAGTATTGTTAGACACATCCCCTGTTCAATTCCTTCCCATACTGCTTTCTTTCTAAAGTTATCAATTGATTCACATATATTGATTTGATCCTGTTCTTCCTTCTTGACTATCTTTAATAATTCTTCTCCCTTATCTACCAATGATGCTAGAACATTTGCTGTTTCTCTTGACATCTTTTTTTCCTTTAAGCTTCTTATATCTCTCTTCTCCTTATAAAACATCTGTAGACCTACTATTCTCGATTATCCTTATCTGTTAATAAACTTGCATTCAATTCTTTGATGCCTATAATATAAGTATTTTGGTCATTTACTTTCCTTGATAAAAATCTTATGACATAAGCAATGCTAATATATCATTCTCATCTTTAATTGATACAATTTCAACTGCTAGTTTTTCTAATTGTTCCCTTGAACTGTTCTCTATCATAGTAACGACTTCTGATGATAAATATCCTAACTTTTTCTTTAATTGCTTCATTATGACTAGACATATTCCCTGTTCTATTCCTTGAGTAATACCTCGTTCAATTCCTTGAGTAATTCCTTCCTGTACTGCCTTCTTTCTAAAGTTATCAATTGATTCGCACATATCAATTTCCTCCTTCTCTTCTTTCCTGATTATTTTCAATAACTCTTCTCCCTTATCTACCAGTGATGCCAATACAATCGCTGTATCTCTTGACATCTTTCTTTCCTTAAAAAACTCTAGATCTCCTTGCCACTTATAAAACATCTGTAACCCCTCTATGAGATCTCGATTATCCTTATCTGTTAACAAACTTGCATCCAATTCCTTGACGTCTATAATATGAGTATTCCAGTCATTCATTATTCCTTTCATTTCTTCTGGTAATTCCATCATATCCAGCAATGTCCTTGGCCCACTCCATTTTCTTTCTCCATAATAGAGAACAACTGTAATAATGGGAATAAGTTTCAACTTAGCTTCTTTATTCCGCTTCTTTTCATCTAGATAATCTTGATATTGTTTCTTATAGCTGCTCGCATCATAGACAAATGTTCTGACTGGAATATGATAGTCAATAGCCTTCTGATTTTCAATCGCAATGAGGGCATAGATACCACCAACACTCACTTTCACAAGAGTATCCCGATAAGCATTGAAGCTGATTGGATGCTCATCAAAATCAAAAACAGTAGACATATCTGTATCCTCATTAGACAGTGAGTTTCTTGAAAGGATAGGCTGACCATCAAAGCAGACAAGATTGATGATATCAGCAAAGCGACTCTTGTAGTGAAAGAAATTCTTTAAGGTTGCATCAGGCTTTAAGAGAGGTGTAGCAAGACGCATAATATAAGACCTCCATTTCTATAGGAGTTCATAGAAACATTATAGCACATTATTTGCTTAATGAAAACATATGAACAATAAAAAAACATTCCTATACTTATATATTCACTAGAAAGGATTGAATTTTCTTCAAAGAAATGAAATATGTGAATAACTTTTGATTTTGAGAAAAATGAGATTCTCTATTTACAAGATAATCTCATTTTCTTTATAACCTTTATTTGTTTTGTTATGGGATGCACAAAAGCAATCATTATACTTTCTAAATCAAAAGTCCCAGGTTTTCCACCATATAAAAGATCTCCAATTAAGGGATGACCAATAGCAGCCATATGTACTCTAATCTGATGAGTACGCCCTGTCTCTAAAATACATTCTACTCTTGAAATCCCATCAGAATATTCTAAACAACGATAATAAGTCCGTGAATCTTTCCCATTTTCATCAATAATTCTACGCATATTTTGACCATCTTTATGAATAGGTAAATCAATGACACCCTGTTCAACCTGACCCTCAACATGTGCCTGATAACGGCGATAAATATGCTGAATATTTTGACACATCATATCATGAATTTCTCGATATTTAGCAATCATCATCAATCCAGCAGTATCTTTATCTAAACGATTCACAAAATGAACAGTAGAATCTAATTCAATTGAATGGTAATAATAACTTAGTGCATTGGCTAAAGTTTGACAAGGATGTGATCGGGTTGGAAAACATGCCATCCCTTTTGGTTTATCAACGATCAATAAAAAATCATCTTCATAAACAATATATAAAGGTACATTCTCTGGAATAATCTGATTATCTTCTGGTGGATATATGAAGACAACATAATCACCTTCATTTAATACATATCGTACAGTTTGATGTTCCCCGTTTACAAGAATATCTCCACATTGTTTAATAACCTTCAAAGCTTTTCTACTTATATGATGCTGATATGCAAAATCATCAATACGTAATTGATGATTTTCCTTAGTCACTATCAACTCTCTTTTATACATCTAAGAAAGCCCTTTTTAATCTTTCCATCAGACTTACACGTTTAAATTGTGCAAATCTTGCGTATTGTGCAGCAATCTTCACATCTACATACTCAACATCTCTTAAGTCAAAAACAAGATGATCAATACCTAATACAGCATTTTGGAAATTCTGAGATTCAAAATGAATTGTATCATTTTTATCCAGAATTAATGATGAACCAAGAGAACGATAAGCATTATGATGAATTCCAGCAATTTCACTTAACTGCATAATCCCAGCACCAGAACAGACAACAGCCCCACCTAAAGATTTATTATATGCAGTTGATCCAGAAGCTGTTGAAACACATAAACCATTTCCTCTAAAGGTTTCTAAAAACTCATCATTGATATATACATCAAGAACTTGAGAACGCATATTATTCTCTAATCGCAATTCATTTAATGCAATATAAGTATCTTTATTTGTCATTACATCTAAAAGATGACGATTATAAATATGATAATCACCCATTTTTATATCAGCTATTAAATCTAAATACTCTTCTTTTTGATAATCTGTTAAAAATCCTAATGTTCCAGTATGAATACCTACAAATGCAACTGTATCAAGTTGATGTCGATATTGATGGACACTGTGCAACACTGTTCCATCACCTCCAACTGTAATCACAAGTTCAGGATTTTTTTCATCATAACTCATAAATTCATTTAAATGGCTTTTTAAAGACTCTGCTAAATTTTCAGATAATATATCCTGTTTATTTATAATTGCATATTTATGCATAATAATCACCCACTTTTCTTTATTATATATTAATTGAAATTTTAATCAATAAAAGATACAATGAGTCTGGTGATAAATATGAAAGAACATATAGAAATAGAATACAAAGTGTTACTTGATCAAAAAACATTTCAAACATTGCTTAATCATTATCCTCATTACCATGAGTATATCCAAACAAACTATTATTTTACACATCCGCTCTTAAAACAAAAGAAATATATGTTAAGAATTAGAGAAAAAAATAATAACTATGAAATGACTCTCAAAAGACCTCTTGATAGACATCACTTAGAAAGCAATATTAAATTATCTGAAAAAGAAAAAGATGCTTTTTTCAATCAACACTATCTTGATAATGAAGTAATAAATATTTTAAGAAAAGAAGGCATAGATCCATCTACATTACAACAACAATTTTCACTGACAACCCATCGCTATGATATCGAATTAAAAGAAGGGATGTTATCATTAGATGAAAACACATATCTACAGCAAATTGACTATGAATTAGAATTTGAAGTTCATGATCAAAGAGAAGGTTATGCAAAGTTTTTAGATATCATTAAACCATTTGGAATCGAATACACATCAAACTGTCCTAGTAAAATACAAAGAGTTTATATGCAATTAGAAAAGTTGAAGCTTTAAGACTTCAACTTTTTTAATCTATAGGCGCTTGGTAAAAACCTCCAAAGAAATTCTCTGTTTTTAAAACATTAACAATGACTTTAGGATCAACTTCTCGCATCAGATCAATAATATCCT
>OHPM01000473.1_pt1 | contig 13962 bp, 10 predicted proteins | sample 1577721 | NCBI WGS metagenome assembly OHPM01 (sample SAMEA3879558, study PRJEB24766) | human gut metagenome | biome: human-associated habitat; feature: feces | place: USA | collected 1985/1987 | reverse complement strand
ATCAACCTTAAACCATATAAGATTGTCTTGAATGGAGATTTTGTCTACAACCCATCTCGTTTGAACATCGGCTCTATTGCATATCGTCAAGAGGGGCTTTGTATCGTATCTCATCTATATGTAGTCTTTAGGCTCAATGAACGAGGTCGGCAATGTATTATTCCAGAGTTCCTTTATCTCTATTTTCGGCGCGATGAGTTCTTTCGTCAAATTACATTCTTAAACTTTGGCAGTCAAAGACCTGAGTTTAATTTCTTTGAGATGTCAGACATTCGCATTCCTCTGCCGAGTATGGAGGTGCAGCGAGAGTTGGTGGCGACTTACGAGGGTTTGAAGCGTGTAGCCGAAGACAACGAAGCTTTGATTGCCCCACTGACCGAGGCTTGTCAGGCGTTTATCGTCGACTGCAAACGCCAATACCCTTCTGTCCCCCTCGGCGACTATATTGAGGAGGTGGATGAGCGCAATACAGATCTTTCTGTTTCGTTATCCCAAGGTATTGCGAACACAAAAGTTTTTCAAGAGCCCAAACAGGTGTCTTCAAATTCTAAATCTGACAAGATAGTACGTACAGGACAGTTTGCGTATAATCGAGCAACAACGAGAAATGGAGAAAAGATATCCATCGCATACCGCATAGGAGCTGACTGCACAGTATCTTCAGCATATTGTGTTTTCAAGGTAACGAAAGAAGATCTCCTTAATCCATACTTTCTTTGGATGTTTTTTTCTCGTTCAGAGTTTGATCGATATGCAAGATATTTATCTAAAGGAAGTGCTCATGAATTCTTCGAATGGGAGGAAATGTGCCGTGTACAAATACCCTTGCCTCCACTCGAGGTACAGCAGTCTATTGTGAACCTCTACCATTGTATCGAGGAGGCGAAGAGCATTGCCCGAGAGGCACGCGAAAGGCTCACCACGCTCTGCCCCGCCTTGGTGCAGTATGCCATAAATGCCTAGCACAATCTCACACGAAGCGTATGCCCCAAAAAGATAAAGATTGACGACTATGAAGTTCTACGAAAGCGACTACGAAAAGGCTCTCATCGCTCTCCTGCAAGAGGTGGGATGGGACTACACGTATGGGGGTGAGCTACATCGCCACAATCAAGAGCTCCTCCTAACGGCGGACTTGTCCAGCTTCCTCCAGAGCCAGCACCCCGAGTTAGAGCCCGACGATGTGACGAATATCATCGACCACCTGCGCCACACGGGCTACCTATCATCTCCTTGTAGACGGCTACCGCTATACAAGACAGCGTGATGGCGTGGCTTTTGACATTGCTTACATAGACTTCGAAGAGGTGGAGCGTAATCGCTTCCGTGCCGTCAATCAGTTTGAGGTGGGCTATGGGCAGGGGGGAGACATCCGCATCCCCGATGTGCTACTCTTTGTCAACGGCATACCACTCTGTATCTTCGAGCTAAAGAACCCCACCGATGCCACAGCCTCCATAGCCAGTGCCTACGAGCAAATACATACACGCTATATGCGGGACATCCCCCATCTCCTGAGGTATTGCCCACTCTCTTGTATCAGTGATGCCACACGAAACAATACCAAACTTGGCACCACCTACACGCCCTATGAGCATTACTATGCTTGGAAGAAAGTACACAACGAAGAGCCCTCAGCCCAGAGCGGAATAGATCAAGTGCGCACCATCGTATGCGGTGTGTATGAGCCGGTGCGCTTTCTGGAGATATTGCGAGACTATGTGTACTTCCCCGATGTCGAGAGCGACAAGGTGGAGGAGGTCGTGTGTCGCTACCCGCAGTTCTTTGCTACGAGACAGCTACGAGACCACGTTCTCAAGGCTTACGCTGAGAGGGATCCTCGCGGGGGAACTTACTTCGGAGCTACAGGCTGTGGTAAGACCTATACGATGATGTTTCTCGCTCGGCAGCTCGCACTACGCTGTCCCGAGTTGGGTTCGCCCACCATCGTTATGATTGTGGATCGTGACGACCTTCAGACACAAGCGGGCAAGCTCTTCCTGCGCTCTAAAGAGTTTTTGTCACTCGGAGCAGCCGAGGTAATAAAGAACCGATCCGATCTCAAAGAGGAGATGAGCCTGCGTGAGACAGGAGGCTTTTTTATCTGTACTGTTCAGAAGTTTTGTGAGGAGACGGGATTACTCAACGAGCGACGCAACATCGTTTGCTTTTCGGACGAAGCCCATCGTACACAAGTGCGCCTCAACACACAGCTCAAGGTCAAAGACAAAGACAAAGATAGACTAGGTGCATTTGTCACCAAGCCTTATGCCGAGCTGCTACGTATCGCCTTTCCCAACGCTACCTTTGTGGGCTTTACGGGTACGCCTATTGATGATACGATCCAAGTTTTCGGACAGATCGTGGATAGCTACACGATGCAGCAGGCTGTGGCAGACGGCATCACCCGAGACATCAAGTATATACCACGTATTGCCAAAGTAACACTGGAGGCAGAGAAGGTCAGGGAGATAGATGCTTACTATCAGCAGTGTGCCGAAGAGGGAGCGACAGAGGAAGATGTCGCTCAGAGCAAGAAGGCTATGAGTGCGATGGAAGTAATACTTGGCGACGACGACCGACTGGAACGCTTGGCAACCGATATCATTGAGCACTACACGCAGGCTTGTGACAACCGCATCGATGTGGTGCAGAAGGCTATGATCGTCTGTAGTAAACGAGAGATCGCTTATAGACTATTACAGAAGTTCAAAAAGCTCCGCCCAGATTGGTTCATAGAGCGGAAGTCGCCCGATGATAGTCGCCTGCCCCAAGAGGATCTACAGAAACTCACCCCTATGCCGACCATAGCTATGGTGGCAACACGTGGTAGCAATGATGCGGCAGATATGTATCACTACTTAGGCGACAAGAAGCGTATCAAAGCGATGGACGATGCCTTCAAAATGCCCGAGAGCAACTTCCGCATCGTTATCGTGGTAGATATGTGGATTACGGGCTTTGATGTACCTTGTCTGACCTATCTCTACAACGACAAGCCTCTGCAAAAGCACTCCTTGATACAGACCATCAGCCGTGTCAATCGCAACTACCCTGGCAAGGACTTTGGTTATGTGATTGACTACATCGGCATTCACAAAAACATGATGGAGGCGATGCGTTCTTTCGAAGGTGATGACTTCGGTCCCAGCGAGGATGATGTGGCTCAAGCCCACGAGGCTCTGCACATTGAGCTAGAGATTATCAAGCAGCTATTCTCAGGCTTTGACCTTTCGCCCTTTACCGACAAAGGGGCAACGCCCTTAGCGCGCTTGGAGTGCCTCTCTCAAGCAGCTGAGTACATCCTCACGATGAGTGAGACACTGAATATAGAGAATGGTAAGGGTGCCTCTAAAAAGGTGGGAGCCAAGACCTTCTTCTTAGCTCATGTGAAGCGACTGAGAGCGGCTTACGATGTGTGCCAGCCCTCTGGCGAACTCTCGCACGATGAGCTCTCCCTCTCGCAGTGCTATATGGCCGTAGCTTCGTATGTGCGTAAGACTTCAGGCGAGAAGCACGATGTGGAGAGTATGAATAGAGCGGTCGAACGTATGGTGCAGGAGGCTCTGCGCTGCAGCTCTGTGGTCAGTATCTTAGATACCGATGTCGAGGAGCAAATATTCAGTCCAGAGTTTACTGAGCAACTCAAGAATATTAAGCTCCCGGCTACAAGGCTCGAGCTCTTGGTCAAGATGCTGCGCAAGACCATTCGAGAATACAAAAACACCAATAAGGTAGCAGCTGAGAAGTATGAAGATCTGCTTCGTAAGACGCTAGAAGCTTATCACGAGCGTAAGGAGGCTCTCGCTGCGGAAGAGGCGTCTGCTACTCAGAGCGAAGCTGTCTCTGCCATCATAGATGAAGCCACGAGGCAGGCGATGGAGTTGCTCCATCAGTTGGGTGAGGATAAGGAGAGCTTCAGAGGGCTGGGCTTGACTTTTGAGGAGAAAGCTTTCTACGACATCTTGATATACCTCAGAGATAAGTATAACTTCGTATATGGCGAGGACAAGCGTGTAGGCTCACTCATCATCAACGATAAGTGCAAGGCACTGGCCAAGAAGATTAAGGAGCTAATCGATGTACAGTCGTCATTTACCGACTGGCTCAACAATCAAAAAATACGTGCTGATCTCAATCAGAAGATATACTTCTGCCTTCGAGCAGCAGGCTATCCGCCTCAGTATAATCAAGAAGTCTTTGAGCAAGTGATGGAGCAGGTGGAGCACTTCAAGGAATATGGAGGGGAGTAAATATTAAGTAGAATAGTACATACATTATTCATCTTGTCATAAATGAAGAATCAGCCATTATTGCCAGAGTTGATAAGTAGAGACAATGATGCTTATCCAATCGTTGAGGACTTAAAAGAAGTCTTAGACGTTGCTTTTGAAAATAAGAAAATTAAGAACATTGCCTTAACAGGACCCTATGGATCTGGCAAAAGTTCTATATTAGATACATTGCTGACCATTTTGCCCAAAGAGAGGAAAACATTACGTATCTCTTTGGCTACTCTGCGTGTAGATGACACAATTGCCAATTATGAAAGTGTTCCCCCAAACCAAAGAGATCGGGAAGATGCAGAGGAGGCTTTGAATCGAAAAATTGAGTACAGTATTTTACAACAACTGATTTATCATGAGAAAGCACGCACTGTTCCAAGCAGTCGTTTGCGTCGAATTTTGCACATCCCTCCAAGGGAACTTTCTCTCTATTCATTTGGAGTAATTGTATTTGTTCTCTCTTTCTTTATCGCCTTTGAACCATCATGGGCAAGAATAGAGACCTTCTACACTCTATTCAATTGGGGCTGGGTTAACATCGCATTTGATATTGTCTCCGCTTTGTATATGTTTTGGGGTATGTGGTTTGTTCTTAGAAAAGTTATTTCCAGCTATTCCAATTCGAAACTCAACAAACTAAACCTAAAAGAAGCTTCTATTGAGTTGAATGAAGATACATCTATCTTTAATCGCCATCTTGATGAAATACTTTACTTCTTCCAAGCAACCGAATATGATGTTGTTATCATTGAAGACCTAGATAGGTTTGGCACATCAAAGGTTTTCTTGAAGCTTAGAGAACTCAACTTCCTTCTTAATGAATCCAAAGTCATAGAGCGGCATATAGTATTCTTGTATGCCGTTAAGGATGATATATTCAAAGATGAAGAGAGAACAAAGTTTTTTGATTATATCTCCACTGTCATTCCTGTTATAAATCCTTCGAACTCTAGAGAAATACTAAAGAAAGCACTAGAAGGTAGAAATGTTCTTCATAATGATATTACTGATGATGACTTATCAGAGATGGCTTTCTTTATTCAAGATATGCGTATACTTAAGAACATAGCTAATGAGTATGCTCAATACCATAATCTACTATGTAAAGACAACAAGCATCTTGATAGGACCAAATTGTTGGCAATGATAGTATATAAGAACTATCATCCGCAAGACTTTGCAATGCTTCATCGCCGCCAAGGGAAGGTTTATGAGTGTCTTAGCAAAAAACCTCACTTTATTAATCTTGCATTAAAGAAGATTGAAAAGAAAAAAGCCGAGCTGGCAGAAATTAAGCAGAGAAAAGAAGATAATTTGCATTTACAAGAGGGTGATTTAAGAACGTTGCTTTTAGATAAGTTGCGTGATAAACTTCCAGAAAATTTTTATAGAGTAAAGATAGAGAATGAGTATCATACTCTTGCCGAGATTGCTACTGATTCTAATTTGTTTAACGAATTGACCAAACTTCAAAACATTCAGTATGAATATTGGTATGGGTATGGAGGAACTTATAACGATGACAAAGGTGTAGACATTAATGGATTGAAAAAGCAGATGGACTATGATGACCGTTTACAAGTAATACGAGCCACTCCTCAATCTCTGATTGACATGGAACAGTCCATTTTATGCCAAGAATTAGAGATCTCGGGTTGTTCTTTCAAGGATTTGTATTCTTACTTTGATATGCACGAGTGTGAGGAATATACCAAGATAGGCTTATCACCACTGATGGATGTATTTCTTCGTTTAGGTTATTTGAACGAGGAATACTATGATTATATTTCCTATTTCTATGAAGGTATGATTACGCAAAATGATCATGACTTATTGCTTTCTATTAAGCGTAGAATCGCTCAATCACCATCTACTCCTATTGATAAGATAGAGAATTTTCACAAGGAGCTTAAGCCTTATATGTTTGAGCATAAATCAATACTGAACAACGATTTGGTAGACTATGTCGCTCAAAATTCTATAGAATCATTTGAGCGCATTATGAAAACTATCGAAAAGAAAGATGTTCCCTTGGGCTTTCTTGCACAATACTACCTATTGGGAAGTGAGCAAGAAAAGGTATTCGAGCATTTCATTACATGGGGAAAGAAAAGGTCTTGGAGCATCATTGAAAAGCATAGTAACGAGAAAGAAAAAGTACTATTACAAGAGGCTTGGTTACGCTTTTCTGATGGCATAGTAGATGTGCCTCAGGAGTGGCTTAATGCCAACTTCCAATTTATAGAATCTCATTATGACAATCTGGGTATAGAACGTTGTTTGACGTTGTGCACGCAAGGTGTTTTTGAAGAAATAAATTCTACCAATGAGGATTTAATAGATTGTATAATAGAGCACTGCTCCTACACGATTAACATACACAACATAGGAGTGATTGTCTCGTATCTCACAAAACAATCTATTGATGCAGATGCATTGAATTATAGCAGGTGTTTAAGCACAAATAATCGAACATTTATTGATTACGTCAACGGTAATCTTGAAAACAGTCTGATGCTATTCTTGAATAATAGCAAAGAAGAAGATTTCAATGGAATATTGGCTTTACTCAATACAAATGAGATAACAAAAGAGCTCAAAGAGACATATCTTAGGGGACAAAAGAAGAGGCTAACTGATTATACTGATATCTCAGAAGATGCATTAGAACTTGCCACACAGCTACTCCTCATCGAACCTACATGGGAGAATGTAATATGGTATTTTCAGCAGAAAAATGAATTGACTGAAGAGTTAATCACCTATATTGAACACTTTAAGATAGAACTTTCAGGAGAGATAATGGTAAGAACGGAGGAGGCTCAACCTTTCTTTGAAAGTATCGTTGTGTGCCCCCAAATCCCAGATTCTACCTTATCTCAGCTTCTGAAAGTGTTCACAGATAATGTTTTGGATGGGGTTGATGTGACTAATTTAAGTGAAAATCGCCTAACCCTACTTTTAGATAAATTTCCATTTACGGATGATAATACAGAGATTCTAAACAATACGCCGATATTCGCAAAATATCTCATAGCTAACTCTGATGATATGCTTTCTCATATCTCGTCAGAGTTGTTCTGTACCCCTTCTATTTCAGAGAAAGTTTTGACAGCAAATAAGTTCTCACGTTCCGAGAAAGAGGTAATTCTAAGAGCAATACCAGAATCACACCTTTATTCATCTACAACAATCGCAAATGCTGCCATTGAGGTTCTAGCAAACAATTTATCAATAACATTAGAGGAAGCAACGCTTGTTGAGATTATCAAAAAGTCTACATTACAGGATAAACGGTTGAAGTTAGTTACAAGAAAAATAGAAAATACCTCTGACCATAGTGAGATAGCAAAACTATTAAATCTATTAGGTGGTGTGTATATTGAAATTGCTGAGAGAGAAAAGCGTCCCAAAATGGATAAAAACAAAGAGGTTGAAACTTTACTCTGCGTATTAAGATCTAAAGGTTTTATTTCTTCATATATTGAAGACAAAGATGGAATATCATGGAGGGTATATCCTTCAAGATATTGAGAGAATAACCCTCTTTTTATGCATAAGCAATGAGTGTTCTTGAATCACCAAACATATTCTACCATACTGATAAATCGCCTCTAACTTATGATTTAAGAAGTGAGCTGGGGCAGGTCTTTGGATAGACTTGCCCCACGCTATTACTTCTTCGTTAGATTTTGTAGGATGACTTCCTGCTCCTCTGTGAGTCGTTGTTGCTGGAGGGCGAGTTCGGCTTGGCGTTGGATTGCGAGTTCGTAGTTGCTGACTTGGTGGCGTAGTTCGCGAATGGAATCGGAGGAGCTTTCGGAGGAGAAGAGGTTGTCAAGATGCGTGATTGTGGGATTATTGTAGCCTTGCTCCATACGTAGGATGCGGTAGCGGAGAGCATAGCTTTCGAGAGTCTGATTGGCATTGCGAAGATACACTGCCCAGCCGATAGTGCAAGCGAGGAGAATGATTGATATACCCCAGATGAGCCACTCCATCCAGCGTTTGACATCAAAGAGGTAGTACTTCTTGATCTCTGGAGGAGATTGAGTTTCTTGGATTTTCTCGGATAGAGAGGCAAGGTTCTCGGCTTGCTTCTCTTGAGCCTTTGTGATGCCATCTTTTATTTCTCGGATTCGTTTGCCTAGGACGATAGCGACATCTGTCAGTTCACTCTTGAATTTGCCATCTATTTCAATCTTTTGCCCAATAAGGCGTGCTACATCCGTAAGAGAGATGCCATCCTCTTCTGATGATGTAGTTGTTGGGATAGATTGAGATACGAGGTTGGAGACACTCGCTTTGAGTTCTCTGTTCTGTTGCTTGATTTCCTCGAGTACTTCGAGGAGGATGTTCATTTGTTCGTTCATAATCTTCTACGTTTTAGTTTCTTATTAGCTTGATTTCTTAGTTTACGTTGAAATGCGAGCTCTGCGACATCTACGGCAGGTGGATTGCTATCGAAAAGACCCTCGCCAAGGTCTTCTATGGCTTCGCCCAGCTCTCCGATAAAACTTTCTGTTTCAGAAGAGGGGTGAGGCGAAGAAAGAGCTTGCTTTGCATTCTGTTCTAAAGCAAAGGAGAGTTTGGAGTAGCTACACGAGCGGTCGATGTGAGAACCACTAAAACTTACGCCATCTTTGCTGAAGAGTACGCCCTCTACCTGATTGCTCTGTCCTTTTGTCTTGAATTGTATGTCTATCCCTTGGTATCTCAGTGCAGAAGAGAGTTCGTCCCAATTCTGGCATCGAGGTAATACGGCTTTGATAGTATCGAAGATTTCATACCGAAGTCGGTCTTTCCCTCGAAGCCTATGACGTTTCACAGCCTCTTTCCCTTCGCCCCATTTCAACTGGTTAGCCTCGGTGATTTCTTTGCAGACCTTTGTAGAGCGATACTTTTCGTTGCTGTCGGAGATGGTTCTTCCGTTATTATCTATGCGATTGATGCAGATGTGTACGTGCGGATGCTCCCTGTCAAGGTGGCGTACAATGAGGTACTGTGTATCTCCGTAGCCCATAATCTGCAAGTATTGTAGTGCCAATTTATTCATCGTCGGGTCATCCAGTCGCTCAGCATCCTCAGCCGAAAAGCTCAAGATGGTATGACAGACTGGCTTCTTGATATTGGGTCGCATAGAGGATTGCAGGTTGAAGTCGACAGCAATCTCATTTGATGTTGCATCAACTCTTACACCTTCCCCATCAAGAATACGAGCCATACCCTCACGCTTACCCAGCATATAGGCAATCATTCCAGAGAATGATGTCCCTTTAATGATCTTTGCAATCATGACTTCAGATCATTGAGGTGTTTGTCTACGCATATCCTCAGTAGCTTAAGTTCTGTTGGTGCTACAGAAATGCCATAGGTATTAAGGCGATGAGCAATCTGATTGATGTTATTCGCAATACCTGTGAGCTGACGAATCTCATTCATCTGTTCAGGGGTAATGCGAGCCTTCACTTGGCTCTCATAAATAAGTGTGCGTAGATACTCACTCTTATTTAAGCCTGCCTCGTTCGCCTTGCTCTTAAGGGTGAAATACTCCTTGGTATTTAGTTTGAGCAATACGGAATAGCTTCGCTTTTCCGATAACTTTTTCTTAGGGCGACCGCCCTTGTTCGTTGTATTATCGTCCATAAATATTCTGTCAATAATGAGACCATCGGGATGATTTTTCACCTCCCTTTGGTAGGGTGAAAAGCAGGTTTTGGGTAACCCAAAACACAAACTTGCTTCTCAGAAAATCTGTATGATAGATATGGCTCTGCCAAGCTCTGCTTGATTGCTTTTGGAAGAGCCGTAATTGTGCTGTGGCTTTTCAAGTGACGAAGCAAAATAGATCACGTGAAGAGTGATTAACGATCACGCGACGAAAGATCACCTGAGTTTTATCTTTCGCTTAGACTTCATACTTATCTCTTTAGGAATTTGCTTTTGACATAGAAAGTCATTCAGATCCTTAAAGTCCGAAAACCTTTCTGAGATGTTTTCGATAGGGAGATTCAATCTCAAGAGTCTATTTCGGGCATCCTTTCCCGCGGTATCGTTATCGAGAAAGGAGTTTATCTTCTCGTACTTAGCAAGGAGAGGAATTGCTTTCTCGAGGTTGCTAACAGAGTTAAGGATTAAAGCTGAACTCTCTTGCTCTTTGGGATTCATCGTCAATAGACTTAGGTAATCCATAAACCCTTCAAAGAGATGGATTGACTTGGTGTCATTGTCAAATAGAGAAATCTCCTTTGGTGGAATACAACCTTTGAAGAATGGGTTAAGGGTTTCATATCCACCAGCATTATTCGGAAAGCCAATAGAGAAATAGTTCTTACCATTTACTCTATAATGAACCTCCTTGCAGTACAGCTGAGCGATGAGAAAAGAAATTCGTCTGTTTTTCAACAACTGAATTAACGCTGGGTGCTGTAGCTCTTGAACTCTAATGTCTGATAGCCCTTTATGAGAGGGTGTTTGCTGACGAAAAGAAAAAGAGTTGCTGTTGTGGAGAGGGCATGCTTGCTCTATGGCAATGAGTGCCTCAGAAACAGTTACAATATGATTGATCTTCATTGCCAAATCAATCATATTCCCTCTTTCCCCACTTCCAAAGTCGTGCCAGCAGTTGATGCTTGTATTGACTTTGAATGAGGGCGTACTCTCTGACCGCAAAGGAGAGTAGTACCAAAGACTATTGTTTAGTACTTTGACAGGCTTTATGCCGAGCGTGAATAGGTAATCCTGTAGCGGAATTAGCTTTGCTTGTTTTGCATTCATCTTCTGATCTCTTTTTCTTTTCGTTAGCAAAGGAAGTCTCTATTCAGTTCGGTATGGTACAGGAATATATATCCTGATACCGAACCGAACTGATTTACAATTGGTATGGTATGGGTCAAAACCTTATATGCCCATATCGGACTGAACCGATAATCAATAGTAGAAATTAGGCTCATACAAGTACTTCTTATTCTTGAGTGTGATCATTCTCTTATTCTTCAGGAAAGTGAGTAGCTTTTTAGTTTTCCCTATACCATACGTAGTACCGACAATCTCAGCGTATCCTTTTCGTAAGGCATCCACTAGCTCACCATAACCTAACCCCCCTTCACTTTCAGAGAAAACCACTTCTAAAGCTTGTCGGTGTTGATCCTCTGTAAGCTCTGTATAGTCGAAGGCCGTTTTTGAAGTAATCGCTTCATCTTGAAAGTTTGTATCCAACTCGGGGACGTTGATATGGTCTGGCTCATCAGTGATACGAAAAGCAAAATTCTCGAAAGGCTTTGAACGGATAAATGCGGGTGATACGATGGATCTATCGGGGTCTTTCGGATCTTTGGTTACTTGAAGGACAGTTTCTGCCTTATTGTTGAGTTCAGTTCCAATATGACCTCTACTATTGTCATCACCTTTATTTAGATGAAGCACAGTCTGGATATGAATACCTCGCTCACTAGTCCACTGCATAAGGTTCCCGATAAGAATCGTAGATTGAGTAGGATTGTTGATGTCGAGTATCAAGTCTCTAATTCCATCAATAACGACAAGTCCCACCCCTTCAATCTCATAGATTGCCTTTCGAATCACCTCGCATCGGATTGCAGGGTCAGATATTTCTCTAAGGTGACTGAAGATGAGATTCTCAGGTTGTTGGTTAAGTGGTAGTCCAGCTAACTTCAGTATTCGCTGTAATACCAGTTTGCAGTGAAATGGACTCTGCTCAGTATCGAAGTAGAGGATTTTTCTTTTTCCTGAAGGAAGAGATGCTCTATACTCTAATACCTGTCCATTAATAAGTGCGGCTGCAACGATGGCAGAAACATTAAAGGTCTTCTTTGCCTTGGCTTTGCCTGTCGAGGCACTAAAGTTTCCCAATGTGCCAATGATGGCATCATCCACTTGGAGGATAACGGGTGGTAAAGAGAACTCATCCGTTACACGAACTAAAGACTTCTTCCAAAGGGAGTCATAGTCTACATTTTGGCTCTGTGGGATCATACTCATCTCCTTCCTCCGGTTTTCTTGCCTGCCAGCTCCAATGCTAGCTCAGCATCCACGATAATCTTTCGACCAATTTGTGTAATGGCTTGGTCAATTTTCCCGCTTTTCTTGATGCGATTGGCTGTTGGAATACTGCACCCAAATAGCTTTGCTATACCTGCAATGCCATAGACATATTTCTTGTGGGTATTAGCTAAAGGAGAAACTGGTTCAGTTGCCACAGTTCTATTAAGTCCCTCTTTGAGGAACTCCATAAATTCGCCACTCGTCATTTGCCATAGTGGCTTATTTTCATCTGTCATAAACTCTCAGATAAGCTTGTTAAACATAGTGCTTCACTGGCCATGTAAAGCATTGATCTTTTGCAGTCTGCAGTGCAAATCTATGATACTATATTGAGAGTTTAAAGGGTCAGGGATATATCGGGAAGTGTCGAGAAGTTTAAGGAGGTAAAGAGAGAAGATTTCCTCAATAATTTGAGCGTTTGGAAGCGGAACTTGAATACAAAAAAAGCCCCTTGTCGATTTGAACAAGGGGCAGTAATTAGGTTGGGCTTTATGCGTTACAGAATAGTGTCAAGTTCCCATGCCGAAATATGGTCAATACCTTCATTTGTCGGAAGCTTGAAGTCATCCAAACTGACCACATACTTCTTGAAGTTATCTTCTATCGACAAAAGAGAGCGGTACTCTCGCTCTATTGTCTCTTGCTCCGTTAGTTGTAGCGAGACTTGGAAATATAACCTCTTGCTACCTTTGATAGCGACAAAGTCTACCTCAGCCTCTTTATTCGTGCCTACATAGATTTGATATCCAGCCCGTCTAAGGCTTAGATAGACAGCATTCTCCAATAAGTACCCCATCCCATAGCCAAATCCAGAATAGAGGTAATTGTGGTAGCACAAATCATTTAAATAGTACTTGTTATTGGCCGAAATAGTCTCCTTGCCCTTGATATTATATCTCTCTACCTTATGCACGAGGAACGTACTCTCGAGATGGGAGATATAGTTGGAGAGCGTCTCGTAGTTGGTTTTCCTATTTCGAGACTTAAAGAAGTTGACAATGTTGGCGATGGAGATAATGTTGGAGGCGTTATTGACTAGATACACAAAGAGGTCGTCTAGGAGCTTGACATCCTTTACCTTATACCTAGCGACAATGTCATGAAGCATGACAGTGTCCTTGATTGAAGAGACGTAGTTTTGCTTCATCTCATCATTGGGGAGGTTGAAAAGCTCTGGCAGGGCTCCAGTTTGAAGGAAGTCTATGTAGCTCTCTCTAGTAGGCTCTTTCTGAGTGATGCCACAGAACTCTGAAAAACTAAAGGGGAGTATCTCAAACGCTACATACCTTCCCGATAGTAGCGTTGCAAGTTCACCAGATAGCAGACTAGAGTTGGAGCCACTGATAAATATCTCACAAGGCTCAGCAAAGTCTTGGGAGTGTGAGTTGACAAATCGTTCCCACTCTTCAATGCCCTGTATCTCATCGATGAAAAGGAATACTTTGCCCTGCGGATTGAGTTCCTTCTTATACTGCTGAAAGAGCTCCTCAAGGTCTTGATAGTTATGTATATCTGAAAATTCAAGGTACTCCTTATTGATATAAAGGATATTGTGGGGAGGGGTGCCACTAGAGATGAGTTGTGAGGCTATTTGCCTTAGGATATAGCTTTT
>OHPM01000463.1_pt1 | contig 14208 bp, 15 predicted proteins | sample 1577721 | NCBI WGS metagenome assembly OHPM01 (sample SAMEA3879558, study PRJEB24766) | human gut metagenome | biome: human-associated habitat; feature: feces | place: USA | collected 1985/1987 | reverse complement strand
GTGGTGGCAAAGCCTTGTTTGCAAGCCTTGCCGCCCGTTTTCGTTCCGCTTCGGTAGAGGATTGCCCTATCATCAGTTCAATATCGGTCATGTAGAGTAAGCCGCCGTGTAGCTGCTCCACAAGCCCCAACTGCTGAAAAATCCCTAACGCCCGTTCCACCGTGCCTACCTGCTGACGGGTAAGAGTGGCGATCATCTGTGCTGTGTAAGGGATATTCTCGTCAAGCTGCAACTTGCCGCCGTTTTTCAGCGATTTTAAGTACAGCTTCAAGAGAATGTTGGAATAGAGAATACCGTCCGGCATACTCTCCAACAGCACGATAGCGTCATCATCAAAATAGCTTTCTTTCAGTTTGAGGTAGTAATATTTGCGGTTATCTGCCATAGGCGGTGTCCTCCTTTGGTTTCCAACGCTTGGAGTAATACCGGTGGCAGAGGATAATCACGGCTCGGAAACTCTGCTTGCAATCGTGGGTGCAGCCCCGGCAAAGGTCATTATAGGTAATTCGGTTTCGGTGGTTGAGGAAAAAGCTCCATTCAAGCCGCCGTTTGTTGCTCATGCGTGGCATTGGTACGCTCCTTTCTGCCGTTTCCGTGGGTATCACGGATAGGGCTGGAAAACTGTATCTTCTCGGTATCATTTTCGGGGATTTTTTGCCCTGTACGCCCTGTTTTGAGGTCGGGGAGTATTGCGGATAGGGGTAAGGGCATATCCCTGTTTTTGTTTGGTTTCGGTATCATTTCGGGGCGGTTTTTAACGCTCCTGTTCATGCTTTTTCTGTCGGCTCGGCTCGCCGTGGTGCATTTGGGAAAGATTGCTTTTCATGGTCTGCAACTCCCGGACACGCTCTTTATTTGCCCGGTACTCGTTGTAAAGGGCGTTCTTCTCGGCGGTAAGCTGCTCGATTTCAGCCTGCAACGATTTATAGGTGGGCAGCTTGGTAATGCCTTTTTGCCGAAAATATCTTACGGCTGCGTCTGCTATGATAAAGTCGCTTTCATGCTTTTCCCGGTAGGCTTTGCGTGCCTTATCGGTTTTCTGCTTTTTCAATCCGTCACGCACATCTCTTGTCTTGGCATAGGCAAGCACCTGTTTCTGCAAGTCCTTTTTCTCACGGATAGCCGTTTCAATGGGCTTCAGCTTGGCGGTGCTGCTGTGTAAATCCGCATTGGCAGACACAAGGGCTGCGTCCAGTTCATCCGGGGTAAAGCCGTATTGCTCCATAGCGGCAACGGTAGCCGCCATCTGTTTGAGATTATGGACAGCCGCCCAACGGTCATAGCCGATACCTTTTCCCTCGGCTCGCTTCGCCGCACGGTCAACCATTCTCTGAATGTTGCCTGTCGGGGCGATTTTCTGCGTTTTTCCTCGCTCTGTGCGGTTTGTTTCAGCGGTATGGTATTCGGGTATGGGTGCGGTCTTTTCGGCGGCTCTGTGGGCGTTCTGCTCCAAAAGGGCAAGAACGGCGGCACGGTCAAAATCATCTCCCAGTTTTCGGGCGGTAATGGGTTTCGTTCTGTCCGGGGTAAGGTAGGACAATCGCCCTCGGCTCTCTTTGACGATCACACCCTGCCGCAGAAGTAAAGCGGAAAACTCGTCAAAGGTAGTAGCTTCGCTCATGGCGTTCCGTATGGTCTGCCGTAGCTTCGCCTTGTCGGTTTCAAACTTGGTCTGCTTTACAGGCTGCCCCTCGGCTGCAAGGGTGGCATTTTCCTTGTCAAGTTTGGCTTGTCCTTTCTTCTGCGCCCAATACTCACGCTCGGTAATGCGGTTTTTACTGCCATGGAGCAGGTCGATTTGATAGAGATTTTCCCGGTGGCACATCTCCATGACCTCGGCTTTGAAGTATTCCATAGTAGCGTCCGTACAGCGGTGCTTGCACCCGGCACGGGTATCTGCCGGTCTGTCCATGTAGGGCAGCAAGGGTACTTCCTCAATACGCAGAGAATTGATAACAATGTGAACATGGATATTGCCGCTGTGGTTGTGTCCGTCCGGGTGGGTGCAGACAATGGCTTGGTGTCCGGGAAACTGCTTCCGGCAAAATTCCTCGCCCAACGCCTGCGCCCGGTCTACGGTCAAACCGTTGTCCACCGCGTCCCGTGGGTCAAAGCTGATAATGTAGTGGTGGCTTTTTACATCTTCCCGCTTCTGGTTCTTCCCATAGCGGAGATTGGAGCGCATACAGGCAACGGCAAAATCCTCGTCGCCGCAGTTCAGCGTGGCTATTCGATAGTCCTCCCTGAGCATGAGCCGCCCGTTTTCATCAAGGGTGGGCTTCATGGTAAACTCGTCATGTTCAAAGGTGAGGTACTGCTCGGCTGCGCCATAGTCCGCATTTTTAGAGCTGATATGTTTGAATGTTGCCAACAGCGTCACCTACCTTTCGCAGGACTTCAAACTTCAAGGCAGCAAGGTCAGAAATGGCGGCGCGGACTTCAACGGACAGGGCGTTGTATGGTGTGCCGTACTCGTTGAGGGCGCGGGCAATCTGATTGAGGTTGCCACCGATTTTTCCGTATTCGGCGGTCAGCCTGCCAACGGCGGACAACAGTTCATCATTGACCGGGGAAACGGTAACGATGGGGCGAATGGTCGCCCGTGTAATGGCTTGCCGGATAAATTCGGCTTGGCTCATGTCATAGTGTTTCAGCCGCTCGGTAAAGTCGGCGTATTCTTCCTCGGTCATGCGGGTTTTGACCACATGGCAGCGGTGGGGCGTGTTGTATTTTTTCTTCAAGCGTTGACCTCCTTTCTCGCCCGACAGGGCGCATGAGCAGGGTTTGGGGAAGGCACTCCCCAACAAGATTTACCAAAGGGGGCAAAACCGCAGATATGCGGATTTTGGCACCGTGGTAGAATCTTGCTCTAAAAAACTACCGCTTTCCTCGGCGGCTCTGGTTTGCGGATATACTGGCTTGCTCCACCAATATAGCGATTGCGGCGGCGTGTTCTGCCCGCTGTTCACCACTACAACGGTGAAAAGGGGGCGTTTTGGCAAACGCACGGAAATTTTTTTGTTTTCCCTGTCTGCTCCCTACAACAATCCGGCGGTGTGGTTTGCCAAAGATTTTTGAAAATGGGCGCAAAAAAAGCAGTAAACCTTTTCAAGATTTACTGCTTATCTGCCGCTGTGATGGGCGGCGGTATTAAATTGTCAGCCGTTTTTCAAATGGAATTTATCTGCAATCGCTTTCTTTCCGCTTTCCAATTCCTTTTCTGTAATCTTCCATAATCCTAACGCAATGATCTGCTATCTTTTGCATTCCGAGTTCTTCAAAAAAGGCAATTTGTATTTTCATCAGTTCTTCACAAACAGTCAACTTCTGCTCATCCATATTGCTAATAGCAAGCCATGGGAACGCTTTATATTTCTTAGTGTCCCCAATGAGAAAATTGTACCCTATCAACTCATTTTCACGGAAAACGAAATAGAATTGTGGGCCTGAACCTGGAACTGACTTTTCCATAATTTGCTGCATTGTTTTCACGCCGCCGTATGCCGGAAAAAAACCTATTCGCTCAAGAGCATTTAATATGTCAATCCTTTTATCTGTGGGTATGTCTCTATAATTGATAATCTGTTCCATTTGCTCTACCCTCATTGAAGTTTAATTTGTCAGGCTCTAATTATACAACTTTTCTGTTTAGCGGTCAAAGCGGAACTTCAACAGGCTTTCTATCAGTTGCCTGACGATATGCTCCTGCATATCCGTGTTAATCTGTCCGTCCATTTTCGCACAAGAGCGGACATATCCCGCATAATGGGATAGGACGGCGGCAACAGCTTCCGGGTCGCCCTCGCTTGCCTTAACGATTGTCTCATAGGGAAGTAGCTGGCTCATAGGACAAACCCTCCAACTCTGCCCGTAGCCGCCGTAAAATCATCTGAATACGCCGCCCGGTTGTGTTGCCAGCCCGTCCATATCTCCGTCCAATCTCCCTATGCGTCAATCGTTGGAAGTAGTACAAGAAAATGATTTCCTGTTCCATCTGTGATAGTGCGGACAGGGCTGCGGCAAGCTCTGGACTTTCCAAAAGCACCATCTGACCACAGACGAAAAGCGGATAGCTGGTCATGCCGGATTGCTCCGCAAAGTATTTATCTGTGGTACTGAATGGATAGTGTTTTTCTTCTATCAGATATTCAAGCGAGATTTCCCGCTTGCGGCGGCTCCGTATGCTCCGGGCTGCGTCTATGGCAGCGTGGCGAATAACAGTCTTGCAAAAGGCATCGTGTGTATGCCGGATATGTTCTTGATACTTTTCGTGTTCGGTCATGGAAAATCCCCCTTTCTGAATAATGGCAGAGGGCGGCAGCATCTTGTGCTGTCGCCCTCTTGATTACCGAACAGCAAAGACGGGCGGGGCTGTCAACGGCGGCGCATTTGCGCCGTTCATCTTGACCGTTGACAGGCTCGGCTGGGTTTGCTATCTGCTCACGGCAATTCACTCTCATTGATAGGAATTGCTTCAAGTTCCGTATTCAAATTGTTCCAATAAGAGCCAATATCCGCACTTGTGAAATACTTAAAACCGCCTGCTTCTGACTTCAATTCGCCGTTTTTAACTCCATAGCAGGCGTAAATCAAATCGTAGCTTGTTCCATCTGAGAGGTTAAATCTAAAGCTGGTCACATCTGCTCCGGCAGTTTCCTCAGTTGTTTTGTCTTTTAGGGATAAGCCCTTGAACTTATCATACAGGGTCTTTATATCATTTTCAGCAACAACTACTTTCTTTTCTGCTGATGCAGGCACTCCGTCATAGTGGTACATTTCAACGCTTTCGACATCTTCAACCTCAAATGGGAAGTCGATTTTGACAGGCTCATAAGCAATGTTTATAGGTAACAGAAAGAGAGCTGTAAAAATTGCAATGATACAAAGAGCGATGGAAACGAGAACAGCAATCGTTATCTTTTTTCTGCCTCTCTGCTTTTCTTTTGCCTCATGGCGCATAATAACGCTTTCGCTTTCTTCGTGAAGAACATCTTCGTTCGTGTGAGAAAGCAATTTCTGATAAATTGCGTTACAGTCAGCACAGGCGTTCAAATGCTCTTTTACCATCTCTGCGCTTGCTTCGCTGCAAGCACCGTCAACATACAGCGGAAGAATATCTCGAACAATATCGCATTGTTTACTCATGCTTTTCATCCATCCTTTCTTGAATTTTTAGCTTTGCACGATGATAAGTAACTCTCGCCCATGATTCTGTTTTTCCAAAAATTGCAGCGATTTGTGAAAAAGATAGTTCCCCGAATACGCGAAGCTGAAAGACTTCTTTGTATGGTTCTTCCAAACGGTGAAGAACGAGGTGTATGCGGAACGCCATGTCAGAATCTGCAACTGAGTTCTCAACATTTTCATTTGATGGCAAGTCATTGATTTCACTCACATCAGCTACTCGCTGACGGCTTCGCATTTCATCATGGTAAAGATTTTTTGCTATGGAGCAGAGCCATGTCAATTCATCTGACTTACCTTTGAATTGTGATGTTGTAGAAACAGCCTTATAGAATGTGTTCTGCGTGATTTCCTCTGCTATCTCACGATTTTTGGCAAGAGAAATAGTATACGAGTATACCTGTAAATAGTAGGCTTTATAGAGCTTTTCATAGTCCATACTTGTCATCACCTCCTTCAGCTTCATAGGTTAGACGGAGAAATCGGAATTTCGTTACAAAGAAGTTTGAAATTTTTATACCTTTACGCTACTCTTGCTTTCTGCGGACTATTGGTAGACGCGCATTAACGGCAAGCAAAGAGATTGCTGTGTCAGCTTGATATGTTCAAATGCTAATTAAGTATAGCATACAGCTATGAATTTTTCTATTGCGTTCCCCTGACTTCGGAATAGTGGCAGGGCTGGCTATCCTTGTTTTGCTTTGTGCTTCTCTACCGTACATGAGCATTTGCCGCAGGGTTGTCCGACCCGTAACCTTCCAGAAGGTTGATGACGCCCCATACCGCCAGACCAGCGCCAAGAGCCATGACCAGAATTTTAAGAATGTCGATTGCCTGATTGAAAAATTCCATATACGTTCCTCCATTTTGTTTGTTTGATGGTTTTGGGTACAAAAAAAGCCGCCCACATCGGCGGCGCTTCGGGTCATCATGGCCCGAAGTTACACAAACTCGTCGCTGTCCAGATCATCGAAATTCAACAGGTCAGCTTCTTCGTCCGTGTCGGAGCCGTCCACTTCGTACACCGTGTATTCGTCCTCCGGCTTTAGTCTCAATGGCCGGTGGCGGAACAGGCTTTCCAAGCGGAAGGCGTTTTTCTTTTTATCAAATTCGGCTGTGTACTTGTAATTCGGGTGCTTTTTCAAGTCATACTTCGGGGACAGGAAAGGCGGGAGCCCCCGAAGCTGCAAGATACATTTATCCCCGGGCATGGTGGTGATCTCGCTGGTGGTCATCAGCTCCCGGCCAAGCCGTTGCATATTCTGGCTGTAACTTTCAGACTGTCCACGGCTTCGGCCCTCGGTCTGCATAGAGATGGTGGCCTTGCCCAGCCAGTTTTCCGAAATATCCTTTAGGGTGGAAGCCTCCCGGCCTCCGAGGAACACGATACTGTCCATGTTTCCCATGATGGTTTCGGAATGGTCTTTGTACAATGCCTTGCACTGGCTCATTGCCTGATAAAAAAGCGTCAGGCTGATCTCACGGGAGCGGATGACAGCCACGATTTTTTCCAGCCCCGGCACCTGCCCGGTGTTGGCAGCCTCGTCCCACAGCACCCGCACATGGTAGGGCAGACGCCCGCCATAGGTGTTGTCAGCCCGTTCACACAGAAGGTTGAACATCTGCGAAAAAGCGAGGGCAACCAAAAAGTTGTAGGTGGTGTCCGTGTCGCTGATAAGAAAGAACAGCGCCGATTTTTCATCCCCCAGCTTATCAAGTTCCAGTTCATCATAGGACATGATCTCCCGGAGCTGGGGAATATCAAAAGGAGCCAGTCTTGCACCGCAGCTAATCAGAATACTTTTTGCTGTCTTGCCGCTGGCGAGCTTGTATTTCTTATACTGCCTCACGGCGAAGTGCTGGGGGCTGCGACGTTCCAACCCGTCAAACATATAGTCCACCGCATTTTTGAAGGTTTCGTCATCCTCCCGGACTTCCATGCTGTTTATCATTTCCACCAGCGTATTCATGTTGCGTTCTTCCTCCGGCCCCTCAAAGACGATGTAGGCCACAAGGGCGCAGTACAAGAGGGTTTCAGCTTTAGTCCAGAACTCGTCGCCCTCCTTGCCGTCGCCTTTGGTGTTGGCAATCAGGGCGGTAACAAATTTCAAAACATCGCTTTCCGTCTTGATATAGGCCAGCGGATTGTAGTGCATGGATTTTGAAAAGTCGATACTGTTGAACACCCGCACCCTGTATTTCTCCCGTTGCAGAAACCGCCCGCACTGGTCGAGAGTGCCGCCCTTCGGGTCTACCACCACATACGAGGAATGGGCTTGAAGGAGCTGCGGGGTCAGCCAGAACCTTGTCTTTCCCGAGCCGGACGATCCGATGACACAGGCGTTTAGGTTCCGGGCATTGGCGGGTATCTTCGGACGGGTGTTCATGGTAAGGAACTCCGTCCCGGTCAGAATGACATTGTTCTGAAATTTAGGGTCTACAAACGGCTTTATATCCTCCTTTGTTCCAAAGCGGGCGGTGCCGTACTCCGCATCCCGCCGGAATTTTTTCGCCTGCCTGATCTTTGACTGTATCAGCAGATACATCCCAGCCGCACCGGCAAGGCCCACCAGCAGGTCAATACCTCCCAGCCCCGGCCAGTAGGTTTCAAAGGCTTTGGGGAAGGTATCGAGCATCCCCATGAGCTTTGTCCCGAAGTCTGTGCCGGGGGCGATCCGGTAGGCCGTCCCGATTTTGGAGAAGAACCAGAACACAAAGAGGTACGGCAGGTTTGGGAGCACATATTTTCTGATCTTGTCACTCAACGTCCGTCCTTCACCGCCTCTCTGGTCCGCTGCTTTTCCTTTGCCTGCGTCCTGATCTGCTCCGTGAATTTCCGAAGCTGGCCGAGGATGGAAGCCTTGTCCTGCTCTTTGTTCAGCACCTTTGCGCTGTACTTCTGGAAGGCCGCCGTGATAGCGTCCGCCTGATTGGCTTTGAAAAACAGCAGGTAATGACCGGGGCTCACTTTATGGAAAGCGTAGTCCACATGGAACTCCTTCGCGATCCGGTCAAAATCCTTTGGGGCTCCCACATAGGGCATGGCGCTTTTGCCGCCATAGTGGTTCATCAGCTTTTTTACACTCTGGCGTCCCTGCGGGGTCAGCGCCTTCCGGTGGTGCTTTTGCAGCGCCCGCGCCACCTTCCCAAGCGCGGCAGCCAGCACCTTTCCCGTGAGCTTCGTTGTCCTGATCGAAAGGGCAACTGTTTTTTGGTTTACTTCTTCCTGCATAAAACCTCCTTTCCGTCGGGGTCCCCGCTATCCGGGAGGCCCCCGTACAATCTCGGGGAACAGAAAACCTCGGGCCAATGTGGCCCGAGGCTTACCGCTCGGCATCTCTGCCGGACGGAGCTTTCTTTTCCGGCTCCGTCTGGACTTTTTCGCCCTGTTCCCGCATGGTCTGCAAGATAGAGGGCTTCTTTTGAAGTTGGGAGGGCTTTTCGCCGGACAGCGGCTTGATACATTCCAGACGGTCAGCCGCCCGGATGGCGTTGTCCGTGAGCTGCCTCTGCCATGCGCCCACGCTGGGAGCCCAACGAAAGCCGCTGCTTTTCAGCTCGGCCCGGGTGTCCGCGTCAGGCTTTCCGTCAAAGAACACCTGCAAGCGGTTGTCCTCCCGGTTCATTTCCACACGACCCCCATCGAACTCCCAGCCGGAAAATTCCTGCTGTGCCTGTTTGGAAAGCTGTTCGATACGGGCCTTTACCCGGCGGATCTCCGCATTGTTGTTGGTAAGCTGGTAGCTTTCAAAGGGCCTCGGGTCGCTCCGCCAGTTTGCCGCCATGCTTGCTTTCAGCTTTTCGATCTGGTCCGGCGACAGCAGCGCACAGCCATCCAGCTTGCCATGCTTGCGGTAATAGGCGTTGACCTCCTTCATAATGAGCTGGGAGCGTTCCAGCCCGTCCAGCTTCTTCTGGAGCTTTTCAATCGCTGCCGGGTCATCGGCGCTGATCCCGCCCATGCCGGTGCTGCGTATCTTATCCAGCAGCCCTTGAATATGCCGCCATTCCTCCATGTTGCTGTCCCGCGCCCGGTTCTGTTTTTCCTTCTTTCCCACCGGGAAATTGGAAGGCCCGGCGATCAGCACAGAGGGAACCCTCGCGTCAATGGCAAAGCCTTGGTTCATGTTTTCGGCCAGCTTGCGGGCGTAGGTGTCTAACAGATGGTCGATCTTCTCATGGTACATGGGGTCCACCCGGGATTTCTGCTGTTCCGCTATGGCGGCGGCCTTGTCCACCATTGCCCGGTATTCCGCCGTTGCGCTCCCTTCCTTGTAGTCGGAAAAGCTGTTCATTTCTTTTGCCCGGCGGGCGGCTCCTTCATTGATAGGGTAATAGTTGATGGTATGCACCTCCTTCATGCTTCGGGCCATGCTGGCCCGAAGTCTTACCGTTCTTCATGGGAAGGCCCCGCCTTGTCCTTTTTCGGAGCGGGCGGGGCTTCTTGAAACCGTTTGAGTGCAGCGAGAATGGAGTGGACAGGCTCGGCCTTTTCAGGATAGGCAAATATCCGGTGTTCCGGCGGAATGTCCTGCGGCCCGTGGTAATACTCCTTGAAGCCCTCCGGGACTGCCGACACATACCCACCGGGAGCGAATACGCCGCCCTCGTTGATACGCACATCCCGCCCATATGCTTCATAATCGAAGTAGTTCTGAATGTGCTCCGGTATGTCGATAGTCCCAAGCTCGTCGGCGTAAAGACGGCCCAGCCCTTCATCATCGGAAATATCCGGGTAAAAGCGGTACAGGTCAAGGTTCTGCGTCAGGTTTATCAAATCCTTCACGCTCCTTGTGTGGTTTCCCAAGACAAGAGCGGCTTCAAAGGTTTCCAGTCCGCCCTTATCCCGTACTTCCAGCAGGGCGTGGCCCAGCTCGTTCAGCTCGTCGATGTTCTCACATTCGTAGAGATGATCGTAGAGCCCCAGCACATCGCTGTCAAAGCTGGTAAAGAACACTTCGCTGTACCGTTTCCCGTCTATCCCGATTTTGGCAAGGGCGGCCTGCAACTCCTGTGTCGTCATGGGGAAATGTACCGTTGTCCCTACCTCAATCCCCATTAAGGGGTATAGGGCTGTATTGGTTATATAGGCTTCAAACATGGGCTCATTCCTCCTTTCCGGCCCGGTCAGCCAGCACCTCATAAATCCCGGCCATAATGTAATCGGCGCAAGGGAGGGCAATCGCATTTCCCAGCGCCTTGTAGCGTTGCAGAGGCCGGATCTCCACGCCGTCCGCCCCGTACTTTGTCCAGCCCTCTGGCAGCCCCATCAGCCGTTCGCTTTCCGTTTCCGTCAGAAAACGGATACAGCCGCCCTTCGGGTCGCCCTCATACCAGAAGGCAAAGGGCGTTACATCACTGGCTAAAAGAGTGGGAAAAGGGTCAGTTGGTAATCCGAAGCTGTTTCGGAAGGCCGTTTCTTCCTGCCTTTTTGCCGCTCCCCGCATACGGAAGCACTGAAAGGGGTGGATGACTGGTATCTGCCGCCCTGTTTCAAAAGAAGCTGTTCGATCTCCTTCGGCGGCGGCCCGCCCGCCCTCTCCGCAAGGCGGAGGAAGTGGGAGCATTGGACGGGGCTTAAATAGTATGTCTGCGGCACGTCTGCCTCCAAAATCCGCCACGACGAAAATCCGCTGCCTTCGTGCCAGCCTTCGGGAGCCTGCCCAATACTGGGCGTCCATGAGCCGCCAGCACACATCAGGCGTTCCCCCTCGCACCATTCCGGCGTTTCCCCATCTTCCCGAAGGAGGCATTGGAACTTCGGTGTCCGAGAAGGCGGATAGGACGGCTCTAAAGTCCATCCGGTCATTTGTAGAAAACGCTCCCATGACGTTTTCCCAAACAGCGATAGCTGGATATAGGTTATCAGTAGCATCCCTCATTTCCTGTATGATACGAAACGCCTGATAGAACAGGCTTGATTTTGCCCCGGCAAGGCCGGAGCGGTTGCCGATCAGAGAAAGGTTCTGACAGGGGGAACCGAAGGTAATTACATGAACCGGCGGGATTTTCCCGCCGTCCACCTTCGTAATATCCCCCAAATGCACCATGTCGGGAAAGTGCCTTTTGGTTATGGAGATGGGCGCTTTTTCAATCTCACTGGCCCATACCGGACGGATACCGCACCGGGAAGCAGCCAGAGGGAACACGCCAATCCCGTCGAAAAGGCTTCCCAGCTTAATGTCCGGCATGGCCCGGGGTGCCGTGTCCCTTCACGGCAAGCACCCCTTCCAGTGTGGTCGCCGCAATGCCCAGCCGCCCGGCAACCGCAATATCATTTTTTACATCCTCGTCCACAGCGCTGCCGCAGACAATCAGGGTGTGGGAGCGCCGCAGCATATCCCGGCGCATATCAATCCCGGCCTTGTGTTCCTCGGGAACGCTGTCATTCAAAAACAGCGGCAGATACAAGAGCGGGCAGATCGGGGAAAAGCCCGCCTCATAAGCAAGACGGCAGTAGTGGGCCGCCAGCTCCATATCAACATCCGGCTCGCCGCTCCATGCGGCGGTCAGGTATGCTAAAGGTCGTTTCATTGGTTGAGCCTCCATTTCTGTTTTGGTTTAGGGAAAAGCAAGAGTTCGCCCAACCCCTCCGCCCCTTCCCCCGGGAAGGGGAACGGCTCTGGAGAATTTATATCCCCGTCGCTTGATCGGGAAAAAGCATAACCGGGAGAAATCCGTCAAGGGTGCCTCTGGCACCGCCTGCGGCGGCGCTGCCCTTGACTGATTTTCCCGGCTATGCTACGGAATAACTGGCGACGGGGAATAATTTATATCTCCAGAGCTTCGGGGCGCGGGGCAGAGCCCCGCAATCCTCGGGCCATGCTGACCCGAAGTTTGGGCTTACTTTTCCTGTTCGGTTTTCTTCTCCGGCTTTTCATGTTCCTTCTGCTGACCCTTCCAGTCGTCCAGCAGCTTGATGATCTGGTCCTTCATTTCCCTCGGCGTAGTTTCCTTGCCGAAATACTTGCTCAGTTCCGCACCTGTCAAAATCACTTTGTCTACCTCCTTTTTGTCCTCCATCATAATGCCGTCGATCACATCCCCGTTGAGCAGCTTCTTTTCGTCCAGCTCACGCATACGCTTTGCCTGCGCCTGTGAAGGCGAGGACTGCTGGCTGTCAATGGCGACGGCGATATAGTTCTGGTTCTTCTTGCCGATATAGGAAAGCTCCACCGCCGTAGTAAAACCCAGCTTTTTTTCATCCATCAGCTTCATCAGGTCTGGAACCAGCTCATTGAGACGGATATACCGCTGCACCTGCTTGACCGCCATCTTATTGCGCTCGGCCACGATCTCGTTGGAGCGTTTACCTGCGTCCTTCGGGTCAATCTGGCCCGAAGTGCGGGAGCCCTGGTGCTTGATGGCCTCAAGCTGCATTTTCAAGGCTTTGGCCCGCTCACTGGGGAGGATTTCTTCACGCTGGTTCAGATTGTCCTCCACCATCTGTGTGATGGCTTCATCATCTGTCAGGTTTCGGACGATACAGGGCATATCCGCATATCCGGCAAGCTCACTGGCTTTCTGGCGGCGGTGGCCGGACACGATCTCATAGCCGCCATCCTCACGGGGACGGACGATAGCGGGCTGGGTCACGCCCTTGTCCTTGACGCTGGACACCATAGCCCGCATTTCTTCATCATCCCGGACTTCAAAGGGATGGTTCTTGAAGGCGTGGAGCTCGTTCAGCTTGATATAGACGATCTGCTCCTTGCCCCGGCGTGGTGCATCCTTCGGCTTTTCGGGTTCCTTCGGAGTGGGAGCGGTCTGCACCGTTGGAGCCGTTTTTTTCTCCGGTTCCTTTTTGACCGCCTTTTCCGGTTTCTGTGCGGGAGCTTTGGACTTCGGGGCTGCGTCCTTGTCCTTATTTGCTTTCGGGGGACGGCCGCGCTTCGGCTGTTCCGGCTCTTTGGGTTTTTCCTCTGCTTTTTTCGGAGCCTCCGGCTGCTTTTCCGGTTTTTCCGTTTTTGCCGGGGCAGGCTTTTCCCCGCTGGGAGCTGCCGCCCGTTCCTCGACCTTCTTTTCCTTCATAATTTCAGCGAAGTTATAGACGGAAACCTGCGGGTTCTTTACCTCCGGTTCCGTCTTTTTTTCCGGCTCCGGGGAAACGGAAACCTTCTCCGGCTCTTTTGGGGGAGCGGGAGGCGTTTCCTTGCCCGGCCCGCTATCCGTTACCGGCTGTTCCGGCGTTTTTGTGGTTTTATCATCTGCCATAAGCATTTACCTCCTGTTTTTTGGCATGAAAAAAGGGGCTCAACTTTTCAGTCAAGCCCCCGTGGGAAGTTCCTCCTTTCTCCGCCATGATACAAAAATACCGCCCGTAGTCTCGTTTGGGCGGTACTTTGTGTAAGATTGGCAGTCCATTATTAAGTTTTTTATTATGTTCCCTTTGTACACCGTTGCAAGCAATATTGTTGCGCTGCTCGCCTGTAACCATTTTTGATACTCTCTCAATAATCTTGCAGCCAGTTCCACCGAGGCCAATTAACAGTGTTGGTGCGTTCATATCTCTTCCTCCTGTTTTTATTAGTTAGATTGGTTTGGACTACAAACATATGTCCATTCGCCACGCTTTACTCGAATGCTCACGCCTGCACCTGTCTCAAATTTTTTAACTTCTTTCTTTATTGCTTCTCCGTCAAATGTTATGTAGTCTTTCCCTGCAAAAGCTTTTACGTTTGTAATACTCATTCTGCGGTGCTTTATCGCCTTTACTGACAGAGGCGGACAACCTGTAACGCCTTTGGGCACATATTTAATTGAGCCCGTTTGTGGGATATAAGGAATAATGGTTGAAAGCAAATTCTTTTCAATTACGCCGTTCCTATCTTTCCTTTTTTCTCCTGGCTCACTTGGAATACATTTGATATACGGCTTTTTCTTGAGGCTCTTGGGGAGATAGTGCTTAATAAACGGCAAATATCCCAGCAACACAAAAATCACAGCAAGAGAAATGGCTAGTTTAACAGCAAGATCCCAGTTTCTTTCCCACCATGACCGTTCATCGGTAAGCTTAAATATGCT
>OHPM01000456.1_pt1 | contig 14359 bp, 8 predicted proteins | sample 1577721 | NCBI WGS metagenome assembly OHPM01 (sample SAMEA3879558, study PRJEB24766) | human gut metagenome | biome: human-associated habitat; feature: feces | place: USA | collected 1985/1987 | reverse complement strand
AATATGGCATTCAAGGAAGGAACCCCGCGACGCTGTTTTGTCTCGTCGATCACATCATCATGAATCAGTGTGGCAGTATGAAGCAGTTCCAACAGAACAGCCGAATTGATCGTATTATCCGTTACCTGCCCACATGCTTTAGCCGTCAAAAGTACTAATAAGGGGCGGACATGTTTTCCGCTCGCATTCAGTATCTGGTCAATAGCTGATTGCAAACGATTCGTTTCGCTTCGCAGCGAAGCAGCAAACTCATCATTAAAACGTTTAAACTCTACGGCAACCGGTTGTTCTATTTTACTTCTATCCTTCATAATTGATCCTAAGATGCGCAAAAGTAACAAAAAGTATCGAGTAAGCGAGTTTTTTCGTACATTTACCGACAATTGTCACACTAAAACGTGTTAAAAGAGATGAAGTTATTCCTCATAGATGCATATGCATTGATTTATCGGTCTTACTACGCTTTTATCAAGAACCCGCGTATCAACTCCAAAGGCATGAACACTTCGGCCATCTTCGGTTTTATCAACAGCCTGGAAGATGTCCTGAAACGTGAAAACCCGACCCATATTGCGGTAGGCTTCGACCCGAAAGGTCCGACTTTCCGCCACGAAGCCTACGAACAGTACAAGGCGCAACGGCAAGAGACGCCGGAAGATATCCGCAAGTCGGTCCCTTTCATCAAAGACATCATAGAAGCCTACAATATCCCGATACTGGAAGTTCCGCGCTATGAGGCCGACGATGTTATCGGCACGGTTGCCAAGCAAGCCGAAAAAGAAGGTTTCGAAGTATATATGATGACACCTGACAAAGACTACGGCCAGCTGGTATCCGAACATATATTCATGTACCGCCCCCGCTTCGGCGGTGACTACGAGATTATGGGCGTACCCGAAGTACTGGACAAATACGGCCTGACATCCGTCGACCAGGTGATCGACCTTTTAGGACTGATGGGCGACAGTTCCGACAACATCCCCGGATGTCCGGGTGTCGGTGAAAAGACCGCCCAGAAATTATTGGCCGAATTCGGAACGATCGAAAATCTTTTGGAGAATACCGACAAGCTGAAAGGCTCCCTTCAAAAGAAGGTCATGGAGAACATGGAGCAGATCCGCTTCTCCAAATTCCTGGCAACAATCAAGACGGATGTACCGATCCGGTTCGATGCTGCCAAATGCATCCGTGAAAAGATGAATGAGGAACGTCTCGTAGAGATTTACACTGAATTAGAATTCAGAACATTTATTAACAGAATGAGCGGAGAGCCGGAAAAAGTCAAAACGGAGTCCAAAACAGCACCGGCGCCAGCAAAAGCCGATACAAGAAAAAAAGCAGCTCCGGCAGGCCCGATTCAAGGCTCGCTCTTTGAAGAATTTGCGACCGAACCTACGGCTGTTCCCAAATATTCGACTCTCGCGAACTTAAAGTCTACTCCTCACACCTATTATCTTGTTGATACAGAGAAAAAAAGAATAGAATTAGGGCGGTTTTTGAACGAACAGGATTTTTTTGCTTTTGACACGGAAACAGATGGTATAGATCCATTGAAGGCCGGATTGGTCGGAATGTCGTTCGCCGTGAAGGAAAACGAGGCCTGGTACGTCCCTGTTCCGGCAGCCCGCGAAGAAGCCGACAAAATTCTTGCCCACTTCTCCCCCGCCCTGCAGAATCCGAAATCTCTCAAGATCGGACAAAATATAAAATTCGACATCCTTGTCGTCCGCAAATATGGAATCCGGATAGCCGGCCCTCTATTCGACACGATGATCGCCCACTACCTTCTGAATCCCGAACTGCGTCACGGTATGGACTACCTCGCCGAAACATACCTTAAATATAAAACAGTACGGATCGAGGAACTGATCGGCCCGAGAGAAAGGAAACAACTTACCATGCGTGACGTCCCGGTTGTCCAAGTAGCCGAATATGCCGCCGAGGACGCGGACATCACGCTCAAGCTGAAAAACTATTTTACCCCCTGTCTGGAAAAAGAAGGACTCGAATCGCTTTTTTATGACATCGAGATGCCTTTAATATATGTATTGGCTGAAATGGAATATACGGGAGTGACGCTTGACACCGTCGCCTTGAAACAATCGTCCGAGGAACTGACGACCGCACTCAAGAAGTTGGAGAAAGAGATCTACGAACTGGCAGGAATGAAGTTCAACATCAATTCTGCCCGCCAGGTCGGCGAAGTCCTTTTCGATCACCTCAAGATAGAAGAGAAAGCGAGGAAGACAAAGACAGGCAGCTATAGCACGAGTGAAGAAATACTGGAAAAAATGCGTTCCAAACATCCCGTCGTGGGAAAGCTGCTCGAATATCGAGGGCTGAAGAAGCTGCTCAGCACCTATATCGATGCCCTACCCGAACTGATCAACCCGGAAACCGGCAAGATCCACACGTCCTACAACCAAGCAGTCACCTCGACCGGCCGCCTCAGTTCCACCAATCCGAACCTGCAAAACATTCCGGTACGCGATGAGTTGGGACGTGAAATCCGGAAAGCCTTTACAGCCGAAAACGAAGACTGTATTTTCTTCTCCGCCGACTATTCGCAGATCGAACTTCGCATCATGGCCCATCTGAGCCAGGATGCCCACATGATAGAAGCCTTCCGCAGCGGAGCCGACATTCATGCCGCCACAGCCGCCAAGATATACGGTATTCCGGTTGAAGAAGTCACTTCCGATATGCGTCGGAAAGCGAAAACGGCCAATTTCGGCATTATCTACGGAATCTCTGTTTTCGGGTTGGCCGAACGGCTGAGCATCCCACGCGCAGAGTCAAAAGAGTTGATCGAAGGATACTTCAAAACCTATCCAGACATCCGTGCATACATGGACGAAAGCATCGAGGTGGCGAAAGAAAAAGGATATGTAGAGACGATCTATAAGCGCAAACGTTTCCTGCCGGATATCAACTCCCATAACGCGATCGTACGGGGATATGCCGAACGAAACGCGATCAACGCTCCGATCCAGGGCAGTGCAGCCGACATCATCAAAGTTGCCATGGTTCGCATCTTCAACCGCTTCGAAACCGAAGGTCTGAGGAGCAAGATGATCCTGCAGGTACACGATGAATTGAACTTTAACGTCTACAAAGACGAATTGGAAAAAGTGAAACAAATCGTGTTGGATGAAATGGAAAATGCAATCAAACTGCAAGTTCCCTTGATCGCCGACTGCGGTGAAGGGGTAAACTGGCTGGAAGCGCATTAACAAAAACACATAAAGTTTATAAATCACAGCATTTATACACTATCTTTGTCGTGAAATTTATTGCAAGGAGTTGCAATATCACATAGTAAAACAGAAGCGTTATCATATTGTCCTTAAGCAAGAAAATCGCCAATTTTTCATCCAGCAAGGACAGTAGACAACAATTGCCTCACGTTTTTTGTATATATATACATAATATATAAACATCAAGCGTGGGCTGTTGTCTATCTGCTGGATAGGTGTTTGGCGATACCTCTTGCTTGGATAGATGGCAGTTCCCACGCTTTTATTATATTTTCCGTCTTAGGGGGACAGATGGAGCAATTGGAAAATTATGTATTTCATATTCCCTGACAATCTTCCGGCATCCGTACAAAAAGCAGCGTTCGAATTCACATCCGGACAGTTCCCCTTGTATCGTTACATAACACCGGATACAGAGATACTGAATCGGGGTATTTCAATCGCTATCCCGGATGAAGCCAGCCACATCCGTTCCATCCGCCTCACGACATCACTGAGCCATTTCACTTACTATTACCCCGAAAAAGGATATAAGATCGCGCAAGGTATCCATCTTCCCCCTTTCCGGGTTCCGGCAGTCGGAGATCTCTATGCAAACGGCGTGATCATACAGGCTGGAGCAGATTCTCCCGGTCAGCATATAGAACCCGATATAGCCCCTTATAAAGGTTCGGTAATGGAGATACGGGAACAGACACTCGATTATTTCGATGCCTTGATCTATTGCGAGTCCATTTCCGAAGGGACCTTAGACAACTGGCATCTGCCGGATATGCTCAATCTGGTATTACTGCACACCAGGCAACGGGAATTCAACATGTTCCTCGCCAAGTATCAAGGAACTTTTTTATACGACGAGGAATACTGGTGCAAAGACAACAGCGTGATCGATCTGGGAGTAGCATTCAATATGGCAAACAGCCGCCTCGCTATATGCCCCAAAAAGGAAAAGCGGCAGGTTCGGGCCATACTGGATTATTAAAAGACTCAAATTCCTCTCCCGCTTATTCGCCCAAACAATATTTTCTATATCCGGTTCGCCTGTATCCGGCAACATAAATACAAAAGATTGTATATCTTTGCAGTCTGGAAACAAAGTTTGAATAAATCATAACAACAAAATAGAATGGCATTACAATGTGGCATCGTAGGACTTCCCAACGTAGGAAAGTCTACTCTTTTCAATTGCTTATCGAATGCAAAAGCACAGTCTGCTAACTTCCCGTTCTGTACGATCGAACCGAATGTCGGCGTGATCACCGTACCGGACGAACGTTTGAACAAACTGGCAGAAATCGAACATCCCCAGCGTGTTATCCCTACTACGGTGGAAATCGTAGACATCGCCGGCCTTGTAAAAGGCGCCAGCAAAGGAGAAGGGCTGGGAAACAAATTCCTTGCCAATATTCGCGAAACAGATGCAATCCTGCATGTACTGCGTTGCTTCGATGACGACAATATTGTTCATGTGGACGGCCGTGTCGATCCGGTTCGCGACAAGGAAATCATTGACACCGAATTGCAGATCAAAGACCTGGAAACCATTGACAGCCGTATTGCCAAAGTGCAGAAACAGGCTCAGACAGGCGGTGACAAGCAGGCTAAAATCGCTTATGAAGTACTTTGCAAATATAAGGAAGCACTGGAACAGGGTAAAAGTGCCCGCACCGTTTCTTTCGAGACGAAAGACGAGCAGAAGATCGCACACGATCTATTCCTGTTGACCGACAAACCGGTAATGTATGTCTGTAACGTAGATGAAGCAAGCGCAGTCAACGGTAATAAATATGTGGATGCTGTCCGCGAAGCCGTAAAAGACGAAGGAGCTGAAATATTGGTCGTAGCGGCCAAGATCGAAAGCGAGATTGCCGAATTCGACACCTACGAAGAACGCCAGATGTTCTTACAGGAGATCGGTTTGGAAGAATCCGGCGTTGCCCGTCTGATCAAGTCCGCTTACAAACTCCTGAACCTGCAAACATTCCTGACCGCCGGTCCCGACGAATGTCGTGCCTGGACTTTCCATAAAGGATGGAAAGCCCCGCAATGTGCCGGTGTGATCCATACCGACTTCGAAAAAGGCTTTATCCGCGCCGAAGTCATCAAATATGAGGATTATATTTCCTACGGTTCGGAATCTGCTGTAAAAGAAGCCGGAAAGATGAGTGTCGAGGGAAAAGAATATATCGTTCAGGACGGCGATATCATGCATTTCCGCTTTAATGTGTAATTACCTAAAACAAAATACATTATGATTGATAAAACCAGTACAGCATTAATAGTGGCCTTGATAAGTATCTTAGGGCTTACCAGCTGCATACGATACAACGTTGCAGAACCATTAGACCGTTTCAGCAGTCCCGAAATGGGAACTGCCGACGGTAATGAAATAACCGTGACAGCCGGATCGACCTGGTTTGCTGAAGGAGAATATGAGAACTTTATACTTACCGGGCAAGCTCTCACCGGGGAAAATGCGGAAGCGGCCTTGTTGTTCCATCATACCGACGGGAAATCAGGCTATGAGGTAGCATTCCGGAACGGAGCCATCGACGGCACACGTAAAAGCGGCAGCCTCACATCCGTGCGTAACCTCTACCGTTCATTAGCTGAAGACGGGAAGTGGTTCGACTTTGAAATTGCTGTACGCGGGCATAACATAATGATTGCCATAAACGATACGGTAGTAGTATGCTATACCGAACCCGAACACCCCTATCGTACAAAAGAGTATGCCGGGCGCTTGCTCAGCCGCGGTTCTATTGCACTAAAAGGTATGAGCGGTGATGTAACCTTTCGTAACCTCAACATGACCCGCTTGGAAAAAGACGCGGTCAATGAGGCAGACACAATGCCACGGATAGACGAACAGAACGATGCTGTGATCCGTTTCCAGCAGCAAAACTTCCCCGTGATAGATTACCACGTGCATTTGAAAGGCGGCCTGACGAAGGAGATGGCGCACGCCATGTCAATGAACTACGGTATCAACTACGGTGTGGCTCCCAATGCCGGTGAGGGTGGCGTAGGCCGTATGCTTGCCGATGACAAGGAAGTGTACGAATACTACAACGAAGTAAAAGACATGCCATTCCTGCGCGGTGTGCAAGGTGAAGGCCGTAAGTGGACAGCCACCTTCTCTCAGAAGGCTTTAGGCGTATTCGATTATCTCTTTACCGACGGAATGACCATTGTGGACCATAAAGGACGTCTGTCAAGGATATACCGCCCCGAAGAGGTACACTACGACGGTGTTACCAAAGAACAATATATGGATCACTTGGTGGACCAGACCGTCAAGATCCTTACCAATGAGCCGGCCGACATCTATGCCAATCCTACCTTCCTGCCGGAAGAGTTGAATGCAGAGTATGCCAAATACTGGACCGATGAGCGTATCGACCGCGTCCTGGATGTATTGAAAAAACATAACATTGCACTCGAAATCAACGCACGCTACAAAATTCCAAGCTTCGACATCATCCGCAAAGCGAAAGAGCGTGGAATCAAGTTCACCTTTGGGACGAACAATGTCGATGCCGATTTCGGCAAACTGGAATATTGCCTGCAAGCCGTCGACGAATGCGGTCTGACAGCAGAAGATCTCTGGTTTCCGACTATGAGCGTACGCGGTACTCGCGAAGTGGTGCTGTATAATAAGTGGTAAAATCTTCTCTTTACAAATAATTTTCATTTTCAGGTGCGCTGTCTATACTTAATCAACAGCACACCTGTTGTTTTATAGATACTCCTATCACATTCTATGGAATATTAGAAAGTGACCAAACTTATCCTCTACAGCAAAGCTGGCCATCTCCTGCTGGACGAACCGTTCAACGCCTCTCCTATTGCTGCAGAAGAAATACGTATGCACATCACCGAAAGCGCCCGGACAAGAGGCATTATCTTGATAGACCACAATTTCAGGGTAGTGCACAAAATAGTAAACCGCACCCTGCTTCTGGATCAATGCTACCTAAAGAAAACCAAGGAAAAGAAAAAATTAATCCCTTACGGTCATTATCGTCCCGGCTAATTTTAGTATCTTTCAGCGCATATTAATTCTCAATCATTATGAAAACCTGTTGTATGATTCTCTTAGCGGCTTTCACGTCGCTCGCATCCGCCCAACAAAACGACGTAACCAGCATATTGGAAGTACTGGACGTAACAAACGGCAGGCGCACCGTAGTCAAAGAATTCCCCTACCGTGTCGAAGCTCCAAACTGGACACCCGACGGCCAGTGGCTCGTGTATAATAGCGGGGGAAAACTGTACAAACTCTCCCCCGATTCGCCCGGCGAACCTGAAATGATAAACACTGGCTTTGCCACCCGATGCAACAACGACCATGTCATAGCTGCCGACGGCAAGCAGATAGCTATCAGCCACGGGACGAAAGAAGACGGCAAATCACGCATCTATACCCTCCCGATGCAAGGAGGGACACCTCGCTTGATCACCCCGATTGCTCCTAGCTACCTACACGGATGGAGCCCGGATGGACGGCAACTTGCCTATTGTGCCGACCGGAAAGGCAATTATGACATTTACATTATTCCAGTTGAAGGAGGAGAAGAAAGACAGCTGACGACAGCAGAAGGATTGGACGATGGTCCCGAATATTCCCCTTGCGGAGAATATATCTGGTTCAATTCCGTACGCACGGGTTTGATGCAAGTATGGAGAATGAAGAAAGACGGCTCCGAACAAACCCAGATGACGTTTGACGAAACCCGCAATTCCTGGTTTCCTCATGTCTCGCCTGACGGTAAATCCGTTATCTTTATCACTTATTATAAAGGAGATCTGGAACCGGGGCAGCATCTTCCCAATAAGAACGTTGAACTTAGGATTATGCCAGCCACAGGAGGAAAGCCAAAAACATTAGTCAAGTTATTCGGAGGACAGGGCACAATCAATGTCAATTCCTGGGCTCCGGATAGTAGGCGCGTCGCATTCGTCAGTTACCGCCTCTCCTCTCCTTCATCCAAATAAGCATTCTTGGCGGTGTCAAAACTATTCTACCCCCACGCTTAACGCACCGCCAAGCTTTTACATTATATAGAAAAACATCATTTCTAATAAAAAAAGGAATGCCGTACCGACATTCCCTACCAAACACACATTTACCTCTTATTTCATACCATATTTCTGCATTCCATATTCACCTAATATTTCAAGGCATCTGAGGCACTTTCTAAAAAACTTCTTCATAGCTTCTCTCTTTTTGTTTAAAACGACTCATGCAAAACACACCCGCATTAGTATTGCACAATTATGTTTTACAACACAAAAATAGAGGTAAAACAGATACGTTATTCACCTCAAATGTCTATTTAACATCATTTGTACAAACAGCCGAACAATAAAAAAGCACCTTAGCCTATGATATATTTCGCATGTGGCAACTTACTCACCAGATAAGTAAATGACCATGAACAAATAAAGGTAAGAATGGTCGAAACAGGAACCAAGGCCGGAATAGGTGTTCCAATCCACTGCGCGAACATATAGGAAGGACCGACAAAGAAATAATGCACGCAATACAAGCCAAAACCACATTTGGTCAGATTGGCAAGGGCACGGCAAATAACCGGCGAAGTAATCCGTACTTTCCGTACCAACAAGAAAACGGCAGCCGTCATCAACAATGCGTTAGGCGAACAATAAGTAAAGAACAACTCCATCCCCTCCTCGCTCACGTTCGGATCGGATGTCATATAGCGAAAGCCGGCTAATGTAATAAAATAGCCAACTAAAAACAGCGGAACCGTCACCGAGAAAGTCTTGCCAAGCGACCAATCCGTTCTTTTCCCTAAATAATGTCCTAACAGCAAATAGCCGTTGAAACCGGCAAAATAATAAAATAGACCGAATGAATTCCATGAGCAGGTTCCGAACTGGTAATGCGAAACAAACTCCGTCAGATAAGGGATAAACAACGAAATAAACCAAAACGCCAGAAACATACGCTTCGCCTTATCCGACGCCTTTTCCACCCATGCGGAAAAGACCGGCATATACAGATAAAGTCCTATCAGCACATAGATATACCACATTGGCGTCGCATAGACCGTAAAGGTTACAGGGATCAAAGCGATCGTCTTCAACGCCTCTACAAACGAGGCCGAAGGGTTTGGTTCCCAAGGGAAAAAGTCCGTCACCAGTTCCGGGCTGCCTCCTATCCACTGGATGAACCAGGGCGCCAGATCAAACAAAACAGACCAGATCAGAAATGGAAACAACACACGTGGAATGCGTTTCTTATAAAAGGCAGAAGCCTCTTGCCTGACCGGCAACAAAAGAAATCCGGTCATCATCACAAAAAGCGGCACACTGGCACGCAGCATGGAGCCATAAACAGAACCCCAGAAATTGAACTCCGGATTGGCACGCGATTCAGGCGAAGCGTTAAACGGATCAGTGCAATGAATGGCAATCACCATCAAGATGGCGACAAGACGAAGAACATCCAGCCAGACAATATGCGGTCTGGCAGTAGTAGTTTGAACAGTGTCCATGATAGAATAAAGATCGTTATGTATTTATTTGTTATTCTTATACTCCGACGGGATCATGCCCGTACACTTCTGGAAAGCCCGCCGGAACGTACTGATCGAATGGAATCCGGAACGTTCGGCAATCTCCTGTATACTGGCATTCGGCTCGGCATCCATCAAGCGCTTGCTTTCCTCGATCCGGAACTGGTTGACATAATCGGAGAACGATTGTCCCAACTCCCGGTTAAACAATTGGGAAAGATAAGAACGGCTGATAGGGAAGATCCGTTGCAAATCCGTCAGACGTAAATCTTCGCGAAGATACGGTTTTTCTCTTTCAAACCATGCACTTACTTCCTCTGCATAGCGTTTACTGAAAACCCTGTGTTCATCATCGTCATTGTCGTCCTCTTGATACGGAAGATCCCATCCGCTTTTAAAAGAATGCTCCAAAACAACTACCTTCAGAAATAGCGCCTTATAAAAGAAATAATACCAAACGAACAACAGGACTGTTTTGTCGATCACATACATCAATGGTGTATTGGTCAGCAATAAGACAAGATAGAAACCATACAGAACAATCAAAATTATCATGGTTTTCCTTAACCATTCCAAATCATATTCTTCCGGATCGGAAACATTCTCTGCTAAAAAAACATTGAAGTCTTTACTGTACCTTGCTATCAGATAAACGGGCAGAATCATATAAAACAAAGTCAGCAGAAAGACTGTCATACGAAGCAAAACATCCATATTCAAGTATTCGAAAACCTCCCTTATTGAATAGTAGGTATGAATTTCACCTCCCGACAAACGATAAGTCAGGTAAGCCAGTCCACCAAAAACAACCGGACTGATAAATAAGAAAAAACGTTTGCAGGTAAGAAACCCGGGCCGTAAGACCTCAATCACATAACAAGCAAGCGTTGCCGTTACCAAAGCGCCCATAATCAATATATCCGGATGGAAAGCCTCTTTCGGTTTATGCAGGTAAAGGTTCACAGACAACCTTATGGCAGCCAGAAAAGCCCACAAAAACATACCCCACCCTAATATCCTTTTCGCCCGGTTATCATCGGCTCGGAGCAATAGGGTAGCTCCGCCGAAGATACAGAATCCGATGATCTGTAAGCTTAATAAAAACTGAATTTTGTCCAACATAATATATCCCTCGTATCAAGTAAACAAATTGAAGCATTAAATAGTTGATCTGAACCATTAGTAGACAATTTGATGCCTGTAGATAATTTGCACCTCGTGGTTTTATACGATTTCATCGTGGTTTTATACCGAATGCACCCTCTACCTCTCCAAACTGACTGATCTTTGTACCTGCAATCACTTCACAAAAATAATACAAAGAATGAATAAATTACTACTATTTATGATGACGGCGGTTAGTATTTTTAGTTGCACAAACGACTACGACCCGGGACTCATTGAAAATTTAGGCATGAAAGAGCAACCTTTAAGAATAATAACAAAGGTGCTGACAACAAAGTCTCCTAATTTTATGCAAGAATTTACAAGAGGATCGGTCATCGGGTTGCATGTCGTCTCGGAAAGTACCGGCAACATCTACGATAGTAATCCGGATTACAAAAACGTGCGGGCTGAAGCCTTTCTGGTAAACAACAAGCTGAACTGGCGCCAATCACCCGATATTTATCTGAACGAGGAACCAGTCACCGTTTATGCCTATTACCCGTATCAGTCGCAGGTTAATTTCGACCCGGAGAATATCCTGGTCCGCATATCGCCGGACGCTTCCCTGACGAAAGATTACATGTACGGGATACAGGCCAGCGGGCAACGAGCGGTCAACCAGATTTCCCCAGTCGCGTTGCTTAACATGAATCATACGCTTTCGCTCCTGAGCTTCCAACTGCGAATGACACCGGAAGCAGAAGGCTGCTTCCTACTCCATGCGATACAGATCGGAAACAAAGCCGGCGGTACAGCTCTTTGCTTCAGGGGTAAGATGAACATTAAAACCGGAAATATCGGCGGATGTGCCGGGACAAATGCCTCTACCCGACTAAAACTGAATACTCCGCGCATGTTGAAAAAGATACCGGACGAGCCGCAACAACTAATGGTAATCCCCACATCGCGTATCAGAACAGACGGAGATGTGGAAGTGCTCTTCACCATCAACGAAACGACATTCAAATATAAAATTCCCGCCAATACGAAGTGGGAAAAAGGAAGAAGATATATCTACAACCTTCTTTTCAACGGTAAAGACATCACACTCGAAAATGTAAGTACCAGCGAATGGCTTCCTGTTGAAGGGAATATGGAAAATACTATTCTGTAATGTAAGTTTTATTTTATGTTCGGTTATGTCAGGTGTAACAGCCGAATATCGCCACTCAAAAGACATATGAAAGCGCCCCGCCCATTTTATCCCTTCTCAACTTATCGCCAACAACACACCTCTATTCAAATTTAACCAGGACGGGGCCGCTTTTCATCTCACTTCTCATTTACAAAAATATTTATGCATGATGAACTTGTAACTGAATGTATCATATTCCATGCACTCGTCAAGCTACGGAACCCCCAATATGTAACTGTTTGAGCACTCACATCTCCTGATACTAGTCTCTTAAATAAACAAGGGCAGTCCATACATTGTGAACTACCCTTGTTTCATTCTATAATCAATAATATTTTCAGGAAAATAATAATTTATCTCTCACTCCGGTCTCTTCCCTTAACGCTCACCAGCTTAGGCCGGAGCAAGCCTGACGGTTAGATCTTGCCTGACGTTCCGGAAGAAGATATGCCGGTTACAGTGTTGCGATCCGATGTTTTAGAAGCGGAAGCCGTTGTTTCAGAAGCTATACTTGTAGCAGTCGCAGCAGTTCCTTCTACCTGTTTGTCGACTTCCCAATGGAACGGTTCAAAGGCAGTATTCGGGTCCACCCAAGACGGTTTTTTGGCAGCATAGATAATGAACGGAGCGGCTACCACCACGATAGCACCTATAATCAGCACGGCAAACCAAACGGTATTGTTACCTGTAGAAATTTGACTGGGCGGAATAAAACTCAGTACGAAGGCAAGCAATGAACCGCAAAAACCAAGGCCGCCGATAAACCACATCAGACCGTTGCCACTCTTACCGATACGGAACGGACGACCGGCTTTCTTCATCCGATAACGCAATGCGATTGCACCAGAGAACATCAGCATATACATAATCAGATAAAGGATAACTGTCAACTGTGACAAAATCTGATAGAAACTTTGTACGGAAGGCATAACCACGAACAACAAGCTCAGGAATGTAACAGCCAAGCCCTGAACCAGCAGGATATTTTTCTGCACACCCAACTTATTTGTTTTCTGGAAGAACGGAGGCAGATAACCGGCTTTGCCAACGGCAAAGATACCTTTTGACGGACCGGCCACCCATGTCAATACGCCTGCCAACACGCCGAAAGCCAATGCAACTGCGATAACCGGCGACAGCCAAGAAGCATGAATAAACTTAAAATAGTTGTCAAAACCGACCAACAAACTCTGAGTCAAGTTAATGTCCTTCTGCGGGATAATGATACCTAATGCAAATGTTCCCAACACGAAGATCAACACCGTGATCAGCGCACCGATAAACACGGCCTTCGGATAATTGACGGAAGGGTTTTCGACATCTTTCACATGAATACCGCCCATTTCCATACCGGCATAAAAAAGGAAGATACTGGAAGCAAGCACCAGGTTATCGAACTTCGTAAAGTCGGGGAAGAAATTGCTGTGGAAGTCCATGTTGGAATGACCGCCGGAAGCCAGGTACACGATACCTAAGATAATCAACAAGGCAGCAGGGATGATCGTACCGACGATGCCACCCACTTTAGCCACTTTACCTACCCAGCTCAGACCTTTCAAAGAGATAAACGTAGCGAGCCAGTAAATAATCAATACGACAACCAGCGTATACATTTTGTTTGAAGCCAGCGTCATATCGTGCGCATCGTTCATCCCAATAAAGGCGATGGATACAGCACCGAAAGTCAATACGGTCGGATACCAGATCGTACTCTCGATCCATTGTACCCAGATAGCCAGGAAACCCCATTTCTTTCCATAGGCCTCTCCTACCCATCGGAATACCCCGCCCTGTTTATCCTGGAACATGGCAGCCAACTCAGCTGCCACCAACGAGGTAGGAATTAAGAACACGATTGCCGCAAACAGATAATAAAAGGCTGAACTCAGTCCATACACAGCCTCAGCAGGCAACCCGCGGAGCGAGACGACTGCCGTGACATTCATAATCGCAAGAGTAAATACTCCAAGTTTTACTGCTTTTCCAATATTTGCCATGAATTTTACTATTAAAATGTGAATTTTGTTTTGCTTGTATTGACAGTATAACAACTCGTTTTTGTGTTAGTTTGTCAACAGGATGTCAAACTTGGTTAATTAACAGACAAGTGTTAAAAACAAAAGGTGTCATTTTGCTGTTTCATCGGATAAAATGTAAATGATGATTTACAAAATAAATACCAAATATTAAAAGACAATGAGAACTGCATTCAATGACTTTTAATATTTGGAATTTATTTTGTAAATCATCATTTA
>OHPM01000455.1_pt1 | contig 14371 bp, 12 predicted proteins | sample 1577721 | NCBI WGS metagenome assembly OHPM01 (sample SAMEA3879558, study PRJEB24766) | human gut metagenome | biome: human-associated habitat; feature: feces | place: USA | collected 1985/1987 | reverse complement strand
GCCGACAAATCGCATTGATGAATGGTAGCTTTGTGCAAACATAAAGCAAATACCTGTATTTTTAAGGATTTCTTCACTTTTTTCCGGGCTTATTGTAAGATTAACTCCAAGAGCCTCCAGACAATCTGCCGCACCGCTCTTGCTTGACATTGAACGGTTGCCGTGCTTTGCAACAGAAATTCCTGCGGCCGCAACTACAAAAGCCGCTGTTGTAGAAATATTAAAAGTACCTGTTCCGTCGCCGCCTGTGCCTACAATGTCGAGTACATCGGTATCTCTTTTAACATGAAGTGCCTTGTCACGCATTACTGTTGCGCAAGCTGTAATTTCGTCAATGGTTTCACCCTTAATTCTGAGTGCTGTCAAAAATGCCGCTGTCTGTGCTTGAGTGGCTGTACCGCTCATCATTTCGTTCATTACGGCTGCTGCCTCATCATAAGTTAAGTTATTACCGTTTACTACCTTTTTTATTGCTTCCTTAATCATTTCTGTCACCCTTTCTATGTGTTATCCGTAATCATATATTAATAAAATTCTTTATCATTTCCATACCGTGAGAAGTCAGTATCGACTCCGGGTGGAACTGTAATCCGTAAATTTCGTAATCTCTGTGGCGAACTGCCATAACCTCGCCCATATCGTCCTCTGCCGTAACTATAAGCTCATTGGGAACGGTATCCTTTTTTGCAATCAAAGAATGGTATCTCGCACCGTCAACTACCTTTGGCAAATCGGCAAAAATCTTACAACTGTTGTCAAGATTAATATTACTCTTTTTGCCATGCATAAGTTTTATTGCTCTTGTAATTTCTGCGCCGAATACCTCGCATATTGCCTGATGTCCGAGGCAAATACCGAGTATCGGATACTCGCCTTTAAGCTCTCTTATAACATCTTCACAAATGCCTGCGTCCTTTGGATAACCCGGACCAGGAGAAAGAATAATGTGGGTAGGATTAAGTTTTCTGATTTCATCTACCGTTATTTCGTCATTTCTTACTACCTTTATATCGGGATTAATACTTCCGCAATACTGTACAAGATTATAAGTAAAGCTGTCGTAATTATCTATAAATAAAATCATATAGCTTCAACCTCTCCTGCATTTTTAACTGCATTTATTACCGCAAGTGCCTTGTTGTAGGTTTCAAGATACTCCGACTTAGGGTCGCTGTCTGCAACAATTCCCGCACCTGCCTGAACATAAACCTTATTTCCTTTTTTAACTGCCATTCTTATTGCGATACAAGTATCAAGATTTCCGTTAAAATCGACATATCCGAGCGCACCGCCATATATCCCACGGGGTGTTTTTTCAAGTTCGTCTATAATCTGACAAGCTCTGATTTTCGGTGCTCCTGAAAGTGTGCCTGCCGGAAGAAGCGACTCAACCGCATCAAAAGCGTCAAGTCCGTCTTTAAGCTCACCCTCAACCTCGCTGCAAATGTGCATTATCTTTGAATATCTTAAAATCTGCTGATATGAAGTAACCTTTACTGAATTGAATTTTGAAATTTTACCTATATCGTTTCTTCCGAGGTCAACAAGCATATTGTGCTCGGCAAGCTCTTTCTCATCTTTTATAAGCTCATCTGCAAGAGCATCGTCCTCCTGCTTATCCGCACCTCTCGGTCTTGAACCTGCAATCGGGAATGTATTAAGCACACCGTTCTGAAGTTTAACCAAAGTTTCAGGTGATGTACTTATAATCTCATCGCCCTCAATATTCATATATACCATATAAGGCGATGGGTTTGTAATTCTCAATACTCTGTATGCATTTAAAAGCGAACCTTTGTACTCGGTTTCAAATCTGCGGGATACAACACACTGAAAAATATCGCCGTCAAAAATATATTCCTTGGTTTTATTAACCATATCGCAAAATTCTTCTTCTGTGTATGTGCTTGTAAATTCCACATTTTTATCGCTTTCAAGCTTTGCAAGCGGAGCAGGGTCTGTAATTGTATTGATAATTTCGTTTATATCGTTTACAGCCTGCTTGTACTGTCTTTCAGGGTCATAAGTTTTCATATTTACTATGACTGTCATTTTTTCACGAAGATGATCGTATGCAATAATTTTATCAAAAAGCATTAAATCAAAATCATTGGTTTCGCTTTCCTGCAATTTCAAAATCGGCTCGCTTACCGCAATCATTGCATATCCGTAATATCCTACAAGTCCTCCTGTAAACGGCGGCAAATCTTCAAAACGAGGATTTTTGTAATTTTTCATATATTTTCGGATTTCTTCATATGGCTTGGCGGTTTTAATTGCAGCCTCACCCTCGCCTGTAATGGTGAGAACTCCGTTTTTATAAACAAGTCTTGCCTTAGGATTACAGCCGATAAACGAATATCTGCCCCACTTTACACCGCCCTCGATACTTTCAAGAAGAAAGCACTTGTCTGACTTTTGAAGAATTTTTCTTAACAAAGTAATCGGTGTGACAGAATCGGCGTAAACTTCCTTGTAAACAGGTATTACATCGTATTCATTCTTAATTGCCATTACCTCATCATAAGACGGTTTAATCATTTTTCTCACCCTTTATATTTTTTATAAACAAAAAGACCTTTGCCCCAACTAAGGGACAAAGGTCTGAAACGACTTCTGTGGTACCACCCAAATTGACGGAAATTCCGCCCGCTCATACAGCATACTGACATATGCCTCCTGCTGTAACGGTCAGGTTCCGTCGGAAACTACTCAAATACTCTTTCGGTCCGCCCTCACAAGTCCATTCGGAAAAATCTCAACTATCGACTCACACCAACCGCCGACTCTCTGAAAGCGCCGATTAATCTTACTACTCTTGCTCAATGGTTTATCTTTTAAATTAATACTATTATATAGCGGAATTTTTTAAATGTCAATAGCATTTTAGCACTTTAAAGCGAAAATTCAAAATTATTTTGAATTTTCTGCTGTCTTTAAAATTACAGTTGACTGTGCAGGCATTGTAAGTACGCCGTCTTTGAGAGTTATGTGCTGATAAACAGCGTTTTCGTCCTCTGTTGAGGTAAAAGCACCATCCTTGTCAACAGGTGAGCTTGCAACAAGCTCTGCTCTGATTTCAGGATTAGCTATCATATCATCGGTAATGGTAAGCTCAGCGTTTTCCTCTGCATTCATATTATGAATAATCATAAGCTTTGTGCCGTTATACTCAACATAGTAAGCACAAATTGCAGTATTGTCAAAGGTTTGAAGTCCTGTAATTTTGCCACGGGCAATTTCAGGATTCTGATTTTTGATTTTTATAATTCTGCTGTAAAAGCTAAGTAAAGAATTGGGGTCAGCCTGCTGTTGCTTAGCGCCGCCGTATTTAGTATCTTTCGCAACATCACCTACACCGTTTACCCAAATATTCGGCAAATTATTGCTGTCAAATATCATCGGTGTACGATAAGCCGAATCGGAAGTTGTATTTGGAGCAGTAATTCCGATTTCCTCGCCGTAATATATAAATGGATTGCCCGGGAACAACATATACACTGAGGCTGCCATTTTCTGATAACTAAGACCCTTAGGTTCAAGCGAGTTACCGCTTCTCACCATATCGTGATTTGACATGAACATTGTCGGAATGTAATTCTCGTTATTGTTGTACATCTTATCGTTATACTTCATTACCTTTTTAGCGATAGCCGTACCACGCTGTGCTATGACCTCGGTTGTAAGTGTGCCACTTGACTGTGAGAATTTAAATGCAAACTGACTGTCAATTCCCGACTTAAAGATTTCCTGAATCTTTGAATCATCGTCCCAGTTTTCACCTACTACATAAACATCAGGATTTGTTTCCTTACATTTATCACAGAACCAGGTCAAAAATTCCGTGCCGTCGGTGGATTTATTAGAAAAATATTTTACGGCGTCAAGTCTGAAACCGTCAACACCTCTGTCAAGCCAGAATTTTGTAATTTTTGCAAATTCTTCTCTCGTTTTTTCAGAATTTAAATTCCATTCAGGCATTTCCTCAGTAAAATTAGCCTCACAAGCCATTGCGTGTGACAAATAATTTGTCTGTGTATCAGAATCAAAATATGAAGTGGGATGAATTTCAAAATACTGTGCATAACCGTCAAGATTGCCCTCTTCCACCTCTTCGACAGCCTTTAAATAATAAGGATGCTGTGAAGATGCATGATTTAACACAAGGTCAAGTATGATGTTAATACCACGCTTATGACATTCTGAAACAAGTTTGTCAAAAGTTTCAAGTGTGCCGAAATCAGGGTCAATATTGTAATAATCGGTTACATCATATTTATGATATGACGGCGAAGGCATTATAGGTGTTAGCCATATACCGTCAACACCAAGGTCATTGCCTGTATTTGGATCTCCGTCATTAAGATAATCAAGATTATCAATAATACCTTGCAAATCACCGACTTGATCACCGTTTGAATCTGCAAATGAATTAACAAAAATCTGATAATAGTTACGGTATTTATCGGTTGATGCTGTGGCTGTAAGAGTATTTACCGGATCTTCATATTCTTTAGTACCACAGCCTGCAAGAATTGCACTTGTAGAAATTGAAGCAATAAGTAAAAGTGTAAAAATTTTTTTCATAAATCCTCCTTATAAAATCAATAAAGTTAAGTAAGAATTGAAACGTATTCTTTATAGTCTATAAATATTATGGTTTGCAAAATATTTCATCAATCATAAAAGTTAGGTCAAACTTTGCAAAGATTATAGGTATGTGTAAAACACACACAAGCCTAAAAAGGCTTGACCTAAATTTTAATTTTTTTAATCTTAACCATGCTGCAAGCCATAATTTAAAACTTAACTAAAAAGGATGGCAGCCAAAGACTGCCACCCAAAAATGTGCAAATAAAGATTAACCCTTTACGCCGCCGGCTGTTACACCTTCGACATAATACTTCTGCATCTTAAGGAAGAGGAGGGTAATCGGAACAGCAACTACTACTGAACCTGCAAGGAACTGCTTGTAGTACTGTGTCTTAAAGTCAAGGTTAACCATAAGCTGCAAACCGATTGCAACAGTGTAGTAATCACGCTTATCACCCATGATGATCTTAGCAAGAATAAAGTCTGTCCAAGGTCCGATGAATGATGTAAGAACTGTATAAACTACGATTGGTTTTGACATAGGAAGAATAATCTTCCAGAAAATCTGGTTCTTAGTTGCACCGTCAATAGTTGCCGCCTCGTCAAGAGCTCTTGGAATTGTATCAAAGAAGCCCTTTGAAATCTGATAACCAAGACCTGCACCGGCACTGTAACAAATTACAAGTGCTACGAGTGTCTGTGTAAGACCCATTGCCTTTAAGAGGTAATAGATAGCAATCATTGTCATAAATCCGGGGAACATACCGAGAATCATACCAACATTGATAAACTTTTTACGGGATTTAAATCTTAAACGGCTGAATGCGTAACTTACCATTACGCAACTAAAGCATGCAACAACAAATGTGTTTATAAACCATTTTGTAAAGTTAAGTGTACCGTGGCTTGTAAAAAGGTCAATGTAGTTCTGGAAAGTCCATTCACGAGGAATGAGATAGTTTACTACAGTAACACCTTCTGCACGGAACGAGTGCATTAAAAGATAGATGAATGGGCAAATCCAAATAAATCCGAGAATAGCGAGGATTATGTAGATAAAAGTATTTGCCAAACCTCTTCTGAGTTTGTAGCTTTTTATCATGAGAACGCCTCCTCGTCTTTTGCAGATTTAGATGAGTTAAATACAATAAGTGAAAGCACAGCGCAGATAATAAACACAATGATACCGATCGCCGCAGCAAGGTTGTAGTCAGAAGAGTTCATAGTAAGTTTGAACAACCATGTTACGAGGATATCTGTATAACCTGCCTGATAGAATTTCTCTGTTGTTGGACCACCGCCTGTGAGGAGGTAGATAACGTTAAAGTTATTGATGTTACCAACGAACTGAGTAATAAGCTGTGGTGTTGTTACGAAGAGCATGTAAGGAAGTGTAATGCTTGTAAATGTTTTTACAGGACCTGCACCGTCAATACGAGCTGATTCGTAGAGGTCTTCAGGAATATTCATAAGAATACCTGACATTGAAAGAATTGTGTAAGGAATACCTACCCAAAGGTTTACAATGATAACTACTATCTTAGCGATGTTAGGGTTAGTGTTAAGCCACTGAATTTGCACCATCGCGGCATCAGGATTAAACAATCTGCTAATATCTGTAAGTAATACATTAAATGCACCGTCAGTCTGGAGCATCTGATTCATAAGAAGAAGTGATACAAACTGTGGTACAGCGATTGCAATAACAAAGAGAGTTCTCCACAAAGCCTTGAACTTAATACCCTTTTTGTTGATCATAAGAGCAATAATCATACCAAGGATGTAGTTTGTGAAAGTAGCGCAAACAGCCCAAACAAGTGTCCACTTAGCAAGTTCTACGAATGTTGTAGCTCTTGTTGCAGAGTTAGCTATATCAAATACAGATGCAAAGTTTTGGAAACCAACCCAGTGGAACAATGTTCCCGGAGGCATATGCTGAAGGTCATAGTTTGTGAATGCTATAAGTATCATAAAGATGAGTGGAAGAATCTGGAAAATACCAATCATCAGTACAGGGAAAGACAAAAGTGTAATGTGATACTTACCGTCAAGGAATTCCTTGATATCAGTTCTTAATGAAGTTGGCTTTTTGCCTGCTGCAACAAGAAGCTGATGCTTGTAAGCATCTTTTATATTTGCTATGTAAATGGCAAATACAACTACTGTAATTACAATGGTAAGTACAGAATAAAGGAGGATAAGCATTGAGTTATCACCGTAAACAGTTACAGGGAAAATGCCGTCCATCTCTGTGTGAGTCTCAACAGTACCAAGTGAACCAAACTTGGAAACGTAATCCCAACCAAAGAATACCATATAGAGAATGTACAAAACTTCTGAAAGAAAGAATAAAATACCCTTATAGTACTTACCTTTTGAAATGTCACCAAGGCCGAAAATAAGGTAAGAAAGCTTTGTCATAATATCTCCGTTTACAAAGGTTTTGCCGTAATTAGCAAATCCCTTGCCAATGCCAAGAAAAAACTTCACAATAGCATTTCCTATTGCTTTAAAAAAGCCTGCCACTTTACCGGGCAAAGCTTTGAAAAAGTTTTTAGCATTATAGGCAAACTTCTGGAAAGGATTAAGCTGTACATAATCAATATATTTCATTAATAAGCTCTCCTTAAAATAGTTTGCAAAACCTACACCAAACTAATAATATATTCTGCGTTATCAATTAGCATCATAAATACATTAGTAGTTTGGTGTAAATTAATTACAATGTCTGCGACATTGATAACGAGTTTTCACTCAATGGGGCTCTCAGCTACTTGAGAGCCCCACGAGTATGAGAAGATTTATTTTGAAAACTAAAATTATTCGTCTCTTACGTTTGCGATTGTGTCTGTGAGTAACTGCTTGAAGAAGTCAGCGTTTGAAGGATCTGTTTCTTCAGCAACGAGCTTGTTACCGAGGTTTGCATTTGGATCCCAGAATGTTGAAGCTATACTTACCTGTGGTACAGCGAACTTACCCTGCTCAGCAATAGCTGTAAGTGCTGCACTGCCTGTAACAACTTCTTCACCGTTTACAGTCTGGTTGAAGGACCCCAACCGAGCTCTGTAGCTCTTTCTCTCTGGCACTCTTCGCCTGTGAGATAGTTAGCAAGGATCTGAGCTGAACGCGGGAACTTAGAAGATGCGTTTACACCGATGAACTTGTAACCGAGCATTGAAATTATCTGCTTAGCTTCGCCGTTTACATCGATTGTTGGGAGCTTAGCTGCACCGAAGTTGTCGCCAAGAGCTTCCTTGTCAGCAACTGTGTTCCAAGAACCGTCGATACCGGCACCGCAAGACTTCAGTGCGAAACCGGAAGAAATAGCGTCTGTTGAAAGTGACTGGAATGTACCCTTATAGTCGTGCATAAGCTTTGAGAAAGCCTGGAGTGTTGAAACTACCTCGGCCTCATCATAATCTGTGTACTTCTGAGTAATGCCGTCATCCTCAAGGCCATCGGTCTTAAGACCGCCTGTTAATGTGAACATACATGCGTAGAAGCCGTCACCTGCGTCCATGATGAACTTCTTACCTCCGGCCTTACAAGCTTCGAGGATATCCTCAAATCTGCCTGCCTGCTCGTCAGAAACTACTGACTTATCATATACGAGGTAGTAACCGTTATCACCTGTTTCCGGATAAGCGTAAATCTTACCGTCGAGTGTTGCAGCTGAAACTGCCTCTGCTGTATCTCTCTTAGAAATATCATCAGCATAAGCAGCCTGTGCAATAACGCCTGCTGTCTGAAGCTTGTTGAGCTGGTCACTTGCGAAACCGAATACATCGGCAGCAGCTGAGGCATCGTTAATAAGGTTTGTAGCAGCATCTTTCTCAGTCTGAGCAACTACTGTAATATCAATCTTCTTGTCCGGATAAAGAGCCTTGAATGCTTCGCACTCTTTTTCAAAAGTAGAAACTGCCTTATCAGGAGCCCATACTTTAAGTGTAATGTTGTCTTCGTCACCAAAGTCGCTGCTTGTTGCAGAAGCACCGTTACCATTTGATTCTGTTTTTGAAGCTGTACTGCTGTCACCTGAACCGTCGCAGCCAACAAGTGCTGTAGCAGCCATCATACTTGCCAAAAGAACGGCAAAAATCTTTTTCATCGGATATTTCCTTCTTTCATAAAATATAAACTTTCATTCCGTTTGAATGATGTGAGGACAGTCCCTCTGTCCTTTCACTACATTTATGATACCAAAAAATCATACAAATTGCAACTACCTTTGTACTTTTTATACAGAGTGTTAAAACTTTAAATTATTTTTGTGCATTTTGCAAGTTAAATTTTGAAATTTTGATTTTATTTACAAAATTATCTCTGGCTTTTTGTTAATAATAACAATATTTTCTTTGTGCAACTTGTTCATTTGGAGATTATCGTTTTATTTTCGTAAATTACTTAAATTCGTTTCATATCAGCTAAATGCACATATTTTCGTTTGCATAGGTGCTTTTTAGGTAATTTTCACCAACAGATAAAATAAGTCTTTTCGCACAATAAACACACTCCAAAAAAATTCATTATTATTGTTGTATTATTTTCTCTGAATTGTTATAATGTAATAGTAATCACAACTAAAAACGGAGTGAATTTATTATGAAACTAAGCAATTTACTTGCAAACATTGAATATACCGTAATAAATGACGGCAATCCCGAAATAACCGATATTATATATGATTCCCGAAAAGTTACCGAAGGTACAGCTTTCGTATGTCTTAAGGGATACACATCCGACGGTCACAAGTATGCGCAATCCGCTGTTGAAAAAGGCGCCGCTGCCCTTATAATAAGTGATAACCTTTCATTCGATGTACCGAAGAATGTTGCGGTTATTAAAGTGGAAAACACACGAAAAGCACTTGCGTATATCAGCGCCGAGTTTTTTGGCAGACCCGCCGAAAAACTAAAGACCATTGCAATTACAGGTACAAAAGGCAAAACAACCACAACCGCTATGATTGCATCTATTCTTGAATGTGCAGGAATCAAAACAGGCACAATCGGCACTCTCGGTATTTTATATGACGGAAAAGTTGTAAAAACAGACAACACAACTCCGGAATCATACGAAATTCAAAAAGCTATGCACGATATGCTTGAGTGCGGCTGTAAAGCTATGGTTATTGAGGCAAGCTCAATCGGCTTAAAGCATTACAGACTTGCTGATATTACATTTGATGTAGGCATATTTACAAACTTTTCACACGACCATATCGGCGGTGTTGAACATAAGGATATGGCTGAATATCTTTACTGTAAAAGTCTGCTTTTCGGACAGTGCAGACACTCTGCCGGAAATATTGACGATGAAAAATTTACCGAAATCACAAAACTTGCAGTTGAAAAACCTGTAACATTCGGTTTCTCAAATAAAGCCGACTTTGTTGCGTCTGATGAACATTTATTATTTGAAAACGGATTTATCGGCGTTCACTTTGAATTAAGCGGAAAAAAGAAACTTTCTCTTGATGTAAATATCCCCGGTAAATTTAATGTTTATAATGCGCTTGCCGCAATCAGTGCCGTATCTTTCTTCGATATTCCCGACAAAGCTATTGTCGAGGGTCTTCACAAAGCAAAGGTTAAAGGCAGAGTTGAACCTGTACCCGTACCGGGCAACTATTCGCTTATAATAGATTATGCTCATAACGCACTTTCTATGGAAAATGTGCTTTCAACACTCCGACTTTATAAACCTAACCGCCTTATTACAATGTTTGGCGCAGGCGGCAACCGTCCAAAGGTGAGAAGATACGAAATGGGCGAAACTTCGGGCAGACTTTCCGACCTCTCCGTAATCACAGAGGATAACTCCCGTTTTGAAGATGTTATGGATATTATCGAGGACATCAAGACAGGTCTTGCAAAGACAGACGGTAAATATGTAGTTGTTCCTAATCGTAAGGACGCAATAAGATATTGTATGGAAAACGCACAGGACGGCGATATTATCGTTCTTGCGGGCAAAGGCCATGAGGACTATCAGGAAATCAAAGGCGTAAAATATCATATGGATGAGCGTGAACTTGTTGCCGATATTATTAAGGAAATGGCAGAGGAAAAGAAATAATTATCAACAGTTTTTTATAAATCTACATTTGTCAGTTTGATAAATTCATTTTTATTAACGAAAAGGAAATATGCAATGGGTTTATTTAAGGAAAAACCGCCTAAGGAAAAGAATGAAATAAATAATAAGACTTTAAAGGAAAACATTGCTAATATTGCATTGGCACAATACAGAGTCATTATTTAAAGTAATAACAGATAAAGACACCTACTATTTTGCGGTTCAGGGTACAAAACTTTTAAGACTTTCATTAAGCGAAGAGCTGTTTAACGCTTATGTAGAAGGATTTTTGGAAAGTAACGATGCTTAACAGAAATTTTGGGTTCTGTTTCTAAAATATAAACAGCATTGTTTTTCTACTTATTAAGTTGTAAAATAAATGAATACTGTCAAAATATAAACTCTTAAAATTCATCAGCCGTCATCTTGCGATGGCGGCCGCTTTGTTTGTCTGTAAAATTGAGATAAAAAATGACTTCACATATTATAGTTGGAGTGAAGTATGGTTTTGCAAAATACTTAGTCAAGAAATTATAAAAGTTTGGTCAACCTTTAAAAAGGCTTGACCTATTTTTTTAATTATTTAACTTAATCTGTGAGTTAAACAGGAATTTATTATTGCTACCCCAACATTTATAATAAAACCTATTCAAAACAGAAACAAAAAGTGATGCAACAAAGCATTTAAAAAATAAACATCATCATTGCTTCACCAAATATTTTATTCGATTTACCTTAATTCAGGCACTACGGCAAAAAAGACTAAGTCCTCATCACCGTCATTAATCAAACTGTGGCTGTGTCCCTTTGGGCAATAATGGCAAGAGCCTGCGGAAAGTTTTTCTTCCGTATCATCATACTTTACCTTGCCGTTGCCGCTAAGAATATAAATAATCTCGCAGTTACCCTCATGAGTATGAAGTCCGATTGACGCACCGCTTTCAAGTCTGCCACGCATAATTTTGGTATCGCCGTCATCAAACATATCGGCTCTGAAAGTTTTTTCTCCTCCCTTAAAATTAGGAAGTTCCTTTGTTTGCATACCGTCAAAATCTATATACATTACATATCACCTTTCTTTATTATTATACGAAACAATCACAAATATGGTTTCGCCTTGATTCAGTCCGAGAATTTTTCTCTCAATTTTCGGATTTTTATATCTGCGCACCATATCTCGCAGTGCAGTTCCGCCGTGAAATCCGTGCAAAACGGTAACTTCACGCACATCATTCGGCAATTGCTTTAATCTTTGCGTTAAAACTTTTCCCGCACTTTCCACGGTGTGACCGTGCAAATCTATCTCTACAGAATACGGCATCACTACACCTCTTTTCTAAAATTTTACCTCCGCACAAATGTACGGAGGATTTTTTATAAATTATTCGGTAACTTCCGGTTCTGTCGGAGTAGGTTCCGGATCGGGTTCAGGTTCTGTCGGAGCAGGAGTCGGTTCCGGATCGGGTTCGGGAGTTACAGTAGGTTCCGGATCAGGCTGCGGAGCAGGCTCCGGAGCCGGGGTAGGTACATCAGGTGTAACCTGTGATGACGAGTTATTGTTTGAAGATGAGTTATTGTCAGAAGAGTTCGAGTTATTATTGCTCGGTCTTGAAACTACACCGTCGTCGCCGTCGGCAGAGCCGCCGCCAATACCGCCGCTGCTCTCATAAGTGGATGACGGGAGTTCCTCACGGTCAACTTCTTTGCCGTCCTTATAATATACTCTCCACGCTCTTGCAGAAAATTCTTTTCCGCTTGTAGAGCCGATTTCATTTTCTGTTCTTATTTCATCATAATCAGGGCTTTGCCATCCCCAAAATGTAGCAGAAAGCGTTGTACCGTCCATTTTACATTCTATAAACATCTGGTAATCTGTCTGATTAGAGAACTTAAGGTCAAGGTTAGGATAATCAATTGTTGCGTCAAGACCTGTAGGAACATAATCGGATGCCCAAAGGTGGCAGTATCTTTCCTCAATCTCAACATTTGCTCTTATTGCGGCATTATAAATAGTTGAACTTGCCTGACAAATTCCGCCGCCGTTGCCCTGCACAAGTTTACCGTCTGCAATCACGCCTGCAGGCTTGTAACCGTTTTCAGAAAGGTTTGAATCGCCTGTGCATTCGTTAAACGACCATACTTCCCCCGGTTCAAGTACAGAACCGTTGCAAGCCTCAAGCGCAGTTTTCATATTTGAATTACCGTTTGCGCTGTTGTAAGAAACGGTTTCGTATGTAGAAAGCTTCACAATATTTTTCTTAACCATATCAAGAGAAATATCTGCGTCAACATCTTTAACTACAGCATTGAGTGCCATTGTGCCCGTACCGCTTTTTATAGCTGACGAAAGCTGTGTAACAAGGTCTTTTTCGTCAAGCTCCGCACCTTTTTCGGCATCGGCATATTTAAATCTGTTGTCACCGTCATACGGATTAAATTCAGAAACACGGGCATTTGTCGCCTTTACATCAACTTCTTTTTTAATCTTTTCGGCATTGCTCTTGATAGAATCATCTGTGCAAGTGGCAACGACAGTATATGTCTTTGCGGTTTTGCCCGAACTTTCTTTGTTAAGTTCGTCATTCTTAAGCTGTGTAAGAACACTCTCTGTATTGTATGTATATTTTAAGTCTTTCTGTGTAATTGTGTATGTCTTTTCTTTCGCCTTTACAGAAATTGAAACAGGAGTTATAAATGACTCCTGCTTTGAAGTCAAAAGCTTGAGCGCCTCATCATAAGTTTTGCCCGCAAGTGAAATTCCCGACACCTGTGCATCATCGGAAAAATGGAATCCCAAGCCAAGATTATCGACAGTAGTCTGTCCGTTTTTGCTTGGCATAAGCATAACCACACCCGCAACGGCAATACCGATAACTACCGCACCGGCTGCGCAGCTTGCAATAATAATTTTTTTCTTATTACTTTTTTTGCCGTCTTTTTTATTGTCTTTATTATCGTTTTTTTCCTTTGGTTCAGACTTTTTATTTTCTTTTTTCTTTTTGCGTTTGTTTTCATCTTCGTAAGAAAACACACCTGCATAATGGTGAGCGCCCGAAGGTGAATGTTTTGCGCCTTTTTTAGAATTTGCAGATTCTTCGGCAGTCTTAATACCGTTTGAAACATCTACAAGTTCATCGTCCGAATCATTGTAAAAAATAAAATCCTTGTCATAATCGACCATTAAAAAATTCCTCCGTTTGGGAAATGAACATTTACAATTTCTTTATTATGTATGTTACCAATATAATTTTACTACACTTTTTGGTAAAAATAAAGACATAAATTCAAAAATCATCCTAAAATAATTCCCAAATTTTAATTATACTTTCAGCCTTAATTTTTATGCAATGCTACATTTTTGTGACAAATATTTATTGCAAAAAATTATTTATTAATCTTTTTTTACTTTTCGGTTGAAAATTGTTTATATTAACGATATAATATAGTTTACAGACATTAATATTTAATGGAGCTTTTTATTATGAAAATATTGATTTTTACCGCCTCAACCGGCGGCGGGCACAAAAGAGCCGCTGCCGCACTTGACGCCAAAATAAAAGCGCTTGATGCAAACAATGAGGTAAAGGTCGTTGACGCATTAAAAGCAATCGGCAAAGTTTATGACAAAACAGTCTGCGGCGGTTATCACTTTATGGCTACAAAAATTCCGAAGGTTTACGGTGTGTGCTACAAAGTAACA
>OHPM01000447.1_pt1 | contig 14624 bp, 16 predicted proteins | sample 1577721 | NCBI WGS metagenome assembly OHPM01 (sample SAMEA3879558, study PRJEB24766) | human gut metagenome | biome: human-associated habitat; feature: feces | place: USA | collected 1985/1987 | reverse complement strand
AATGATATCAAGAGTTGCGTAAACCCGCATAAACACTGGGTTTTAGGCTCTCAAATTCCCGATTTGATAGCAAAATGATAGCAAACCATAAAACGACTTTATTCTAAGTGTTCTATCGGTTTGCAGGTACAATTATCTAAATACTATAAAAGGCATTACTGACTTTTGCAGTCGGTAATGCCTTTTTTGCGTTTTCTATTATATTCTGTTTTACTTACGAGAATTAAAAGCTACGCTTTCGGGGTAGTTATATCTCCAGTTATCGTATTCTTCTTTTGTGATTTCTCCGTTTTTAAGTTTTTCGGCTTGTTCCTGCCAAGCTGAAAACATATCAAACATTGTAAGATAGTTTGTTCCCATACCTTTATCAAGGCGTATGCAAAGCTCATCATCAAGTTTACCAATACGGAAACCGTATAAATCCTCAAGAGTAAACAGCGTGTGCATCAAGCCGTTGTAGCTGTCAATGTCGGGCACAGTTAAGGCACTTGTCGATATGCCAAACACATTTGCAAGATTGTTTGTTAAATCAGCCTTAGGCGTTCTACTTCCGGATTCATACTGTGCCATACGAATGTCAGCGGTTTTCTCCGGAAAGCCCACCTGCATACCGAGATACTTTTGAGTCATACCTTTTAAATTTCTAAAAAATCTTATTCTTTCGCCGATAGCCATACTATAGCTCCTCTCACTTTACTGTTAAATATCATAGCATAACAAGTTAAGTAATGTCAAGTAACACAAAACAAAAAAAGTTTAATATTCTTGTAAAAACCACTTGACATAACGGAATATGTTTAGTATAATCATTAAGCAAATAGTGTTAAGCTTATTTGCAAACAACTGAATCTCCGTCATACATCACGGTAATGATGTATCCGCTCGGGCAAATCGGAATGCGGTCAGAAAGTTCTCCGACACTAAATAAATATGAAAATATAAAAACGAAAGGATGATGTTAATGTCTAACAAAATGTTTATGCGTGTTGAAGATGTGGCAGAAGAAATGGGCGTTTCCGTTTCTTACGCTTACAAACTTATACGCAAATTAAATAAAGAATTGCAATCAACCGGGTGTATTACAATTCCCGGCAGAATTGACCGTAAATTCTTTTACGAAAAATTTTACTCAACCAAAACGACTGAAAGGAGCGATTAAATTGGGAGCATTTAAAAATGAAAAAAACGGATCTTGGTATGTGCAGTTCCGTTACACAGACTGGCAAGGCTTGCGACAGCAAAAATTGAAGCGTGGTTTTGCCACCAAACGAGAGGCACAGGAGTGGGAACGAGCATTTCTGACAGAAAAGAAAGCCGATGTCACTATGCCATTTAAGACTTTTACAGAACTGTACGAAAAAGATGTTCGACCGAAGTTAAAGGAAAACACTTGGCTTACCAAAGAGCATATTATTAAAACTAAAATATTGCCGTATTTTGAGCATAAGCGATTATGCGATATATCGGCAAAAGATGTTATCGCTTGGCAAAACGAGATTAGAAAACAAACAAATTCAAGCGGTGAGCTGCTTTCTCAGGGGTATTTAAAGACCATTCATAACCAGTTAAGTTCCTTGTTTAATCACGCAATCAAGATTTATGGTTTAAGATTAAATCCAGCATCTACGGTCGGTAATATGGGTAAGGAAGAACGCAAGGAAATGAGTTATTGGACTGTGGAGGAATACAGTAAGTTCTCTGATGAAATGATGGACAAGCCTATTTCATATTATGCGTTTCAAATGCTTTATTGGACAGGTATTCGTGTAGGCGAGTTGCTTGCATTAACTGCCGGTGATTTTGATTTTAAGAGCGGCACAGTTACAATCAATAAATCATATCAACGACTTCACCGAGAAGATATTGTTACTCCACCGAAAACGGAGAAAAGCAATCGAACAATAAAAATGCCGCAGTTTTTATGTGATGAAATGCAGGAATATTTGAAAATGTTTTATTCACCGAATGACGGAGACAGAATATTCCCTATTTCAAAAAGCTATCTTCATCACGAAATGGACAGAGGCTCAAAAGCCGCAGGGGTAAAGCGTATTCGTATTCACGATTTAAGGCACTCGCATGTTTCACTTTTAATAAACCAAGGCTACCAAGCCGCCGCTATTGCGGATAGAGTAGGTCACGAAACCGTGGAAATTACCGATAGATATACACATATATATCCGTCAAAACAAAACGAAATGGCAAATACACTTGATGAATTATGGAAGGAGAGAAATTAATATGTCACTTAAAAACAAAGATGAACACAACCGTTGGAGAAATAAAACCGTAGCATTCAGGGTTTCGCCGGAGGAATGGGAACAGATTGAACGCTATGTTCAGCTTTCGGGTTTAACCAAACAGGACTATATCACAAGGCGACTTATAAACAAAGAGGTTGTAGTTCAAGGCAATCCGAGAGTATATAAGGCTTTGCGTAATAATCTTGCAGATGTACTTATGGAATTACAAAGGATTGAAAACGGCGGTGAACTCGATGACGAATTGCTTGACTTAATCAAAATGATTGCCGATATTCTCGGCGGATTAAAGGAGGTATCAGAATGACAGAAAAAGAAAAGACCGCTCCGGTTGTATCTGTTGGCGCAGATACAGAGCAGTCAATCCTAAAACAAACTAATGACAGTATAACCGATTTTAATGAGAAAGGCAAGAGCTTAGATGATTATCTTGAGGAAATGCAAAAAGAATTTTTGCAACAGCTCGATCCATCACATTTGAAAACAATTTCTATGCGTGAGTTATATAACACGGTGTATCAAAGTAAACCGCCGCTGATTGACGGTTTGCTTTATCCGGGCACATATATTTTTGCAGGAGCACCAAAACTCGGCAAAAGTTTTCTTATGGCACAGTTTGCTTACCATATCAGTACAGGTACACCGCTTTGGAATTTTGATGTGAGAAAAGGAACTGTTTTGTACCTTGCGCTTGAAGATGATTACCACAGATTGCAAGAAAGATTGTATAGGATGTTCGGAACAGAAAGTGCGAATAATTTGTACTTTTCTGTTTCGGCGGGTCAACTTGGAAATGGACTTGACGAACAGCTTACAAGATTTATGTCAGAACACCCCGATACAAAATTGATTATCATAGACACTCTCCAAAAGGTGCGTGAAGTGGGCGGTGATAATTACAGTTACGCAAACGATTATGAGATTATCACAAGGCTTAAAAAGTTTGCGGACAGTTACGGAATATGTTTGCTGCTTGTTCATCATACAAGAAAGCAAAATTCCGATGACAAGTTTGATATGATTTCGGGTACAAACGGATTGCTTGGAGCAGCCGACGGTGGCTTTATTTTACGGAAAGAAAAGCGTACAAGCAATTCGGCATCGCTTGAAGTTTCAGGCAGAGACCAACCGGACCAAAAGATTTATCTTAATCGCAATCCCGAAACTCTTGTGTGGGAACTTGAGAAAACTGAAACAGAACTTTGGAAGTTGCCGCCCGAACCAGTGCTTGAAAATATAGCAGGCAAAATTACAAATGAAAACCCCGAATGGTATGGCAGTCCGACAGAGCTTGTTGAATTTCTCGGTGCTGATATGAAAGCAAATGCATTGACTATGAAGTTGAATATCAATGCTGGGCGTTTGTTTAACGAGTATGGAATAAGTTATCAAAACAAACGCTGTCACGATGGGCGTAAAGTCAGTTTGACTTATGAACAGCGTGACGATGTGTGACGGTTGTGTCGCTGTTTTAGGCGGTAGCAAAATTACCGTCACTATCGACGCAGACCGACACAGCGAAAGTTTTTGCAGGGTGCAGGTGGCTTTTTTCAAAAAGCCTCTCCTGCCCCTCGGAGAGCGCAAAACCTGCTTGCAGGTTGCATTTTTGATGGCTCCGCTGTCAAAAGTGCTTTTGCGTTACTCTTGACAAGAGTAACAGAACCGAGGACGAGCAAGTTTATGAGATTGGAGGTATATAAATGCAAAGAACGATAAGCGCAATGGTAGGTAAAGGCTCGGTCGATCATAACAGCCGCAAGTTCAAGGCGGAAAATGTTGACGGTGAGCGTAGTCATTTTAATATAGATTATTGTAACGAGCCGATAAAGAAAATCTATCACGAATTGTTTGATGAAGCACTAAAAAGATACAACGAAAAGCAGACAAGAGCCGACCGCAGAATATAAAACTACTATGAGAAAATCAGAAATTCTAAGCAAGAAAAACCGTTTCACGAACTCATTTTGCAGATAGGCGATAAAGAAAATATGAGTGCCGAAAGCGAAAACGGACAGCTTGCAAGGCAAATTTTAGATGAGTATTATCGGAAATTTCAAGAGCGAAATCCCAACCTAAAAGTGTTTTCTGCTCATCTGCATATGGACGAGGCAACGCCTCATTTGCATATTGATTTTGTTCCGTTCACAACCGGTAGCAAGCGTGGACTTGATACGAGGGTAAGCCTGAAACAAGCGTTAGCCACACAAGGTTTCAAAGGCGGAACTCGTGGAGATACCGAGTGGAATCAATGGATAAGCGCAGAAAAATCCGCACTCGCATTCGTTATGGAACGGCACGGAATTGAGTGGGAACACAAAGGCACACACGAAAAACATTTGTCCGTTCTTGATTACAAAAAGCAAGAGCGAGCGACAGAACTTGAAAAATTAGGTGCTAAAATCGAAGAAAAACAGACTGAATTCAATGTGTTATCCGAGCGAGTGTTAAACTATGACGACGGTTTGGAAAACTTAAAAAATGTGGAAAAAATGCTTAATAATGCACCCGAATATCAGCTCTCCGAGCCGCAAAGTTTTATGTCCGCAAAAGCATATAAAACTAAAATTGCAGAACCGCTTATTCAAAAATTAAAAGCGTTAGTCAGGACGGCATTGGCTCGTTGCTTTGAAGGTTGGGACAATTACCATAGGCTAAACATCACAAACGGAAACCTATATCGTGAGAACGAAATGTTATCTAAAATCAACAGAAAGCTGAAAAACGAAAACGAAAATTTGCGTTCGGAGGTCAAAGATTACAAATTTCTGCGCAAGGTTTTTTGGCGTAAGCAAATTGATGAATTGCTTGAACAGGCAAGGAATATTAAAGGTCGTAAGCGTGAAAATCCACGCTCAAGATAAATAAATTTTTGGAGGTAAAATAAAATGGCAAAGACAATTTTTGAAAAAGCAGGCGGTACTTATACGCAGGTGGGTGACTATATGTTGCCCGATTTATTACCGGCGGAAGAAGAAAAGGAAGCGAATATCGGCGTTTGGGCAATGAGACATAAACGATATTTGAAGCAAAATCATAAAGTATTTTACTACAATTTGCTGACAAGCGGTAAGCTCAATTCATATCTTGCAGACATTGAACAACACGCTCAAGATCTTTTTCTCCGGCTGGTAAAAGAACTTGCCGAAAAAGAAAATGTAACCGAAGAACTCAAAGCAACCGACCAAATGCTGTGGGTACAAAAGATAAACAACATCCATAACCGTGCAACGGAAATTGTAAATTCAGAATTGATTTACACAGTATAAACACAACGGCGGCAGGGAGCAATCCCTGCCGATTTTTTTGTTGCTTAAAAACAGTTGACTTATTTGCGGATTAAACATATAATTAAACTGTATAAATATAGTCTGCGGTATGTGCAATTTAATATCGAGGGTACATTATGATTACAGATAAAATTGGTAATAGAATACGAGAGTTAAGAAGTCATACCGGATTGAGTCAAGAAAAATTTGCTCAAAAAATAGGTATGGACAGAACTTATTTTGCAAGCGTTGAACTCGGTAAACGCAATATTTCAATCGTCAATATTGAAAAAATCGCAAACGGCTTGGATGTATCACTTTCCGAGTTTTTTAAAGATATTTGAATCCAGTCCGATTTAATGGACGATATTTAATTTATAATTAAGATTAAGTTAGAATAAATCAGCGGAGGAATTACAATGAGTGCAACTGAAACAACATATAAAACCTCATTGATAAACAATAGACGTTATTTAGGAAATAAATACAAGTTGCTTTCGTTTATCACTGGCGTTGTAAATGATGAATGCGCCGATATTGAAACAGTTGCAGATGTTTTTGCGGGAACCGGTGCAGTTTCTTCTGCTTTTGCAGATAAGGCCCTTATTACAAATGATTTGATGTATAGTAACTATATTTGTAATTTTGCTTGGTTTGGTGCTGAAAGCTATGATCAACAAAAAATAATTGATTATGTTGTTAGGTACAATGCAAAAACTAATTGTGGGGAAAATTATATGACACGCAATTTTGCAGATACCTATTTCAGTAAAAAAGATTGCGCTAAAATCGGATATATTCGAGAGGATATAGAACGAAATTATAAAAAAGGCAATTTAAATAATCGAGAAAGAGCAATCTTAATTACATCGTTACTGTATGCAATGGACAAAATTGCTGTCACCTGCGGACATTACGATGCATACAGAAAGGGGGCAAAATTCGAAGGTTCGTTGGAACTTTATGTTCCCTTGGCTGAAGTTAACAACAATCCCAAAAATCAATGCTTTAATGAGGATGCCAATAACCTTGTTAAGAGGATTGAGGCTGACCTCGTTTATATAGATCCGCCATATAATTCAAGACAATATTGTGATTCATATCATTTGCTTGAAAATGTTGCACGTTGGGAAAAACCAGAGGTTTTTGGTGTCGCCAAGAAGATGGATAGAAGCGGAATGAAGAGTAAATATTGTACAATCGGAGCAACAAAAGCATTTGAAACACTGATAAACGATATTAAAGCCAAATACATTCTACTTTCATATAATAATATGGCTGAAAAAGGAAATTGCCGTTCTAATGCCAAGATTTCCGACGATGATATTATGAGAATACTGAGTCAAAAAGGAACTGTAAAGGTTTTTGAAGAAAGCTACAAAGCATTTACAACCGGAAAATCTGACATTTCAGAAAATGCCGAAAGATTATTTTTGTGTATTTGTTTTAACGAGGAGTAAATTAGATGATACAATCACCGCTTAATTATACCGGCGGCAAATATAAATTGTTACCTCAAATATTGCCGCTTTTTCCAAAAGACATAGATGTGTTTGTAGACTTATTTTGCGGTGGATGTAATGTTGGTATCAATGTTGATTGCAACCGAGTTATTTATAATGATTTAAATGAAAACCTACTTTATTTGTATAATACGTTTAAGAATCTTGATAAAGAATCTATTTTAGAATGGATTTATGAAATTATAGAAAAGTATAACTTGTCACTTGTGAGTGAACACGGATATGACTATTACGGTTGTGAAAGCAGCAAAGGACTTGGTAATTATAACAGAGAAGGATATTTAAAGCTGCGTGCAGATTTTAATCAAAAACATGCAAATGAAAACTTTGATTATTATTACTACGTTATGCTTTATGTAATAATCGTATATGCATTTAATAATCAAATTCGATTTAATTCAAACGGCGAGTTTAATTTACCGGTTGGAAAAAGAGATTTCAATAAAAAGATGGAACAAAAACTCATTGATTTTATTGACAAAATCCAAGAACAAAACTGTATCTTTACCTGCTGTGACTTTAGAGAATTTGATACATCGAAGTTAACATCAAAGGATTTTGTATATGTTGACCCGCCATACTTGATTACTTGTGCCACATACAACGAGCAAGGCGGTTGGAGTGAAGAAGATGAAAAAGACCTACTCTCTTTTTTAGACGAATTGAATGACAGGAATATTCGATTTGCTTTATCGAACGTATTGAGAAGTAAAGGTAAGGAAAACAGTATTTTAATTGAGTGGCTTGAAAAAAACGCAGAAAAATATAAGGCAATACGACTCAATTATAGCTACTCAAATTCAAATTATCAAACTAAAGATAAGTCCTCCGTTACCGAGGAAGTCCTAATAACAAATTATTGAGGAGAGTACGGTTATGCCGAATGTGATTCCGTATAAAAGCTTTTGCTGGAGTCTGGGAACAACCAGCTTTAGAACAAAAAATTTCAATAAAACTATTGAAGAACAACTTTCGTTGTTAGATGAGTTTTGGAAGCTTGAAGAGAATAAGAGTAAAAGCTGGTCGGGAAATAAAGATTTACAAACTCGTTATTATGATTTTATGCAATCTAAAGACTTTGTTGAAGGCAATGCCGGAAACAAACCAAAAGACGCTCGTGAAAAAACTTCAGGCTTAGTTGATATTGGGTTAATAGATGATGGAAGAAAACTGAGCAATGCCGGTAAAGCACTGCTTAAAATCACTTCAGAAAATGATTTTTCTTCTGATAATCAATTTCAAATAGCAAAAGACAGCTATATCTATTTGAAGCAATTGCTGAAAACATATTATAATGTGGACGGACACACTGTGCGACCATTTATGGTATTGATTCATTTGTTGAATAAATTTGATTATTTAACACTTGATGAATATACATATCTTTTACCTCTTTGCATTGGCGAAACAGAAACGAACGAAATTATTGACGGTATATCCAAATTGCGTTGCAGAAATATATCTATTGATGAAATCATTGTAAATCGATTGATGGGAATGCTTAATTACAAAACGGCTTTGGATTATTTTATTGATAATGAAGTTACAGAAGAGTTGATATGTGAAATAGGACTCAACAGAAAAAGTCGACAATACGATAAGTCGTATTTTAAATTGTATCAAGCATTACACCGAGTTTTCGTATTGAATGATATAGATAACTTGATATCTGTTTATGATGCAACAAGAGATATAAAAATAGGGAAATGGTGGCGCAATTATTTATTTGATACCACCTCTGAAAAGGCAATTAGTAACCATCCTGTGGCACATTTGAAAACAACCCTATTTAACGAAGTTGAAGATGAAAACACCTTCAAAATTGCTTTCTTTAAAATAATGCACTTATTTAAGGCTAAAGCCACGCTTTCAGACTATCTTGACCTTAATCGTAGGTATATTAAAACAACGGATGTAGTGTTATTTGAGGATGATACTATAAAATTTGATATAGTGCCGAAACACTTTTTCAAATCAGTAGCAGCGAAATTATATCAAGATGCATTTACTTCTTCTGAATTGCTGTATGAAGATTGTGATATGCCAGAAATATCAGAATGTCTCATAGTTGATGATGACACTATTGTTGCAGGAATTAATGAAGAACTCGGCATAAATGTTTCTGATATGCAATCGGCCCGTGCTGCTTTGGAGGATACACGCTACCAGAGGTTACAGCACCTTATAGATACTAAATTTACTGATGACAAGATATTGTCACTTTTGGATTGCTTTGAAACCAGAAATGATGATGAAATCAGAAGTATGGTTACCGATAATGCCGATGTACCTACGATTTTTGAATATGTGCTTGGTATTTTGTGGTACAAAGCAAGTGAAAGGCACGGTAAGATTCTTGATTATATGAAGCTCTCGCTGGATGCTGATTTACTACCTAAAACTCACGCAGCCGGTGGCGAGGCAGATATAGTTTATGAATATGAGGCAACCGAGTACTATCCTGAACATACACTTTTGCTCGAAGCAACACTTGCCGACAGTACAAACCAACGTAGAATGGAAATGGAACCGGTATCAAGACATTTGGGCATGCATTTAATACGCAGCGGTAATATGAATTCTTACTGCGTATTTGCTACAAACTATCTTAACATAAATGTTATTTCTGATTTTCGTAGCAGAAAAACAACGCCGTTTTATGATCCACAAGACTATTCAAAGTCTGTAGCAGGAATGAAAATCATTCCGCTGCAAACATCGGAGTTAAAGAAAATTGTGTCTAACGGCAAAACATATAAAGAATTGTACCCGTTATTTGAAGCTGCTTTTAATTCGACTTTACTCCCTCACGAGTGGTATGAAAGCTGTATAAATGAAAGGATGTGACACGATCTTGGGTTGCGAAATTGAAACAATAGTACTAAGATATAGAGATTTGTCTTCAAAAAACACGATCAAGATACACAATGATAAAATTGCATCAAAAGGTTTTGTTTGGTGGGGATGGTGGGCGAAGCCACAAGAAAAAGTTGCGCTTGAAGTCTTCAAACATTAGCAGAAAAAGCTGTTAGTGATACACATTTTGAAGTGTTTTTACTTGATTCAGGTAGAAGTGAACTTAGAAGGGCACAATGTATAGATATAAAATTTGATTTCAATAATCCTATCCCTTCACCACAAAAGAATGCAACACCTGCGTATTACAATAAAAATGAATATTTAATGTGGTTCAAGTTCGACAAGATATCCGAACCTATAGATAGTCCTGACAAATACATTAACAATTATTCTTATGTACAAGTTGATGAGCATTTTGCAAGTAAAACGTCTCCGCTTTCTGTTTTTAATAATAAAAAGGTTTATAATTTAAATGAGTTGATTGAACAACAATGTACCATTTGGTTTTTAAGAAAAGCTAAAACTGATGATGAAAATCGACAAATTGTTTCATATGCTCCGGGAAACGGAAATGTTGAAACATCCTTTTCTATAGCTAACACCAATCAATTACTATGGCTTTCTGATTTACACTTCTCTGACAATCATTTTGCTTTCAAAAAATCTGTTGGCAGTAACAACCAAATATTTGATATTTTAAAAAACAAGTTGGATTCAATAAAATTTAAAAAATTTTCAAAAGTTATTGTATCAGGGGATTTTACCTTTTCTGCTGATGAAAAAGAGTTTGCAGAAGCAAAAAAATTTTTCTGTCAAATGACAAGTGGTTATGGAACAGATGGTGAATCATATATATTTTGTCCTGGCAATCACGATATGAAATATTCTGAAAAAGACTACGAAGACAATTCGCCTATTGAACTTAATTATGACAAAGCAAAGAATAATTACATTGATTTCTATGAAAAGGTAAAAGGCATAACTGCTAATAAATATAACAATAATATTCATAGATTTGTTGCACTTAATGGCACATTAGTAGAAATAATAGCACTAAATACCTGTATATTACAACAAGATCGAGAACATTTTAGGGGAATGGGTTTTGCTGGAAATAATCAGTTGTTTGAGTTAAGGAATGCATTAAAAGTGACCGATAAAATGAATGCATTGAGAATTTTAGTTATGCATCATAATCTTTTGCCAGTGATATATTCAGAAGAACCTAAGGTTAATCCGATGTATTCAATGTTACTTGACAGTGAAGCCATTTCTCAGTTCTGTATACAAAATAATATATTATTAGTATTACACGGACATACTCATAAAAATTTTTATGTAGAGATGACACGAAAATGTGGAAGTAAAGATGATCAAAAAAAGACAATTTATGTGATTGGCTTAGGAAGCACAGGTGCTTCTAAATCTGATTTAACAGATGGATATAATAATCAGTTTGCTACAATTCAAATAGAAGAAAAAATCTTAAAGCTCAATATATATGAATTATTCCCTAGTGGTAGCAATGAAAAAACAGAACCTATATGCAAATATATAATACCTTTTGGGGGTTAAAATGAAGAAAATAATAATAACTGATTTAGACGATACGCTATATGATTGGCTTGGTTTTTTTATCCCTTCTTTCTATGAAATGGTAGATGAAATAGTAAACATCACAAAAATAAACAAAGATATTCTTTTAAAAGAATATAAGTCGATACACCAATGTTATGGTAGTGTTGAGTATCCTTTTGCTACATTAGAACTACCATCGATATTGAACAAATATAATGGAAAAAGTAAAGAAGAAATAAAAGAGATCTTGGGAGAAGCCTTTCATAAATTTAATTCCGTTAGAAAACGTAAATTACAATTATATGATGGAGTTGCAGATACGCTTAAGCGATTGTTCGAGAATGGCGTTACAATAATTGGATATACTGAATCTGCTCAAGAAAATGGTTTTTATCGTTTGAAAAGATTAGGAATTTCTCAGTATTTTAAACATATATATACATCTGAAAGTGAATACGAAAGCAATATTCCTTTGGATGAAAAAATAATTACAGTAAAAAGCAAAAAACCTGATAAAGATGTGTTGATTAATATTTGCAACCAAGAAAATTGTAGTATAAGTGATGCGGCTTATATTGGAGATAGTTTAACTAAAGATGTATATATGGCAAAGTTGGCAAATATAACATCTATATGGGCTAATTATCCGAAAGAAAAAAACAATTATTATGATTTGCTTGTTGACATAACAAGTTGGACTGAGGACGATTTCATAAGAGAAAAAGAACTAAAAAAGCAATACATTTCCTTCGGCATAAAACCGGATTATACAATTAGCAAATTTTCTCAACTTTTGCCAATTATATTACAAGAAAAATAATTTAGAAAAAATCACTTTTATGATAGCATACAAGTGATAGCTATTTGATAGCAAAAGCAGAAATACCTCGTAGAATTGAGATAATCTGTACCAAATTAAAGCACATCAAGTCAAAACTCCTAAGCAAAAACAGTTAAAGTCTGTTTTACACTTAGGAGTGGGAATAACGACACAAACTCGGAAAACGCCATATTTACAAGGTATTCGAGAGTTTTGCAACCCCAAATGGCAACATTTTGGCAACAATAAAATATTCACATAAAACTAAGAGCTATCAGACATCAAGTCTGATAGCTCTTTTAGTTTTGTGTTTATGTAATCACATAATAGTCAGGATCTAAAATAAACTCGCTATCGGTTATATCAAGCCAATTTTGGCAAATTACGACTAGTTTATATATTTTTTCGGCTAATGATTTAATATTGCTTGGTTTGATAGATAAGCAAATTCTTAATGAAGGGGCATTGTCCGTTGGATAGTGAGTTGTATTAATTACTTTGCCACCATCAGTATCTACATAACGTTTACCATCTTTAGTGGTAGTTTCTAAAACAAGAAATGAATTGTTTGGATTGTTGGGATTTATTGCTTTTGCACTAATTGCTGCAAGATGATCATATTCTGATGAATCAATTTTTTCGAATGGATAGGTTTTATTTCTTTTGGAAATGAACCAGTTATATTCTCTTATCCAATCGATTAACTCTAACACCGTATAGTTCCACTCTTTTGGAAAATAGGAAGATGAAAACAAGTCTTTTAATATATCTTGAAGGTTAGTGTTTTCTATATCAAAATCATTTAGCATAATAAATGCCGGAAAATGAATGTCCGTAATATGCTTCTCAATTTCTTTTGTGGAGCATTTAAGTAAAGGCGAAACGTGTGCCAATCCTTCGCTTAACGATATAGTGCCATAAACCAAATTAGCCATAGGTTTAACAATACCTAATATAGATCTATCGATTTTACCTTTCATATAATCATTTAACGGATTAAACAATTGACCTTTTACATATAGATCGGAAATATTTGTTCCCAAAATTCTGCTTACTCGTGAAAGTTCATTTTTTCGATTAGGATAAAAAGGAGTTACTCTTTTTTGACGTAAATCAAATGGTAAATCCTCAACACAACCAGTATCCCCGTCAAATAGGCAAACAATCCTATCCCAACCAAGTTGGCTTGCGGCATATCCCAATTCAACTAAAACATTAGGATTTGGCATTTTGCGTCCTTCAGCATTTGAATTAACAATACTTACATCGCAAACAAATAAAACACTTTTGTCTATTTTATCAAATATTGTTGTAGTGATGTCAGGACTTCCATTAATCCCTTTTGTATCTCGGTCGTAGTTCATATATATATCTGCATCTTTTTCTAAGTCGGTCAACGCTTTTTTTAAACATTTTTCGATAAAATATCTATGAGTGTTACTATCCAAATCGTTTTGCCACGAGTAAAAAATTGAACGAGCCATAATATCACCTCCGTCAATTTAGCCATTTATGGCGTTGTTTGAAAGTTACTAATATCTCAATTATTGCCGAGTTCCTATATTATTCAACTATTCTTTTGTGAGTGTTGATTAAATTTTTGGATAGTTATAGCGCCAGTAATCATATTCACCTTTTGTAATTTCACCGTTTTTGTATTTCTCGGCGTGTTCTTCCCACGCAGAGAACATCTCAAACATCGCTATGTAATTTGTACCCATACCCTTGTCCAAATGCAGACAAACCTCTCCGTCTAACTCTGTGATTTTAAGACCGTATAAATCTTCAAGAGTAAACAGGGTATGCATAAGACCGTTGTAACTGTCGATATCGGGAACGGTTAACGCCTGCGGCGATATATCAAAAATCTCTGCAAGTTTATTTGTTAAATCAGCTTTAGGTGTTCTTGAGCCGGATTCATACTGTGCCATACGAATATCCGCTGTCTTTTCAGGAAAGCCGACCACCTGTCCTAAATATTTCTGTGTCATTCCGCAAAGATTACGAAAGAATCTTATTCTCTCTCCGATTGCCATAAAATTGCACTCCTTACTTATGTAATGTGCAATCAGTATATCATATATGTTTAGTATATGTCAAGCAACATAAAACAAAAAAGTTTAATATTTTACTCTCATCACGGAAAAATGTGGGATAATCAAAAATAAATATTGAAAAAGAGCATAGGAAGCTCCAGAATTGTAGTTGACAAGACAAACAATGGAGGAGAGAAACCTATGCTCTATTTAGATGATATCAAAGTTGAATTTGAAAGTCAAGGATTTAAAGGAACACATATAGGAATCAGCCCTAATAA
>OHPM01000446.1_pt1 | contig 14634 bp, 10 predicted proteins | sample 1577721 | NCBI WGS metagenome assembly OHPM01 (sample SAMEA3879558, study PRJEB24766) | human gut metagenome | biome: human-associated habitat; feature: feces | place: USA | collected 1985/1987 | reverse complement strand
TTCTCGATCGCTTCTCTGATCCTGTCCTTCATCTCTGCTGCCGCCGCTTCTGTAAATGTCACAATCAAAAGTCTGTCCACATCGACAGGACTTTGCTCATCTGTGATCTTTTGAATAATACGTTCTACGAGAACGGCTGTCTTTCCCGATCCTGCCGCCGCAGATACAAGAATATTACGATTTCGCAGATCTATGACCTTTTGCTGCTGTTCTGTCCATTTCACGCCCATTCTTATCCTTCCCTGCCTTTCCCGCTTTGCTCGTTTTCCGAAGCGTCCCAGCTGACATTTTCTTCCAAAGCCTCCCGCATCTTTTTCACCGCATCGTCTGAAGAATATCTCTCCAGCCTGCGGTAACTACATCCTTCAAGACGCGGATCGAACCCACATATATCTCTGTACGGACAGTAATCACATCCTGTAGTTTCTCCCATCTCATACGGAGAGGCGGAAACTTCTCCGTCATACATTCGGTCTTTGACCGACTCTTCTTTTCGTTTCGCAAAAGAAAGTACTAGCCGAAACAGTTCTTCCGGAAGCGCGTGAGACGTTTTACTCAATGAACCGTCTTTATTTCTTCCTATTGGAAAAAGGAGCGAATTCCCCGAAAGTTCTTTCTCCAAATGCGAAATCACCATATCATCCCCGTTAACTAGCCCATCCTGCTTTAATTCTTTTAAAATACTTCTCTCCACGGCATCCTGAGTTTTTTCTTCCGAAACGATCGGATCTTGTATCCGATAATAAAATATTCCTGCCGGGACGATCGTTTTATGAGGATGTTTTCTTTGCTCTACATCCAAAGCCGCGTTCAGATATACCGGAAGCTGCATTTGCAGACCATGATACAACGCCGTAATATCAAAACTTTTCATTCCCGTTTTATAATCTGTCACTTTGACATAAACACAGTCATTGTCAAAACATGTATCGATTCGGTCAATCTTCCCGCTTCCGAACTGCATCTCGTACCCGCTTGGAAGAAAGTCTCCTTTTTCTATCTGCTTTGTCAGCGCCCACACAGAAGTTCGGATAAGACGTTTGATCCGAGTGATCATATATTCATTTCGCGCCGAACTGAAAAGAACTGTATTCCCATAATCTATTACGCTTTCTTCCACACTCTCATCGATCATCTCGTCACGAAGAGCTTCCGGTATTTCCTGCCATTTCATTTTCTGCGCATCCGCCTTTTTGGAAAACGTCTCCAAAGACTTGTGCGCGATATTTCCGAGATCAAGCGCCTCAAACCCATATTCTTCCCGGTCTGAAAGCCGCAGTCCGTAACTTAAAAAATGAGCATATGCACAAGACGCAAATTTTTCCAGTCTTGTCACACTGACGCGATTTCGATCACTATAAAGTTCTTTTGTCAGTTCCGGTGCAAGCCTCGTATCTGTTTTATGCAGAAAACCTGCATTCAAAATACTTTCGATCTCTTTTTTATTTCTTCCGTCTTTTTGAAACCATGTATACAACTCTTTCCACTCATTATCCAGCCCGAGACGGCGGCTGCAAATTCCTTTTGCCACTTTCTCGATCCCCCCTCTTCGGGTGATCTCTCTGTCGCTAAGCTTTCTGTTTTCTTCATCGACAACGGACAGATTCGGAAACAGCCTGCGAAGCTCCTGTATCAAATACGCCGGACGCAGAGATTTTCCCTCCCCCGACACCTTTGACCATGACAGGCTTAGAAGTTCCGTCGGTTTTGTCAGCGCCGTATATAAATAAAATTTCTGTATATAGATTTTTTCCTTCGGTCCGGGCGACAACGAGATATCTTTCTCTTTGAATTTTTCTCTGTCCCGCTCAGACAAAATGCCGCCCGGCAAAAGCACATCGTTCGCTCCGACAAAAAACAAGGCGCGGATATCTTTCATTCTTGTACGCTCTACGTCTCCGATCACAACCTGGTCAATGCTCGGAGGAATCACTCCCACTTTCGCCTCTTCAAATCCGGCGTCAAGAAGCTCGCAGTATTCTTTCAGCGTAATCGGCTCGTCGCCTAACAGTTCCGAAAACTTGTCAAACAACTCCATGACGATCCGGTAGATCTGCTCATATTCTTTTGCAAGTGTAAGTTCTCCCTGTTCTGCGAAAAATTTCTGCTGTTGTTCCAATTTCTCCTGAAGATGCTCTCCTGCGATAAATTCATATACCGCAAGCGTAATGTCAAGCACCGTCTTTTTTTTCTGTCTTGAAACGAACATAAGCGGATCGATCTTTTCGACAAATTTCACGCGCAGATGATTTAACTTTTCCACTTCTTCCTCATCCGCCTCTTTCGTTTTCCTCGCCCATGCCTGCTGCCATTTTTTATATCCCTTTATCCCCAGCGCAAGACAGTAGTTTTCCAATCGGTCGATCTCATCTTCCGTAAATTCACAATATCCGGATCTTAAATAACGAAATACGCTTTCATAAGTAAAATTTTCCTGTATCATCCCCAGAAGGCTGCGGACATACTCTACAAAAGAATTCAGAAGAATACTTTTCTTATGATCCATAAACACAGGTATGTCAAAAGAAGCACATGCTTTTTCCAACACATCCGCATACACATTCATATCTGACGCGATCACGGCAATGTCTCTGTATCGGTATCCTTTTGTCCTCACTAACCGCCTGATACTTTCTGCTACATACTTTGCCTCTTTTCCCGGAGAGCGCACTTCATGCAGCGATACAGACTCACAGCTTCCGTTATATTTTGCGCCTGAATACCGGAATAGTTCCGTTTCCAAAAACGCCATTTCCGAACAATCCCGAAAACGATACACCGGCCTTTCAAACAAACATATCGGTTCTTCAATCTCTGTTTTTTTCTCACCCGCAATCTTCATAAGAGATGTGACCATCTGTTTGCCGAGCGCAAAAATCTGATACGGATGTTCATATACATACGGATTTTCTCTTCCGTCCATCGTCACTGTGATCATCACTTTTTCGCACACTGAAAAAAGCTCACCGATCAAACGGTTTTGTACAGGCGTAAAACCTGTAAACCCGTCCATCGCCACCACGCTTCCTTTTAAAATATCGGAATACGGAACAGCGTCGCTGAGCACATCGAGCATTTCTTCTTTTGTAATGTATTTTTCACTTAAATACTCTTCAAATTTTTCATATATAGTTCGGATATCATCCAGTTTATAATGCAGATAACTTTCAGGCGGCACTTCTTTCATAAAATCATCCAAACGTTCAAAGTCTACGCCATACTGCGCAAATTCCGAAAGAACAGACTTCACTTCGCTTATATAACCTTGTTTTTTCAGGTTTCCCTTAAAGACCTTCAGATCTTTTTCACACTCGCCCGCAATTTTGCGCAAAACAAGATTTTTTCCTTCATCATCAAGCACAACACGGGCATCCTGACCCACCTCTTCAAAAACGCGGTACGCCAGACGCCCGAAACTTAACACATCAATATTCATGATCCCGCCTTTTGGATGCGCAAGACAGAGATCTTTTTGTGTCTGCATCGTAAACTGCTCGGGAACGATGACAAGATAATTCTTGTCAGGATTTTCAATCGCTTCCCGAACAACCGTATCATATAAACAGTAAGATTTTCCGCTTCCGGAATTTCCCATAATAAATTGTAATGACATAAACCGCCTCCTGCCACAGGTCTTCCAACATATTTTTCTTGATTATACTACCCGTGCACATTCCTGACAAGAAGCCGGTTTATCTGTCCTTTACTATGTTTTGTTATTTTACCAGATCTGCAAGCGCTCCCTTCGGAACAGCGCCGACCTGTTTTCCTGTCATCTCTCCGTTTTTAAACGCGATAAATGTCGGGATGCTCATAACACCGTAGCGCTGCGCTACTTCCATCTCTTCGTCAATATTGATCTTACATACTTTTACATCGTCCAATTCTCCGGAAATCTCTTCTACTACCGGTCCCATCATCTTACACGGTCCGCACCAGTCAGCGTAGAAATCTACCAATACCGGGCGATCTGCCTGAAGAACTTCCTGATCAAAATTTGCCGTTGTTAATTTTACTACTGCCATTTTTCTTTCTCCTTTTCCCGACCTTATTCGGTCTGTTTTTATTGATTCGATTTTTGTTTTCTTTCATTGAGTATGGCTTTATATTATACCGGATGAATTTTCTTTTCAGTGACAAAATCACAATTAACATCTATGTGCCGTTTTGCCGTTTCAAGATTAGATTTTTCTCAGTCCTGCCTCGTTAAGTATTTCCACTTTCCCGCGGGTCAGTTTCACAAGTCCGTCAGCCTGAAACTGCTTCAGTATCCTTGTCACTACTTCCCTCGCTGTCCCCGCATCCCGCGCCAATGCCTCGTGCGTAATCGCCAGACTGTCTGAGCGCTCCATCACTTTATGGTCGAGCAGAGCCGATGCGATACGAGATGCTACATTTGAAAAAACGAACTGATTAAACAGCCACATGATGTCAGAAAACTTTTCCGATATCATCTCCATCGTATAGTCTTTCACAATTCCGCTCTCATCATACAGTTTGCGATACACACACTTTGGAATCGTATAAAGTTCACAGTCTGTTTCCATCTCCATATCAAGCTCCACATCCATACCGTTAAGCATACACGCCGCGCTCAGAATACTGACATCTCCTTCCAGCAAACGGAATAATGTAATATCTCCGCCGCCCGGTGATGTAATAAATACCCGCACTCTTCCTTTTCCGATGATCTGGACTCCGGCGCATTCTCCGCCGCCGAAATGGAGCTGCGTTTTCTTTTGGCATTCTGTTTTTACCATATTGTTCCTGATTTCTTCTTTCTGTTTATCTGTCAGACTTTCCCAAAAAGGAAGCGCCTGTTCTAAAATTTCATTCATTTCCACTTTTCACCTTCCGTCTTGCTGCCTCTTATTATAAAAGAATCTTCCTGAAATATAAAGTGTAAAATCTCTCCGCCCGCTCCGCCTGAATTTCTTCTTCGCCGTTTTCCCCTGCAATTTTATCCAAAACGCAGAATATGTCAAAAAAAACCGTCATAATATTAATAAATATTAATATTACTGTAGAAATATTGACGAATATTGCATAAATACAAATTTTTCTTCTTCCTTTTATCACGCCAAAGTGGTATAATGTTATAGACTTTACTACAAAGTCTTTAATTTTACAGAAAGGAAAAGGAATGAACATCATGGAAAAGAAAAATGAGTTCAAACCGTATATTCCGGCAGATAAAATCGTTCCGGAGTTTACGGTAACTTCAATCGTGATTGGTATTATCCTTGCAGTCGTTTTCGGAGCCGCAAACGCATACCTCGGACTGATCGTCGGTATGACAGTATCAGCTTCCATTCCGGCAGCAGTTATCTCTATGGGTATCATCCGTGTGATTCTTCGTAAGGATTCCATTCTCGAAAACAATCTTGTGCAGACAATCGGTTCCGCCGGAGAGTCTGTAGCGGCAGGTGCTATCTTCACTCTGCCTGCATTATTTATCTGGGCTGAGGAGGGAAAAATCGCTTTCCCAAGTATGATGACGATCTTTCTCGTTGCACTTTTCGGAGGTGTCCTCGGAATTTGCTTCATGGTGCCGCTTCGTCAGGCATTGATCGTTGAAGAACACGGCACACTTCCGTTCCCGGAAGGAACAGCCTGCGCAGAAGTTCTTCTTGCAGGAGAAGAGGGAGGCGCAAAAGCAGGTACTGTATTCGCAGGACTCGGTATCGCAGCAGCTTACAAATTCATCGCAGACGGATTCAAATTATTCCCAAGCGAAATCGGTTATGCTTTCAAAAGCTATGCAGGATCTCAGATCGGTATTCAGGTTCTTCCTGCTCTTGCAGGTGTCGGCTTCATCTGTGGACCGAAGATTTCAAGCTACATGCTTGCAGGAGGTACTCTGAGCTGGTTCGTACTTATGCCGGCAATCGCTTTGTTCGGCGCTGACGCTACGATCTTCCCAGGCACAGCTCCGATCTCTGAATTGCTTGCAGCCAACGGACCGTCTGCTCTTTGGAGCAACTACATCAAATACATCGGAGCCGGAGCTGTTGCTACCGGCGGTATGATCAGCCTGATCAAGAGCTTCCCGCTGATCGTCCGTACATTTAAACAGGCTATGTCCAGTATGTCCAAAAAACGTTCCAACACAACGCTCGTTCGTACACAGCAGGATCTTCCTATGCCGATCCTTCTTGTAGTTCTTCTTGTGATCGTTGTTGCAATCTGGCTCATCCCGGCATTCCCTGTAAGTCCGCTCGGATCACTTATCATCGTAATCTTCGGTTTCTTCTTTGCAACCGTTTCTTCTCGTATGGTAGGTCTGATCGGTTCTTCTAACAACCCTGTTTCCGGTATGGCGATCGCAACATTGATCATCGCTACACTGGCTTTAAAAGCAACAGGTACAACAGGTACAAAAGGTATGGTCGGAGCAATCGCTATCGGCGGTATCATCTGTGTAATCGCAGCAATCGCCGGAGATACGTCTCAGGACCTTAAAACCGGATTTATCGTAGGAGCTACACCGAAGAAACAGCAGATCGGTGAATTGATCGGTGTCATTGTTTCAGCGGCAGCTATCGGCGGAGTTCTCTACCTTCTGAACGAAGCTTGGTCTTACGGTTCAAAAGAACTTCCGGCAGCTCAGGCTACAATGATGAAAATGCTCGTTGAAGGTATCATGAACGCAGAACTTCCGTGGGGACTCATCCTTATCGGTGTGTTTATCGCAATCGTAGTCGAGATCATAAAAGTTCCGGTAATGCCGTTCGCAGTCGGTATGTATCTCCCGTTCAGCTTAAGCGCAGGTATCATGGCCGGTGGAGCTGTTCGTTTCCTTGTTGAAAAGATCAAAGGTACGGACGAAGAAAAGAAAGCCCGCACAGACAAAGGCGTGCTCTTCACATCAGGACTTATCGCAGGAGAAGGTATCACCGGTATCCTGCTTGCAGGATTTGCAGTTGCGAAACTTGACGTAGCTTTAAAATTCTCACTTCCGCAAGTTGGAAGTCTGATTATCTTCATCGCTCTTCTCGGCGGATTGTTCGCACTCTGCATGAAAGCGAAACCTGCTAAAAAATAAAACCGTACATTCAGTTCAACGTATAAACAAAGTACATACATGATCTGATTGTTCACCGGAGGCAGTCTGCTGCTTGCAGGCTGCCTCTTTTTATGATATTATTCTGTAATGATATTGTAGAGAGGATCTTCATTAAGATGAGTAAAAAAAGTAAAAAAAACGAAAAAAACTATCTTGATTTTATTCCTGTAAAAAATCCGGATATAGAATATGAAACAGATGAAAACGGAATCGTCACCGTCTTTATCGAATGGAAAGGCTTCTATCACAAAATTGCCCAGAAAATATTCCGCCGCCCGAGAGTCAGCGATATTAAAATGGATAAGTACGGAAGTTTCGTATGGCATGCGATAGACGATGAAAAAGACGTACATCAGCTTTCCAAAGAAATGGAATCTGAATTTCCGAAAATGGAAAAATCATTATCCCGTTTAATTAAATTTCTTGAGATCATGAAAGACAACAACCTGATCTACTGGAAAGGAGAGGAGAAAAAATAATGTTAAAATACATTCCCTACGTCCTTATGTTTGCCGTTGCCACAATGATCATTTACGGATGGGGTCTTTGGCGCACAATGCACCAGAAACAGGATCTCTCCAACATGCTCTGTTCAAAAGGAATCTCCAAAGTCAAAAAAGCGCTCAAAAAAAATAAGTCGCTGACAAAAAAAGAACTGGAACCCTTTGTAAAAGATCTGACCGCAAAACAGCCGTTCAACAGCGAGCGAATCGGAGTGACCGATCCAAATGCTTTCCTTGATTCGATTCTCCCGTATATGCTGAAACAAAAAATGATAAAAGAAATAAGAGAAGACAAAAAAGTTGTCTATCAGTTAAACAAATAACTGATAGACAACTTTTTCTTATCGCATGCTCCACACAGCGATCATTTTCCATTCATCGGATCAAGAATGATAATACAGTTCGATCGGATCGATCGGATCAAACGGATGCTCTTCTTCCATTTTTTTATTTCTGCCATGTCTTTTCACTAATTCTCCGCTCTTATTATAAACCCAGAAGGAATATACCAAAAGCTTGTTGATCTTTCCGATCTTTTCCTTCGTAGTCTTATTATAAAGCACTCCTCCCGCTTTAAACGGAGTTTTCTTATGGATCAGCGAAATCAGTTCCGTCTCACATGTAACAGGTTCCGGAAGGATCGTATATCCCCGTCCGACACAGTCCGGCTTATGTGAATCACTTCCGCCAGTCATAACTTTTCCATATTTTTTCGCCAGTTTTTCCGCACCTGAATTCGACGAAACGGGCTCACAGCTATTAAATGCCTCTACAAAATCAAAACGCTTTACAATCTCCGGAGATAAGTAATACCGCCGCGCATTCGTAAAACTCATATACTTCTCACCGCATGGATGAGCAGGACCTAGGACTCCGCCGTTTCGATGCACAAGGTCGATTAAAAGCGCCAGCGGCATCCCCCGCATCTCAAGCAGACGCATCTTCACCCCTTCCGGCATAATAACAAGGATATGCCCGGCATCCCTTGTGTCATACTCAATCCCTTTCAATACAACAAAATCCGTATGCTTCTTTCCTTTTATATTTTCTTTCCAATATCGGTATCCGTTGTATGTGTCATGATCGGTAATGACCATCCCTTGAAAACCATGCTTTTTTAAAATCGTAATATACTCTTCCACTCCAACCTTGCTGTCGATCGAGCCTTCTTTCACGTGGCAATGCATATCTATTTTCATACACAAGCCCCCTTTTCCGGTGTAATCACCTGATATTTTTTATCCCTATCATTCATGAAATTATTATACATCATCCGAACAGTTGATTACAACTGTTATACACCGACATTTCACATTTCAGAAGACAACGGTAGTTGATAAAATCCAAAACACCCGGTCACTCACTCCTGTATCGCTGCAACCCCTCCGAAAAGACATGCCGTACATACAGACATATAAACGACTGCCGGAATCTCTGTTCTCCCAAATGCAAACAACACCGCCAGAAATATTGTCAAAAATAAACAGATCACTATAAAAATTTCTCTTGCTGTCTTTCTTTTTCTCTTCATAATAAAAACACACCTTTCCAAAATATCATCTTTTCCAAAAAGTTTTCCAAAAAGTTTTCTAAAAAAATCTTATCAGAAAAGGTGTGCCATAAACCCGACTCATTACGCAATATACAGCAATACATAGCAATATACATACCTCTGCCAAGTTTTATGCTTTCGCTATTTTACCGAATATATTTCCGCACAACTGAAAGTGGATGCCAATCAACTCATCTTGATCAACATCCACTTTCAATGTGATATTACTATCATTCTTTTTTTACCTCTCTTTTCTATCTTCTTTTTGATAGATCAACTTACGTTCCCGGTGGTCCGTACCTCCTATTCTTAGATTTCCATCGAACTTCAGTTTCCGATGGATTTTTCAAATACAGATTTTACTTCTCTCATAACTTTCTCGTCATTATGATCTTTCTCTGTATCTTTCCATCCGATCCCTGATCACGATATCCGATGGATGAATAAAACATTTACTAAAATTCTTTCAAAACAAAATATTTTTTATTTAGTTTTGATTGATTATTTAGTTTGTTTTATTTGTTGATTTAATAATATCACTCTATTATGTGTTTGTCAATATTATTTCTAATATTTTTTCATTTTATTTTAAATTATCTGTTATTTTATATCCTCATTGTGAATAATCTGAAATACAGACAGCAAACGAGCAGCAAAAAGAAAAGCTCAATGAATTTTCTCCATGAAAAAATCTGTCAGTAACATAATCAAAAAAGTCACAGTTGACTTCTCCCCTTCTCCCCATTAAAATAAAACATAAATGTCAATACATCAAAAGAGGAGTGGTTATATATGGAACATTTAAAAATACCGGAGGGATATTCTTCTCCGCTTACAATCCGTGAAACAGAAGTCGCTATCAAAGAAGTTAAGGATCATTTCGAGCGCGCGCTTGCAAAATCTCTTCATTTGACGCGTGTATCTGCCCCGTTGTTTGTTCTTCCGCAGTCCGGTATGAACGACAATCTAAACGGAATTGAACGTCCGGTATCATTCGGAATCAAAGAGCAGGACGATGCCTGCGCGGAAATCGTTCATTCCCTCGCAAAATGGAAGCGATATGCCTTAAAAAAATACGGTTTTCATTCCGGCGAAGGTCTTTACACTGACATGACTGCAATCCGTCGTGACGAAGATACCGATAACATCCACTCCCTTTATGTCGATCAGTGGGATTGGGAAAAGATTATTTCCAAAGAAGAACGGAATATGGAAACACTGGAATACACAGTCAGAAAGGTATACAGTGCATTAAAAGATACCGAGGACTACATATCAAGAAGGTACAACTATATCGAACCTCTTCTTCCTGATGATATTTTCTTCATCACTTCACAGGAACTGGAAGACATGTTCCCTGACTGCACTCCAAAAGAACGAGAACTGCGTATTGCAAAAGCAAAAGGCGCCGTATTCATCTCACAGATCGGAAAAGTGCTCGCTTCAGGCGAAAAGCACGACGGACGTGCGCCGGACTATGACGACTGGGAGTTAAACGGCGATATCATCGTTTATTATCCGGTTCTTGACATCGCTCTCGAGCTTTCTTCTATGGGCATCCGTGTCGATGAAGAATCATTAAAATCTCAATTAAAAACCGCAGGATGCGAAGACCGCGCTAAACTGCCTTTCCAGAAATCTCTTCTTGACGGAGAACTCCCTTATACTGTAGGCGGCGGGATCGGCCAGTCACGTATCTGTATGTATTATTTAAGAAAAGCTCACATCGGAGAAGTCCATTCTTCTATGTGGCCGGAATCAATCGTCGAAACCGCTTCCGAAAACGGAATCCATTTATTATAAAATGCACAAAACTGCCGCACTGAACTTAACTAAAAATCAGTTCAATGCGGCAGTTCTCTTTTATTCAGACATCATGGTTTCTTCATAGAAGAAATCCGTTTTCTTCTAAAGTCCATGTGTCGTCTTTACTTTCACGTGTAAACATCCAACTATAACCTTCATATGAAGTTCCCGGAGTGAACACGCCCGGTTCGGCATCCTCCTCAACATAAAAATCCATATCTATGATCAGTGTCTCTAATCCCTTGTCTTCATATTTTTGAAGGAGCGGAGCATATCCCGCATCATTTTCATGAAGAGAAGTTACATGGCAGTCCGGCATTTCCTTTATGAGGTTTTCTTCGATTATTTTAACTGCGCGGTCGATAGCCGGATCATTTTCAGGCAGATCTATAACAGCATCCGCCAATATTTTTTCCGAAGCCTTTTCTTCTTTTATAAAAGAAAAATAAGCCGATAAAACTAAATACGAGCAATATAGAAATCAAAGGAATCAATCGTTTTTTATTCATATCTCAAAATCTCCTTAGACAAAATCTTTTCAGACTCTTTTATCTGTTGCCGTCACCATATTCCCAAACCATACCGAGCTCATCCATATACCGGTTACTGAATGACCGTTTTTCTTACTACGCCGACTGCCTGCATGTGCTGTGCTTTATGGCGATCTTCCACAACTGTTTTCGGATATCGGATGCAGCCGTTATTTTCATATGGATCATTAAAATAATAACTATCTTCGTCATAACCGACAAGCAACATACAATGTTCGTTGGAGATCCACGTAAACGTCTCTCCTGTATCTAAGAGTTTCCACTGCGGACCTACGATCGGATCACGCATATTGATACACGCCCAATAAATAACCGGCATCCCCTGATCGATATATTTTTCAACCAGTTCATCAGTTGTCATCCCGGTCTCGTCCGTCACGGTATATTCAGCGCCTATTATTTTCTCAAGGGCTTCCCGGATCACCGGAGCATAGCATCCAAACGACTCGTCATCGTACGGACTTCCACAAAAATACCGATGCGGATCAGGACCGTAAACCTGCCCGTCTCTTTCTTCAAAAGACTTCTTTTCCAAATATTTTTCTATGAATTCGTCAACCGTTATATCAATGCCCAGAAACCGAAGAAGCATTACCGTCGATACACTTTCGCATCCCGTCGGGTACAGCTTGCTCTGATCGATATACGGAACATCAATACATACTTTTTTCTGCTCACCCGGCATGTTTCTTTACCTGCTTTCTCTCCAAGAACATCCGCATTCCCATAAGAACACCGATCAGAAGGATCAGACTGATTCCAAGTACGATCCACCACACCCGTATGATTCCCGCAAGAATATAGCCGACAAAACTTACCGTGGCGACAACTGCCGCATACTGCATCTGAGTAGACACATGGTTGATATGATTGCTCTGCGCTCCGGCAGACGACATAACAGTTGTGTCGGAAATCGGCGAAATGTGATCTCCGCAAACCGCTCCGGCAAGAACAGCCGATACAGAAATCGTCATCATCGTCAGGTTATCCGCTCCTGCAAAAAGAGCTGTCGCTATCGGAACGAGAATTGCAAATGTTCCCCACGACGTTCCTGTAGAAAATGACAGAAAGATCGCTACTACAAACAAAATCGCCGGAATGAAGATACTTGCCGAAGCGTTATCTCCTACAATTCCCCCGACAAATTCAGCCAGTCCGAGAGCATCTCCCATCCCTTTCAAAGACCATGCAAAAATAAGGATCGTAACAGCCGGAACCATTAATTTAAAGCCTTCTGCGAGACTGTCCATAAATCCTTTAAACGTTACGACTTTTCTCGGAAGATACAAAATCAACATAAAAAATACTGTAACGAGTGTCGCAAAGATCAAGCTTGTCTCTGCATCGCATCCCGAAAAAGCTGTAATAAGATTTGTCGCTCCGCCCTGGAATCCTGTATAGATCATTGCTCCAACCGCAGATACGATCAAAACCGCTACCGGAAGTACAAGGTCGATCACCTTACCGTTCGGATTGATCTCATCTTCCGCAACCTGATCGAATTCTTCTCCTCCTGTCGTAAACAGATCTCCTTTCGCCGCGTTTCTCTCATGCTTTTTCATCAGTCCGAAGTCAAACGCCGTCACCGTAATGAAAATAACCATCGTCAGTGTTAAAAGCGCATACAAGTTATACGGGATCGTATTCATAAAAAGCTGAAATCCGCTGATCCCCGCATCTTCCGGCACGTAAGAATTTACCGCAGCCGCCCAACTGGAGATCGGCGCGATAATACAGACAGGAGCCGCTGTCGAATCGATGATATACGCAAGTTTCGCTCTTGACACTTTATACCTGTCTGTTACCGGTCTCATTACCGATCCGACAGTCAGACAGTTAAAATAATCGTCTACAAAAATAAGCATACCAAGACCTGTCGTCGCCAAAAGGGCGCTCTTTTTCGACTTGATCTTCGTTCCCGCCCATCTTCCATAGGCTGCGGAACCTCCTGACTTTGCCATAAGAACAATGATCATTCCAAGCAAAACGTCAAAAATCAAAATATTCAGATTCATACTGTTTTTCATAATGTCAAAAAAATTGACAAATGACTCCCACGGATTAAATCCGCTGTAAAGCATTGCACCTACCGCCACGCCGATAAAAAGAGAACTGTACACCTCTTTTGTTATAAATGCGAGCACGATTGCAAGCAGCGGCGGGACAAGCGCCCACCATGTTCCGATAAACATTGATCCGTCCATACTTCACTCTCCATCTCTCTTAATCCTTTTTCTTTTCGTATCCCCGTCCTTTTCATGACGGTTTCTCTACGATTATACCATACTTTCTTTTATATCAAAAGCATTTATCGAAGAGAATAATGCTGATATAATAGCTAATAACATCACCATTATCAAAACTCGTCTCACATATACAAAAACTTCTATCAAAATGTGATGACAAAGGAGGTACTATCATGTCAAAATATATCATGGCTATGGATGCCGGAACGACAAGCAACCGATGCATCCTTTTCAATAAAAAGGGGCAAGTGTGCAGCGTCGCCCAAAGAGAATTCACCCAATATTTTCCTCATCCCGGATGGGTAGAGCACGATGCCGACGAAATATGGGCCTGTCAGCTCGGAGTTGCCGTAGAAGCAATGAACAAGATCGGTGCATCGGCAGAAGATATCGCGGCGATCGGTATTACAAACCAAAGAGAAACCGCTATCGTATGGGACCGAAAAACAGGAGAACCGGTCTATAACGCCATCGTCTGGCAATGCCGCCGCACTTCCGAATACTGCGATTCTTTGAAAGAAAAAGGTCTTACGGAAAAATTTCGTCAAAAAACGGGTCTTGTAATCGACGCTTATTTTTCCGCCACAAAGATCAAATGGATACTGGACAATGTCCCCGGAGCCAGAGAACGTGCAGAACGTCAGGAACTTCTTTTCGGCACAGTGGAGACATGGCTCATCTGGAGGCTGACGGGCGGCAAGGTCCACGTGACGGACTACTCGAACGCCAGCCGCACGATGCTCTTCAACATCCACACGCTTTCGTGGGATGAAGAGCTCTGCGCGCTGCTGGACATTCCGATGAACATTCTGCCGCGTCCCGTGTCCAACTCCGAGGTCTACGGCACGGTGGCGGAGGGCATCGAAGGGCTCGAAGAGCTCGCGGGCGTGCCGATCTGCGGCGCGGCGGG